>Ga0315271_10001506_pt1 | contig 14046 bp, 14 predicted proteins | sample C3_top_MG_FD_204664 | JGI IMG/M metagenome (GOLD analysis project Ga0315271, IMG submission 204664) | Sediment microbial communities from Yellowstone Lake, YNP, Wyoming, USA - C3_top | ecosystem: Environmental > Aquatic > Freshwater > Lake > Sediment | place: USA: Wyoming | collected 2017-08-01 | reverse complement strand
CCAGCAGCACCGCCGTGAGCACCATCCCGCCGCGCAGCGTGAACCACTCCAGGCCGCCGAACTCCTTGCAGGCCAGCCCGATGGCGGCGAGGTGGACCACCACGCCGGCGGAGAGGAACCAGCTGCCGAAGCGGGCCGCCAGCGTGTAGCGCGGGCGGGCGAAGTAGAGCAGGTAGCCGGTGGCGGCGACGGCGTAGAGGCCGGCTGCGAAGCGGAGGAGGTCGAGGCTCATGGGTCCGTGTCTGCGTGCGGCTGGGGACAGCTCGGGTGGATGGCGCGTCCTACCACAAGAATCAGGAGAGTTTGTCGAGGAGGAAGCGGGCCAGCTCCTCGGCCTCCTTGCGGCGGGCCTCGAGGTTGGCCGGGAGCGGTGCGCCCGGGGGCCTGGCGGCGGCCGGACGAGGCTCCGGAGGGGCCGGGGCGGGCGGGGCGACCCGGGGCGCCACCGGGATGCCCGGGGTGAGCGGCGCGGCGGGCCTGGCGGACGGGACGGGCGGAGCCGGCGGGGGTGCGGCCCGGGCCGGGGCGGCCTTGGCCGCGGCCTGCAGCGCGCTCACCTCGGCGAGGTAGCCCGGCTCCACCTCGTAGGCGACGTCGCCGAGCACCACCGAGGCGTCGATCACCTCGGCCCCCAGTTCCTTGAGCTGGGCCACCGACTTCACCTTCTTGAGCATCCGGTGGGGATCGGTCTCGGCGCCGAGCAGGGCCAGGAACCTGACCGCCGGCTCGAGCGCGTAGCTCCGTCCTCGCCCCTCGCCGGAGAGCAACGTCATGACGTTGCCGACGAAGTCGATGCGCCCCTGGTCGGCCCAGGAGTCGATCATGGCCTGCGCGACGAAGAGCAGTCCTGCCATCCGCGGTCCTTCCTCCGCCCCGTGCAACTCCGCGTGGGGTGAGGGAAATTACCATGCCCTCGCCGCCGCTTGCCAGCGCGGCAGGGGACGCATAGAAAGGGCCTCCTACCGATCCGTGAAGGAGCTCACATGGCCTCGCCCGACATCGTCACCCTGCAGGACGCCACCTTCGACGCCGAGGTGCTCAAGAGCGACCTGCCGGTGCTGGTCGACTTCTGGGCGGTCTGGTGCGGCCCCTGCAAGGCCATCGCCCCCGCCGTCGAGGAGATCGCCCGTCGCTACAAGGGGAAGCTCAAGGTCGGCAAGATGGACGTCGACGAGCACCAGCAGGTGCCGCAGAACTTCGGCATCCGCTCCATCCCCACCCTGCTCATCTTCAAGGGCGGCCAGGTGGTCGGCACCGTGGTCGGCGCCGACAAGGGCAAGCTCGAAGAGGCCGTGAAGAAGTTCACGTCGTAGCCTCAGGGGCACCTCCCGCGGGGGGGGGCCTTGCCCGCAGGGCATTCCCCGAGGGGACATGGATCCGACCCAGCCGGATGGACTGAAGGGCGACGGCCCGGGCGCCGGGGCGGGCTCGCTGGACGGCCTCGAGCCGTCCGCCTTCCGCCGCCTCGCCGAGCTCTCCCCCGACGCGCTCTTCGCCCACCGCGGCGGCCGGGTGGTCTGGGCCAACGACGCCGCGGCCAGGATGATGGGGCTCCCGAGCGCGCACGCCGCCGTCGGCCTCCCCATCAGAGGCTTCGTGGCCCCGGAGAGCCGGGACCAGGTGCTGCGGCGGATCCGACTGATGGCGGACAGCGGCGAGCCGCAGCCGGTCGTCGAGGAGACCTTCCTGCGCGCCGACGACGGGACGCGCGTCGAGTGCGAGGTCGCGGCCTCCCCCATCGGCCCAGGGCTCTTCCTGGTGGCGATGCGTGACGTCACGGCGCGCAAGCAAGCCGAGCGGGCTCGCCTCCAGTCGGAGATCCGCTTCCGCGCCTTCTTCGAGGCGGCCCCCGAGGCCATGGGCATCTCGGGGCGCGGCGTCCACCTCCTCGTCAACCCGGCCTACGCCCGCATGTTCGGCTTCGAGCGTCCCGAGCAGCTGGTGGGACGGCCGATCCTCGACCTCATCGCCCCCTCCGAGCACGCCAAGGTGATCGACCTGGTGCGGCGCCGCTCCGCCGGGACGGGGGTGGCGGCCCCCTACGACGTGCGTGCCCGGAGGCAGGACGGGAGCGAGTTCCTCATGGAGGTCCGGGGCTCGAGCTACCTCTCGGGATCGGAGGCCCAGACCGTGGTGGTGCTCCGCGACGTGACCGAGGAGCGGGCCTTCGCCACCCGGCTCGAGGAGCGGGAACGCCGCTTCCGCGAGCTCTTCGACCAGGTGCCGGTCGGCGTCTGGGTGGAGGATCTCTCCGGCGTCAAGGCCATCCTCGACGCCCTGCGGGCCAGCGGGGTCACCGACCTGGCGACCCACCTCCGCGAGCACCCGGAGGTCGTGGTGGCCTGCGCCCGGGCCGTCCGGGTCATCGAGGTCAACGCCACCGCCTGCCAGACGGTGGGGGCCAGGGACCAGGCCGAGCTGCTTGCCAACCTGCACCTGGTCTTCCTGCCCGAGTCGCTGCAGGACTTCGCCCAGGAGATGCTCCAGCTGGCCGCGGGGCGGCGGGAGACCCTGGCCGAGGGGTGGAACGGGACGCTCCAGGGAGGCCGGCGCTGGGTGGTGGCGCGGGGCGTGCTGGCAGCCGGCCACGAGGCCGACTGGAGCCGGGTGGTCCTCACCACCGTCGACGTGACGGAGCGGCGACGGGCCCGCGAGGAGCAGGCACGGCTGGAGGAGCGGCTGCGCCACGCCGAGAAGCTCGAGGCCCTGGGCCGGCTGGCCGGAGGCGTGGCCCACGACTTCAACAACATCCTGGTGCCCATCCTCGGCTTCGCCGAGCTCTCCATCGAGGCCTCCCCGCCAGGCTCCCCGGTCCACCTGAACCAGCTCCAGGTCCGGGAGGCCGCCCAGCGGGCCCGCGACCTGATCCGGCAGATCCTGGCCTTCAGCCGCCGCGACCAGCCGGCGCCCCGGACCATCGACGCCGCCGCCGTGGTGGCCCGGGCCCTGGCGCTGGCCCGCCCCGGGATCCCGGCCCCCATCGAGCTGGTGACCCGCATCGATCCGGCCGCCGGCTCCGTGCTCTCCGATGCGACGCAGCTCCACCAGATCGTCCTCAACCTCTGCGCCAACGCCCGCGACGCCGTCGGGTCCATGGGCCGCATCGAGGTCACGCTGGGCACGGTGGAGGTCGACGGCAAGGTCCCGGACCTCTCCCCCGGTCGTTACGTCCTGCTCCGGGTCCGCGACGACGGCGTCGGGATGGACCAGGCGACCCTGGCCCGGATCTTCGAGCCCTACATGACCACCAAGGGCCGGACCGGGGGCCACGGGCTCGGCCTCTCGGTGGTGCACGGAATCGTCACCGGCGCGGGCGGGGCCCTCCGGGTCGAGAGCGCCCCGGGGAAGGGCTCCAGCTTCGAGGTCTACCTCCCGAGGCTCCAGACGCAGGGTGCCGCCGCCGCCGCCGCCGCCGCGGTGGAACGCGGCACCGAGCGGATCCTGGTCGTCGACGACGACCCCTTGGTCCGAGCCACGCACCGCCGCATGCTCCAGTCGCTCGGCTACACGGTGACCGAGGTCGCAGATGCCGTGATCGCGCTCGAGCTGCTGCGGCGCGACCCGGGCGCCTTCGACCTGGTCTTCACCGACCAGTCGATGCCGCTCCTCTCTGGCGTCGACTTCGCGCGCCAGCTCCTCGCCGAGCAGCCGGCGGCCCGCGTCGTCCTCTGCACCGGCTACAGCGACGCCATCGACGAGAAGGGGGCCCGGGCCCTCGGCATCCGGGCGCTCCTCGACAAGCCGGTCGACCGGGCGGCGCTGGCCGCGGCGGTGCGCAAGGCGCTGGCCGAACCGGACCCGGCCCCCGGCCGAGGCTGAACCCGGGCGGCGCGCTCCAGGCGAGGTTCGATCAGTTCACGAACCGCCGCATCGCCACGTTGAGCAGCAGGCCGAGCCCGAGGAAGACCGAGAGCACCGACGAGCCGCCGTAGCTCATCAGCGGCAGCGTCACGCCCACCACCGGCATGACCCCGGTGACCATGCCGATGTTGACGGTCATCTGCCAGAAGAGCATGGCGGTCACCCCCACCGCGAGGAAGTGGCCGAAGCGGTCGCGGGCGTTGCCGGCGATGTCGACGCCCGAGGCGATGAGCCAGAAGTAGAGCGCCAGCAGCACCAGGCTCCCCACGAAGCCGTGCTCCTCGGCCCAGACCGAGAAGATGAAGTCGGTGTGCTGCTCGGGAAGGAAGGAGAGCATGGTCTGGGTCCCCTGCCCCCAGCCCTTGCCGAGCGCCTGGCCCGAGCCGACCGCGATCTTCGACTGCATGGCGTGGTAGCCGGCGCCGAGGGCGTCCCCCTCCGGGTTGAGGAAGGTCTCCACCCGCTTGCGCTGGTAGGGCTTGAGGTGCGGGTAGGCGAAGGTGGCGCCGATGGCGGCCACCGCCACCAAGGCGATCAGGGTGCGCCAGCGGATGCGCGAGAAGAGCAGCATGGTGCCGCCGATCGCCACCACCACCAGCGCGGTGCCGAGATCAGGCTGGCGCAGGATGAGCACGGCCGGCAGCAGGGTGAGGCCGAGCGGGACCAGCATCCCCCCGAGCCCCCGCGGCGTCTTGCGGCGGTCCTCGTCGTAGTGGAACCAGCTGGCCAGCGCCATGATGACGGCGATCTTGGCCAGCTCGGAGGGCTGCAGGTTGAAGGAGCCGAAGCCTATCCAGCGGCGCGCCCCCATCACCACCCGACCCTTGAAGAAGACCAGCACCAGCAGGGCGATCACCAGGCCGTAGAAGACCCAGGCCGCGCGCTGGTAGGCGCGGTGGTCGAAGAGCGTGACCAGCAGCGCCAGCACCGCGCCGGCCCCCATGATCCAGGCCTGGGTCACCCAGACCGGGGCGTGGGCGGTGCGGGAAGCCGAGGCCAGGTTCCAGACCCCCAGCAGGCAGATCAGCACCACCGCCACCGCGACGTGCCAGGGGAAGAGGTCGAGCCGGTGTCGCTCGGTGGCCGCGGTGAGCGAGACGTCAGCCATGCCCCCCCCCTCCCGGCCAGGGCGCCGTCCCGAGCTTGGGCCGCTCGGCGGGGCCGGGCCGGGCCGGCGGCGCCTGCGCCGGCGGCTGGATCCGCGGGGCCTCGGGCGCCACCCCGCCCCGCTCCGCCGCGTCCTGCGCCTTGAGCTTGAAGTAGCTCCGCACCAGCTCCACCGCGGTCGGCGCCGCGTTGGTCGAGCCGAAGCCGGAGTGCTCGTTGAGCACCACCACCACGATCTGCGGGTCCTCGGCCGGGGCGAAGACGGCGAACCAGGCGTGGTCGCGCTCGAAGTAGTCGACCTGCGCGGCCTTGAGCCGGCGGGCCCCGAGCTTCACGACCTGGGCGGTGCCGGTCTTGCCGGCCATCTTCACGTCGGGGAGCCGCTGCCAGTAGGCGGTGCCGAAGGGCTCGTTGACCGCCGCCAGCAGCCCCTTCAGCACCGTCTCGCGTGTCGAGGGCTTGAGGTCGATCCGGCCGCGCTCCTGCGGCGCGAACTCCTGGAGCACGTGGCGGTCGGAGTCCTCGATGCGGAGCACCACCTGCGGCTTCCAGAGGATGCCGGTCGCCAGCGCGCCGTAGAGCACCAGCTGCTGCATGGGGGTGACGTTGACGTCGCCCTGGCCGATGGCGAGGTTGACCACCATGCCCTTCTGGTAGCCGCCCGGGACGCGGGCGTCGTGCCAGGCCACGTCGGGGATCACCCCTGGCACCTCGCCGGCGATGTCGAAGCCGGTCGGCGCCCCCAGCCCGAGCTTGCGCGCCCACTTGGCCAGCAGGTCGGCGCCGATCTGTGCCCCGGCCTGGTAGTAGAAGACGTCGCAGCTGGCGCCGAGGGCGTGGGTGAAGTCGACGGGGCCGTGTCCCGCCTCGTTGTCGCAGCGCCAGCGCGCCGACCCCATGCTGAAGTGGCCGGGGCAGTTGACGACCGTGCCGGGCCGGAAGATCCCCTCCTCCAGCACCGCGATCGAGGTGACCGCCTTGAAGGTCGAGCCCGGGTGGTAGTGCTGCTGGATGGCACGGAAGAGCTCGGGCTGGAGCGGGTCGTCGTGGATCCTGGCCAGCTCGGCGCCGCTGATGCGACCCGACATCTTGTTGGGGTCGGGCGCGGGCCGGTCGACCAGCGCCAGCAGGAACCCGGTCTTGGCGTCCATGGCCAGCACCACCCCTGCGGTCGCGGGGAAGCTCTTCTCGGCCAGCTCCTGCAGCCGCCAGTCGAGGGAGAGCACCAGGTTGCGCCCGGGCGAGGCCGGCACCACCCGGTTCTCCTCGGCGATGAAGTCCCCCGCCTTCTCGCGCCCCTTGGCGTCCACGGCGATGCGCCGCTTGCCGTCCACGCCGCGCAGCTCGCGCTCGAAGCGCTTCTCCAGCCCGCGGCGTCCGGTGTAGTCGCCCAGCAGGTAGGAGCCCTGCGGGCTGGCCGAGCGCGCCAGCTCCTCGTTGAGCCGGCGCAGCTCGTCGGCGCCGACCTCGTTCATGTAGCCGATGAGGTGGCCGCCCAGGCTGCCGAACCGGTAGCTGCGGTGGGGCATGGGCTGGACGTCGACGCCGGGCAGGTCCATGGCGTTGGCCTCGAGCACGTCGAGCTCCTCCCGCTTCACGTCGACCTTCACGGTGAAGGGGCGGAACCGCTCCAGCTTGTGGGCCCCGGCCAGCTGCCCCTGGGCGCGGTCCACCTCCTCCGGCGAGAGCGAGAGGATGGCGGCGATGCGCCCGAGGGTCTCGCTGCACTGCTTCCCGCAGTAGAAGGGGGTCAGGGTGACGTCGAAGCTGGGGCGCGAGTCGACCAGCACCCGCTGGTTGCGGTCGAGGATCTGGCCGCGATCGGCCGGGACCCGCAGCTCCTTGACGTAGTTCTCGTCGGCCTTCCCCTTCAGCTCGTCGCCGCGGACGATCTGCAGCTGGTAGAGCCGCCCCAGCAGGACGAGGAAGGCCAGCGCGATCACCGCCGAGGCCCAGGCCAGCCTCGGCCTGAACTCGCGCTGCACCGCCCCGGCGGAGGTGGTGGGGAGGATCGACATGGCGCTACGGCCTCAGCTCCGAGGGCCGCTCGCCGAAGATCCCGTCGAGCCGGCGCAGGCCGAGGCGCAGCAGCGGCGCCACCAGCATGGTCAGCAGCGCCCCCAGCGCGATGCGCGGGAGCAGCTCCCAGGACGGGCGCACCTCGAGCGGCGCCGCCAGGCGGGTCAACGCCACCGCCCCGGCCGAGAGGCCGAAGGCGGAGAGCCCGCAGAGCGCGGCGAACCCGGCCCAGCCCTGCACCTCGACGCCGATGCGGATGACACGGATGCCGAGGAAGGCGGCCACCGCCAGCGACGTGAGCAGCCCCTTGGTGCCGCCGCTGCTCACGTCGAGCACGTAGCCGATGGCCGCCGCCGCCACCGCGCCGTCGACCAGGTCGGCGGTGATGGCGAGGTGGACCAGCAGCGCCACCGGGAGGAAGAGCGTGAAGGCGCCGCCCCCGGCCTGGTGGAGGAGCGCCGCCTGCAGCCCGGTGAGCAGGAGCGCCACCAGGGAGAGCAGCAGCGGTCTCACGGCGTCCTCCCCGGCGCCAGCGCCGAGCTCGGCAGCTCGCGATCGCGGGCACCGGAGGTGATCACCAGCACCTCCTCGGCCCGGGTCGGATCGACGATGAGGATGACCGAGCCCTCCAGGAAGAGGCCATGGGCCGCCCGCTGCAGGCGGGTCACCCGCCCCACCGGGAGGCCGGCCGGGAAGATGGCGTCGGTGCCGGAGGTGACCAGCAGGTCCCCCTCGATGACGTCCTCGCTGCGGACGGCGTGGTCGAGCCGCGCCAGGCCGGGGTGGCCGAGGCCGCGGACGTTGGCCCGTGCCCGCGTCCGCTCGACCCGGACCGCGATCGAGGAGTTGCGGTCGATGGCCAGCAGCACGTCGGAGCTGCCGCCGGCGGTGGAGTGGACCCGCCCCAGCACGCCGTCGCCGGTGATGACCGGCATGCCCCGGGAGAGGCCGTCGTCGCTCCCCTTGTCGAGGGTGACCAGCTGCAGCCCCGAGGGTTCGGCCCGCACCCCGATGACGCGGGCGCCGGTGTAGCTGCGCGCCGGCGCCGCCTCGGCGACGGCCAGCAGCCGCCGCAACCGGTCGTTCTCGGCCGCCTCGTGGCGCAGCAGCTGGAGCTCCAGCTGGAGCGCCTGGTTCTCCTTCCCCACCGCGGCGGCGCGCCGGTGGGCGCCGCGCAGCGCCACGTATCCATCCACCGCCTCGAGCACGCCGACCACCACCACGCCCACGCCCTTCTCGAGGGGCGCGGTGAGGGTGAGGACGGCGCGGTCGACGCGCGAGTGTTGGCTCGGCTTCTTGGCGTTGGCGAAGAAGACGGCCAGGGGGAAGAGCAGCAGGACCGCGACGAGGATCAGCTCGCGGTACCGCCGAAGGAGGGACAGCACGGGGTCTCCGACTGGGGCAAATTCCCTTGCATTTTAGCGACTATTGACTAGGTTCTTCAACCTTCCGGCGCGGCCTCGCGCCGATTTCCTCCCTCACCCGTGACAGGAGCCGTCAGCGCCCATGCTGGACAACCTCAGAGCGAACAAGGGCGGCATCATCACCTACGTCTTCCTGTTCGCCATCATCATCGTCTTCGTGGTCAGCTTCGGCCCCGGATCCTTCGACAAGGGCTGCTCCGGCGGCCAGTCCCCGGCCTGGGCCGCTCGCGTCAACGGCGAGACCATCCCGGTGGCCGAGTACGAGCGGACCTACGCCAACCTGATGCGGAACTTCCAGCAGCAGGCCGGCCAGGGCTTCTCCCGCGAGCTGGCCGAGCAGCTGGGGCTCTCCAAGATCGCGCTCGACCAGGTGGTCGACCACGCCCTGGTGGTGGCCGAGGCCCGCAAGCAGGGGCTGGCCATCTCCGACGAGGAGCTGACCAGGACCATCCTCGAGATCCCCGGCTTCCAGGCCGACGGCAAGTTCGACCGCGAGGGCTACAAGCGGGCCGTGGCCAGCGCCTACGGCTCCGAGTCCCGCTTCGAGGCGGTGCTGCGCGAGGACCTGCTCTACCAGCGGATGGTGGCCGGCTTGCGCCAGACCGTGAAGGTCTCCGACGCCGAGGTCAAGTCGGCCTGGTCGGCCGAGCATGACCGGGCCTCGCTCACCTTCGTCCGCTTCCCCCAGGCCGGCGCCCGCGTCGAGGCGAAGAAGCCGGCCGCCGCCGAGGTGGCCGCCTTCGCCGCCAAGGAGGGCCCGCGCATCGAGAAGTTCTGGAAGGAGAACCCGGCCCGCTTCGACCAGCCCCGCAAGGTGAAGGCCCGCCACATCCTCGTGAAGCTGGCGCCCGGCGGCGACGAGGCCGCGGCCCGGGCCCGCATCGACGCCCTGTCGAAGCGGCTGCAGAAGGGCGAGGACTTCGCCAAGGTGGCCGCCCAGTCCTCCGACGACCAGAACACCAAGGCCCGCGGCGGCGACCTCGGCTTCATCAGCGAGGGGCTGGTCGAGAAGCCGTTCGCCGACGCCGCCATGGCGCTCAAGCCCGGCGGCGTCTCCGGACCGGTCAGGACCGGCTCTGGCTTCCACCTCATCAAGGTCGACGAGGTGATCGAGGCTCGCCAGGTCCCGCTCCAGGCGGCCCGGCTGCAGATCGCCGCCGAGCTGCTGGTCGAGGACCGCGCCACGGCGCTGGTCACCGAGCGGAGCAAGGCGACCCTGGCCGCGGTGCAGGCCGGACAGTCGCTCACCGCCCTCTTCCCCTCCGAGGCCTCAGGCAAGCGGGTCGTCAAGCTGGGCGGCGTCACGGTGGCCGCCGACTCGACCGGCCTGTTCGGCGGCGAGGCCGCCTACCTGCCGAAGCTCGGCAGCGTCCAGGGACTGGCCGCCGCGGCGCTCGCCGGCACCCCCGGCAAGCCGCTCCCCACCGTCTACCCGTCGGCGCAGGGACCGATCGTGGCGGTGGTGGAGAAGCGCGAGCAGCCCGACGCCGCCCTCTTCGAGGCCCAGAAGGCCGACGTGGCCACGCGGCTGCGCAACCGGCGCGAGTCCCAGGTGCAGGCGGCCTGGCTCAAGCAGCTGCGCGAGGCCGGCAAGGTCGAGGTCAACCCGGCGCTGGCCTCCGGGCCGGTCCCACCCAGCGGCGAGTAGCCCGCAGGGCCCGACCTCCATGTTGCTGACGCTCGCCTCGGGGAGCCCGCGCCGGCGCGAGCTGCTGGGTGGTCTCGGCTTCACCCTGGAAGTCCGCCCCGCCGACGCCGACGAATCGGTCCATCCCGGCGAGGCGCCCGCCGCCTACGTCCGCCGCGTGGCCCTGGCCAAGGCCCGGGCCGTGGATGGCGACCTGGTGCTGGCGGCCGACACCACGGTGGCGGTCGACGGCCAGATCCTCGGCAAGCCGGACGGCGCCGCCGACGCCGTCCGCATGCTCCGGCTCCTTTCCGGGCGGACCCACCAGGTCATCTCGGCTGTCTGCGTCCGCCGCCCCGCGGTGCGCCTCGAGCTCTGCGAGGTGGTGGCCACCGAGGTCGACGTGGCGCCGCTCGACGAGCGGGTCATCGCCTGGTACGTGGCCACCGGGGAGCCGCTCGACAAGGCGGGCGCCTACGCCGTGCAGGGGCTCTTCGGCGCCTTCGTGAGGGGGGTCCGGGGCAGCGTCACCGGCGTCATCGGCCTGCCCCTCGACGAGACCCTGGCGCTGCTGCGCCGAGCCGGCCACCCGCTGCCGTGGGAGCGGGCATGAGCGTCGCCGCCCGCCTGGCCGCCGTGAAGGCCGAGCTCCCTACCGGCGTCACGCTGGTGGCCGTCTCCAAGACCCAGCCGGCCGAGGCCATCCGCGAGGCCTGGGCGGCCGGACAGCGCCACTTCGGCGAGAACTACGCCCAGGAGTGGCGGGCCAAGGCCGACGCCCTGGCCGACCTCGACGGCCTGACCTGGCACTTCATCGGCGGGCTCCAGACCAACAAGGTGAAGTACCTGGCCCCGCGGGCCACCTGGGTCCACACCCTCGACCGCGAGGAGCTGGCCCGCGAGCTCTCCAGGCGCTACGCGGCGGCCGGGGCCACGGCGCGGGTGCTGGTCGAGGTCGACCTCGGCGGCGAGGCCCAGAAGTCGGGCTGCGCACCGGAGCGCGTCGATGGGCTGGTGGCGCTGGCCCGCGGGCTGCCCGGACTGGAGGTGGCCGGGCTGATGTGCATCCCGCCGCCCGGAGACGATCCCCGCCCCCACTTCGCGAGCCTGCGCGCCCTGCGCGACCGGCTCGGGCTGCGCGAGCTCTCCATGGGGATGAGCGCCGACTGGCGCATCGCCGTGGAGGAGGGGGCCACGCTGGTCCGGCTCGGTACCGCGATCTTCGGATCGCGCGGCTAGATCAGCCTGGTCTTCAATCTTCCCGAGTCGGTCACCGTGACCCGGAACTCCGCGCCGCAGTAATAGCAGCGGATCTCGTCGCCGTTCCCGAACTTGTCGTCGTAGGGGTTGTTGGCGGCGCACTCCGGGCAGTCGAAGTCGCCGAAGCGGCGAGACGACCCCTCGCTCGAGTCCTGCTTCTCGTCGTCGTCGTCGTAGCCCTGGTCGACCGGCATGGGCCGATCATGGCCGCGCCGGGGCCCGCCGTCCACCCCTCCGGTGCCCGCTGGACGGCCCGCCCGGCCGGGGCGATGCTGGAGGCCGATGCTCGCCACCGCCCTCGCCCTCCTCCTCGCCGCGCCGCCGGCCTGCGCGCTCCCGCCGCTCGCCGGCCCGCCGCCCTGGCGACCGGGCGAGCGGCTGCAGATGGAGCTGTCGCTGCTCGGCCCGATCAAGGTCGGCGAGGTCCAGTTCTCGGTGGAGCGGCCCACTTCCGGCGGCGCGGTGATCCCGCTGGTCTCGAGGTCGCGCAACACCGCCCGCTTCGGCCCGCTGCAGAAGCTGGTGGCGGTCGGCCTCTCCTGGGTGGATGCCGTCACCCTGCGCCCGGAGCGCTACCGCGAGGAGTCGGACGAGGATGGCCGCCGCCGCTCCACCGACGCCCGCTTCCTCCCCCCCGGCCCCACCGTGACGCTGGAGACGACCGACGGCACCAGCCGCGGCTCGAGGACGTTCGACCGGCAGGGCGAGGCGATGGACGCCGTCTCGGCCCTCTACTACCTGCGCGCCACCCGCCTGGCGGCCGGCGATCGGTTCTGCTTCGACATGGTCGCCAACGGGAAGTACTGGCGCTTCGAGGGGGCGGTGGCGGCGGGCACCGAGACCTTCGAGGTCCCGGCCGGCCGCTACAAGGCGCTGCGGCTGGAGGGGACGGCGAAGCGGGCCGACGGCGCCGGCAAGGCCCGCTCGGTCTGGCTCTGGTACACGGCCGACGCGCGGCGGCTGCCGCTGGCGGTGGTCTCCGAGGTCGACCTCGGGATGGTCTCGGCCAAGCTCACCGAGGCGCGCTAGCTCGAGGCGGGTCGCTCGCGGCGGGCCACCCCCGGGGCGCCGGCGGGCTCGTCACATCCTCGCCGCCACCTGCGCCAACCGGCGGCGGGTGTTGGCGAGCATCTCGCCGAGGTAATCGAGGTGCTCGGCGGGGCCGCCCCCGAGGGCCAGCGACAGGAGCTGCTGCTGCGTCAGGCGGGGATCGGCCATGGCCCGCTCGATCCCCTGCACGTAGCGCTGGATCTGGCCGAGCGACTCGCGGACCTCGCGCAGGTCGTCGGAGAGGAAGTCGAGGACCACGTGCTCCCGGGCCGAGCGGCCGGCCAGGCGCTGCCGCAGCGCCTCGACCGGGTCGAGCTCCGCCGCGTGGGCCGCCTGCCGCGTCTCGATCACCCCCTGCTGCACCGCCACCGCCGCCGTCCCGATCTTCATGGTTCCTCCGCCCTGCCACCCACCGTGCGCCGCGCCACCGCGGCGATGGCCGCGGCGATCCGTTCGTACCCCTGCCCCTCGTCGGCCAGCTCCTGCACCTCGCGCAGCGCCGCCGCCTCGGCCTCCGCCCCCTTCAGCCGCCGGGCCTTCACCAGCGCGCGAGCCAGCTCCAGCTCACGGCCTCCGCGCCGCGAGGAGGCCGGCGACCGCTTCACCGCCCGGAGCGGACGCGGCGAGGGGGGCGCCGGCGGGGCCCCGGGGACGGCGGGGGCCAGGGCATGGCCATCGGGCGGGGTGGCGCCGGCCGCGGGCTGGCTGGCACGCCCCAGCAGCACCTCGTCGCCGGGCGGCTCGCCAAACGGCTCGCCGGGCCAGGCCACCTTCCAGAGCGTCCCGCGGTTGTCGCGGTGGAGCGGCGTGACGAAGCGCCCCTGCACCAGCGAGTCGAGGACGCGCAGCAGGCGGCGCTCTGAGAGCCGCAGCCGGGCCATCAGCTCCTTCTTGCCGACGCGCGCCCAGTTTCGCCCCTCGCTCCAGGAGAGCCTGACCAGCTGCAGCCAGGCGGCCTGGGCCTCGGCCTCGAGCCGCTCGCCGGCCCGGTCGAAGGCGACCAGCGGGATGGCGGCGAAGGAGGAGCGGATCCGGGCGGCCCCCAGCAGCTCGCCCTGGAAGGGGACGCGCCGCAGCTCCCCGGGGGCCAGCGCCTCGGCGGCCACCTCTCCGGAGGCCAGCCGCGCGGTGCCCAGCGCGGCGCTGCCGCGGACACCCCGGTAGTAGGCCTCCCCCTTTGCCACCCGACCACCTCCGGCGCCGCGTCGGCGCAGGCGATCAGGGTAATCGAGCGATATCGGGGGTCAATTTCCTGGAAACGCGAAACGGCGCCCTCGGGCGCCGTCGCGTCAGGCCAGGCTGGCCCGTGAAGCTAGATGAGGCCCCGGCTCCGGCGCAGCAGCTCGACGGTCTTCTGGTACTCGATGTCGAAGGCGGCCGTGCCCTCCTGCAGGTGCTTGAGCCGGGCGCGCGCCTCGCGGTCGATCTCGTCGTCCACGTCGAGGTGCTTGCGGAAGATCCCGAAGACCTTCTTCCGGAGCAGGTTGTCCTCGGTGAAGACCTCCTCGACGTTCCGGGAGATGAGGAGCTGCTCGATCATCTGCCCGATGACGTGCTCGATGCCCTCGTCGCCCATCCTGAAGCCGCGCACGTCGGCCATCTCGCGCTTCACGGCGGAGAAGCGGGACTGGTCGTAGCCGCGCCGCTCCAGCGCCTCGCGCGTCGCCGCGTTCACCCGCTCCTCGAAGGAGAGGTACT
>Ga0315271_10001505_pt1 | contig 14047 bp, 12 predicted proteins | sample C3_top_MG_FD_204664 | JGI IMG/M metagenome (GOLD analysis project Ga0315271, IMG submission 204664) | Sediment microbial communities from Yellowstone Lake, YNP, Wyoming, USA - C3_top | ecosystem: Environmental > Aquatic > Freshwater > Lake > Sediment | place: USA: Wyoming | collected 2017-08-01 | reverse complement strand
CATCCCGACGCGGGCTTTGTACCCTACATTGTGGTGGATCAGGTGGCATACGGCACAACGGCTCTCTGGCCGACGAATGCCGATGGCTTAGGGAGCTCGCTACAGCGACATGGCGCGAGCCGGTTCGGCAACGACTCGGTGAACTGGGCGGGGGCTGCGCCGACCGCCGGGCGGGACAACGGCCTCTCATTTCGTCTGGATCTGCTGGGGTTGGAGGGGACAAATGTGGTGCTGCAATTCGCAGCGGACGCGGGGCTTACCTACTCATTGTTATACCGCTCGAACCCGAATGCAGGTGGATGGTCGCCGCTCCAGGCATTCGCTAGCGCAGCGACGAACCGAACGATTCAATTCAGGGATCCGGTGATCTTGGGCGCGCCGGGTCGCTTCTACCGGCTTCAGACCCCGTAGCTCCAATCGCCGGTCGGGAAGAGGATGCCATAATGCTGGCGGGGGGGGTGGTGAGTCGCGCCAGCGTTTGGACTGCGAGCAGCTTGCTGCCGCTCTTCGGGAGTGGCGGGGAGATGCCAGCGCGGTGATCAGAGCCAGGAGCATAGCGGCAGCAAGCTGCTCGCAGTCCAAACGCTTCGCGCCGTTCCTTGGCAACCGCGCCTGCTCCATCGGCGGCATGCGAGTTTCTTTTTGTTGGCCATCGCGGGAATTCCATGCAAAATCCGGCGCAATGTTGCGGGGGCGGGTTATGCCATCCTGCACACCAGACGGCTCCAATGAAACTGAAACGTTACGCAGGCAACCCCATTCTGAAGCCGCATCCGGGTCATCCCTGGGAGGATCTGGCGGTTTTCAATCCGGCGGCGATCTATGACGAGCAGCGCAAGGAAGTGCTGATGCTCTATCGCACTGCCGAGTCAGGCCCGGAATACAAGTGCTGGTTTGGCCTGGCGCGGAGCCGGGACGGCTTCCAGTTCGAGCGCGTGAGCGATCTGCCCGCCATGAGCCCGAGTGTCGAGGGATTCGATGGCGCGACGATCCAGGATCCGCGCATCACCAAAATGGGAGAGTGGTATTACGTCACCTACGCCTGCCGACATTTTCCCTTTGGCCAATTCTGGATTCCGGAGGTTAAGGCCCGTTACGCGAAGCCGGAAGTCCCCCCGGAGTTCCCTCATTATCTGCGCACCAAAGCCACGCTCACAGGGCTGGCGATGACACGTGATTTCAAAAGCTGGGTGCGGGCGGGCTGGATCACAGATCCGTTGCTACTGATAAGAATTTGCTTTTCGCGCGCCCACCTTTGTTCGACGCTACGTGGATCCATTCCTTGCGAGCGGAGGACTGGGATGCAATTCACTGCAAAATGTTGTGTCTGTAACTGTCAAAATTTGCGGGATCACGAATCCCGAAGATGCCTTGGTCGCCGCCGAAGCCGGAGCGGATGCCCTGGGTTTCATCTTCTATGAGAAGAGTCCCCGGTTCGTGACGCCGGAAAACGCTGCCGCCATCATCCGCCAGGTTCCGCCCCACATTGCCCGCGTCGGTGTGTTTGTGAATGCTCCGGTTGAGGCGGTGCTGGAAGCAATGGGCCGGTGCCATCTTAACCTGCTCCAGTTTCACGGCGATGAGCCCCCGGAGTTCTGCCTGCAATTCGGGCTGATGAGCATGAAGGCATTTCGCGTGTGCGATGAGTCGGTGCTGAGCGAGTTGCCGCGGTATGCCACGGATGCGTGGCTGCTGGACGCGTATTCGCCCGCGAGCCTCGGAGGCACCGGCGAAACGTTCAATTGGGACCTGGCGATCCGCGCCAGCCGTTTGGGGCGCCCGATTTTCCTGGCGGGCGGATTGACGCCGGAAAATGTCGCGGAGGCGGTGGCGCGGGTGCGGCCGCTCGGGGTGGATGTGTCGAGCGGGGTCGAGGCCGCGCCAGGCCGCAAGGATCACACGAAGGTCCGCGCGTTCATCCAGGCCGCCAGGAACGCCGCAGGCGGGGCGTAAAATCCGCGCCAGAGGCAGGCACGATCTCCCGCGCAAGCGAGTGTGCGCCAGCTTTTGGACTGCGCCAGTCCTGATACGGTTTCCAGAGTTATTCAGCCGAGGGCGAGGAGAGCCCCGGGAAGCTCTGGCGCTTTTCGGTCGGTCGCGAATCTGAGACAGGTATTTCAGCCTGAAAACGGTGGTTGGAAAATTAAACCCGAATTCCGGAATCGAAACCACGGATCACACGGAATACACGGATGGGAAGAGGATTCCAACAAGCGTTGGTGGAACAAGTTGGTTCGGAATATTGCAATCGTAAATTCCTGTTCATTCGTGTCATTTTGTGATCCGTGGTTCTCTGCTTCAGTTTTCGGGTTAAAGACGCTGGCGCACATGCCAAGGCGCCAATCAACCGCCAGCCCCAGAGTTCCATTTCGGCGAGGAGGTTCGCGACGGCATGCTTTGGCCTGAATTCGGTTCAAAGCGGTTTACTTGCTGACAGACCCGGATAATAACGCTTGCCGTTATTAACATCGTGCGTTATTTTAAAAGGCAGCATGATCGAAAGCTTCGCATGTGCGGAGACCGAACGAATATTCAGCGGGGTGATGTCGCGGCGCTTGCCGGCCGACATTCAACGAACAGCCCGGCGGAAACTGCTGCAACTGCACGCGGCAACACAACTGCGGGATCTATGGGTGCCGCCCGGGAATCAACTGGAGGCGCTGAAGGGCGATCGCAGCGGCCAGCACAGCATCCGTGTCAATAAACAGTGGAGAATCTGTTTCCGCTGGGAAGCGGGAGCATACGAAGTGGAAATCGTGGACTATCATTGAGACGAGGCAGCATGAAGAGCAAAGTTTTATCAAATATCACACCTGGGGAAATCCTGGAAGAGGATTTCCTAAAACCGCTGGGATTAAGCCAATACCGGCTCGCCAAAGACATCAGTGTTTCAGCGCGCCGCATCAACGAGATTGTGAAGGGTGAGCGGGCAATCACCGCTGACACCGCGTTGCGCCTCGGCAAATTCTTCAAAATGTCCGCGGAGTTCTGGCTGAACCTGCAATCGCACTACGATCTGGAGCGGGAACAGGAACGTTTGGGACGGCGGTTAGAGCGCGAAGTGAAGGCTTTGGCCGCAGCCTGAGCGGAAACAGGTGTTCCCGGGCCGGCTTCAGCCATCCGACCCGGAATCCAATATTGCAAACAACACCTACTCCGCGGGTTTCTTGAAGAGGGCGGGATCGACCTTCGGATTCAGCTCAAAAGATTCGATGCTGGTGACCATCATCTGCTCCCCATCCATGGAGCGTGTTTGCTTGCGGGCCATCTGAACCGAGCCTTCCGTCCGATAGTCGGAATACACTGCTTCCACCATGCCCGGAGTGCGCGTGACGGGGTTAATGCCCTGGTAGGTTTGCTTTAGCACCTTGCCATCCGGTGCGACCCACATGCGGGATTCCACACCCTTGAACGACGTGGCGAGAACGCGGCAATTAACGCCGTTCAGAGCTTCCTCTTTGTCGGCGACGAGTTCGAGCGCCGGGTCGTCGTAATAGTGGAGGAGATAAAGCAGGTTGCGGCCCTGTTCCTTCTTTTGCTCCGCCACCATGCTGGCCGGGAGAGCCTGTGTTTTATCACCCATCCTGGCGAAGGAATCTTCCCCGTTGATCACCATGGTTTGCTCACCCATGGGCAAGGACATCACCTGCCGCACCTGGTCGGGAAATACAATTGTCGCCGTCTGTTTCATGGAAAACGACTGACCACCCATGCTCACATCGACACTCATGGTCGATTGGACGGCTTGGGCTTTCTTGAGTGCATCGCCGCCCATGGCTTTGACGACTTCGGCCCAGATCTTTTTGCCGCTTTCCACGTTCGCGGAACTCTTCTCGACTTTGGGGCCGGAATCGGGCGGCGGCGGAATGGTGATGTCCAGCGTTGTCACCTTGCCGAGATTGGTCAGAGGTTGATCCAACTCGACGGCCTTGCCCACGACGAGGATGGCGAGCTGATCGGGGTGAAGATATGTTTTCGCAACGCGTGCGACATCCGCGGCGGTGACTTTTTCGATGTTGGCGCGGTATTGCTCCAGGTAGTCGGAGGGCAATCCGTAGTAGGCGTAAGTCATCTGCTGGGAAAGGATTTTGTCCTTGGAATCGTAATTGAAGATGAACGAGTTCAGGATGGAATCCTTGGCCAGCTTCATTTCGTCGGCGGTGGCGGGGTTTTCGATGATGCCGACGACTTCGGCTTTGACGGCCTCAATAGCTTTGGTGGTGTTGGCGAGCTTGGTTTGAAGGCCGGCCCGGAAGAGCCCGGGATAATTGAAGCTCGACCCCAGGCTTCCATACACGCTGTAGGCCAGGCCCTTCTTTGAGCGGACGTTGCTAAACATGCGGCTGGCGAAACTGCCGCTGAGCACCTCGTTCATAACCTGCGCGGCGAAGTAGTCCGGGTTGCGGGTCTCAATGCCCAGGTGCGCCATGACGATGTTGGCCTGGTTGATATCCGATTTTTCGACGAAGTAATATCCCGGAGCCGGGTCCTTGCGGTAAGGAACGGTAGCCTTCTCAACCTCAGGACCTTTCGGCCAATTCCCGAACATGGCTTCAATCTTCTTCCGCATCTCGGCGGCGCTGAAATCACCCACCACCCCCAGCAGGACGCGATTGGGTTGGTAATAAGTCTTGTGCCACGCCACGAGGTCCTCGCGGGTAATCGCCTTAATCGTCGCGTATTCCGTCATGCGCGCCAGCGGTGAATCCGCGCCGTAAACGAGCCGGGCGATCTCGCGCGAGGCGATGCCGCCGACATTGTCGTTCCGGCGGGCAATGCCGGTATTGGCACTGACTTTGGCCAGGTCCAGTTTCTCCTGCGCGAACGCCGGCGTGCGCAGGATTTCGTTGAAGACCTTGAATACGTCGTCGAAGTCCTGCTTGAGGCAGTCCATGCTGGCGGAGCCGGAATCGCCGCTGATGCCGGTCTCAATGGAGGCGGCGCGGGCGGCCAGAAAATCGTCGATCTCATCGCCGGTTTGCCGGCTGGTGCCGCCGGTGCGCTGAACGGTTCCCATTAACCCGGCAAGGCCGACCTTGTCAGCTGGTTCGAAATTCGAACCGGTCCGGACGCGGACGTTCACCTGGATCAAAGGCAGTTCGCGGTCTTCCAGAAGGAAAACCTGCAGACCGTTGGGAAGCGTGAACACCTCCGGCTTCGGGATCTTGAACTCGGGAAGCGTGGGATACTTGAGGTCGCGATAGTTATCAACCTGGGCCAGGGCCATCTGCTGAGCCAGGCTCCCGGCGACGGCGAGAATGAAAGAAAAATATTTGAGCTTCATGGGTGGGTCCGGTTTAGTTGTTTTTGGCGGACGCGCTATCGTTGATGAGCATGGCGACGGTGCGGTTTCCGGGGACAAAGGTGGCTTTGGCAACGCGCTGGATATCCTCCTTGGTGACTTTTTCGATGCGATCCACCGACTGGAATAACTCGCGCCAATCGCCATAGAGCGCCTGGTAACCGGCCAACTCACTGGCGATGCCACTGTTGCTGCCCAGACCGCGGATCAGCGAGGCTTTGGCGCGGGTCTTCACCATCTGTAGCTCCTCATCCGACACCAATTCGGTTTTCAGCCGTTCGATTTCCTCCCGCAGCGCTTTCTGGACCTCCTCGTTCGTGTGGCCGGGGGTGGGCATGCCATAAAAAAGCATGGTGTTCGGATACTTGGTGCCGGGAAATCCCGGGAAAGCGCCGGCCTGAGCGGCGATCTTTTTGTCGCGCACGAGGCTGCGGTAAAGCCGCGCGGTGCGGCCGTCGGAGAGCAGGTCGGAGATCGCAGTGTAAACGGCTTCGTCGGGATCGGTCGCGGCGGGCTTGTGGTAACCTTCAAGATAGAAGGGTTGCGATTTGTCGACCATGCGGATTTCACGCTCGACGATCTGTTTCGGTTCCACCGTCCGAACCGCCGGCGGCGTGGGCCCGGCAGGCAGCCGGCCAAAATACTTCTCCAGCACCGGGATGATGCTGGCGGCCTTCACATCCCCGACAATGGCGATGACAATGTTGCCGGGCACATAATAGGTCTGGTAAAAGCGCTGGGCGTCCTCGCGGGAAAAGGCCTGCAAATCGCTCATGTAGCCGACCACTGGTTGGTGATAGGGATGGGCGGTGAAGGCGGTGGCGGCAAACTGCTCGATCAAACGACCGGTGGGCTGGCTTTCGGTGCGAAGACGGCGCTCTTCCATCACCACATCGCGCTCCTTGTAAAATTCCCGGAAGATCGGGTCGCGGAAGCGTTCCGATTCCATATACGCCCACAGCTCGAATTTGTTGGCGGGCACGGAAAAGAAATAGACCGTGGAGTCGGAGCTGGTTCCCGCATTCAGGCCCACGGCGCCTTCGCGTGAGATGATCTCGTCAAACTCATTCTTGACGATGTATTTGTCGGCCTCCTCCTGGGCGTCTTTCCAGGCTTTCTCAAGGACCTTGAGCTTGTCGGGGTCTGGCTTGCCAACGCGGAAGCGCTCCTGGTAGAGCGCCTGGTAGGTTGCATCGACTTTGTCGAGGGCGACCTTCTCGGCGGCGTAATTGGTCGTGCCGATCCTGCTGGTGCCCTTGAAAGCCATGTGCTCGAACATGTGCGCCAGTCCGGTAATGCCCGGCACCTCCTGCGCGGCGCCAACCTTGACATAGGTATAGAACGAAACCACCGGCGCTTCCGGGCGTTCGTAAATCAGGAAGGTGAGCCCGTTCTTGAGTTTGTGTTCGGTGAGGTTCTTCTCAAAGGAGGCGAGGTTCTGGGCAAAGGCCGGGAACACCGCGGCGGCGAAGACAAGAAGGCAACCAACTCTATTGGCGGCAGTGTGAATCCTGCGTAAGGAAGTAAACATAGGCTTTAGCATTCGAAATGTCCGGAACCAACTATAGATCCGGCGGGGTGCCGGTTCAACCACAAGAAAGAAAGGCCGGCACCGCGGCAAAAGCTCTCACTCGTAGCGGAGGGATTCAATCGGGTCCAGGTTGGCGGCTTTGTAGGCCGGATAGGTGCCGAAAACGATGCCGACGATGGAACAAATGATCAATCCCAGCGCGGCCCAATCCAGCGGTATGACGGGGGGCAGCTTCAGAAAATAAGCGGTGGCGTTACCCCCGGCAATACCCAGCAACACCCCCAGCACCCCGCCCACCTGGCAGATGACGATGGCTTCCATGATGAACTGGGTCATGATATTCCGTTTTTTCGCGCCCACGGCCCGCCGGATGCCGATCTCCCGCGTGCGTTCGGTGACCGAAACCAGCATGATGTTCATGATGCCGATGCCGGCGGCGAGCAATGAAATCGAACTGACCACCGCCACACCCAATCGCACGGCCAGCGTGAAGGAATTGAACTGGGCGATCAGGGAGTCATTGGAAAAAACTTCAAAATCATCCGCCTGGCCCGGGGGCACTTTGCGAACCGCCCGCAGAATACCGCGCACCTCCTCCACCGCGTCCTCGTAGCTGGCCTGGTCCCGGGCCTGAATCAGCAGGCTTAAGCTGCGATTCCAGCGTCCATAGCGGTTTAAGCCGGTGGTGAGCGGCACCACGGCGAAATTATCCTGGTCGCCCCCCATCGAGCCGCCTTTGCCCTCCAACCTGCCGACCACCGTATAGTTGATGCCGTCGATCTTGATGCGTTCGCCGACTCCGGAGCTGTAAGGGAACACGCTCTTGGCCAGGCCGCTGCCGAGCACACAAACGTCCCGCGCGTTCTCGACATCGACTTCCAGCAGCAGGCGCCCTTCGGCGAGGTTCCAGTTCCGCGTCAGAAAACTGCCGGGAGTTTCGCCGAAGAGTTGAACGTTCGGGGCGGTTTCCTTGTAACGGGTTTCAACCTGGCCGCTCCAGAAGACAGATTCGATGCCGACTGCCAGCGGCAGGGTCGCTTTGTCCCGGACGCGCAGGCCATGCTGATAGGTGATGTTCTTGCGCCGCCAGAATTTTTCAAAGCCTTCGGGGCCGCCAAAATAGATGGCGGGCCACTTTTGGACCATGAAGGAATGGCTGCCAAGCTGGCTGATCTCCTGTTCGATGTCGCTTTGCATCACGCGCATGGCGGTCATGACGACAATGATGGAGAACACCCCCACCAGGACCCCCAGGAGGGTGAGGGCGGAGCGCAGCTTGTGAGCGGCCAGGGCCGCCATCGCCATCAGGAAGCTCTCACGCACTTCGGCAGCGAGGACGCTTCCCCGATGAGCTTTCGGGTGGCTCGGGATGACGGCGGGGGATGGCTCGGGATTATTCATTGCGCAGCGCATCGACCGGGTTCATGCGCGCCGCCCGCCATGCCGGGAAGAAGCCCGAGAGCACACCGGTGACCAGTGAGACCAGGATCGCGATGCCGACGATCATCGGCGACATCGTTGCCGGGAGAACCTTTTGGACCAATAGGGTCATGGGCCAGGCAATGCACAGCCCCAGCAACCCGCCCAGCAGGCAAATGGTCGCCGCCTCGACCAGGAATTGGATCAGAATGGCGCGGCGTTTGGCGCCGATGGCTTTGCGGATCCCGATCTCCCGGGTGCGCTCCGCCACGGACACGAACATAATGTTCATGATGCCAATCCCCCCCACGAACAACGACAAGCCGGTGATGAACAGACCCACGGTGGCGATGGTGCCGGCGATTTTGTTGAACATGTCCACAAACTGATCCTGCTGGTTCACCGAAAAATCATCGGGGTCGGCGGGAGCCAGCCGGCGGACTTTGCGCATCGCCAGGCGCACCTCTTCCCTCGCTTCCTCCAGTTGGGCCACGTTCCTGACCTTCACGCTGATCGTGTAATCCGGCAGGTTATTAAACGAGGAAACGAATTGAGCCAGGGGAACAATCGCCTGGTTGTCCAAGCTGACGGCTCCCATAAAAGACCCCCTTCTTTCCAATACCCCGATGACCTCGAAACTCCGCCCGCCAATGGAAATCCGCTTGCCCAACGGATCCGCCCGCTGAAAGAGATTGGTGGCCACCTCGGATCCGATGATGCAAACCGGCCGGCCGCCGCCGGATTCCCCGGAAGAAAGAAACCGGCCGTGGGAAACCACCACTTGGCTTACCTGGAGATAGGCGTCGGTGGTCCCAATGACGGAAACGCCATCGGAACGCCGGCGTTGGTAGCTGACAGGCTGGCGGGATTCCGTAATGGGCGCCACGGCCTCGGCGCTGGCCAGCTGTTTTTCGAGATCCCGCACCTGGGCGAGGGTGACCGGGCGCCGTTTCTGCATGCGCATCCAGGCTTCATGCGAATCGACGAACCAGTCCGACCGCTGGACGTAGAGCACATCCGCGCCGATAAATGAGATACTTTTCAGAAAGGCGCGGTTGAGGCCCTCGATGGCGGTGCCCATCAGGGTGACGGTGATAACGCCGATGACGATGCCAAGGGTGGTGAGGCTGGAACGCATCTTGTTGGCGCGGATGGCGCCCCAGGAAATGCTCAGCCCCTCCTTGAGCTCGGTGAAAAAGTTCATGGCGCACCGCCCGCCGCGGACGGTTGCGGGGCGGCACTCGCGGCGGGCGCGGCAGCGACGATCCGCTCATCGCTCGCAATCAGCCCGTCCCGGATGCGAATGATCCGCCGGGCATGACGGGCGACGTCCTCTTCGTGCGTGACCACGATGATGGTGTTGCCGCGGCGCGAAAGCTCCTCGAACACGCCCAGGATCTCCACGCCGGTTTTGGTATCCAAATTGCCGGTGGGTTCATCGGCCAAAAGCAGCGAGGGAGAATTCACCAGGGCTCGGGCAACGGCGACGCGCTGGCGCTGCCCGCCGGAAAGCTCGTTGGGTTTGTGGTGGATGCGGTCTGCCAACCCCACGCTGCCCAAGGCGTTCAGCGCGATCTGCCTCCGCTCCACCGCGGTCACCCCCGCATAAATCAGCGGGAGTTCGACATTTCTTAACGCATCGGAGCGCGGAAGCAGATTGAACGTTTGAAAAATGAAACCGATCTCCTTGTTGCGGATCTCGGCAAGCTGATTGTCATCCATCTGGCTGACATGGATGCCGTTCAGTTCATAAATGCCCGCAGTCGGGGTATCGAGGCAGCCGACCAGATTCATCAGGGTCGATTTCCCGGAACCGGAGGGCCCCATGATGGCGACGTAGTCTCCCTTGGCAATCTCCAGCGAGACTTCGCGCAGGGCGTGGATAGTCTCCCCGCCCATCTGGTAACGGCGCGAAATCTTCTCAAGTCGAATCAGGCTCATGCGCCTATTTCTTTTCCGCGTCCTTGCCGGGTTTCTCGATGGCAGCCGGACCTTTCCGCACCTTCTTGCCATCCTCGAGGTCGCGGCTGATGGCGCGGAACGGGCCCGAGACCACTTCCTCCCCTTCCTTCAAGCCCTCGACCACTTCCCAATAGGAATCGTCGCTGATGCCAATTTTGACCGGCACCATTTTCGCGTGGTCCTGTTCCATCACAAAAACCACCTCGACGAGCTTTAGAGCCTCCTTGTTCTTCCGGTCGCTTCCGGTGGAATTGGTCTGGCTGCCTGGCGCGGTCGCTTCGGCGGTGGCGGCGGGCGGGTTGGTCTTGGCGGAAGCGGAGTTTGTGGCGCCCGCGGCCTTGGGATCGATCTTGGGGGGACGCGTGGTTACCGAGGCGATGGGGATCGTGAGCACATTGGTTCGGGAACGGGTCTCGATTTCGGCGGTGACCGACATTCCCGGCCGGAACGCTTCCTTCTCCTTCACCCGGATGCGCACCTCGAACTTGGTGGCTTCCGTGCTGCTGCCGCTGCTGCCATAGCCGGCGCCTTTCGAGGAATTGGCGATTTCGGTTACCAAACCGTTAAACTTCTTGTTCTTGAAGGCATCGACCTCCAGGCGGACATTCTGGTTCGGCGAAATCAGCACGACGTCGATTTCGCCGATATCCACCCGCGCCTCCATTTCGTTCAAGTCCGAGATGATCATGATCTCGGTGCCGACGTTCTGGATGGTGCCGAGGACTCGTTCGCCCAGCTGGGAATTGAGCTTGCTGACGGTGCCGGTCAGGGGGGAAACAATGGTGGTTTTGAGGAGGTCGTCATCCGCACGGTCAAGCATGGCCTTCGACATGGCGACCTGGTGAGTGGCGCTGCTCAGTTGCGCCAATGCAATGTCGCGGGAGGTTTTGACCTCAAGGAACACCGAATCCGAAATGAGCTGGCGCTGGGAAAGCTCCTCGTTGCGCTTAAATTCGAGATCCGCCTTGCGCAGGTTGGCCTCGGCGGTGGTCAGGCTGGCGGCGGAGGATTTGTAGCTGGCCTCAGCCTGGTTGCGGCTGGCAACGTAGAAATCCGGCTTGATCTTGACCAGCAGATCGCCCTTTTTGACGGCTTGGCCCTCCTTGACTGCCAGGTTGATGATCTCCCCACTGACTTCCGGGCTGATTTTGACCTGTATCACCGGCTGGATCTTGCCGTTGGCCACCACCAGTTCCGTCAGGTTGCGGAGAGTGGCTTTTTCAGTTTGAACGGTAAAGATCGGCTCGCGTTTGCGCAGCAAGACGGCTGCGGTGAGCCCGCCCAATACCACGACGATCCCGATGAAAACCAGGATTTTCCGGCCCTTTTTGGATTTAGACATGTCCGTTGAGAGTTAAGACACAGCAGAACGTGTTTTGTTTCAAGGTTTTCGCTGGTGCCCGAGAAACCATTGATAAAGCTCAGGATTCTTGTAGGTCTCAGTCCAGGAATCGTGGTTGGCCTCAGGATACACGGTCAACTTGACGGAAGGATGGCCGGCCCGCTTCAAAGCCTCCACCATGCGCTCGGATTCCGATAGCGGCACGACATTGTCCTTTGCGCCGTGAAACGCCCAAACCCCGAGGCTCTTGATGGCCTGCTGTTTATCCGTGCCGGAAAGGAGAACGGTGATCATTTCGCCGCCGCCGCAAATGGGGGCGATCGCGGCGAATTTCGCCGGATAGCTCAGGCCCAGGTTCCAGGTGCCGTATCCGCCCATGCTCAAGCCAGTCAAATAGAGGCGGGTTTGGTCCACCTTGTATTTGGCGCAAACTTCATCGAGTAACCCGAGGAGAATTTCGTTCGACCACTGCTGGCCTTCGGGACATTGCGGCGCGACCAGAATGAAGGGCAGATCAACCCCATTGGTCGCCTGCTTCGGCGGCCCGTGAACGGCGACCTTCCAAATCTCATTGCCACGTTCGCCGGCGCCATGCAGGAAAAGCATCAGCGGCCATGATTTCGCGGCGGTTTGCTCGTAGCCCTTGGGCAGGTAAAGCAGGTAATTGACCTTGGTTTGTTGCGATTTCTTGAACGTAAATTCCCTGGCCACCACCGGTTGGCCGGGTTTGTCTGCGGAACGGGCGTGCATGGGAATTAGGGTAAAGGCCGCCATGGCGGCAGTCAGCACCGAGGTTTTAATCTTCATCCGGAATCAGGTTTTGGCGGATCTGAGACCGCCAGGTTTACATCAATTTGAGTTTCGGCAAATCCTGCGAGTCCACCAGGCCCAGCGGTTCCTGCCTTGCGTTGACCACAATCAGGTCGTCAATGTTCCGCTCGTTAAAAACCTTGAGCGCTTCGGCCGCCAGGACATCCTCACGTATCCTTACCGGGTTGTGCGTCATCACCTCCTGGAGGGTGCGCGCCAATAGATTGTCATCGGACGCGATGCGCCGGCGAAAGTCGCCATCGGTGAACACACCGGCGAGTTTTCCTTTGCGATCGATAATGCTCAGGCATCCCGACTTCGCCGCAGTCATGGCCAGCAGGCCTTCGCGCACGGTAGCGCTTTGTTTGGCGATCGCGTTGCGTTCTCCCCGGCGCATAATGTCTCCCACGCGCAAAAGCAGCGCCCGGCCAATCGCCCCCGAGGGATGATACTTCGCGTAATCGGCCTGCTTAAATCCGCGCGCTTTCAAAACCGCCATGGCCAGGGCATCGCCCATGACCAGCATCGCCGTGGTGCTCGAAGTCGGAGCCAGGTTGAAGGGGCAGGCCTCGCGCGGGACGCGCACATTTAAGATCAAGTCGCTGTGACGGGCCAGGGCCGATTTCGGGGCGCCCGTGAGGGAAATGATGCGCACGGAAAACCGTTTCAGAGCGGACAAGAGTCCCAGGAGTTCGTCGGATTCGCCGGAATAACTGAGCGCGAGCACCAGGTCGCCATCGTTGACGATGCCGAGGTCGCCGTGAAGGGCATCGACGCTGTTGAGCACCACGCTAGTGGAACCGGTGCTGGTGAGCGTGGCGGCGATCTTGTAACCGACGTTCCCGGATTTGCCGATGCCGACGATGACGATCTTGCCGCGTTTGCGAAGGGTCTCCACCACCACTTCAACCGCTTTATCGAAGGATCCGTCCAGTTGCCGGCGCACCGCCCGGAGCGCCGCTAATTCGATATCAAATACTTTTCGTGCCTCTGCGAGATGCCTCACGCAAAGGAGCATGCAAACAAATGACCGGAATTTCAATAAGTAAGAGTCTGTTTGAAAACTCCAGTTAGGTAGTGGTTGTAAAACAACACTGAAACCCTTGTGAGCGTTGGGATGCGCCGGCAATTATGGCGTGCGAAGGTTGATGGAGCGATTGAACTTCGATGGGGATTTCGGTGGCTGAACCGGCAAGATTCGCCTTGGTCTGGAGCCTGCGCACGGCAAACTCAGCGGCATACTCATGTAATTGGGTGACAGAGCAACTCAAACTTTACCTTTTCTTTACCTTTTGTTTACCAAGTTTTGGTTTGGCGGAGGTAAACCCGGACGACATTACCAAAGATTACCTAAAGTGACCGGTTTCTGTTTTTCCAGCGCCGACCAACCAAAATTGCGTCTCATGAAAAGCCACCCGGAGGGAAGAAGAACCTAAATACAAAGTTCCACGCCGCCAGGCGACAAATTTGGATATGTCAAAGAACCGTTCGCCCACCGTTAAGCAAGCCACCGCCCGGCCAACACCACCGCGTCCGAGCCGCTGCGAGCCGGGCGACTTAATGTTGTAGTTATATTGCGAGCTACAATACAAAGCAAGGTGAAATTGAAAGTATTTTGCCGGGGCAGAGTGTGGGGATTTTCGCTCTGTCCGCCACCCCCTCCACATCGTCCCTGATTAGG
>Ga0315271_10001503_pt1 | contig 14070 bp, 11 predicted proteins | sample C3_top_MG_FD_204664 | JGI IMG/M metagenome (GOLD analysis project Ga0315271, IMG submission 204664) | Sediment microbial communities from Yellowstone Lake, YNP, Wyoming, USA - C3_top | ecosystem: Environmental > Aquatic > Freshwater > Lake > Sediment | place: USA: Wyoming | collected 2017-08-01 | reverse complement strand
GACGAGGTGATCGGGGCCACGATCAACACCACCGGCAGCTTCGTCATGCGCGCGACCCGCGTCGGGCGCGACACCGCCCTCGCCCAGATCGTGGAGATGGTCCAGCGCGCCCAGGGCAGCAAGGCCCCCATCCAGCGGCTGGCCGACCAGATCAGCGGCATCTTCGTGCCCGTTGTCCTCGTCGTGGCCGCCGCCACCTTCGGGCTTTGGTTCGTCCTCGGCCCCGAGCCGAAGGTGACCCTCGCCCTCGCGGCCTTCATCACCGTCGTGATCATTGCCTGCCCGTGCGCCATGGGCCTCGCCACGCCGACCGCGATCATGGTCGGGACGGGGCGGGGCGCCGAGGCCGGAATTCTCGTCCGCGGCGGCGAGGCGCTCGAGAACGCCCACCGTGTGACCGCGGTGATCCTCGACAAGACCGGGACGCTCACTCGGGGCAAGCCGGCCGTCGCCGCGATCCTGCCCGCCGGAGACCCGGCTGGCGCCCTGGCCGAGGACGACCTCCTGCGCCTTGCCGCGGCCGTCGAGGCTGGCTCGGAGCATCCGCTGGCGGGGGCCATCCTCCTCGCCGCGCGCGAGCGCCGGCTCGCTTTCCCCGGCGGCGACGCGTTCGTCGCGACCGCGGGCGGCGGCGCCGAGGCGACCGTCGAGGGGAGAACCATCCTCGTGGGGAGCGCCCGCTTCCTGGCCGAGCACGGCGTCGACCTGGGCGATCCGGCCGCTGGCGGCGACGCGCTGGCGGCGGCGGGCGAGGCGCAGGCCGCGCTTGGCTGGACGCCCGTGTTCGTGGCGGAGGACGGCGCCCCCGTGGGCCTCATCGCGATCGCGGACCCGGTGAAGCCCGAGTCGGCCGAAGCAGTCCGGGCGCTCGAGGCCGCCGGGATCGAGGTCTGGCTGGTCACCGGCGACCATCGCGCGACGGCCCTCGCGGTCGCGGCGCAGGTCGGGATCCCGCCCGAGCGCGTCCGCGCCCAGGTGCTCCCCGGCGACAAGGCGGCGATCGTCGACGAGCTGCACGCCCGCGGCAAGGTCGTGGCCATGGTCGGCGACGGGATCAACGACGCCCCGGCACTCGCGGCGGCCGACCTCGGCGTGGCGATCGGCACCGGCGCCGACGTCGCCATCGAGGCGTCCGACATCACCCTCGTTGGCGGCGACCCGCGCGGCGTGGTCGCGGCGATCGCGCTGTCGCGGCGCACGATGGCGGTGATCCGCCAGAACCTCTTCTGGGCCTTTGGCTACAACGTCGCCCTCATCCCGATCGCGATGGGCATCCTCTATCCGCCGTTCGGCATCACGATCACCCCGGCCATGGCAGCCGGCGCGATGGCCCTCTCGTCGGTGAGCGTCATCTCCAACTCGCTGCGGCTGCGCGGCTACGACCCGCGCCCGTCGGCGGTCCTCGCGGCCGCCCAGCACCGGACCTGGACGCGGGTGAAGGACGCGGCGTACCTCGCGGTGATCGCTGGGCTGGCCGTCGGCGTGGCCGCCACCGTGATCGGCGTCAACCGCTGGCTCGATGCGTCGGCTGTGCCGGTGGAGCTGCGGGCCTCTGCCCTGGGCGGCCCCGCCCCGCTCTGGCAGGTTGCGGCAGGCGAGCAGGTCCTGGTCACCTTCACGAACGACGCCGACGTGCTCCACCTCTGCGTCCTGCCGGGTGCGCCGAAGGTCGAGCTGAACCCGCGCCCCGGCCAGGAGCAGTCGGCGCGCTTCGCGCTGTCCGAGCCCGGCACGTTCACGCTCTCGTGTGCGCCGCTCGAGCAAACGGCCTCGGCGAGTGACGCGACGGGCGCCGGTGACGCGGCAGGCGCCGGCGACGCCATGGGCGGCGGCGCCAGCTCCATGCCCGCCGCGATCTTCGAGGTCCGGTAGCCGGCGTCAGCGCGGCTCGCCGGAGGGGCCCCAGTGCGCCGATCAGGCCGCGAGCGGGACGAGGAGGAGCAGGATCAGCACTCCCACGCCCGTTGCCGCGATCGCGGCAAACCGACCCGCGCGTCGCCCGAAGCCGAGCGGAGTGAACAGCTCGGCGGCGAGAAGTCCGCTCAGCGCCGCCGGCGCCGCGAGCAGGCCGGCCACGATGCCGAACGGCACGGTCATGCCGGCCCCCACCAGGAGGAGCCGCCGCCCCATCAGGACCGTGATGATGGCGAGCAGGTTGGCCCCCACGATCCACGCGGCGAGCGCGCCGAGGATCGCGTCCCCCTTCGTGGCCGCCATCGCCACCGGGTAGGCGACTGCCAGCACCCCGAGCGAGAGGACCGGCAAGGCCAGGACCAGGCCCGCCCCGAAGCCCGACGGCAGGATCACGGGTCCCGGACGCTGGTGCTCCCAGCCGAGAACCAGGACCGTGACGAGCGACAGCAGCGTGGCGAAGACGCCGGCTTCGAGGCCGCGCTGGAGCCACGCGGGAAGGCGGATGCGGCCCATGGCGCCGATGGTACGGCGCGGTCGCCGCGCGTGATCGGCGGGCGAGTGTCCGGGCTACCCCGTGTAGCGCCGGAGGATCGTCACCGCGTTCTGGCCGCCGAAGCCGAAGCCGTTGACCATCACCGTCTCCACCTTCGCCTTGCGCGCCACGAGCGGCACGTAGTCGAGGTCGCACTCGGGCAGGTCCGGGTTCTCGTGGTTCACGGTCGGGGAGATGACCTGGTCGCGGATCCCGCCGATCGCCGCCAGCACGGATGCGATCCCCGCCGCCCCCACGAGGTGGCCGATCATCGACTTCGGCGAGCTGATCGCGACGCGCGACGCGGCCGGTCCGTAGGATGCCTTGATCGCCCGCGTCTCGGTCACGTCGTTGAGCGGCGTCGACGTCCCGTGGGCCACGATCCAGTCCACTTCGTCGGCCGTGACGCCGGCGTGCTCCCGAGCCATCGACATGGCCCGGGTCGCGCCGCGTCCCGTCGGCTCCGGGGCCGAGATGTGGAAGGCGTCGGCCGTGAGCGCCCCGCCAAGGACCTCCGCGATCGGGGTCGCCCCGCGCGCCAGGGCATGCGCCAGCGACTCCACGACGACCACGCCGCCGCCCTCGCCCAGGACGAAGCCGTCGCGATCGCGGTCGAAGGGCCGGCTTGCCCGCTCGGGCTCGTCGTTGCGCTTGGAGAGGGCGCCCATGTTGCCAAGCGCGGCGATTCCGACCGGGAGCACCGGCGCCTCGCTGCCGCCCGCGAGGACCACGTCCACCTCGCCGGACGCGATGAGCCGCAGCGCGTCGTGGAAGGCGATGATCGAGGTCGCGCAGGCTGCCGTCTGGGCCATCACGGGACCCGTCAGCCCCCATTCCATCGAGAGCATGCAGGCGCCCATCGAGCCCGAGAGCGCCGGGATGGCGAACGGGCTCACGAAGCGCGGCCCGCGCGTATCGGCGGTGTGCGTCCCCTCGATGATCTCCTCGATGCCGCCACCGCCGGTGTTCAGGACGACGCCGACGCGATCCCGCTGCTCGGGGGTCATCGCCGCGAAGTCCAGGCCGGCATGCGCCACGGCCTCCTTGCCGGCCGCCATCGCGAAGTGGATGAAGCGGCTCATCCGGCGGGCCATCTTGGGGTCCATCCCGATGCCCGGGTCGAAGCCCTTGACCTCGGCGGCAATCCGAACCTCGAAGGCCGAGGCGTCGAAGCTCGTGATCGGGGCGACGCCCGACCGTCCGGCCTTGAGGCTGGCCCAATACGCTTCGAAGTCGTTTCCGTTCGGCATGACGGCGCCGAGGCCGGTCACGACGGCGCGGCGGGCTGGATCGGCGCTGGGCGGCACGGCGGTCTCCTCGGGGTTGGACGATCGGCGCGGCCGACCAGGCTGAGTACGACGCAAGTGGCCGGATTGTAGGCCGCGGATCAGTCGCTCTCGTAATGCTTGAACACGACGGCGCCGTTGTGGCCACCGAGGCCGACGTTGTCGGAGATCGCGTAGCGGATCTCGCGCTCGACGGTGGCGACCGGCACGTTGAGGTTGATCTCGGGATCCGGATCCCGGAAGGTCGGGACGCCCGGGACCGCCTGGTTGTGGACGGCGAGGATCGTGAAGATCGCCTCGACGGCGCCGGCGGCGCCCATGAGGTGGCCCGTCAGCGACTTCGTGGCGCTGATGCTGATCTCGGGCGTCCGGTCGCCGAAGACCGCCCAGAAGGCCTCCGCCTCGCGGAGGTCGCCGAGCGGCGTCGACGTCCCGTGGGGGTTGATCATGTCGATCCACTCGGGCTTGACGTCATACCGCTCGAGTGCGGCGACGAGCGCCCGGCGGACGCCGTCGCCCTTCTCCACGGGCTGGATGAGGTCCCACGCATCGGCCGCCGAGCCGAACCCGACGACCTCCGCGTAGATGGTCGCCCCGCGGGCCTTCGCGTATTCGAGGTCTTCGAGGACCACGGCGCCCGCCCCCTCGCCGAGGACGAAGCCGTTGCGGGTGAGGTCGAACGGCCGCGAGACCGACTGCTCGACGTCGCCCTCGCGCGGCGTGCCCATGCCCCGCATGTTGGAGAAGCCGATGTGGACCAGCTCGTGGAGCGGCGTCTCGGTGGACCCGGCGATCGCTGCCACCACGTCGCCGCGCCGGATCAGCTCGGCTGCCTCGCCGATGTTGTGCGTGCCGGTGGAGCACGCCGTCACGATGCACATGTTCGGGCCGCGGATCCCGGTCTCGATCGCGATCTGGCCAGATGCAGTGTCGGGGAGCATGTTGGCGATGAAGAACGGGCTCACCGCCCGCGGCCCCTTCGTCTCCCAGATCACCCGGTTGTCCATCATGAGCTTCGAGCCGCCGCCGCCCGATCCGAAGTAGACGCCGATGTCGTCGCGGTTGGCGTCCGTCACCTCGAGGCCGGAATGGGCAAGTGCCTTCTTCGACGCGGCCACGCCGAGGACCACGTTGCGGTCGGTGCGGCGAACCTCCTTGAAGCTCATCCAGGCGTTCGGGTCGAAGTCGGGCACTTCGCCTGCGACCTTGCAGTCGTACGGCTCGGGATCCCAGTAGGTGATCCGCTTGAGGCCGGAGACCCCGTGCACGAGGTTGCTCCAGACGGTGTCGACCTCGTCCCCGATCGGGCTGACGAGGCCCATGCCGGTGACGGCGATGCGGCGGGTGAAGTCGGGCTTGCGCACGGGGCTGGGTACTCCTGTCGCGGTGTGGTTCGCGGGTCGGTGGCGTCGCCGTCAGGCCGGCGCGGTGGCATCCGGGTCGGCAAGGCCGCCCGGGGCGTTGGGGTCATCGAGGGGAAGTGCTTCGGCGTCGGGCGCGATCCGGCGGATCAGTCCCGTGAGGACGCGGCCCGGTCCCACCTCCACGAAGCGGGTCACGCCGGCACCTGACATCGCGCCGACGGCGGCGATCCAGTCGACGCCGGTCATCAGGTGGTCGACCAGCTCGGCCCGGCACGCTTCGGCGGTGGTGAGTGGCGAGGCATCGGCGTTGGCGAGCAACGGGACGACGGGATCGACGAAGGCCACCCCGGCGAGCGCGACGCGCATGCCTGCCGCGGCATCGGCCATGAGCGGGGAGTGGGCGGCGACGCTGACCGGGAGCACGATCGCCCGCTTCGCGCCCAGCCCCTTTGCGGCGGCGGCAGCGGCCTCGACGGCGGGCCGCGCGCCGGAGACGACGATCTGGCCGGGCGAGTTGCGGTTGGCCACGCCGAACGTGCCGTGGGCTGCGCCGGCGGCCACGAGGTCGTCGAGGCGCTCGTCGGGGAGGCCGATGATCGCCGCCATCGCACCCGGGTGACCCTCGCCCGACGCCTGCATGAGGCGACCGCGCTCGCGCACGAGGCGGATTCCGTCGGCGAGGGAGATCACCCCGGCCGCGACGAGAGCTGAGTACTGGCCCATGGAGTGGCCGGCCGCGAAGGCCGGGACGAGCTGCTGCAGGCCGGCCGCGGCGCGCCGCTCCCCGAGGGCGTGGAGGAACGCGATCGAGGCGGCCAGGAGCGCGGGCTGAGCGTTGACCGTGAGGTCAAGCTCCTCGACGGGTCCCTCCCAGGCAAGCTGGGAGAGCGGCTCGCCGAGCGCTTCGTCGGCCTGGGCGAAGACGGCGGCGGCGGCGGGTGAGACCGCGGCGAGCGCGCGTCCCATGCCCACGGCCTGCGAACCCTGGCCGGGGAAGACGAAGGCGAGGCTGGACATCGTGGCGGCGGTACCTCGTGCGAGCGGGGGGCGATCCGGCGACGGGAGTCGGAGCTGGACGCGGATCCGAGCGGGACGCGCGTGCCCGGACCGGCGTCGGGTGCAGGGTACCGCGCGAGCGTGGCGCCGTCCGCGAAACGCGTGCAACGTTGCACGATTGCGCCTCCCGGGATAGCCTCGCCCGGTGACCGAGCCCCGTCCGCGCCCTGCTCGTCCCCCGTCCGGTACCGCGCGCCCGGTTCGCCCGCCCGCCGGCCGGCCACACCCGGCGCGGGTCACGACCGCGTCGCTGGAGGCGATGGCCGACGACGTGCTCCTGGCCCCGGTGGCCGCGGCGCGGTCGCGCATCCAGAACCCGCGCGAGCTCTCCGAGCGCGTCGCGTTCGGCAAGGCCCTCTGGCGCGAGCTCGTCATCGGGTTCGCCGCGCAGCTGGGGGATCTCCATCTCGGCTTCACCCAGCTGGCCGCCCTGTACGCGGTCGCGGACGGCGGCACCACCACGATCGTCGACCTGGCCGACACGCTCAACCGCTCCCCCTCGGCGACCTCGCGGCTCGTCGACGGGCTGGTGCGGCGCAGGCTGCTCGAGCGGCGGGAGGAGCCCGACGACCGCCGGATGAAGTCGGTCTGGCTGACCGAGCGCGGGCGCGCGCTCGTGGCCGTCATCGACCGGGCCCGGGCCGACCAGTTCCTGGCCGTGGTCCGCCCGCTCCCCCAGGCCGAGCGGGCGATCGTGGCGATGGGCGTGGCCGCCCTCGCCACGCGAGCCGTGTCGCGGCGCGGCCGCCTCATCAAGCAGCGCCCGCTGTAGCGACGTCCCGGCGCGACACCGGCGCGACACGAGGCCGCGGTTCGCTCGTTTGACGCGGGGATCGCGCGGGCCCCACACTCCCGGCGAAGGGGAGTAGTCCCTCTCCGGCTGATCGACATGCTGGCGCTTCGGCGCCCGGTCGCCGGGCCCCTCGCGGGGCGGACGAGACCTTCGACCAGCACCCCCTCCCAGGGTGCCGGGTCGAGGTCGCACCCCGCCCGGCGCCCCCAAGCCGGAGACCTCCGTGGAAGCATTCTGGCTGAGCTTCGGCATCGTCCTGCTCGCCGAGCTGGGCGACAAGAGCCAGCTGATGGCTCTCGCCTTCGCCGCCCGCTATCCGGCCTGGATGGTGCTCGTCTCGGTGACCATCGCGACGCTCATCGTCCACGCGATGTCGGTGCTCCTGGGCGCGGCGTTCGCCCTCGCCCTCCCGACGGACGTCATCAACATCGTCGCCGGCCTGGCCTTCTTCGCCTTCGCCGCCTGGACGATCCGCGGCGACCGCCTCGGTGAGAAGGAGGAGTCGCGGGCGACCCGATCCACCCGCTGGGCGATGGTCTCCATCGGGACGGCATTCTTCCTTGCCGAGCTGGGAGACAAGACCATGCTCGCCACGATCACGCTCGCCACGAACCACGAGCCGATCGGGGTCTGGCTGGGCTCGACTGCCGGGATGGTCGCCGCCGACGCGCTCGCCATCGGGGTCGGTGCGCTGCTCGGGTCGCGGCTCCCGGAACGCGCCATCAAGGTCTTCGCCGCGGGCGCGTTCGTGGTCTTCGGCGCGATCCTCGTCCTGCAGGGCGTCGGCGTCCTCTGAGGTTGCCCGGGCGGGCCGGGGCCGCCGCTGTCAGCGCCGGACGCCGTCGTCCGTCAGCCGCCGCGCATGGCGAGCAACTGCCCGAGGAACGCGATCAGGGTGAGCACGGTCGGGACGGCGACGAGCAGGACGACCATGAGGACCAGGAGGCGCGTCATCCGCCGCTCGTCGGCGATCCGCTCGGGCGTAGCGTCGTCCCCGCCGCCCGGCGCAAACGGGGCGTCGAGCCCACGAGGTCGATCGCTGGTGGCCCGCGTGCGCGGCCCCGCGGGCGCGGGTGGCGCCACATCCCCGGGTGTCGCCGCGACACCCTGCGCTGGAGCATCCGCGACCTGCGCTGGGTCCGGCGCTGCCCCGGTCGGCGTCTCGTCGGTCATCTGCGGATCATGCCCCTCTGCGCCCGGCTGCCTCGACCATCGGCTCCGCCACCTCTCGGGCGACGTCGGCGAGGCCGCCGGGCGCCACGCTCGCGGGCAGGCCCAGGATCACGTGACCTGCGCCGGCCCGCACGAACGCCAGCCCGACCGCCAATGCCTCCCGGCGCTCCGCCCCCGTCGTGCCGCAGCTCAGCTGGGCCGCGAACGTGAACGCATCCGGGTCGCGGCCGGCCGTCTCGAGCGCACGCCGGATCTCGTCCCGCTTCTCGGCAAAGTAGGCGACGTCACCGGGCCGGTTGCCGGGCATCGGCCAGCCGTCCGCGTACCGGGCGGCGAGGGCGATGCCGCGCCGGCGCTGTCCGCCGAGCCAGATCGGTGGGCCGCCGGGCCGCGCCGGAGGCGGCTCGTTCGTGGCGTCCCGGAGCGAATAGAAGGGGTCGTCGCGCGTGACGCCGGGCGGCGTCCGGGCCGCGTCGGAGAACAGGGCGGCCACGGTCGCGACGCCGCTCTCGAAGCGCTCGAACCGCTCAGCCATCGGCGGCAGCGGGATGCCGAACGCCTCGTGCTCGCCCTCGTGCCAGCCCGCCCCCATCCCCAGGATGAAGCGGCCATCGGTGGCGTTGTCGAGCACCGTCGCGGCCTTGGCGAGGACCGACGGATGGCGGAACGTGTTCGCCAGGACGGCGATCCCGACCCACTTCCCACGCACGCGATGGGCGAGCGCGGCGGCGGCGGTAAGCGCTTCGACGGCCGGGCCGCCCCGCTCGCGCGCGGCGTCGGACAGGTGGTCGCTCAGCCAGCCCGCGTCGAGCGCGTCGAGCTCGCCGGCGAGCGCCCACGTCTCGTCGAGGCGTGGCCAGTCGATCCCGGCCGACGCGGTGGCGGCGATCCGGAAGCCGATCAGCCCCGGATGCCGCGGCGCGGCGTCGTCTCGTGGCGCGGGAACGTCCCGTCGTCCGGCGTCGGGCGACGTCACAGCGCCATCACGCGTTCGGGAGGCTGGCCCGCATCCGCGCGCCGGTCGTGATCGCCCCGTCGGACGCCGACGAGACAAGGGCCGCGTACTTGGCAAAGACCCCGCCCGGGTAGCGCGGGGCCGGCGGCGTCCAGGCCGCGCGCCGGGCCGCCAGGACCTCGTCCGGCACCAACAGGTCCAGCGCCTTGCGCTCGACGTCGATCTCGATCTCGTCACCGTCCGCGACGAACGCGATCGGACCGCCGAGCGCCGCCTCCGGGGCCACGTGGCCGATCATCAGGCCGTGCGTGCCGCCCGAGAACCGCCCATCGGTGAGCAGCGCCACGTGCTCGCCCAGGCCCTCGCCGACGAGCGCGGCCGTGACCGAGAGCATCTCCTGCATCCCGGGGCCGCCGACCGGGCCCTCGTAGCGGATGACGATGACGTCGCCGTGGCTGATCGTTCCGGCCTTGACCGCTTCGAAGCAGGCGTTCTCGGAATCGAAGACGCGGGCCGGCCCACGGTGGTGGCGCCGCTCGTGGCCGGCGAGCTTGATCACGCAGCCCTCGGGGGCCAGCGTGCCGCGCAGGATCGTCAGGCCGCCACTCGCCTTCAGCGGCGTCTCGATCGGCAGGACCACCCGTTGGCCGGGCGTCTCGACCGCAGCCGCGGCGATCTCGGCGATCGTCCGCCCGTCGACAGTCGGCGCGTCGCCGTGGAGGAGGCCGCGCTTGAGCAGCTCGCGCATGACGAGGCTCACCCCGCCTGCGTCGTACATCTCGGACGCGGAGTAGCGGCCGCCCGGCTTCATGTCGGCCACGACCGGCGTCGCGTCGGCGATCCGGCTGAAGTCGTCGATCTCGAGCGGGATGCCGGCCTCGCGGGCCATCGCCAGGAGGTGGAGGACGCCATTGGTCGAGCCGCCGGTGGCCGCCACCGAGGCGATCCCGTTCTCCAGGGCGCGTCGGTCCACGATCGCGGAGGGGCGAACGTCGCGGGTCACGAGATCCATGACCAGCTCGCCACAGCGCCGTGCAGCCGCGTCCTTGGCCGGGTCCTCGGCGGGGATCCCGTTGAGGCCGGCCGGCGAGAGGCCGATGAACTCCATCACCGTGCTCATCGTGTTGGCCGTGTACTGGCCGCCGCAGGCGCCGGCGCCGGGGCACGAGGCGCTCTCGACCTCGTAGAGCTCGTCCAGCGTGATCTTCCCCGCCCGGTAGGCGCCGACCGCCTCGAAGACCGTGACGATGTCGGCGTTCTTGCCCTTGTAGACGCCGGGGTAGATCGTGCCGTTGTAGAGGACGAGGCCCGGGACGTCCATGCGCAGGAGCGCCATCGCCGCGCCCGGGATGGTCTTGTCGCAGCCGACCAGGCAGACGACGCCGTCGAAGAGATGCCCGCGGACGACGGTCTCGATCGAGTCGGCGATCACCTCGCGCGAGACGAGCGACGCCTTCATCCCCTCGGTGCCCATCGACACGCCGTCGCTGACGGAGATCGTCCCGAACTCCATCGGGGTCCCGCCGGCCGCCCGGATCCCCTCCTTGACGAACTCGGCCAGGCGGCGCTGGTTGTAGTTGCAGGGCATCGTCTCGATCCACGATGTGGCGACGCCGACGATCGGCCGGGCGAGGTCCTCGTCGGTGAAGCCGATCGCCTTGAGCATCGCCCGGGCCGGCGCGCGGTCCGGCCCGTCGGTCAGGCGCGCCGAGTGGCGCTTGGCCGGGTGGCTCGGCTGGTCGTAGGGGTGGGCGCGGTCGGGCATCGTGGGAGTCCTCGGGTGGTGGCTGCGACGGGGCGAGGCGAAGTGTACGGCCAGCCACGGTGACGAGGCTCCGCAGCACTACCGGGAGTCCGGCTCCTACCGGATGCAGGGTCCCGTGTCGGCCGGGACCGTGGCGCCGATGCCGGGCTTGATCGCCAGGGCGACGGCTGTCGGGTCCAGCGCGTAGCCCACGGCCTGGTCGGTTCGGGACTCGGCGAAGACCACCCCGCCCACGGTCCCATTGGGCAGCACGAGGGGGCCGCCGCTGTCGCCCGGCTCGATCGCAGCCAGCAGCTCCAGCACGTCGCGGACGATCGGGGCCTCGCCGTAGATGTCGCGGCCGCGCGCCCGGACCTGGGCGGTGACCGCGGCCGGGATCGTGGTGAGGCCCGCCCCGTTTGGGTAGCCGAGGGCGGCCCCGATGGCGCCACGGTCGGGCGCCGCGGACGCGAGGACAAGGGTGGGCAGGCGCAGCTCGGCCACGTGCACCACGGCGACGTCGAGGTCGGGGTCGAAGAAGACCACCGTGCCGCGCCCCGACCCGGCTTCGCCGCGCAAGGTGATCCGCTCGGATCCCGCGACGACGTGGGCGTTCGTGACGAAGTAGCCCGGGGCCACCGAGAACGCGGCCCCCGTGAACGAAGCCCCGCAACCCTGCGCCTCCACGCGCACCGTGCTCGCGAGGGCCCGGGCCGCGATCACCCCGGCCTCGACGACCGCGGGGAGCTCCACCGGTGCTGCCGGCACCGGCTCCAGGCCGACAAAGACCCGGGGCAGGCCGCTCTCGTCGAGGATCGAGCCCACTTCGCCGATCACCTCGCCCGGGGGCGGGAGCACGTCGAGGAGCCAGCGGACGGCGACCGATCGCCCCGCGATGCCCGCGACGACCGGGAGGGAGCTCGTCGCGAGGAGGCCGCCCACCAGCCAGGTGACGAGGACCACCTGGGCCGCCCCGAGCAGAGCCCCGAGGGCGCTGTCGATCCCACCCCCGACGCCCCCCACGAGCTCGTTCCGCATCAGGGCCCCCACGCTCGAGCCGATGGCCTGGGCCATGGCCATGATCAGGAAGGCGCCCCCGATCGCCACGAGGGCGCGAGCCGGCTGCTCCAGCCCGGCCAGGGCGCTGACGAGCTGCGGCGCGAGCGCCACGATGAGGACCACGGCGACGCCGACTGCGGCGAGCCCCAGGACCTGGGGAATGGCGCCCGACCGGAACCCGACAACCGCGCCCACGATCGCGAGCACGAGCACGATAAGGTCGATCGTGTTGATCGGAAGGAGGTCCATCGCGGCGATTGTGCGCGACGGCCCGGATTCCGGCACCATGGCCGGGGTTACCGCAACCGATGCTTCAACCGCAGCCAAGGAGCCGCCCGCCGATGACCGCCCCCGATCGCCTCAAGGTCCTTCGCGCGATCCTCGAGGGCGGCGCGGTCCCGATCTTCACCGCCCCGGATCCCGACACGGCCTTCGACATGGTGGCCGGCTGCGCCGCGGGTGGCGCCACGGCCGTCGAGTTCACCAACCGCGGCGACTTCGCCCTCGAGACCTTCAGCGCGCTGTCGCGCCGGGTCGTCGCGGAGCTGCCCGAGGTCATCCTGGGCGCCGGCACGATCATCGATGCTCCGACGGCAGCCCTCTTCATCGCCAACGGGGCCCGCTTCATCGTGGGGCAGTCGTACAGCGAAGAGGTCGCCCGGCTCTGCAACCGCCGGCGCGTCGTGTACGTGCCCGGGTGCGGGACGGCGACGGAGATCGCCGCGGCCGAGGAGCTCGGCTGCGAGATCGTCAAGCTCTTCCCGGCCGCCGCGTACGACGGCCCCGCCTTCGTCCGCAACTTCCTGGCCCCCAGCCCGGGGTCCCGGGTGATGCCGACGAACGTCCTCGCAACCGAAGAGGCGACGCGGGCCTGGATCGACGCGGGGGTTGCCGCCCTCGGCGTGGGCGGGCACCTCTATCCGGCAGACGTCATTGCCGGGCGGGATCGGGCAGAGATCGCCGCCCGGACGCGCCGCTACCTCGGCTGGATCCGGGACGCCCGCGCCGCCCGCGCCGCCCGCGCCTGACTGCCCGCACTCGACCGCCCCCGCCCGACTCCCGCCGCGCCCGACACGGAGAGGAACCGCCGACCATGACCGACTTCGACGTCGACAGCCTGCTCGCGCTGCCGCGCCTCTCCAGCCTCCGTCTCTCGCCGGACGGCCGGCGCCTGGTCGTCGCCGTCGGCGGGCCCGATCCCGAGGGCAAGCGGATGCGCTCGGCGCTCTGGCAGGTCGATCCGATGGGAGAGGCGCCGCCCCGCCGCCTCACCCGCTCGGCGGCCGGCGAGGCCGGCGGCGCCGAGTTCCTCCCCGACGGCTCGCTCCTCTTCACCTCGAGCCGCCCCGACCCGGACACGAAGCCGGACCCGGACCGCAAGGTCCATGCGCTCTGGCTGCTCCCGTCCGGTGGCGGCGAGGCACGTCTGCTCGCTGCTCCTGAAGGCGGCCTGGACGGGCTGGCGACGGCGCGCGAAGCCGCGGTCGTGGCCTTCGGGGCTGGGATGTTTCCCGGCGCGGCCGACTTCGCCGCCGATGCCGAGCGCGGCAAGGCCCGCAAGGACGCCGGCGTTGGCGCCCTCCTCTTCGAGAACGACTACCCGGTCCGCCACTGGGACCACTGGCTCGGCCCGCGTCGCCGGCGCCTTTTCACCGCCACCCTCGCCGACGATCCGGAGGCGCCGCTCCCCGCCCCGCGGGACCTCGAGCCGGACGTCGCTCCGAACACCTTCGAGGAGATGGGGCTGGCGCTGGCTCCGGATGGGGCGTTCCTCGTCGCGGCGCGGAACGACGCTTCGGTGCTCCCCGGTATCCGGGAGGACCTGGCCGTCTTCGACCTGACCTCCGGCGAGGCACGCGCGCTTACTCCGGGCGATGCCTGGTACGAAGCCCCGGCCGTCTCGCCCGATGGACGCGCCGTGGCGGCGATCCGGACCACCTTCGGCAGTCCCGACGAGGCCACCGCGGTGACCCTCATCCTCGTCGACCTGGCGACCGGCGACCAGCGAACGCTGACCCCTGACCTCGACCGCTGGCCCGAGAGCCCTGTCTGGGCGCCCCACGGCGACGCGGTCTTCTTCACGGCGGACGACGACGGTCATCACCCGGCCTTCCGGGTTGACCTGGCCGACGGCCGCGTCACGCGCCTCACCGCCGCCGGCGCCCTCGGCGACCTCTGTCCGACGCCCGACGGC
>Ga0315271_10001502_pt1 | contig 14077 bp, 13 predicted proteins | sample C3_top_MG_FD_204664 | JGI IMG/M metagenome (GOLD analysis project Ga0315271, IMG submission 204664) | Sediment microbial communities from Yellowstone Lake, YNP, Wyoming, USA - C3_top | ecosystem: Environmental > Aquatic > Freshwater > Lake > Sediment | place: USA: Wyoming | collected 2017-08-01 | reverse complement strand
GCATGCGTGGCCTCGATCGAGGCCCCTTCCGGCAGCCATAACTCGACCAGGATTTCCAGCCGGTCGGACTGCGGAAAAAACTGCTTCTCCACCCGCTGCATCGCCGCCACGCCGACGATCAGCGCCACCACCGTCAGCACAATCACGCTGCGGCGATGCGCCACACACCAGGTCACCGCAGCGCGGAAGCGCCGGTAAAAGGGGGTGTGATAGGCGGCGGTGTCATCGGTTATCTGATGAGCGGGCTTCAGCAGGACATAGCCCAGATAAGGCGTCACCACCACCGCCACCAGCCAGGACGACAGCAGCGCGATGGTCGTCACCGCGAAAATCGCGAAGGTGTATTCGCCGACAGACGACTTGGCGAGCGCAATCGGCAGAAACGCCGTGGCGGTAAGCAGGGTGCCGGTGAGCATGGGGAACGCGGTGGATTGGAAGGCGTAGGTGGCCGCCTCGAAGCGCTCCCACCCGGCTTCGAGTTTGTGCGCCATCATTTCCACCGCGATGATGGCGTCGTCCACCAGCAGGCCGAGCGAGATGATGAGCGCGCCGGTGGAGATGCGATGCAGATCGATGTTGAACAGCCACATGGTCGTGAAGGTGATCGCCAGCACCACCGGAATGCTCAGCGCCACCACCAGACCCGCGCGCCATTTCAGCGCCAGGAATGTCACCGCCAGCACGATGGCGACGGCCTCGAAGAAGCTCTGCATGAACAGCTTGACCGCACGGCTGACGATGCTGGGCTGGTCGTGAATCTGGTGGATTTCCACGCCCACCGGCAGGGTTTTTTGCAGCGCATCGATGGCAGCGGCCACGTCACGCCCCATGGTCACCACATCCCCGCCATCCGCCAGCGACACCCCGAGCAGCACCGCCGCCTCGCCCTGCGAGCGGATTTCAATAGTGGGCGGGTCTTCATACCGCCGCGTCACCTCGGCGATGTCGCCCAGGCGCAGGCTGCGCGCGCCGACCCGGATAATACTTTCGCGCAGGCGCTCGACGTCGGAATACGAGCCCGACACGCGCAGTGGAATCGACAACACTTCGTTTTCCACGCGGCCGTTGGCCTCCACGCTGTTCTGCTCCTGCACCGCCTGGATGAGTTGCTGCGGGGTCAGCCCCAGCGTGGCAAGCTTCTGGGTCGGCACCTCGATGTAAATTTTTTCCGGCACCACGCCAAACAGTTCGACCTTGCCGACGTTGGGCAAACGCCGTACCTCGCGCTGCGCGTCTTCGGCAATGCGGCGCAGCTCCGCGCGGCTGAAGCCGTCGCCGGTGATGGCGTAAATCGAGCCGAAGGTGTCGCCGAACTCGTCGTTGAAGAACGGCCCCTGCACCCCGGCGGGCAGTTGCTGTTTGATGTCGCCGATTTTTTTGCGTATCTGGTACCAGGCTGCGGCCACATCGCGCCCGCGCACGGTTTCCTTGATGTTGACGAACACGGCGGTTTCGCCCGCCTTGGCGTAACTCGTCACGTAATCCAGCTCGGGCATTTCCTGGAGCTTCTTCTCGATGCGCTCGGTCAGTTGTTCCGACACCTCCTGCGCCGTCGCTCCCGGCCACTGCGCCTGGATCAGCATGATCTTGAAGGTGAACGGCGGATCCTCGCCCTGCCCCAACGAGAAATAGGACCGCACACCCACCAGCAGGATCAGCACGATGAAGAAGCGAACCAGCGCCGGATGTTCGATCGCCCAGCGCGACAGGTTGCCGCGATTGGGCACAAATTGCGGCGCGGCGCTCATGGCGTGGCGGGCTGAACCAGCCGCACCTGCTGACCCGGCGAAATTTTGTGCACGCCCGCTGTCACCACCCATTCGCCTGCCGCCACCCCCGACACAATGGCCGCGCGATCGCCATTCAGCTCACCGATCTGCACGCTGCGCGCTGCCACCTTTCGGGTTTGAGCATCCACCACCCACACCTGCGGCTGGCCGTTGGTCTTGAACAGCGCGGTCTGCGCCACCGACAGGCTCGACGCCGATTTGCCGTCGACCTCGACCGTGGCCGTCATGCCCAGCTTCACCGCCGCATCGGGCTGCAGAAAACTGACGCGCGCACGGTAGGTGCGGCTGGCCGCATCGGCCATCGGCGACAGTTCACGCAGGCGGCCGACATACTCCGCGCCGGGTTTCGACCACAAACGAATGGTCAGCCCCGGCGCCGCGCGCAGCGCATCGAGCGCATTCTCCGGTACGTCGATGCGCACCTCGCGTTCGCCGTTGCGCGCCAGTTGCGCCACCGGCTGCCCGGCCGCCACCACCTGCCCCGCTTCGAAGGTAATCGCCGTCACCACCCCCGCGTGCGGCGCGGTCAATCGGGTATAGGCCTGCTGGTTGCCCTGGCGGGCGGACTCGGCACGCAGTTGGCGCACCCGCGCCTGCGCCGCGTCGGCAGCGGTCTGGCGACGCTCGAGTTCAGCCTGGGCAATGAAATTTTTCGCGCGCAGCTCGGTATAGCGCTGCAAGTCCTGCTGCGCCAGCTTGGCTTCGGCCTCGGCCGCCACCAGTTGCGCCTGCGCCGCCGTCACCGCCAGCGCGTAGTCACTTTGATCCAGCGTGGCGATAAGCTGACCGGCCTTGACCTGCGTGCCGACCTCCACCGCGCGGGTCTGCACCCGTCCTCCGACGCGAAACGCGAGGTCCGTTTCGTAGCGCGCGCGCACCTCCCCGGCATAACGCGTGCCGCTGTGCGCGGTGCGCACGCCAACCTGTTCGGCACGCACGGGCCGGATGTCCGCAGGCGGAGCGGGGGGGGCATCGCGGCCGCAGGCGGCCAGCAACAACAGGACAGCAGAGACTGGCAGGAAGGCTTTCATTCCGGAATTATCGCCCATCACCCCGAATTTCGCCCCGCAATGCCGCCTGGCGCGGTAATCACACGCCCCGCTGGCAAGCTTAACCGTGACGGGGTTAGAATGCGCGACGCGCTGACCGCAACCGGATGCATTTCGGCTGCACGCCGGGTTTCCTGCCCGGCTACGCACATTAACTGTCCTCGATGCCTGGAGTCCCAATGTCCGCCCCGACCAAACCGCTTACTGATGCCGCCCTGCTGAAAATGCCGGCTTCCGCCTATATGAACGCGGCTCAGCTCGCCTTTTTTCGCACCCGCCTCGAAACCCTGCGCGACGAAATGCTCAGCAACGCCGCCGACACCGGCGTGACCCTGAAGGAAAACGAAAACTTTGCCGACCCCAACGACCGCGCCACGGTCGAGGAAGAGCACATGCTGGAACAGCGTGTGCGCGACCGCGAGCGCAAGCTGTTGAAGAAGATCAATTCCGCGCTGGCGCGTATCGAAAGCGGCGAATACGGCTGGTGCTTGGAAAGCGGCGACCCCATCGGCCTGCCGCGTCTGCTGGCGCGCCCCACCGCCGAATATTCGATCGAGGCGCAGGAACGCCACGAACAGAAGGAAAAACTGCACGCCTGATCCCCGTGCCAGGCTGATGGACGCTCCGCTTCCAATCACGCTGCTCACGGGCTTTTTAGGCAGCGGCAAAACCACAGTACTCAACCACCTGGTGCGCACCCTGCCGCGCACGGCCATCCTGATGAACGAGTTCGGCGCAGTCGCGCTCGATCATCAACTGCTGCAAAAAATGGACGGCCCGCTGGCACTGCTCTCCGGCGGCTGCGTCTGCTGCACGATTTCCGGCAGCCTGTCGCCGACGCTGAAAAACCTGTGGATGGCACGGCAAAAGGGCGATATCCCGTCGTTCGAACGCGTCATCATAGAGACCACCGGCATCGCCGATCCGGCGCCGGTGCTCGACAACCTGCTGCACGACAACTGGGTGCGCGCCCGCTTCCGCCTCGACGGCGTGGTCACCACGGTCGATGCCGTTTTCGGCATGGGCCAGCTGGACGAGCACTTCGAGGCGGTGAAGCAGGTGGCGGTGGCCGACAGGCTGCTGCTGACCAAGACCGATCTCGCGCCCGCCGACACCGTCGCCGCGCTGCGCGAACGGCTGGCCACGCTCAACCCCGCGGCCGACATCATTTCGGTGTTGCACGGTGAAATCGACCCCGCCATGGTGCAGAACCTGGGGCTGTGGAACGCCGAGACCCAATCGCTGGAAGTCGCGCGCTGGCTCAAGCCGCAGCGCTATCAGCCCGCCCGCGCCACGATGCTTGGCGGCGCCCGCCCGATGATCGAAACAGCTCAGCCCGAGTTGCATGACGCGCGCATCCGGTGTTTTTCGGTGGTACTCGATGCGCCGCTCGATCGCTACGGCCTGCATTCCGCGCTCAGCATGCTGACCTCGTTTCGCGCCGAAAACCTGCTGCGCTTCAAGGCGATCGTGAATCTGCAGGACGAGCCGCAGCCGGTGGTGCTGCACGGCGTGCAGCACGTGCTGTATCCCGAGGTCAAGCTTGACGCCTGGCCGGACGACGATCATCGCAGCCGTTTTGTTTTCATCGTGCGCGACCTCGAACCCGAATTCGTCGCCAAGCTCCTGACCGATTTCACCGGCGCGGCACGCGGCGGCAGCGAGGCGGCGCCGTGAACCTGGCGCAAGCGATTCTCGTCGGCGCGATTCGCGTGTACCAGCTGGCGCTGTCGCCCTGGCTAGGACGGCAATGCCGCTACCTGCCGACCTGCTCGGAATACGGCAAGGAAGCGATCGAAAAGCACGGCGCGCTCAAAGGCGGTTGGCTCGCCGCCAAACGCATCGGCCGCTGCCGTCCCGGCTGCGCACACGGCTACGACCCGGTGCCGCCGGTCGATCCCCCGGGGTAGAATGCGCCGCATGCTGCCGCGCCGCCTGCTCCCCTGGCTGTTCGCACTGACCCTGTTGCTCGGTCAGGCGGTCGCCTACGCGCACACCCTCAGCCACCTGAATGACCGCCATTCGGGATTGCCCGCGCATGCCTGCGAACAGTGCGTGGCGCAGGCCGATCTGGGATGCGCGGCGGCGGCAACGCCGCCCATGCTGCACGCGCCCGCTGCGACGTTTGCCTGGTTCATCGCAGCCGGCCACCTTGCCACCATCCCCCGTCTTGCCGCCCCGCGCGCCCGCGCGCCGCCTGTCTTCCTCTAGAACGCCCGAACCTTGCCCCGGAAACACGCCGGGGCGTGTCCGTTTTTTCTGGAGCACCTCATGTTACGACCCACCCTGATGGTGGCGGCGCTGGCTATTGCCCTGCCGTCCCTGTCTTCCAGCGCCCACGCCGACGCCAATCTCGACGCCCTGCGCGCCGAGCTGAACCAGATGAAGCAAAGCTACGAAGCCCGTATCCAGGCGCTGGAAACCCGCCTGCAAGCTGCCGAAACCCAGGCCAGCCAGGCCGTGAAAACGGCGGATCAGGCCGAAGCCCAGGCCAAAAATGCCGCGGACCAGACCAGGACCGCCGAAGTGCAGACCGCGCCGGTTGAATCCGCTGCCGGCAGTTCCGCATCAAGCTTCAATCCGGATATCTCGCTCATCCTGCAAGGCCAGTACGCCCATCTGGACGACATTGAGCACCGCACTATCACCGGCTTCCTGACCCCTGCCGGATTCGAAGCATCACGCGGATTTTCAGTCGCCGAAACCGAACTGGCCCTGTCCGCCAGCGTCGACCCGTATTTCCGGGGTTTCCTGAATGCAGCGATCGATCCGGATGGCAGCGTCGGGGTCGAGGAAGCCTGGGCTGAAACGACGGCACTCGGTCACGGCTTTACCATCAAGGCGGGGCGCTTCCTGTCGGCACTGGGTTACCAGAACCAGATTCACCCCCACGCCTGGGACTTCACCACCAACAACCTGATGTACGACGCGGCGTTCGGCGGTTCCTACACCCAGGACGGCGCGCAGGTGAAATGGGTGGCACCGACCGACCTGTTCATGGAATTCGGCGCGGAAATGGGCAACGGCTACAGCTTCCCCAGCACCACCAACAACTCGAACGGCCTCGGCGATTACACCCTGTTCAGTCACTTCGGCGGGGATGTCGGCGTGTCCAACAGCTGGACCGCAGGATTGTCTTATTTGTACGGCAAGGCTCGGGATCGCGAAAGCGCGATGACCGCCCTCAACGGGGACTGGACCCAGACTTACTTCAGTGGCGACAGCAAAAACTGGATCGCGGATTTCGTCTGGAAATGGGCGCCCGAGGGCAATCCGAACGAGCAGAATTTCAAGTTCGTGGCCGAATATTTCCAGCGTGACGAGCAGGGCAATCTGTCGTGCGAGGTCATCGGGTGTGTTGACAGCGCCTACTCCTCCAGCCAGTCCGGCGGCTACCTGCAGGGCGTGTATCAGTTCATGCCGCACTGGCGCGTCGGCTATCGCTACGACCGCCTGAACGACGGCCGCACCCACTACGGAGCCAACGATGCGGTTCTGCCTGTGTATGACTACGCCCCGACCGCCAACACGCTCATGGTCGATTACTCGCCTTCCGAGTTCTCGCGCCTGCGCCTGCAATACACGCAGAGCCAGTCGATGATCGGCCTCACCGAAAACCAGTTCTTCGTGCAATACATCATGAGCCTGGGCGCTCATGGCGCACATCAATACTAGGAGCCGCACCATGAAATCGATCCGTCTCATCCTCAGTCTGCTCGCTGCCCTGCCCACGCTGGCGCATGCCACGCTCAACGTGTTTGCCTGCGAACCCGAATGGGGCGCGCTGGCAAGCGAAATCGGCGGCGATGCCGTCAAGGTGTACGCCGCCACCACCGCGATGCAGGATCCCCACCGCATCGAGGCGCGCCCCAGCCTGATCGCGCAGATGCGGCGCGCCAATCTGGCGATCTGCACCGGCGCGGAGCTGGAGGTGGGCTGGCTGCCCCTGCTGCTGCGCCAGTCCGGCAACGACGAGATTCAGCCCGGACGCCCCGGCTACTTCGAGGCCACCCGCTATGTGACCCTGCTGGACAAGCCCACGCTGGTCGACCGTTCGCAGGGCGACGTGCATGCGGCCGGCAATCCGCATATCCAGACCGACCCGCGCAACATCGCGCGCGTCGGCGCGGCGCTGGCGCAACGCCTGGCCGAGGTCGATCCGGCCAACGCCGCCGTCTACCAGGCGCGCTGGAAAGCCTTTTCCGCCCGCTGGGAGACGTCCATCGCGCACTGGCAGCAACAGGCCGCGCCGCTCAAGGGCATGCCGGTGGTGGTGCAGCACAAGTTCTTCCCCTATCTGCTGAACTGGCTGGGCATGCGCGAAGTGGCCACCCTGGAGCCCAAGCCCGGGGTTGAGCCCTCGGTCGGCTATCTGGCCGAAGTGGCGGCACGTCTCAAGACGACGCCCGCCAAAGCGGTGTTGCGCACGACGTATCAAAGCCCGCGTGCGTCGGAATGGCTGGCAGAGCGCGCCAGCATTCCGGCTATCGCACTGCCCGCAACCGTGGGGGGGGCACCGGGCGCGGACGATCTGTTCGGCTTGTTCGATGTGACGGTGGCCGAACTGCTGAAGGCGACGCGATGAACCCGGCCGGAATCAATCTTGCCGCGCTCGATCCTTCGCTGCTGCTGCCACCGCTGATCGCCGGACTGCTGGTGCTGGCCACCCACGTACCGCTGGGACGGCGGGTATTGGCACGCGGCATCATTTTTCTCGACCTTGCCATCGCGCAGATCGCGGTGCTCGGCGTCATCGCTGCGCACGCCTTCGATCTGGCACCGGAAGGCTGGCCGACCCAGCTCGCGGCAGCGGCGGCGGCGTTGGCGGGCGCGGCGCTGCTGGCCATCTGCGAACGCCGCTGGCCAGCCATTCAGGAAGCGCTGATCGGCTCGGCCTTCGTGGTTGCGGCCAGCCTCGGCGTGCTGCTGCTGGCGGGCGATCCGCACGGCGGCGAGCACTTGTCCGAGCTGCTGACCGGACAGATCCTGTGGGTCGGCACCGCGCAGATTGTGCAGATTGCACTGTTGTATGCCGTGCTGATCGCGTTCTGGTGGATACGTGCGTCGCGGCTGGGTTCGCTCGGTTTTTACCTGATCTTCGCTCTGGCCATCACGGCCTCGGTGCAACTGGTTGGCGTGTACCTGGTGTTTGCCAGCCTGATCCTGCCCGCGCTGGCGGTGCGTGGCTGGCCGCCGCGTACCGGATTGATTGCCGGCTGGATACTGGGTGCGCTGGCCTATACAGGCGGACTGGCCGCTTCGGCGCTGTTCGACTGGCCTGCCGGACCGGTGATCGTCATCACGCTTGCCCTGGCCGCCCTGCTTGCCGGCAATCTGGTGCGGCTGACGCCGGGCGAACGACTACGGGTTGCCGCAACCGGGCGACAGCGCTAGTATCCAACCCTGACCCTTGACCCCAGTACACCTATTCCGTGGCTCTTCCGTTTTTCAAAAAAAATAAGGACAAAACGCCCAGCCCGGCGCAAAAACCGTCGCCGTCGGCTGCTGCCGATGATCTGCCCAACGAAACCTTGCTGACCATGAACATGGGCGCCAGCGGCATCGTGGTCGAGGAGACCAGTGGCGCGCCGCAATCGCAGGTCGACGAAGCCGCCATCCTCTATGCCAGCGGCCAGCCCGACATGACTGAGCGCTTGTTGCAGGACGTGCTGGAAACGGGTGACCGCCGCGCCTGGCACATGTTGTTCGACCTGTACAGCATTCAGAACCGCGAAAAAGAGTTCGAAAAACTGGCGCTGGATTACGCGCTGCGTTTCGAGAGCTCGCCTCCGGTCTGGCAAAAAATCGGCGGCAACACCGCCCCCACTCCCCAACAAGCTCAAGCCACCAGCCTGGAATTGCCTGGCCTGCTCGACAAGTCTGCGGCGGCCACGCTGCGCGAGGGCATCGCCGCCACGGCCAAAAATGCCGTGGCGCGGATCGATTTTTCGCACATCGAGATGGTTGACGAAACCGGCGCAAGCGAATGCGCGCAGGCCCTTGCCGCCGCACGCAAGCTCAAGCGCAAACTGCAAGTCAGCGGGGTCGACCGCTTCATCGCGCTGTTGCAGGATCTCAACCGCGCCACCCACAGCCGGGCCGTGCATTGGCTGCTGTTGCTGGAGCTATATCAAACGCTCGGCCAGCAGGAAAACTTCGAAGATCTGGCGGTGGACTACGCGGTGCGCTTTGAAGTGTCGCCGCCCTCCTGGAGCGAGGTGCAGGCCGCCGTCGTGGTGCAGGCCGCGCCGGCCGAATCGCAAGACGATGCGCTGCGGCTGAGTGGCGAAATCACCCCCGCCAACGACAGCGCGCTCCAGCAGTTCAGCAGCTATGCCGCCACCCATGACGAAGTGCTGATCGATCTGGCACAGGTCACCCGGGTCGATTACGGCAGCGTCAGCCAGTTCATCAGCGTGCTGATGCAGTGCCTCGGCAGCGGCAAGACCATCACCCTGCGCGGCCACAACGCGCTCATCCACGAACTCTTCCGCGTCATGGGCATCGACCAGCTGGCGCATCTCGTCCCGCTCCATCCCGCGTAGGGTTGCGGCGCTGGCGGCGTCAGGGCAAGACGACGCCAGCCCACGTATAATCGCCCGATGGAACAATATCGCGGCACCACCATCCTCTCCGTCCGCCGTGGCAACGACGTCGCCCTTGGCGGCGACGGCCAGGTCACGCTCGGCAACATCGTCATCAAGGCCACTGCACGCAAGGTGCGGCGGCTATATCAGGAAAAAGTGCTGGCCGGATTCGCCGGCGGCACCGCGGACGCCTTCACCCTGTTCGAGCGCTTCGAGGCCAAGCTGGAAAAACACCAGGGCCATTTGCTCAGAAGCGCAGTCGAACTCGCCAAGGACTGGCGCACCGACCGCATGCTGCGGCGGCTCGAAGCCATGCTGGCGGTGGCCGACCGTGACTACTCGCTCATCATCACCGGCAACGGCGACGTGCTGGAACCCGAACTCGGCATCGCCGCCATCGGCTCCGGTGGCGCCTTCGCCCAGTCCGCCGCCCGCGCACTGCTGGAAAATACCGATCTGCCGCCGCTTGAAATCGTCAAAAAGAGCCTCACCATTGCAGGGGACATCTGCATTTATTCGAACCAGAATCACGTCATCGAAAGCCTGTGAGCGGCATCGCCGTTCACCACTCACTGCTTGCCGCTCCCCGCTCATGACCCCCAAAGAAATCGTTCACGAACTCGACAAACACATCGTCGGCCAGGCCGCCGCCAAGCGCGCGGTGGCAGTCGCCCTGCGCAATCGCTGGCGGCGGCAGCAGGTGGCCGAGCCCTTGCGCCAGGAAATCACGCCGAAGAATATCCTGATGATCGGCCCGACCGGCGTCGGCAAGACCGAAATCGCGCGACGGCTGGCGCGGCTCGCCAACGCACCCTTCATCAAGATCGAGGCGACCAAGTTCACCGAAGTCGGCTACGTCGGGCGTGACGTCGACACCATCATTCGCGACCTGATGGAAACCGCGATCAAGGATCTGCGCGCGCAGGCCACGCAAAAAGTGAAATTCCGCGCCGAGGAAGCCGCCGAAGAGCGCATCCTCGACGTGCTGTTGCCGCCGCCGCGCAGCGTGGGGTTCGGCGAAACCGGCGCACCCCGCGAGGAAGGCGCAGCGCGCCAGCGCTTCCGGAAAATGCTGCGCGAAGGTGAACTCGACGACAAGGAAATCGAGATCGAGGTCGTGGCGGCCGGCCCCAGCATGGAAATCTTCAGCCCGCCGGGAATGGAAGATTTATCGCAGCAGCTGCAGGGCATGTTCGCCAACATCGGACAAAGCCGCCGCCAGAACCGCAAGCTAAGCGTGCGCGAAGCCTTCAAGCTGCTGACCGAGGAAGAAGCCGCGCGGCTGGTCAGCGACGAGGACACCAAGCAGGCCGCGCTCGTCGCGGTCGAACAAAACGGCATCGTCTTTCTGGACGAAATCGACAAAATCGCCACCCGTGGCGACGCCCACGGCAGCGACGTGTCGCGCCAGGGCGTGCAGCGCGACCTGCTGCCGCTGATCGAGGGCACCACCGTCTCGACCAAGTACGGCATGGTGAAAACCGACCACATCCTGTTCATCGCCAGTGGCGCGTTTCACCTGTCCAAGCCGTCCGACCTGATTCCCGAGCTGCAAGGGCGGCTGCCGATCCGCGTCGAATTGCAGGCGCTCTCGGTGGAAGATTTCGAGCGCATTCTGACCGCCACCGACGCCTGCCTGACCCGCCAGTACGAAGCCCTGCTGGCGACCGAAGGCGTCACGCTCAAGTTTACCGATGACGGCATCCGCCGCATCGCCGAGATCGCCTTCGAAGTGAATGAGCGCACCGAAAACATCGGCGCACGCCGCCTGCATACCGTGATGGAAAAACTGCTGGAAGACATTTCCTTCGACGCCGGTGCCGTCACCGGCGACCACGTCATCGATGCCAACGCCGTCACCACGCGGCTTGCCGCGCTGGCCGCGCGCGAAGACCTGGCGCGCTACGTTTTGTAATCTCAACCCACCACCCTGGCCACTCACCGCTTACTGCTCACCACTCGCCCAGACATGCAACCCGAAACCAACCAGCCCGTCGAAGCGCGCGGCAAATTTCTCTCCACCGTCCTGTTCGGCAGCCGCTGGCTGCAAGTCCCGCTCTACCTCGGCCTGATCGGCGCGCAGCTGGTCTACGTCGCGCATTTCATGGTCGAACTGCAACACCTCGTCGTCGGCACCTTCACCCTGTCCGAAGAAGCCATCATGCTCATCGTGCTGGGGCTGATCGACGTGGTGATGATCTCCAACCTGCTCATCATGGTCATCGTCGGCGGCTACGAAACCTTCGTCTCGCGCCTCAATCTCGAAGGCCACCCCGACGAACCCGAGTGGCTGTCGCACGTCAACGCCAACGTGCTCAAGGTCAAGCTCGCCACCGCCATCATCGGCATCTCGTCGATCCACCTGCTCAAGACCTTCATCAACGCCCCCAACCTGACCGACAAAGTATTGCTGTGGCAGACCGTCATCCACATCACCTTTGTCGCGTCGGCCATCTCGATTGCGTTTATCGACAGGTTGATGCCGAAGCCGGCGAAGCATTGATTGGTGGGGAGTGGCTTGGCGTTTCTCCCAGCACCGTAGCCCAAAGCACGGGCTTGTAGAAGCACACACTTCAGCCCGTTCGCCCTGAGCTTGTCGAAGGGCTGTCAATCGTAGTGAAGGTTTTCGCCAGACTGCTGACCGTTGGCCGGGGGTAGCCCGGCAGCTAGTTCCTTTTCTTGTCTCGCCAAGAAAAGGAACCAAAAGAAGGCGACCCCGACATCCCCGAATTCCCGAAAACTGAGCCCGCCAGGTGGGCGGCAAAGAACTCGCCCCGCTTCTGCTGTTTTTAATTTAGTTTTTGTGAGCGGGGCTTCAGACACCTTTGCCGCTGATCCACCCGACAGGCTCGATTTTCGGCGGGGCTGAGAGGGGAGAAGATCAAGACCAGGGTGGTGATGACTGGGCGGTTTATTCTTATTGACGCTTAAACTTCGGCCATTGGTTGTAGCCATTGGAGCGCAATGAACGGATGTACTCAAGCTCTTTGCTGGAAAGCTCTGTTTCGGTTGCGGATAGCGATTCCCAAAGGATTTCTTTGCGTATGGTGAAATTACGGCGCTGTTCACGCGTGAAGTCTTTGGCGATGAGATCATCACTCGCAGTTCCGTAACAATTAATGCTGTCAGTGCGGTCCTGGCCAACGTAGATTTTTCCGTTTGGATAAGTGATTTTGTAGATCACTTTCATTTTTGGTTGAGTCATCGTGGCCATGTCTCACAACAAATAACTTACGCATACCCCCCATACCGATGCATAGGCGTCAACACAATCTCCTCGTGATAGTGATGATGCAGCGCATCCAGCAGCTTGGCATGGATGCCGCCGAAGCCGCCGTTACTCATCATCAGCACGTGGTCGCCGGGGCGTGCATCCGCCACCAGCTGGCTCACCAGTTTGTCCAGGTTGTCGAACACGCGCGCCTTGCCGCCCAGCGGCGCTAACGCTTCGGCGGGATCCCAGCCGAGGTTGGCGCTGTGGCAATAGACCTGGTCGGCAGCGGCGAGGCTGGCGGGCAATTGCGCTTTCATCACGCCGAGTTTCATGGTGTTGGAGCGCGGCTCCAGCACGGCGAGGATGCGAGCCTTGCCGACTTTCGCCCGCAAGCCTTCCAGCGTGGTGGCAATGGCGGTGGGATGGTGGGCGAAGTCGTCGTAGACGGTGATGCCGTGGACGGCGCCGCGGATTTCCATGCGGCGCTTGACGTTTTCGAAGCGGCTCAAGGCGTCGATGGCGACAGCAGCGGGCACGCCGGCGTGGCGCGCGGCGGCGATGGCGGCGAGTGCGTTCATGCGGTTGTGTTCGCCGATCAGTGCCCACTTCACGCGGCCTTGCAGGGTGTCATCGAAGAACACGTCGAAATGGCCTTGGGCATCGACTTCGCCCATGGTCCAGCCGCCGCTGCCGAAGCGTTCGACCGGCGTCCACAGGCCGCGCTCGAATACATGCTCGATATTGGGGTCGGTGCCGTTGGCGACGATGAGGCCGTTGCCGGGGACGGTGCGCACCAGGTGATGGAACTGGGTTTCGATGGCGGCGAGATCGGCAAAGATGTCGGCGTGGTCGAATTCCAGGTTGTTGAGCACGGCGGTGCGCGGGCGGTAATGGACGAACTTGGAGCGCTTATCGAAGAAGGCGGTGTCGTATTCGTCGGCCTCGATGACGAAGAAGGGGCTGTCGGTGAGCCGCGCGGAGACCTCGAAATTCTGCGGGATGCCGCCGATCAGAAAGCCGGGGCGCAACTTGGCGTCGTCCAGAATCCACGCCAGCATGGCGGAGGTGGTGGTCTTGCCGTGGGTGCCGGCGACCGCCAGCACCCATTTGTCCTTCAGAACGTTGTCGGCCAGCCATTGCGGGCCGGAGGTGTAGGCCAGGTTACGATTGAGGATTTCCTCCATCAGCGGGTTGCCGCGGGTGACGACGTTGCCGACGACGAAGATGTCGGCCTTGAGGTCGGCCTGCTTCGCGTCAAAGCCTTCGATCAGATCGATGCCGAGTGCGCGCAGCTGGTCGGACATCGGCGGATAGACGTTGGCGTCGCAGCCGGTGACGGTGTGGCCGGCGGCGCGCGCGATGGCGGCGATGCCGCCCATGAAGGTGCCGCAGATGCCCAGGATGTGGAGGTGCATGATTTTGGGTGAGTCGTAAAAG
>Ga0315271_10001501_pt1 | contig 14086 bp, 12 predicted proteins | sample C3_top_MG_FD_204664 | JGI IMG/M metagenome (GOLD analysis project Ga0315271, IMG submission 204664) | Sediment microbial communities from Yellowstone Lake, YNP, Wyoming, USA - C3_top | ecosystem: Environmental > Aquatic > Freshwater > Lake > Sediment | place: USA: Wyoming | collected 2017-08-01 | reverse complement strand
AGAGTAGGCGAAACAACCGACGCGATCGAGCTGGGCTTCTTGCAGAAATTCCAGCAACTCGGAGAATTCCGCCTCGGTTTCCCCCGGGAAACCGGCGATAAACGTGCTGCGGATGGTGAGATCGGGACAGATGTCGCGCCAGGCGCGAATGCGGGCCAGATTGTTTTCCGCGTTCGCGGGGCGCTTCATCAATTTCAGAATGCGCGGGCTGGCGTGCTGAAACGGAACGTCGAGATAGGGCAGAACTTCGCCTTGCGCCATCAGCGGCAGGACCTCATCGACGTGCGGATAGGGGTAGACGTAGTGCAAGCGCACCCACACGCCGAGCCCGCCCAGCGCATGCGCCAGTTCGGTGATGCGGGTTTTCAATGGCCTGCCACCCCAAAAGCCGGTGCGATACTTGACATCCACGCCATACGCGCTGGTGTCCTGCGAGATCACCAGCAATTCCTTGACGCCGGCTTTTACCAGAGTCTCGGCTTCCTGCATTATCTCGCCGACCGGACGGCTGACGAGGTCGCCGCGCATCGATGGAATGATGCAGAACGTGCAGCGATGATTGCAGCCTTCGGAAATCTTCAGATACGCAAAGTGTTTGGGCGTGAGCTTGATGCCTTGCGGCGGCACGAGATCCGAAAAAGGATCGTGCGGCTTCGGCAGATGATCGTGAACAGCACGCATGACCTCATCGGTGGCGTGCGGCCCGGTGACGGCAAGGACTTGGGGATGCGCCTGCCTGACTACGTCGCCCTTCGCGCCGAGACAGCCGGTGACGATGACTTTGCCGTTTTGCGCGAGCGCTTCGCCAATGGCATCGAGCGATTCGTCCACCGCTGCGTCGATAAAGCCGCAGGTATTGACCACGACCAGATCTGCATCCTCATAGTTGCCGGAAATAAGATAGCCTTCGGCGCGAAGCTGCGTGAGGATACGCTCAGAATCCACCAGCGCCTTCGGACAGCCGAGCGAGACGAACCCGACCCTGGGTTGCGCGTCTTGCTTGCTGCGGGAGTGTGTCTTGGTGGTTCTCATGGGGTGCCCGGATGAAAAAACGGCGCGGAATTACAGGCTCCGCGCCGCGCGAGTAGCTCCGCCTGTGCAATCAGGAGGCGGTTTTTTTCTGCGGCTGCCTGAAAGCGTCCGCCTCGGCGGGCGTGGCCTCGGAATTGCCTTCGCCGGCTGCGCCCGCGAAGTTATTTCCGAATGGGAAGTTGCCGAAAATCGAGCGCGCTTGCTTCTGAAGCTGCTGTTGCATGTCGAGGAACGTGTTGGCGCTTTGCTCGAGATAGCTCGACATGAGACCCTGGATCGTCGGGCCCTGCATTTTTACGAACTGACTCCATGCCTCGGCGTTCAACACGGGACTGTCCCCGAATTTCGGCACGCTCTGTTCCTGCAGGCGGCGCTGGATTTCCACGAAAGTCTGGATGTTCTTGTCCAGATAACTCCCCATCATTCCCTGCATCGCGTTCCCATAGAAGCGGATGATCTGCGACAGCATGTCCGACGAGAACATCGGCGCGCCCGCACTTTCTTCCTCGAGAATAATCTGCAGAAGGATGGCGCGGGTGAGGTCTTCCTCGCTCTTCGCATCGACCACTTTGAAAACCACCTGGTCGAGTACGAGTTGCTTCACGTCGGCGAGCGTGATGTAACTGCTCGTTGCCGTGTCGTACAGACGGCGATTGGGATACTTCTTTATCAGGCGGAGTTCGTCAGTCATTTTTTGGTGCAGTCCGGAAAGTTGCGCCGCGTTCTTCGTTCGCGGGCTTGGGGATAAGTCTGCGGCAGTGCGCGAGAACGGCATTATAACCATATGAAAATTGGGTTGATGCATTGCGAAAGAAATATTTGAGACGATTTTGTCATGTTTACCAACCATCTGCTGCATTGCGCTAAGTTACTTACGAAAAATTCGGCTCTTGGTCGTTTAATGAATACAGAATATGCGGTTACGATGGTCGTCAGGTTGTTAAAAACTTTGTTGCGTCGAACAAGAAGGAAACTGAGATGGCAATCCAGGCGTTTCAGATCGGGTTTGCGGCAGCAGAAATGCTGCTCAAGCTAAATCTGGAAGCAACCAAGCCGTTATTCCGTGGGAGCCTGGCGAGCATCGATGCGCTTGCCGCGGCCGGCGACATGGCGAACTTGTCGAAATGGACGAGACAATTCCGGGCTGGCGAGACAAGTTTTCGGGTTACTCGGGAAATGTCTGCGAGATCGGTGGACAGGCCTCCGGCGAAATGGGTCACCTTCTGGAACAGACATTGCTTAGTATCAATCAGGAAGTCTTGGGATGGGTCGATGAAGTGCTGAAATCCTCTTCGATCCCGCAGTCGGAAGCCATTGCATCCGACGCGAAAGCAGCGATGGCGAATGCCAAGGCAGGTATCGACGGAATTTCGAGGGCTGTCCGAAGGACGGCTGGATACGCGGATGCCAGTGTGCGGGTGGCCGCAGCGGCGACGGCGCAGGCCGTGAACAGTACCGCGAAGTAACGATTGCAAGGCTCCTCCCCCTTTATCTAAAGGTCTTACCTTTGGTAAAGGTTAAGCCCCGGCGGAAAGTCGCCGGGGTTTTTTTTGCTCTGATTCGGTGCACAAAAGGTCAGTCAGATGACACGAAACGGCACTGGAAAAGCCGTGACGGCGTCACGACCGTCACGCCGTCACGGCCTTTAGGACATGTGTTGCCCACCGTTGATTGAGATATTGGCGCCGGTGACGAATGCGGCTTCATCCGAAGCCAGGTAAATAATCAGCCCGGCCACTTCCTCGGGCAGACCCAGCCGGTTCAGCGGGATCTGCGGCAAAATCTTCGTTTCCAGAATGTCCTGCGGAATGGCGGTCACCATCTTGGTTCCGATGTAGCCTGGGGAGATGGTGTTGACGGTTACGCCCTTGCGCGCCACTTCGTAAGCCAGTGCTTTGGTGAATCCGTGCATGCCGGCCTTGGCGGCTGAGTAATTGGTCTGGCCGAAGGCGCCTTTCTGGGCGTTCACCGACGACACATTGATGATGCGGCCCCAATTACGCTCGACCATGCCGTCGAGCACCTGCTTGGTCATGTTGAACACGCTGTCGAGGTTGGTGCGGATGACGGCGTCCCAGTCCGCTTTCGTCATTTTCTTGAATGTCATGTCGCGCGTGATGCCGGCGTTGTTGACCAGCACGTCGACCGCACCGACTTCGGACCGCACCTTCTGGATGCAGGCTGCGCATGAGTCGAAATCGGAAACATCCGCGGCATAGGCGTGAAAGTCGTATCCGCGTTTCTTCATGCTCGCCAGCCACTCGCCGGCCGTCTTGTTTCCGGGCGAGTACGTGGTGACCACGACATAACCCTGGTCAGCCATCTTTGTGCAGATGGATTCACCCAGACCGCCCATCCCCCCGGTAACCAGAACGATTCTTTTTGCCATGGCCGCTTTTCCTCCTCGATTTGTTTTGATGGTCCTGCCAGATGTCGCTAGATTGACTTCTCTTTCACATATCGTCCCGGCGCGGGTTCGAGGGCCGGGTAGCGCCGACTTCCGGGAACTGCCGGCGCGGGCTTTTGCTTCCCCGATCGACTGCTCAACCAAGGCGCCCAGTGCTTCCACCAACTGCCGGCTTGCTGGGCCGCGCCGGCAAACCACGCTGCGGCATTGGCCGCGGCGGATGAATTGAGCCAGAAGTGCCGGCGGTCTCTCGCAGCCGGATTCACGATACCGGCCACATGACCGCTCGCACCGAGCACGAATTCGCTGGGCCCGCCGAGCAGGCCGGCGCTTGCATACGCGGATTGCCACGGGACGATGTGATCGTCGCGCGTTGCCACAATGTAGCCGGGGGTCTTAATTGCGCCGAGGTCCAGCGGTACACCGCATGCTTCGAGTCTACCGGCAATTCTCAGATTATTCTCAAAGTACAGATTACGCAGATAGTAGGCGTAGAGTCGTCCCGGGAGATTGCTGCCGTCCGCATTCCAGTAGAGCAGGTCGAAGGCCCGCGGCGACCTGCCCTTGAGATAGTTGTTGATGACGTAGTGCCAGATCAGGTCGTTGGCACGCAGCGTGGCGAACGTGCTTGCGAGCCGGCTTCCCGGCATTAAGCCTGTTTCCCGAAAATCCTGCTCGGCACGTTCGACAAAATCGCCATCGATGTAGGCGCTGATGTCCCCGGTTTCGGAAAAATCCAGCATAGTCGCCAACAGTGTCAGAGAGGCGACCGGGTTCTCCTTGCGTGCGGCCATCACCGCGAGCGCGCACGATAGCAGGGTGCCGCCCACGCAGAAGCCGAGCGCATTGATTTTGTCTGCGCCGCTGATCGCCTTGACTACCTCGATAGGCGAAAACACGCCTTTCTCGATGTAGTCGTCCCATCCCAAGTGTCCCAGTTCAGGGGGAATGTTCCGCCAGGAAACGATGAAAGTACTGAAGCCGCGTTCCACGCAGAAGCGAACGAAGGAGTTTTCCGGCTGCAGGTCGAGGATGTAATATTTGTTGATGAACGGCGGCACGATCAGCAACGGATATTCATAGACCTGCGCGGTCGCCGCAGCGTACTGGATCAGCTGCATGACTTCGTTTTCGAATACCACCGAGCCTGGCGTGATGGCAAGATCGCGGCCGACTTCGAAGGCCTGTTCGTCCGTCATCGATATGCGCCCGCGAGCCACGTCGCCGGCGAGCAGTTTAATGCCCTGCGCCAGACTCTCGCCGCCGGTTTCGGCCGCCAGTTTGATGATTTCCGGATTGGTCGCCGCATAATTGTTAGGCGACATTGCGTCCGCCATCTGGCGCAACTGGAACTGCAGTCGCCTTTTGGCCCGCGGTTCCAGGTCGGCCAGATCGCCGATTTCGTGCAGGAAACGCGCATTCAGCAGATAAGCCTGCTGGACGTATCGAAAGAAGGGCAAGCGCCATTCGGGCGCTTCGAAGCGGCTGTCGCTCTGCGTAACGGGAATCGTGGCGCCTTCGCTGGGCGTCATCAGATGACTCCAGAGGGACATGTGGCCGCGATAGAATCTTTCCTCGACCAGGCGCAATTTTTCGAGCTGCTGGTCGTCCGCGCTGGCGAAGACCCGCATGAGGGCGGCGATGTCGCCGGTGCCGATGGTAGAAAGCCGGCCGAGGAATTTTTCGACAATGGTCGCATTGGCGCGGGTGATTTCCCGCAAGACATCGCCCGGAGAGTTGGCTGGGGAGGTCATTGAGCCGTTGCAGATACGGGCGTGGTGGATGGCGAAACAGTCAGGAATCTTGCTCAGGCCACGCCGCTGACGAGATACCGCACCAGCGCGATTGAACCGATGCCCAGCGAGATCAACACGACCTGCTCCAGAGTGGAACGCAGGTCCGGACGCCGGTGCAGGCCGGGAATCAGGTCGGCCACGGAGACATAGAGCATGCTCGCCGCCGCCAGCCCCAGCAGCGTCGGCACCCAGCCCTGCAATGAGCGCAGGGCGAAATAAGCGAGCAGTCCGCCAATCAGTGTCGCGCCACTGGAAATCAGATTGAAGGCGAACGCTTTGGCCTTGCTGAAGCCGGAGTGCAGGAGGATCACGAAATCGCCGACTTCCTGGGGTATTTCGTGGGCGATGATCGCCAGTGCGGTCACGATGCCCAGTTCGGTATCCGCGATGAATGCCGCCGCGATCAGGACGCCATCGACGAAGTTGTGGATGGTGTCGCCCACCATGATCATCATGCCGCTGCGCCCGTGATCGTTCGGATCGCCGTGATGGTCGTGTGCTTCGCATAGCTCCGCATGGCAGTGCCGCCAGAGCACCAGCTTTTCCAACACGAAGAAGAACAGGATGCCGCCCAGGATCACGCCGGCCAGGCCGCGGGCGCTGCCTGTCTGTTCGAAAGCGTGTGGCAGAATCTCCAGGAATACCGCGCCCAATAGGGCGCCAATGGCATAGCTGATCAGAATCGGCACCTGATTTGCGGAGGCCCGCAAGGCAAGTGCAGCGGCGCTGAATACGCTGAGCACCGCGCCAACGACCGACGCGACGATGATCCAGGCAAGAGTGGACATGCGGGCTGGGTAGAGGAGACCGACTTCGCAGTATAGCGGGCCTGTCAAGTGCGCCGATCAGCCGTCGATCCAGATCAGCGCGGCCATCCTGCCCGACACCTTGTCGCGCCGATGGGAGAAGAAGCGCGCCGGGTCGGAATAGGTGCAATATCCGCCGCCGTACACACTGAGCACGCCTGATCTGGCAAGCCGCTGCCGTGCAAGCACAAACAGGTCGGCGAGCCATTTGCCCGGCTTATGGGGGCGAAATGCGAGGCCCGCTGCATGGTCGGCCGCCATGAAAATATCGCGCACGTCGTTGCCGACTTCAAATGCCGAGGGCCCGATCGCAGGGCCAAGGTACGCGCGCAGATCCCGCGGCGGCACGTCGAACGCGCGCACCGTGTTTTCGATGACGCCGCCAGCAAGGCCCCGCCAGCCGGCATGGGCTGCCGCGACGGTATTTCCGGTGCGCGCCGCAAACAGGATCGGCAGGCAATCCGCGATCAAGACGACGCTGACGCAACCGGGGTTTCTCGTGATTGACGCGTCCGCCGGTACGGGATCGGTAACCGTTTCCGCGTCGACGATGGTGGTGCCGTGCACCTGATCCAGCCATCTCGGCTCCGCAGGCAGGGAGCGCTTGAGCAACCGGCGGTTGGCTTCGACGGCGTCTGGATTGTCGCCCACCCCCAGGCCGAGATTCATGCTCGCATAAGGCCCGGCGCTGTCCCCGCCGTTGCGGCTGGTGATCAGCGCACGAACGCGCGCCGGCACCGGCCAGTCGGGAACGATCCAGTCCTCAGGCCGGATGGGCATGTTTCAATAGATCGATAAGGCCACGGATATCGGCAGGCAATGCGGACTCCCAGGTCAGCTTTTCCCCGGTAACGGGATGCATCAGTGTCAATCGGGCCGCGTGCAACGCCTGTCTGGAAAACGCCAGCGCCTGCGCGGGCAACGCACTCTTGCGTTGGCTGATAGCGTAAACCGGATCACCGATCAAAGGATGGCCGATCGAATGCAGATGCACCCGAATCTGATGCGTTCGCCCGGTTTCCAGCCGGCAGCGCAATCGCGTCCATCCCGTCCCATGCTCGATCGGAAAATAATACGTCTTGGCCGGTTTTCCCCTGGCGACGACCGCCATGCGTGTGCGGTGCACCGGATGGCGGCCTATGGGCGCCTCCACCACGCCGTCGCGTGCCATGACCCCGTGCACGACGGCAACATAGTCGCGCGTGACTGACCGCGCCTGCAACTGGCGCACCAGATCGATCTGCGCCGGGATATTCTTGGCGACGACCAGAAGCCCGCTGGTCTGCTTGTCGAGGCGATGCACGATGCCGGCTCTCGGCACGCCGGCCGCCGCAGGCGCATGGCTTAACAGCGCGTTGAGGAGAGTGCCGCTCCAGTTCCCGCTGCCAGGATGAACCACCAGGCCCGCCGGCTTGTCAATCACCAGAATGTCCGCGTCCTCGAATACCACAGTCAGCGCAATTTCTTCCGGGGCGTGCGCGGTGGTGGAGGGCAGAGGCTGCGGCGCAATAACAACCGTCTCGCCGCCCCACACCTTGGCCTTCGCCGACGCCGCGCCCCCGTCTACAGTGATGTGTCCACTGCGCATCCATTCCTGCAGGCGGTTGCGCGAATACTCGGGGAGCAGACGGACCAGGGCCTGATCGAGCCGCAGTCCGGCGCAATCGGCGGGAACGGCAAGACGCCGGCCCCGGTCTGATGGGGGGATTTCTATATAATTCCGCAAACTTTTGGTGGATTCCGACATGAAACGTAGTTTAGCGATTCTGGCACTCCTGCTGGTTGCAGGATGCGCGTCGAATTCGTTCGATGAAACCAAGAACTGGGGACCGGAGCGCCTGTACAGCGCCGCGCGCGAAGAACTCGACAGCAAGAACTATCAGAAGGCGATCGGCTTCTACGAAAAGCTGGAGTCGCGCTATCCCTATGGCCGGTATGCGCAGATGGCACAGATCGAAAGCGCTTTCGCCTTCTGGAAGGATAACGAAAATGCGCAGGCGCTGGCGGCCTGCGACCGCTTTATCAAGATGCACCCGGACCATGCGAACGTCGACTACGCCTATTACCTGAAGGGCCGGATCAATTTCAACGAGGACATGGGGGTACTGGGTCACCTGAGCGTCCAGGACATGACCGAACGGGATCCGAGAGCGGGCCAGGATGCGTTCGATGCGTTCCGTGAACTGGTCACGCGCTTTCCGCAGAGCCGTTATGCTCCCGATGCGCACGCGCGCATGAATTACCTGGTCAACTCGCTGGCTTCAGCCGAAGTCAATGTTGCCGAATATTATCTGCGCAGGGGCGCATACGTCGCGGCGGCGAATCGCGCCCAGTTCGCTCTGACCAACTACCCTCGCGCACCGGCCGTTGAACGCGCCCTTTCCGTGCTGGTGAGAGCTTACGATAAGATGGGGCTGAAGGAATTGCGGGACGATACCCATCGCACATTGGCGGCCAATTTTCCCAATTCAAAGGTAAAGATCGGCGAGAGCGGCAGCTGGTGGAAGTTCTGGTGAATGCCATGCACCGGCTCGTGCCGGTGGCGGTGACGGTTTCTCGCGGCCCGCTCTCGCCGCCTCGACCACCACGCGATGCTTTGTCTGTCCCGCGCTACGGGTGCACGGGTGCAGCATTTGGGTCACCTGCATTAGTGGCGTCCCGCGCGATTTCGTCGGCGGCCAGCAACGCGTCAAGCAGGTCCGGCAACCGCGCGGCAGCTATGCTGTCCGGGCGCGAAAGGGGAATTCCTCCGACCTCGAATCTGTCGATGCATGGGTCTTGTTTTTTGCCCGGAAGCATCGCCTAACGAGCGAATTTTTCCACGACAACCAGCAGCTCGTCGATGGCGGCTTCGCCGCGGCCGGAACGGATCGCCCCTTGTATGCAGCCGTGTGCATGGTCGCGCAGCATTTGCAGGGCCATGGCATCGAGCGCCGAGCGGACTGCGGCAACTTGGGTGAGAACGTCGACGCAGTAACGATCCTCTTCGATCATCCTGGCGATGCCGCGGACCTGTCCCTCCACCCGGCTCAGCCGCTTGAGCAGTTTGGGCTTGTTGGCGCGCAGATCGGCATCAGCGCGAGGCGTTTCAGTGCGCTTCATAGCCGGCATCCTCGATGGCTCTGCGAAGTGCATCCGGATTTGCCTGCGCCGGATCGAAAGTCACTTTCGCTTCTGATTTTTCCAGCGAGACCTCGGCGTTGGCCACGCCGGGTACCGTCCTGAGCACATTCGTCACGCTGCGCACGCATCCGCCGCAGGTCATGCCGCCAACTTTCAGTACCATTGTTTCCATTGATTTTCCCTGTTCACGGTTTGAGGGATTTCCAATTTTTCAGCAGTAGCGAATTGGTGACCACCGAAACCGAAGACATCGCCATGGCCGCGCCGGCAATGACCGGATTGAGAAGCCCAATCGCGGCAAGGGGGATGCCCAGCACGTTGTAAATAAATGCAAAGAACAGATTCTGGCGAATCTTGCCGAGTGTCGACCGCGACAGGCGGATGGCATCGACGACGCTCGTCAGATCGCTGCGCATCAGCGTGATGTCTGCCGATTCGATGGCAATATCCGATCCCGCAGCGATGGCGAAACTGACGTCGGCCGCGGCCAGGGCCGGTGCGTCGTTGATGCCGTCTCCGGCCATTGCCACCAAGCGTCCGGCCTGTTTGAGCCGGCAGACTTCCGCTGCTTTGTCCGCAGGCAGGACTTCCGCGCGAAAATCGACGATGCCCAATGCCGTCGCGACGGCGGCTGCAGTGGCCATGTTGTCGCCGGTCAGCATGATGATGTCGATCTTCATCGCCTTCAGCTGCGCTACCGCGCTCGCCGAGTCTGGACGGATTTCGTCGGCGATGCCTAATGCGCCCAACGGACCCTGTTCGTCCGCCAGCACGATCACCGTCGCGCCGGCGAGCGCGAGTTGACGCACCGCGTTTTCGTCGATGGCGACGCCATGACCTGTTACAAATCGCGGAGCCCCGAGAAAAAGCATGCGTCCTTCGATTCGTGCGCGCACGCCCAATCCGGCTGTCGCTTCGAAATCGGTTGCCGGCAGCAGGGTGGCGCCGGCGTCCCGGCTGCGCGCGACGACGGCCAAGGCCAGCGGATGCTCGGAATACTGTTCCAGAGAGGCGGCCAGTTGCAGCACCTCGGACTCGTTGCAGGCCGGCGTCGCGAGAATCGTCGTGACGACAGGGCGTCCAAAGGTGAGCGTTCCGGTCTTGTCCACGACCAGCACGCCGATTTTTTCCGCACGTTCGAGCGCCTGCGCACTGCGCACCAGAATTCCCGATTGCGCGCCCCGGCCGGTGCCGACCGCGATTGCGGTCGGCGTCGCCAGTCCGAGTGCGCACGGGCATGCGATCACCAGCACTGCCACCGCATTGACCAGCGCCTGCGTGAGATCTCCCGCGACCATCCACCATCCGAGCAGGGTAACGAGGCTGATCGCCAGGACAACCGGAACAAATATCCCGGAAATGCGATCGGCAAGCCGCTGTATCGGCGCCTTGGTGCCTTGCGCTTCCTCGACCAGCCTCACGATATCCGCGAGCTGAGTGCGGGCTCCCACCCCGGTGGCGTGAATTTTGAGAACACCGCTCTGATTCTGCGTTGCCGCGTAGACCCGATCGCCGACGCGCTTGGTGAGCGGCATGCTCTCACCGGTCAGCATGCTCTCGTCGACGCTGGATGCGCCTGCGACGACGTCGCCGTCGACGGCAATGCGCTCGCCGGGGCGCACGACGACGATGTCGCCAGCCACGACCGCGGTCAGGTCCACGTCTGCGACTTCGCCGTTGCGTTCGATTCTGGCCTGCCTCGGTTGCAACTGGAGAAGTTTTTCGATGGCGCCGGACGTTTTGCCCTTGGCGCGCGCTTCCAGCAGCTTGCCCATGAGGACAAGGGTGATGATGGCCGCGCTGGCTTCAAAGTAGACGTGATGGTGGTGCAGACCGAACAGGGTCACTGCTGTGCTGTACAGATAGGCCATGCTGGTGCCGAGCGCAATCAGGACGTCCATGTTTGCAGCGCCGCCTCGCATGGCGTTCCACGAGCCGATGTAGAAGCGCCTGCCGATCCAGAACTGCACTGGCGTGGCGAGCAGCCATTGCCACCAGCGTGGCAAATAATCATCATGCGAGCCTGCGAACATGGCGCCCATCTGCGCAAGCAGCGGCAACGTCAGCATTGCCGAGAGCCAGAACCAGCGCAATTCCCGCCGGTAATGTTCGGCATGACGGGACTTCTCGGCGTCGCGCGATATGTCGGCCAATTGGCGCGCGCCATAACCTGCCTTGCGCACGGTTTCCATCAGCGTCGGAATATCGGTGGCGCCGGGGGCAAAGCGAATGCGGGCGCGTTCGGTTGCAAGGTTTACCGCGGCGTCGACGCCCGCCAGCCGCGTCAACGCCTTCTCGATGCGGCGGGCGCAGGAAGCGCAGGTCATGCCGTCGATGGCAAGGTTCACGCTAACCGGAGTAACGGGATCCATGCACCCACTGTATTACCCGGGAGGGGTATCGTCAAGTACCGGGGTGGGGTATGAGAGGCGAGGTGCGAGGTGCGAGGTGCGAGGGACGAGGTGCGAGGTGCGAGGTGCGAGGGGCGAGGGGCGAGGGGCGCGGAAAAATCTCTCCCAATATGCTCCGTCAATTTAAAGGAAAAAAATAGGGAACCCGCAAGATCGAGAGCGTTCTGATTCCTCGCACCTCGCACCTCGCACCTCGCACCTCGCACCTCGCACCTCGCACCTCGCGCCTCGCGCCTCGCACCTCGTCCCTCGCACCTCGAACCTCGAACCTCGAACCTCGCACCTCGCACCTCGCACCTCGCACCTCGCACCTCGCACCTCGCACCTCGCACCTCGCACCTCGCACCTCGAACCTCGAACCTCGCACCTCGTCCCTCGCACCTCGCGCCTAGTCCCTCAATTCGGAACGATCCCGGAAGTGCTCGAGGGCTTCCGGATTGGCAAGCGCTTCGATGTTCCTCACTGGATTGCCATGCACCACATTGCGTACCGCCAGTTCGACGATCTTGCCGCTCTTGGTGCGCGGAATGTCGGCCACCTGGACGATCCTGGCGGGCACGTGGCGGGTGGTGGTACTGCTTCGAATCTGTTCCTTGATCTTCCTGGAGAGACTGTCGTCCAGCCTCAGCCCTTCGCGCAAGCGCACGAACAGCACCACGCGCACGTCGTTGTCCCAGTCCTGGCCGATTACGAGGCCCTCAACGACTTCTTCGAGGCGTTCGACCTGGCGATATATCTCCGCCGTGCCGATGCGCACGCCGCCCGGGTTGAGGGTGGCGTCCGAGCGTCCGTAGATGATGGCGGTGCCGCGGGACGTGAGTTCCATGTAATCACCGTGGCACCAGACGCGGGGGAAGCGATCGAAATAGGCGGCGCGATACTTGGCGCCATTGGCGTCGTTCCAGAAATAGATCGGCATGGACGGAAACGGCGCGGTGCAGACGAGCTCGCCCTTGACGCCGACGACCGGCTTGCCGTCATCGTCGAAAACCCTGACGTTCAGGCCCAACCCGCGGCACTGGATTTCGCCACGATAGACCGGCAGGACCGGATCGCCGAGCACGAAGCAGGAAACGATGTCCGTGCCGCCCGAAATCGAAGACAGCAACAAATCCTTTTTGATCGCGCGGTAGACGTAGTCGAAGCTCTCCGCAACCAGCGGCGAACCGGTCGACGTCATGGTTTGCAACGAAGACAGTGCATGAGTCTGGACCGGCCTGGCGCCGGCCTTGCTCAACGCGTCGATGTATTTCGCCGACGTTCCGAACACGGTCATGCGCTCTTCTTCGGCAAGATCGAACAGCACGCGCGGATCGGGGTAGAACGGTGAGCCGTCGTAGAGCAACAAGGTTGCGCCGGTCGCGAGGCCCGAAGCCAGCCAGTTCCACATCATCCAGCCGCAGGTGGTGAAGTAGAACAGGCGGTCGCCGCGCTTCAGGTCGGTATGCAGCTGGTGCTCCTTGAGGTGTTGCAGCAACGTCCCCCCGGCACCGTGCACGATGCATTTGGGCACGCCGGTGGTGCCGGAGGAATACAGGATGGTGAGCGGGTGATTGAACGGCAGCCGCTGGAACGCGATGGTCTCGCCAACGTAGCGGCCGACGAAATCGCCCAGATGCACGGCGTTCTCAATCGTCGAGATGTCGGGACGCTCGCGCGTATAGGACACGATCACGGCGTGCTTCAACGACGGCAGGTTCCTCGCGATTTCCGCAATGCGCGGCAAGGTGTCGATTACCTTGCCGTTGTAGTGATAACCCTCTGCCGCGAACAACATCACCGGTTCAATCTGGCCGAAGCGGTCGAGCACGCCCTGCACGCCGAAATCGGGTGAGCACGACGACCAGACTGCACCAAGACTGGCCGTCGCAAGCATGAAGATGATGGTCTCGGGCATGTTCGGCATGAAGGCCGCGACGCGATCGCCTTGCCTGACCCCGGACGCCGACATCGCCTGTGCCGTGCGGGATACCGCGACGTAGACTTGCGCGAAGCTCATGCGGCGGCGAACCTTGTCCTCGCCCCAGAACACCATGGCTGTCTCATTGTCACGCCGGCGCAGCAGGTTCTCCGCGAAATTTAGCTTCGCGTCGGGAAACCATTGCGCGCCCGGCATCTTGTCACCATCGAGCAGTACGCGTTCGCCGCGGCGCTCCGCGATCACGCCGCAGAAATCCCACACCGAGGTCCAGAACTGCTCGGGCTGGTTTACCGACCATTCATACAATGCACTTGAATCGGCGACACCGGCCTGCCAGCGCTTGTTGACCAGCTTGATGAACGCGCTGATGTTGGAGCGCGCGATGCGCTCCTTCGAGGGTTGCCAGAGGATAGGAGGATGGGCAGTCATGGCTCGTCAGCTAAGGCGTGAAAATCTCAACGCGAAGGCGGTAGAGTAGAGGAGGAGGCGTGCGAACGATAAACCATAAGCAGTCCCCCTCCCCCCTCGTCGAACCGGACGTGCGGATTTCCCGCATCCGGCTCTCATGCAAGCACTCCCCGTCACCGCGT
>Ga0315271_10001500_pt1 | contig 14092 bp, 10 predicted proteins | sample C3_top_MG_FD_204664 | JGI IMG/M metagenome (GOLD analysis project Ga0315271, IMG submission 204664) | Sediment microbial communities from Yellowstone Lake, YNP, Wyoming, USA - C3_top | ecosystem: Environmental > Aquatic > Freshwater > Lake > Sediment | place: USA: Wyoming | collected 2017-08-01 | reverse complement strand
CCAGGAGGCGGCTCCCACAGGGGTGGGGGAAGAAGGCCCGGGGCGGAGAGGTTCCGCCCCGGGCCGGGGAAGGTTCAGCCGCCGGAAAGACCCTTGAGGAACGCCTCGTTGGTCTCGTAGTCGCCGAGTTTGCCGATGAGCAGTTCCATGGCCTCCACGGTGGAGAGCGGGTTGAGGATCTTGCGCAGGATCCACATGCGGTTGAGCTCGAAGGCGTCGGTGAGGAGCTCCTCCTTGCGGGTGCCGCTCTTGTTGATGTCGATGGCGGGGAAGGTGCGCTTGTCCACGAGCTTCCGGTCGAGGTGGATCTCCATGTTGCCGGTGCCCTTGAACTCCTCGAAGATGACATCGTCCATGCGCGAGCCCGTGTCCACCAGCGCCGTGGCGATGATGGTGAGGGAGCCGCCCTCTTCGATGTTGCGCGCGGCGCCGAAGAAGCGCTTGGGCTTCTGCAGGGCGTTGGCGTCGAGGCCGCCGGAGAGCACGCGGCCCGAGGCGGGCGTCACCGTGTTGTAGGCGCGGGCCATGCGGGTGATGGAATCCAGGAGGATGACCACATCGCGGCCCAGTTCCACGAGGCGCTTGGCCTTCTCCATGACCATCTCGGCCACCTGCACATGGCGGGTGGGCGGCTCGTCGAAGGTGGAAGCCTGCACTTCGCCCTTCACGGAGCGCTGCATGTCCGTGACCTCTTCGGGCCGCTCGTCAATGAGCAGGACGATGAGGTAGGCCTCGGGGTGGTTGGCCGTGATGGCGTGGGCGATGGCCTGGAGGAGCATGGTCTTGCCCGTGCGGGGCTGGGCCACGATGAGTCCGCGCTGCCCGAAGCCGATGGGCGACACGAGGTCCAGGACGCGCCCCGACATCTCCCCCTTGCTCACCTCCATCCGAATGCGGCGGGTGGGGTAGATAGGTGTGAGCGCGTCGAACCACATGCGGTCGCGGGTCTTGGCCGTGGACTCGAAGTTGATGGCGTCCACCTTGATCAAGGCGAAGTACTTCTCACCCTCCTTGGGCGGCCGCACCTGGCCCGAGATGGTGTCCCCCGTTCGCAGGCCGAACTTCTTGATCTGCGACGGGCTGACATAGATGTCGTCCGGGCCGGGGAGGTAGTTGTACTCGGGCGCCCGCAGGAAGCCGAAGCCGTCCTGGAGGATTTCGAGCACGCCCTCGGCGAAGATGAAGCCGTTGGCCTCCGCCTGCGACTTGAGGATCTGGAAGATCAGATCCTGCCGCCGGAGGGTGGAGATGCCCTCGACTTCGAACTCCTTGCCGAGCTTGATCAGCTCCGCGGGGGGCATGTCGTGCAACTTCGCCAAATCCAGGTTTTCCGTCCGCTGTTTAATCATTTCGTCCTCACTCCATGGTCTCCTCAAACTTCCTCAACACGGTTTTGGCCCCCTCGCCGCTCACCGCGGAAAAGGGGATAGGCGTCTGGTCGGGTCCCAGGCCCAGTCCTTTGGCCCAGGCCTGCGCCCGGGGCTTCCACTGCCCCCGGGATACCTTGTCGCACTTGGTCATCACCACGAAGAACCTGCGGCCATAATGCCGGAAGTACTCCACCATCTTCAGCTCTCCCTCCCCCGCGTCGCGCCGCACATCCACCAGGAGGAGCGCGCCGGTGCAAGCGGGCCGGGCCAGGTAGGCCTCGACCAATTTCGCCCAAGAGGCCTTCACGCTCATGGGCACCTTGGCGTAGCCGAAGCCGGGCAGATCCACGACGAAGCCCTTTTCCTCCAGCCGCGCGAAGATGACGGCCTGCGTCCGCCCCGGGGTGTTGCTCACGCGCATGAGGCCCTTCCGCTTGAACACCCTGTTGATCAGAGAGGACTTGCCCACATTGGAACGCCCGATGACGGCCACCTCGGGGAGAGAAGGAGGCGGGAACTGCGACGGCGCCTGGCACACGCGCTCGACCTGCAAATCCGGCATCGGGACTCCAAAGAGAAGTATTCACCACAGAGGCACAGAGGCATGGAGAGGAAAAACAAGGGAAAAACCTGTTTCTCGCCAAGACGCGAAGGACGCAAAGGGTAAGGGAATAAAGTCGGACACTACTGTTGGGCTTACCTCATTTCTCTTCTTGGCGAGCGTTGCGTCTTTGCGAGACCCTCCCTTGTTTTCATCTCCTCCTTTTTTCCCTTAACAGGTCCAGTTTTTCTCCGTGCCTCTGTGCCTCTGTGGTAAATGTATTTTCTTTTCTCGCTACCCGCGGGGGGGCTGGAGGGTGTTGGGTACTCTCGTCTCGGTGAGCACAGGCGTGGTCTTGCGCGGGGCGTCACCGACGAGCGCCAGACGAATGACTTCTTCGAGGGCATCCACGCGGAGGAAGCTCATGCCTTCCCTGAGGTTTTCCGGCACTTCCGTGAGGTCCTTCCAATTTTCTTCGGGGATGAGAACCTGGGCGATGTCGTGCTGCTTGGCGGCCAGGATCTTCTCCTTGAGACCACCGATGGGCAGGACCTTGCCGTGTAGGGTCACCTCCCCCGTCATGGCCAGGTCGTGGCGCACGGGGAGGCCCAGGAACGCGGACGCCATGGCCACCGCCATGGTGATCCCCGCCGAGGGGCCGTCCTTGGGAACCGAGCCCTCGGGGATGTGGATGTGGACATCCTTCTCCAGGATGAACCCGGGGGCCAGGCCGTATTGCTCGGCGTGGCCGCGGAGGAAGGAGAGGGCCGCCCGGGCCGATTCCTGCATCACATCACCCATCTGCCCCGTGAGGATGAGGTTCCCCTTGCCGGGCATGAGGCTCGCCTCGATGAGGAGGATCTCCCCCCCGTGCTGGGTCCAGGCCAGGCCCACGGCGATGCCCACCTGGTCCTCGCTCAGAACCTTGCGCTCCTTGTAGCGCGGCACGCCCAGAAGGGATTCGGCCACTTCGGGGGTGATGACCAGTCGCTTGCGCGTGCGGTTCTTGACCACGCGGTGGGCCGCCTTGCGGCAGAGGGACGCCACCTCCCGCTCCATGTTGCGGACGCCCGCCTCGCGCGTGTAGCCGTCTATGACGAAGGCGAGCGCCTCGGGAGTGATCTCCAAATCCTGCTTTCTCAGCCCGTGGCTCGCGATCTGCTTGGGCAGGAGATGGCCCTGCGCGATGGCGAGTTTCTCGGGCAGGGTGTACCCGGAGAACGGGACGATCTCCATGCGGTCCAGGAGGGCCGGCGGGATGGTGTGGGTCACATTGGCGGTCGTGATGAAGAAGACCTTGCTCAGGTCGAAGGAGGCGTCAATGTAGTGATCCACGAAGGCGTTGTTCTGCTCCGGGTCGAGCACCTCCAGGAGTGCCGAGGACGGGTCCCCGCGGTAGTCCGCGCCCAACTTGTCCACCTCATCCAGCAGGAAGACGGGATTCAGGGTACCCGCGCGCTTCATGAGCTGGATGATCTGGCCGGGAAAGGCGCCGATGTAGGTCCGGCGGTGGCCCTTGATCTCCGCCTCGTCGTGGACGCCGCCCAGGCTGAGCCTCACGAATTCCCTGCCCATGCTGCGCGCGATGGACTTGGCCACGGAGGTCTTGCCCACTCCGGGCGGTCCCGAGAAGCACAGGATGGAGCCCTTGTGCTCCTTGGCGAGCTGCCGCACGGAGAGGAATTCGAGGATGCGCTCCTTCACCTTTTCCAGCCCGTAGTGATCCTCGTCCAGAACCCTCTGCGCCCGCTTGATGTCGTGCTTGTCCTTGCTCTCCTTGGACCAGGGAAGGCTCAGGAGCCAGTCTATGTAGGAGCGGGAGACGGTGGCCTCGGCCGAAACGGGGGGCATGAGTTCCAGTCGCTTGAGCTCGCCCATGGCCTTCTCGCTGGCGGCGGGGCTCATGCCGGACTTTTCGATGCGCCCTTTCAGCTCGTCCAGTTCGCTCTGGTTATCCTCCCGGCCCAGCTCCTTCTTGATGAGTTTCATCTTTTCGTTGAGGTAGTACTCTTTCTGGGTCTTCTCGATCTGCTTCTCCACCTCTTTGTTGAGGCGCTGGTCCAGGTTCAGCTTCTCGAGTTCGCCTGAAAGGAGGGCCTTCACGCGGCGCAGGCGATCGTGGACCGGGAAGGCCTCGACGACTTGCTGTTTCTGCTCCGTGGGGATGGGCAGGTAGCCCGCCACCTGGTCTGCGAATCGCCCCGGATCCTCCTGGCTCAGGGAAGAGGAGGTGATGGCGCCCTGGCCCTGGCTCGAGTTGCGGCGGCTGAAGTCGTCGAAAAGGCGGGCCATGTGGCTGACCATGGCCTCCAGATCCGCGTCCACCACCGCGGGATCCACGCGGGGTTCCACCGAGACGAAGGGCGTGGGGCCTTCGGAGACGAGGTCCAGCACGAGGCCCCTGCAGAGGCCCTCCACGAGGAGCTTCATGTGGCCGTTCGGCAGAGCCAGGGACTGTACGACGCGGGCCACGACGCCCACTCGGTAAAGTCCGTGGGAGGTGGGCTCCTCGGCTTGGGGATCTTTCTGGAGGAGGAGGAACACGCGGCGGTCCGAGGAGAGGGCCGACTCCACGGCGGCGAGGGAGGCCGGCCGGCCCACGATGAAGGGCCTCACGGCGCGCGGAAAAATCACCATATCTCGCAAAGTGATGAGGGGCATCACTTCGGCGTGCTGATCGTCAAAGATCTTGGACGGAGTGTCGTTCATGGGTGAACCTCTTCCGATGAGGCGAGGCCGCTTAAAAAGGGCGCGAGACTGGGAGGCGTTCGTTCATTAGGACTGGGATAAAGTGATGGAGGGATGGTGTGACGGACGAAGAACTCCACACTCCATATCTTGTCCCCACATTGCTCGACTGCTGATCACCTGATCACCTGATCACTCGGTCATTCTATCACTTTATCCCGCATTCTCCATGAGCGTGATGGGGTTGGCCCTGGAGCGCACCACATCCCGCGTGATGACGACCTCCTTGACGCTGCTCTGGGACGGGATGTCGTACATGAGGTCGAGCATGAGGTCTTCCATGATGATGCGGAGTCCGCGGGCGCCCACGCCCCGGCTGACGGCCTCTTTGGCCACCTCTTCCACGGCTTCGGAGGTGAAGGTGAGCTTCACGCCCTCCATTTCGAAGACCTTCTGATACTGCTTGACGAGCGCGTTGCGGGGCTGGGTCAGGATGATCTTCAGCGCGTCCAGATCCAGCTCGAGGAGGCTCGCCACCACGGGGATGCGGCCCACGAACTCCGGAATCATGCCGAATTTCATCAAGTCCTGCGGCTGGACCTTCATGAGGAGGTCGCCCAGCTTGTCGCCGTCGCGGCCTCCGGGGGTTCCCCCGTAGCCGATGGAGGACTGGTGCAGGCGGCGTTCCACGACCTTGTCCAGGCCCACGAAGGCGCCCCCGCAAATGAACAGGATATTGGTGGTGTCGATCTGGATGAACTCCTGGTGGGGGTGCTTGCGGCCGCCCTGCGGAGGCACATTGGCCACGGTGCCTTCCAGGATCTTGAGGAGGGCCTGCTGGACGCCCTCACCCGAGACATCGCGGGTGATGGAAGGGTTCTCCCCCTTCCTCGCGATTTTGTCAATCTCGTCAATGTAGACGATGCCCTTCTCCGCGCGGGCCTTGTCCCCGTCGGCGTTCTGGAGGAGCTTGAGGAGGATGTTCTCCACATCTTCGCCCACATAGCCCGCCTCGGTGAGGGTCGTGGCGTCGGCGATGGCGAAGGGCACCTTCAGGAGCCGGGCGAGGGTCTGGGCCAGGAGGGTCTTGCCCGTGCCCGTGGGCCCGATGAGGAGGATGTTGGACTTCTGGATCTCCACATCGCCGCGCCGCACGGTGAGCTGGTTGCGCTTGTAGTGGTTGTAGACGGCCACGGCGATGCGCTTCTTTGCCATGTCCTGGCCCACCACATACTCGTCCAGAAAGCCCTTGACCTCCTTAGGCTTGGGGACGGGGTTCTTGGACTTCTCTTCCTTCTCCACATCCTCGACGAGGATCTCATTGCAGGTATCCACGCACTCGTTGCAGATGTAGACATTCGGCCCGGCGATGAGCTTCTTCACCTCTCGCTGGGGCTTGTTGCAGAAACTGCAGCGTAGCTCGTTGTCGGCGTATCCCCGGCTCATGCCAGGCCCTCCCGTATCATTCTCGTCCAATGCGCGCCAGCGCCCATTTATTTCTCCGGCACCGCGTGGTGGGTGAGAATTTTATCCACGATGCCGTACTGCAGGGCTTGGTCGGGCGTCATGATGTGGTCCCGCTCGCAGTCCGTCTTGATGGTTTCCGAGCTCTGGCCGGTATGCCTGGAGAGGATGGCGTACACATTCTCCCGGACGCGGAGGATCTCTTTCGCCTGGATATCGATGTCGGTAGCCTGGCCCGAGAACCCGCCCAGGGGCTGGTGGATCAGAACGCGCGAGTTGGGCAGGGCGAACCGTTTGCCCTTTGTTCCGGCGCAGAGCAGCACCGCGGCCATGGAGGCCGCCTGGCCCAGGCAGATGGTGTTGATGTCGGGCTTTACGAACTGCATGGTGTCGTAGATGGCCATCCCCGAGGTGATGGAGCCCCCGGGGCTGTTGATGTACAGCCAGATGTCCCGGGAGGGGTCCTCCGCTTCGAGGAAGAGGAGCTGTGCGATGACGAGGTTCGCGAGATGGTCCTCAATCTCCTCCCCGATGAAAATGATGTTGTCCTTCAGGAGCCGGGAGTAGATGTCGTAGGACCGCTCGCCCCTGTTGGTCTGCTCCACGACGATGGGGATCAAAGGCATTATGGAACCTCCTGCTCGGGGGCTTTCCCTTCGGTTAATGTAATGGAAGCCTCGGAGAGAAGCAAGTCGGCGGCCTTGCGGTGCGCGATGATCGCCTTGACCATGTCCAGGTGGCCGCTCTTCTTGGCCTGCTCCTTGAGCGCTTCTGGCGAGAGGCGGCCGCCCTTGGCGTCGTGCGCCAGGTATGCGTCCACCTCGGCCTCACTCGCCGCCAGGGACCGTTGGCGCGTCACCGAATCGAGCAGGTAGAAGGCGACCACCTTCTTCGCGGCGTCGGGGCGCCGGGACTCGGCCAGCTTGGCCCAATCAATAGCCGCCTTGGCGACCTCCACGCCCTTCTGGGCCAACCCCTCCGCCAAATCCTCCAGATCGCCGCGAACCTGACGGTCCACCTGGGTCGCGGGGACCGGAAAGGGATACTTGGCGGCCAGGGCATCAATGAGCCTCTCTTCCTGCTGGGCTCTCATCTGGGCTTGCGCCTGTGCGTCCAGATCTTGCTTCACCTTGGCTCTCAGGTCGTGCAAATTCTCGGCACCCACCTCTTTGGCCAGGTCGTCGTTCAGCTCGGGGATCTCGCGCCGTGCCACCTTCTGGACCCTTACCGAATAGTCCCCGGGAGCGAGGTGCCGGTGGTTGGGGTCCTCGCATTCCTCGTGACCCTCCGGAGCTTCGACCTTGAGTTCGAACTCCTCACCCGCACTCTTGCCCACGAGGGCCTTTTCCATGGGGTCCTCGCTCTTGGAGAGGGCCCCGAAGAACTTCTCGAAACCCTTGGATTGGCCCTTTCGCGTCAGGACCACCATCGTATAGTCGCCCTCTTCCGCGGGCCCTTCGACGGGTTTCATCACGGCCGCGTGCTCGCGGATGCCTTCGAGCGCCTGCTCTGCCTGCGCCTCGGAGACCTCCACCTTCGTGCACTCCAGGCTGATCCCGACGGCGGAGATTTCCGGCACTTCCGGGGCGACCTCCACGGTGATCTCCGCTGAGAAGGCCTCCCCGTCCCCCAGGGTCACGGCCGCGGCATAGGGCTCTACGACCGGGTTCAGATCGAATTGGTCGAGGGTCGCCTTCGCGGCCTCTTGCAAGAGCTTGTCGAGGACTTCCTCGCGGATCTCCTTCCTGAAACGCGAGCGCACCATGGTGACCGGAGCCCTTCCGGAGCGGAACCCCGGGATGCGGACCTGGGAGGCCAGCGTCCGGGTCACCGATTCGAACCTCGGGGCCATTTCATCCCAGGGGGCCTTGATCTCGTAGATTCTCTGGCAACCGTCCTCGCTCTTCAGGGTGATGTCCATGGAAGCGTCGTCCTTTCTCTTCAATCGGTGTTGGTGCGAAAGGGGGGACTCGAACCCCCACGCCTTACGGCACAGGCTCCTAAGGCCTGCGCGTCTACCAGTTCCGCCACTTTCGCGCTTTGCCTCGAAATCCTTAAGAGATCGCCACCGTCCACTTCGGGCACCCCAGCTCCCTCTCTGCGGTTTGATTTGGGGTGGAGTATCGCGGGGCTCTGGCCAGAATCGGGACCTACAGGTGGTGCGCCCGACCCGACTCGAACGGGTGACCTGCGGCTTCGAAGGCCGACGCTCTATCCAGCTGAGCTACGGGCGCAGGGCGGAGCGCAATTCCCAGAGCCCCTTGTATCACGAAAGCCCCTTTCCTGGCAATACCTGGAATCCGCGTCGGAATTCCCTGCCGGACTTCGGAGAGAAAACTAGTAAGACGACTTAGATGAAAAGAGACAAGCGAGAAACTAAAGAACCCATCCGCAGATGACGCAGATGACGCAGATGACGCAGATGAAACCAAAGAAGGTAGAAGAGTTGTGCCCTTTTCATCTGAACCATCTGCGCAATCTGCGGATAAGCCCTTTCTTGCTTTTTGCCTTAGGCCTTCTCTCCAAAACATCTCTGCGGTTTGTTTTTTTTCTGGTGTATGGCACTAGATCACGATCTCGTGACGGTCGGCGCCGCAGTACCTGATCAACCTTGGCAGCCGCTGCATGCCCTCGCGAGGTGCAGGGAGCCGGTGGGTGATCACGATGAGGGAAGACCCCACCTGGCGGAGGCGCTCCAACACTCTAGAACGCTGGGCTTCGCTTCCGTCCGTGACCGCTTCGTAGACGGCCATGGGAAGGAGAGCTACGAGCAAGGCGTTCCCCAGCGATCCCGCAGCTTCCAGATCCTCTGGCAGAGAGGCGGCAAGGGCTCCCAGGATGCCGAGAGCAGGGACCGACAGGGATTCATCTCCGAGTTGGGCCGAAGCGATGAGCAAGAAACTGGCGGCCCTGGCATTGGGGGCCGGATCCGCCAACGGGGCCGAGGGACGCCCCGAGGATTTCGCAGGGAGCTGGGCGTTCAGGAACCCCTCTCCGGCCGGATTCTTATATTTCCCAATCACCCGGCGCGCCATCCGGGTTACCCCCTCAAGATGGCTGGGCTCAAGGGTGGCGCGATAGAGCGCGAGATAAGCCAGCCCCATCTGGACGGTATCCTCCAGTGTCCCCTCGCCCAGGGGCCGGTCCCCATGGGCGTGTGACAAAGCACCTTTCGAGTCCTCCACCCAGGATTCCAGCGACGCAAAGGTATCCAATGCCATTTGGAGGTACTCCGTCTCCCCCAACACCCACGAGCCCTCGCAGAGCGCCCTCAGAGCCAGGGCGCTGGAGGCGGTGTAGAGCGTCTGGTCCACGGGCGGCGCTTCCACCTGCCGACGCCCGTTCCCGGAGAGAGCATAGTAGGCCGGGTCTTCGCCTTGGGCATTGCCGAAGCCCCCTCCAGGGAGGAGGAGCCGGCCCTGAAGGAAGTGCAAGATGCCACGAGCCATGGGGAGGGCAAAGGTCGCCTCGGAATCTCCGCGGAGGCTTAAGACCAACATGAGCCATTGGGCGTTGTGGGAGAGAAGCTTCGATGTCTTTATTTTTCCGTGAGTTACACCTTTGAAAAAGCCTCCCTCCACGGCGTCATAGAGGGGCGAATGACACAGGCGGTGGGTCTGGTGGATGGCGCTTTCCATGGGCTTTTTCTCGCCCGTGGCCACCGAATAACGGGTGAGAAAGCTCAGTGACGCGATTTGGGCAGGGACGGATTCGGAGGAGAAGGACTCTCGGTCTACGGCCATGGACACCCGATTCCCGATGGATTCGAGCACCTCCAAGCCGCGCTCCAAGACAAGGAGGGGCTTCCGGCTCCTCGCGGCCTTTTCGGATCTCATCGGTTCCCACGAACGCCATCGGATACGGGCTTTGGCCACGGGTCGGGACCTCCTCCTTCAATCTATTTAGGGGAGCAATCCTCATGCCAGGGACCTCCGACTCAATCCAGCCCCCTCTATGAGATCGCCGCGCCGCGGAGTATGCGGCCTCTCGGGTCACCCCGTTGGGGAACCGACCCGGCCCACGAGTATCACGGATGAAACAGGATGTCCGTTTTGTTGCAGAGCATGAGGCGTGCTAGGGCAGCCGCGCGGATGGCCGCGTTCGGAGAGGGACTTTTTGAGCCATTGGGGAGTAGAATGACTTTCTTAGTTCGGAGGAGTTTACCATGCGTCGTGCCATCCTTCAGATGTTGATCCTGACGGCCCTGGGGGCCATCGTGGGCTTCGCGTACAATGCGGCATCTCCCAAGGGCATCCCCGTCAAGGGGGGCAAGGAGGCGATCCTCCAGCAGCAGGGAACGCGCATGCTCACCACCGACGAGGTGAAGTACTACAGCCAGCAGCCCGGGACGCTGATGGTGGACGCGCGGTCCGCCGAGGAGTACGAACTCGGGCACATTGCGGGCGCCATGAGCCTTCCTTTGGACAAGTTCGATCAGGCGTTCATGGCGGTTCAACCGGAACTCAGGAAGTCGAAGCTCATCGTCCTCTACTGTAGCGGCGGCTCGTGCGGGACCTCGGAGGAGGTGGCCAAGAAATTGGGCGAGAAGGGGTTCAAGGATCTGGCCGTTTACGCCGACGGGCTTCCGGGGTGGATGCGGGCGAAGCTGCCCATCCGCAGCGGTACGGGGCGCTGATGGTGTCATCCCGGCGTCTGATCTGGGCGGAACGGGTGGCCCGCTGGACCCTCGCGGGGATTTTCCTCGCGGCGGCGGTGCCCAAGATCCTTGATCCTGCGGGATTCGCGCTGGACATCTCCCATTACGGCGTCGTCCCGGACCTCCTCGTGAACCCCATGGCCATCGCGTTGCCCTGGATCGAGGCGGTGGCGGCGCTGGCCCTGCTCTCCGGGTTTGCCGCAGAGGGAGCGCTACTGCTCATCAACCTCCTGATGGTCGTTTTTCTTGTCGCGCTGGCCCAGGCTTGGGTACGCGGCCTGGACATCAACTGCGGGTGCTTCGGGCACAGCGAGGCCAGGGGCGACATGGCTCTGTCTTTTTTGCGAGATGTGGGATTCTTGACGCTGGGCCTTCTGGCGGCATGGCTTCGCGCCAGGCGGATCAAGCCCAAGGCCTAGCAGGAATTTTTTCCCGACTACCTTCTTGGAGAGCCGCATGTCCATCCGACGCAAGGGAGCATGTTCCTCGTCTTCATACTTCGGTGGGTCGGAGAGAGCGCAAGCCCTCGCGGTAGCCGTGGCACCTCCCGGGGGTAAGCGGTACGCACCCGACAAGCTCGTGGATGTGCTCCACATCGAGCTGGAAATCGGATTCGACCTGGAGGCGAAGGCCGTCCGAGGCAAGGCCACGCACACCGTGACGCCCATCCTGGACGGCCTGCGAAGGCTGGTGCTGGATTGTTGCGAGCTCACCGTGGACGAGGTGAGGGACGGGGCCGGCCAGGCGCTCCGGTTCGACCACGACGGTGCGGAACTCACCGTTTTTTTCCCCAGGGCGCTCTCCCGAGGAGAGAAGCTGGATGTGGCCATCGCCTACCACGGGACGCCCCGCAAGGGGCTCTACTTCACCGGGCCGACTCGCGATTATCCGGATACGGCCGTGCAGGTCTGGAGCCAGGGGCAGGACGAGGACAGCCGCTTCTGGTTCCCCTGCTTCGATTACCCCAACGAGAAGGCCACCTCCGAAACGCGCGTCACCGTGCCCGAGTCGTGGACCGTGGTGGGCAACGGCAGGCTGGTCGCCGTCAGGCGCCACCGGAAGGACAAGACGCGCACCTTCCACCACCGAGAGGCCACGCCCCATGTGACCTACCTCCTATCCATCGCCTGCGGCGAGTTCGCCAAACTGGAGGAGCGCTGGCGCGGGATCCCGGTGCAATACTTCGTGAAGCCCGGGCAGGAGGACAAGGCCGCGCGGAGCTTTTCGCTCACCCCCGACATGCTCGAACATTTTTCCAAGACCTTCGGCGTGGACTACCCCTACGAAAAGTACAGTCAGGTGGTGGTGGAGGATTTCATCTTCGGCGGCATGGAGAACATCAGCGCCACGACCCTCATCGACCGCTGCCTGTTGGACGACCGCGCGGCGCTGGACTACGAGCCCCAGGATCTGATCAGCCACGAACTCGCCCACCAGTGGTTCGGGGACCTGCTCACCTGCAAGGACTGGTCCCACGCCTGGCTCAACGAGGGCTTCGCCACCTACAGCGAGGTGGTCTACCGGGAACACTGGCGGGGAGCGGAGGATGCCCATCAGCACCGCCTCCTCCAGATGCAGTCCTACTTCGATCGGGACCGGATCGAACGGCGCCCCATCGTGACCAAGGCCTACACGCAGCCCATCGAGCTCTTCGACGCGCACATCTACGAGAAGGGCGCGCTCGTGCTCCATATGCTCAGGCAAGTCCTGGGCGACGGACCGTTCTGGGCCTGCATCCGCGAATACTTGACCACCTTCCGCGGGCAGACCGTGCAGACCGAAGACCTCATCGGCGTCATCGGCCGGGTCACCGGGAAGAATTTGGAATGGTTTTTCGACGAGTGGATTTTCGGCTCAGGATTCCCGGAGTTCGAAGTGGCCTTCGCGTGGGACGAGGACAAGAAGGTCGCCACGCTGACCGTGGACCAGAAGCAGAAGGTGGAGGGGCAGACGGGACTGTTCAAGATGCCCGTCGCCGTGAAGTTTCACGGGAAGAAGCCCCACGAGCTGACCCTGGAGGTCAAGGAGGCTCACCAGGTTTTCTCCTGCGCGCTGGAGGCCAAGCCCGACTTCGTGTCCTTCGACCCGGGCAATCACATCCTCAAGAGACTCACCTTCAAACAGCCGAGTGAGATGCTCAAATCTCGCCTCGCGAAGGATCCTGACTGGTTCGGGCGCGTCGAGGCGGCGCAGATGCTCTGCAAGGACGGGAGCCACGACGCCCTGGCCGCCGTGGGAAAGGCGCTTGCCAAGGACCCCTTCTGGGGCGCCCGCGTGGAGATGGCGGCGGCGCTGGGCGAGAACGGTTCACTGGTGGCCCGCGACCTCCTCATCAAGGCGATCAAGACGAAGGACCCCAAGGTGCGGCGGGCCGTCGTCCGCGCGCTGGGCAAGTTTCAGGACGAGGCGGCCGCATCGGCCCTCGTTCCCCTAGCGAAGTCCGACCCGTCCTACTTCGTCGAGGGCGAAGCCAACGCCGCCCTGGGCGCTACCAAGCAGCCGGTGGCCTTCGACATCCTCAACCAGGGCACGCGCAAGGCCAGCCACCTGGATGTCATCAAGGCCAGCGCGTGCATCGGGCTGGCACGCCTGCGCGACGACCGCGCGTGGCCGATTCTCAAGGCGTCGGCCGCTCCGGGCGGAAAGCCCCAGGGGCGCCTCGCCGCCATGCGGGCCATGGCCATGCTGGCCAAGGGCCGCGATCCTTTCCGATCAGAGATTCGCGAGGAGCTGGAGCGTTACCTCACGGATGCCAACTTCTTCGCCAAGTTCGGCGCCATGCTCTCCCTCGAGATCCTCGACGATCCCGCGGCGGCGCCGGCAGTGGAGGCTTGCGGTTTCCGCGAGGCAGACGGCCGGCTGCGCTCCAACAGCCGAGATGTGGCCCGCGCCCTGCGCGAGGGCAAGTCCAAGGGCGAGGAGATCACCGCCCTCCGCGCGGACCTCGAAAAGCTCCGCGAGGACAAGCGGGCCATGGAGGACAGGCTCTCCAAGCTGGAGGGGCTGATGAAGGCGAAGGACGGAAGGCGGAAGAAATCGTGATGAGGAGGGGGGGAGGGGGAGCGTCAACGAGCCAAGAATTTGTAGGAGGCCTCTCCTGAGGCCGATCTTTTCCCCAAGGGGCCATCTTGCCCCGCGACAACGCGATGTTCTTTTCAACAGCGCCACAAAGGGAGGTCGTGCATCTGGGAAGAAGATCGCGCTCTGGAGAGCGCTCCTACGGGGCCAACAACCCTGACGCTTCAAGCTTCAAGCTTCACGCTTCACGCTCCTCGCTCCCCCTAAAAAACGGTGTCTCGAAAAACTTCCTGTCCAAGACCTCGATAAATCGGCCGTCCTTCGCGGTCCTCTGGCAACGGAAGAAAAGGCTCA
>Ga0315271_10001499_pt1 | contig 14093 bp, 15 predicted proteins | sample C3_top_MG_FD_204664 | JGI IMG/M metagenome (GOLD analysis project Ga0315271, IMG submission 204664) | Sediment microbial communities from Yellowstone Lake, YNP, Wyoming, USA - C3_top | ecosystem: Environmental > Aquatic > Freshwater > Lake > Sediment | place: USA: Wyoming | collected 2017-08-01 | reverse complement strand
CACACGCACCAGTTTCCCGAGTTGCCGCAGATGGTGCTGCGTGCGCCGCGCCTGCGCCATGTGCTGAAAAAGTTGCCCGGCCGCAAGCTGGTGTTTACCAACGCGCCGCAGCACTATGCGCGCGCGGTGCTGAAGCTGTTGCGGGTGGATGACCTGTTCGAGGACGTGTTCGCGATCGAACATACGCGCTACCAGCCCAAGCCGCAGCTGCCTGGATTTGTGCGGCTGCTGCGTAAGTATCGCCTCAACCCTGTCCGCTGCATCATGGTGGAGGACAGCATGGAAAACCTGCAAACCGCCAAGCATCTGGGGATGCGTACCGTGTGGGTGAGTGCCGGGCAGCGCCTGCCTGCTTATGTGGATGTGAAGATTGCTAACGTGATGCAACTGCCGCGAACTCTGTGCAAATTAGGGTGCGGCTAACTTGAAAGGGAAACGAGATGGCCGCAAAACCCGGTGAACGCAAGCTGCAAATCCTGCAAACCATCGCCACCATGCTGGAGCAGCCCAAGGGCGAAAAAATAACGACCGCGCTGCTCGCGTCCAAGCTGGATATTTCCGAAGCGGCGCTGTACCGCCACTTCGCCAGCAAGGCGCAGATGTTCGAGGGGCTGATCGAGTTCATCGAGCAGACTGTGTTCGGGCTGGTCAACAAGATAACCACCGAGGAAAGCAGCGGGCTGAGACAGGCGGAAGGTATTCTGGCCATGCTGCTCGGTTTCGCGCAGAAGAATCGCGGCATGACGCGCGTGTTAATCGGCGATGCGCTGGTGAATGAAAACGAACGTTTGCAGCAGCGCATCAATCAGCTGTTTGACCGGCTCGAAACCACGCTCAAGCAAGCGCTGCGCATCGCGATTACCCAAGGTGAGCTGGACAGCAATGCCGATGCTGGAGCACATGCCAACCTGCTGCTGAGCTATGTCATCGGCCGCTGGCTGCAGTTCGGCAAGAGCGGCTTCACGCGCGACCCGATGGCGCAGTGGCCGCAGCAGTGGGTCATACTTTCCGGCAAATAAAAAATCATGATACTGATACTCACTTCCAACACCGACCCTCAGAGCGCGGATTACCAGCAACTGATGGCGCACCTGGCCGGATTGCCAGGCATCCAGACGCGCGTGCATATCGAGCGCGGCAGCGAGCAGACGCTGACTGAAATCTATTTAATCGGCAACACCAAGCCGTTGCTGATCGAGGATATGCAGACGCTACCCTGCGTCGAGCGCGTGGTGCGCGTGTCGGAGGAATATCGCATCCTCGGCCGACACAAGGACGATATGCGTCCGGCGCATTTCGAATACAACGGCGTGCGCTTCGGTCAGGACACGCTCAACGTGTTTGCCGGTCTGTGCGCGGTGGATAATCCCGAGCATGTGGGGTTGATGCTCAAGGCCTTGCGCGACAACGGCCAGGTGTGCACGCGTATGGGGGCATACAAGCCGCGCACCAGCCCGTATGCCTTCCAGGGCCACGGCAAGAACTGCCTGCCTTATGTGTTCGAGCTGGCGGGTAAGTACGGCATGAAGGTCATCGCGATGGAAATCACGCATGAATCGCATCTCAACGAGATCCGCGCGGCATTGCAGCAGACCGGCAATCCGACCGGTGTGATGCTGCAGATCGGCACGCGCAACACGCAGAATTTTGAGCTGCTGAAAATCGTAGGCCGCCAGCAGGAATTTCCGGTGCTGCTCAAGCGCGGCTTCGGCATCACGCTGGACGAATCGCTGAACGCGGCCGAGTATCTGGCCTCCGAAGGTAACCGCAATGTGGTGTTCGGCCTGCGCGGCATGAAGACCAATATGGGCGACCCGCACCGCAATCTGGTGGACTTCGCGCATGTGCCTGTGGTCAAGCGCCTGACGCGCATGCCGGTGTGCGTCGACCCTTCGCATTCGGTCGGCACGCGCGCGGCCGCGCCGGACGGCATACTCGACGTGATGCACATCACCGCGCAAGGCGTGATGGCCGGCGCCAACATGGTGTTGGTGGATTTTCATCCGGCGCCGCCGAAGGCGCTAGTGGATGGCCCGCAGGCCTTGTTGCTGAAGGAGTTGCCGTACTTTCTCGAAGATGTGCAGATCGCGCGCGAGGCGTATCTGCAGCGTGTGGCTTTGCAGCAGCGTTATCAGAGCGCTTAGCGAATCCGGTAAGTGCATTGAACTAAATGAATGTGTGGCATCAAACAGAAGTGATGAGTTTCGTCAACGTATCTGGCTGTTGCGGCGTTCCTTGTATAGGCTGATGGCAAGTTGATCAGCCCAAGAATTTGGAATCTTGTTGTTGCCTATTTCAAGAGGAGTTCAGCGTGAAAAAATTACATCAGATACCGTCCCCCATTCGTGCCATGGCAGCGGTTGCATTGCTGGTTTTCGGCGGTGCGTGGGCCACTCAGGCGCTGGCCGAACGCGGCGATAATGAATGGAATGATCCGCGCCGGCAGAAAGCGCCCAGTGCTGAGCCACAGGAGCGTAACGTCGAGCAAAAACCCCGGAACGTACAGCCCAATGTAGAGCAAAGAGACCGGGCTGCGCCGCCCCCTGTACAGATGGATCGGCGTGCCGGGCATGAAAGGAGAGAAATTTACCGTCCTGCTGAACGGATAGCGCCCTCCGAGTGGGTAGACCGGCGCCAGGGGCGTTATCGCGCGCCCGGATGGGAGCTCGATGCGCGTTTTCACCATGACCGCTATTATCCGCGACGCGGCAGTGTTTTGAACACGCTGCCACCCGGCTATTCGCGTCATAAATACCGCAGCAATTATTTCTATTTTTATGGCGGCACCTGGTTTCGCAATGTGGGGCCGAATTTTGTTGTTACGTTGCCGCCGTCAGGAGTCTATATTTCCGGGCTGCCGCCTGAATACACCACGTTGGGGGTGGACTCGACGCCGTATTACTATGCCAACGGTGTCTACTATCTGCAGGCACCGGATGGCATGGGATATGTCGTGACCGATCCGCCATTGGGCTTGGATTCAGCGACGATACAATTTGATGCGCCTTCCGCAGCAATTGTCGTTCCGAGTCCAGAGCCCTTTAGTGCGGTGGTGGAGAGCGAGCCTTTGTTCGTCTATCCGCGAAACGCTCAGACGGAGTCGCAGACTTTTAAAGACCGTAGGGAGTGCAATCAATGGGCGAACGGACAGACCGGCTACGATCCCGCAGTCAGCATAGTGGATGAGCAGCAGCGCAGCAATTACCGGCGCGCGGTCTCTGCCTGCATGGATGGTCGCGGCTATACCGTGAGGTGATGGTGGCGGTTGTTAAAAATAAAAAGGGTGCAATCGTTGAACGGATTGCACCCTTTGTTTTTCTGGCCCCTGTAGTTTCCGTAGGTTGGGTTAGCGGCTTCATCGCGGAGCGTGTGTTGTGGGGGCTTTAGCCCCTTACAACCACGGCCTACCCCTTGCGGGTGTAACCCAACATGCACAACTACGTTCTGTATGAGTTGGGTTACGTCCTTGCGGGCTAACTCAACCTACAGATCTCTCTAAAAGCGGAGTCCCACTTTCGCGCTGATAGATTTCGCGGTTCCGGTTTTATCCATTTCTACTGCAACATTGGTCAGACCCATGTTCAGATTTGCGCCTGCGAATATCTTGTTCTGGCTGAAGCTTTCCTCGGTTAAGCCGGCTACATCGGGCGTGCTGGTGGTCCACACCTGGCCGATGCCGGCGTAAGGTGTGAGCATCGCAAAGCCCTTGGAGATCGAGACATCCAGCGACTTGGTGCTCAGTGACAGATGGCTGACTCCGCCCAGTTTGGTGAATGCGCCGCGCACGGCAACGGCCGGCATCGCCAAGCCGCCTTCCAGTATCGCGTAACGCAATTCGCCGCCATACAGCGACACATTGGTTGTAGGCACCTTGGAAACAAATCCGGCGATATCGATATTGAACGGCAGGCCTTTAGCTACACTCAGCTTGGGAACATACAGGCTGCTGACCGAGCCGCCGCCGCTGCTCATGGTGTTCCAGACTTGTGAACTTTTCGCCATATCTGTCTTGGTGATTTCGATGCCCACATCGAAGCCGATAATGCCCAACGGTGCCGCCGGTGTAACGGGCTTGTAGCTCAGAGCCGAGCCCAGATCCTCGGACAGGAGTTTGAAGTCAGATTGAAGCGTCAGATTGCCGACGTTGATGTTGTTAGCAGCCAGGGCAGGCTGGGCAACACAGCCCAGGGCGCAAAGCAGCGGCAGTAATTTTTTCATGGTTTAGTCACTTCCGTAAGTATGGTTGTCAGGGGTGCAATTTCGTATCCGAGATTCGCGTCACTATTCTTGCCTCGCGTTGTGATGCGGCAAGCCGTTCAAGTAGAACCCATTGGAGTTTTGTCGTCAAGCGCAGTGTCGCGTTTGGGCAACACCCCATGCGTGCATTATTTCTGGCACGTCGTGCAATAAAAACTCGAGCGCTGTCCCTGTTTAATCTGTTTGATGGTCGTGCCGCATACGAGGCAGGTTTCCCCGGCGCGTCCATACACGCCGTAATGCTGCTGAAAATATCCAGCCTTGCCATCGCTGCCGACGAAGTCGCGCAGGCTGCTGCCGCCGAGTTCTATGGCCTGCTGCAATGCCCCGCGTATGGTCTGCACCAGCCGCGCCGCGCGCGGTTTGCTCAGCTTGCTGGCCGCAAGTTGCGGGCGGATGCCGGCACGGAACAACGCCTCGTTGGCGTAGATGTTGCCCACGCCCACCACCAGATGATGATCCATGATGACCAGCTTGATGGCGGCGTTGCGCGTGCGCGTGGCGCGGTAAAAATATTCGGCGGTGAAATCGCCCTGCAGCGGCTCCACGCCCAGATGCGCCAGCAGTGGATGCTGCATCGGGTCGCCGGCATGCCACAGCACTGCGCCGAAGCGGCGCGGGTCGCGCAACCGCATCAGCATGCCGTTTTCCAGAATCAGATCGAAGTGCTCATGTGCCTGCGGCGGCGTGTCGGCAGGCAAAATGCGCAAGCTGCCGGACATGCCGAGGTGCAGAATCAGCGTGCCGCTGTCGCATTCGATCAACAGATATTTGGCGCGGCGATACAGTCCATGAATAGTCTGCCCGACCAGAATGACCGGTAGTTGTTGGGGGATCAGCCAGCGCAGATGCGGCTGGCGAATTACAGCGCCGGCAATGCGCTGGCCGAGCAAATGCGGCTCAAGGCCGCGTAGCGTGGTTTCGACTTCGGGGAGTTCTGGCATGGTGGTTATGTACGGTTGCGGCGGATTAACACGGATGCGTATTCTACTGAAATCCCCCACTCAAGATGATCCACATAAAACGAAATTCCAAACGGCACGTGGTCAGCCCATCCGCAAAGGGTACGCCGCAGTTGTAAGGTGCTGCACCCCCGGCAAATTTAATCACTGCCTGCGAAAACAACTCGTGTTCTTGGGGGTGAGGTTCGGCAGGTATGTATCAGCGCCTGCTCTGCCAGTAAAATGTCCGGTTTAGATTGCGCGCAGGCGCGGCATTTCGAGGTGCCGATGCGGCGCGAACGAGTTGCCGTACCGAGCGTTGATGGCAGCTCCATGATGCAACGTGGCCTCGGGCAACGCGGCGATACACTCCTCGACACGAAAGAGGATAAGAGGAAAGCCAAAAGGTTATGTAAATCCAATAGGACGGCTGAAGCTGGATTTTGCTCGACACTCTTTAACAAGGCCGTCCAGCAAAAGCGCAGGCAACATGGTCTGCCCCAGACTCTGAGTTTGCCGAATAACCGTGGCAAAATCTCCGGGGGTCAGTCTGTCCAGTGTGCCAAACACCTGCTTCAAAGAAGCCAGATTCTGGTGTGTGTCGTAACCCTGCTCCTGCAATACCCGGGTAAACATATTCCATGCCTGCTCCGGCAACATGTAATCAAATTTTATTTTGAAATCAAAACGCCGGATTGAAGCAGTATCCAGACTGCTCATCAAGTTGGTCGAGGCGATAAATATACCGCTAAAGGTTTCCATTTGCACCAGCAGCTCATTGACCTGTGAAATTTCCCACGACTGGCGAGCGCCGGATCGCTCCTGCAAAAAACTGTCGGCCTCATCCAGCAAGACAATCATTCCCTCATGCGCGGCCTGATGAAACATGTTCGCAATGTTTTGTTCCGCCTCCCCCACCCACTTGCTGAGAATATCCGATGCCCGCTTGATCAGGATCGGCTTGCCCAGCTCGCCGGCGAGGTGATGCGCAAAGGCGGTTTTACCGGTACCCGGCGGACCGTACAGACAGAGGCGCGCATCCTGCCGACGCGCCAGCCCGGCACATAGATTTCCGAGGTTGGTGTCCGGATTAAGATATTCCAGACGATACTGCGTGCTGTGCAACGCTTTCTTGCGTATCCCCTTCGGCTGTCCCATGACTTCAAGGGTGTTGCCAATAATATTTTCCAGTGTTTGCTCAAGACTCTTGGTGTCACTCAGGTTCAGGTGATTTACCACCTTGGCGGCGCGCTCGACCAGGGCGGGAACAAGATATTCCTGTTCGGCCAGTTTCGCCAGCCATTCGGCGCGCACCGGCAGGTGCCGCAGGTATTTCTTTATGATACGCAGACGCACCTTGCCGGTGAGCGGACGCAGCTTGAGCACGTAGTCGAACCGGCGCAGATAAGACGAGTCGATTTGGTTAACGCTATTGCTGATCCACACGGTCGGAACCGGATTGTCTTCGAGCAAATTATTAATCCAGGCCTTTCTATTATTGGTGTTGACAGCCTGACCAAACATGTTGAACTCGGCATTCGGAAACACGTCTTCAATCTCGTCAAACAGCAAGACACAGCGTTTCTTGCTGGCGATGAGCTTTTGGGATAATTGCAGCGTCGCAAACCGGTCTGCGCCGCTGATGGGCGCGCCGTCGGCATCCTGCATGGTTACTTCAAAGAGGTTAAATTTTCCGGCGGTACAAAGTGTTCTGACGAATTCGGTCTTGCCCGTGCCCGGCTCACCGTAGATCAACACATTGACCCCACGGGTTTTCTTGAGGAAGACGGAAGCAAGGTAGTTTCGGATCAACTCGAAGTCTTGCGCGACATGTTCGAAGTCCTTGCTGCGCAAGCGCGCCTTGGGCGATGTCCGGAAAAAACACTGGAGCATCGAACTGTCGTTTTGGTGTTCCTTCGACAGCGCCTGTCCGATGCCCGTTGGCAGATTCAACCTGCTGTGCAATTTCGTGCTGTGCGCCTCGCCCAGCGTAACGGAAAGCAAACCGGACGAGAGCAAGACATTGCTGGGGCCAAGCGATTTCTCAATATCGGCCATAGGCACGTCCAGGATAACCGACCAGGCATGTTTGGTCTGACGATAGTTCAAATCGCCGATGGCTTCCAATATATAACTGAACCCCGAGTTGTTCGTGGCGCTCGACGCAAAGTGCAACAGCGCCGTGTCGGCACCGGTAAGCGACAGGGCCTTTTTTAACTGGCCGACACTGCGTGAAAAGATAACGTCTTGTGCCGTTGCTTGGGGTTCCATTGACAACTTCGCAAGGCGCGCATTGAGATGCAGCTTCAACTCCGCCCGCTCTGGCCGTTTACGTTCATCCTGACGGTCGTCGTAAAAAAAATCAGACAGGCCGATGGACTGCAATGCCTCCGCATTTTCGAAAATTCCGTATCGATCAAAAAGCCGGTCAAAGGTATTCAGTCGTAACAGGGCGCGCAAGCTCCATAACGTAATAATCCCGTTATCCTGCTGTGTTGGCACCGGGTCCTGCTGCGCGGGTTTAACTTGGTCTGTGATGTTGTCTGACATGCTTGTGCCTATCCTCGATTCGTTAACTTCTGCATCATAATATGGGGATAGTGGAGTAATTGGCGATTTTGAATGTTCTGGGCAAGATTCTTTCCATCGTTCGCCAGCACCCCCGCCGTGTTTTTGAATAAATGCACGTTGGAGGCGTTGCGTGAAATACTACAGCGCCTGCTCTGCGCAAGCGCGCTGAGCCTTGCTCTGGTACAATGCGCGCCAGCGGCATTTTCCAGTCTCCTTGCCGCTTCCATACTGGCCTTCAAAATCCCTCTATCTGCCTAAGACTGGCGCCGTTTGCGGCGACAGGCCGATGTATACCCTGGAATAAAATTATGACTTTCTCTGCCCTCGGTTTGTCCGATGAAATCGTCCGCGCCGTTACCGAGCGTGGTTACACCGAACCCACGCCGATTCAGGCGCAGGCTATACCTGTCGTGCTGGGCGGGGGCGATCTGCTGGCAGGTGCGCAGACCGGCACCGGCAAGACCGCCGGTTTCACGCTGCCGATATTGCAACGTCTCACCGCATCTGCAAAACCCACTACCGGCAAAGCGCCGATTCGTGCGCTGGTGTTGATCCCCACACGCGAGCTGGCGGCGCAGGTGGAGGAGAGCGTGCGCGACTACGGCAAATACCTGAAGCTCAGTTCCATGACGATGATAGGCGGCGTCAACATCAACCCGCAGATCGCTCGCCTGAAAACGCGCGTGGATATTCTGGTGGCCACACCGGGACGTCTGCTCGATCACGTGCAGCAACGCACGGTCGATCTGTCGCAGGTGGAAATTCTGGTACTGGACGAAGCTGACCGCATGCTGGACATGGGCTTCATTCGTGATATCAAAAAAATCCTGGCGCTGCTGCCGAAGCAGCGGCAGAACCTGCTGTTCTCCGCTACTTTCTCAGACGAGATCAAGGCGCTGGCCGACGGCCTGCTGACCAAGCCGGCGCTGATCGAAGTGGCGCGCCGCAATGCCACCGCCGAGCTGATCGAGCAGCGCATCTATCCGGTCGATCGTGAACGTAAGCGCGAGTTGCTGACCAAGTTGATCAAGGAAAACAACTGGCATCAGGTGCTGGTGTTCACGCGCACCAAGCATGGCGCCAACAAGCTGGCTGAGCAACTGGACAAGGACGGCATTACGGCGATGGCCATCCACGGCAACAAGAGCCAGGCGGCGCGCACGCGTGCGCTGGCGGAATTCAAGAGCGGCAAGCTGCAGGTGCTGTGTGCGACCGACATCGCGGCGCGCGGCATCGATATCAGTGAATTGCCGCATGTGGTGAATTTTGAACTGCCCAACGTGGCCGAAGATTACGTGCACCGCATCGGCCGCACCGGCCGCGCAGGCAGCGAAGGCGAGGCGAGTTCGCTGGTTTGTATCGATGAAAAGAAACTGCTGAACGACATCGAGCGCCTGATCAAGCGCGACATCCCGGTGGTGCAGATACCCGGCTTCGAACCCGATCCGCGCATCAAGGCCGAACCTATTTTGAACGGCCAGAACCGTGGTCAGGGCGGCGGACAAGGGCGTGGTCAGTCGGCGCCGCGTGCCGGTGGCGGACGTGCACCTTCTGCACCGCGTGCGGGCGGCGGACAGGCGCGCAGCGGTGGTCCCGGGGCAGGCAAGCCTGCCGGTGGTGGCGCGGGGCGCGGAGCGGCACCCGTGTTGCATCGCTCCGGCGGTCGCGGCCGCTGATTGCAATACGGAGGCAATCCGTCTAAAGTTAACTGTGGGGTTGTTGGGTTACGCGATAAAGCCACTAACCCAACCTACATAATTTTATTGTGTTGAGGGGAGAGTGCAAATGAATAAATTTCTGATGCGTTTCAGCAGTCATGTCGTGATCGTCAGTATGTTGAGCATGAGTATCTGGATACCGGGTGCACAGGCATCCATGATCAGCGGTGAGCAAGTCATTGCCAGCCAGTCTGCGCAGCATGACCGCGAACGGCTGCGCTCGATGTTTGAACGTGCCGACGTGCGCGAGCAAATGCTGGCGCGAGGCGTGGATGCCAGTTCGGCGCAGGCGCGTATCGATGCGCTGACCGACAACGAGGTCGCCAGCATTACCGGCAAGCTCGACAGCCTGCCCGCCGGTGGCGATGTCATCGATGCGCTGATATTTGTTTTCCTGGTGCTGCTGATCACCGACATCCTCGGCTTTACCAAAGTGTTCCCGTTCACCAGAGCTATACATCGTTAATCGCATGTTTTTCGTTTTTGGCGCCCGCGTAATTGCGGGCGTTTTCATTATGCTGTTGTTGTCCGCGTGCGGTACGACGCCGCAAATTCAGGCGCTGCGCAGCACGCCGCCTGCCCATCTGCCTGTTCGTGCAGAGCTGACGCAGGTGGTTTTTTATCCGCAGGATGAGCATCAGTGCGGGCCGGCAGCGCTGGCGATGGCGTTGCAGAATGCAGGTGTGAATGTGGCCCCGCAGCAGCTGACGAACTTTGTTTACCTGCCCGAGAAGCAGGGCAGCCTGCAGGTGGAAATGCTGGCGGCGGCGCGCCGTAACGGCATGGTGGCCTACTTGCTGCCGCCCAAGCTGGCGGATGTGATGGCGGAAGTTGCGGCGGGCAACCCGGTCGTCGTGCTGCAAAATCTGGCCTTGAGCTGGTACCCGGTGTGGCATTACGCGGTGGTGGTGGGGTATGACCTGGGCCGCGAGCAGCTGATACTGCGTTCCGGCAAGGATGCGCGGCAGGAGTTGTCTTTCTTTACCTTTGAAAAAACCTGGGCGCGCAGCAATGACTGGGCGATGGTGGTGCTGCCGCCGGGGCGGCTGCCGCAGACTGCCACTGCGGAAACTTATATTCCGGGCATTGCCGCGCTGGAGCACAGCAGCCCGGAACAGGATGTGTGGCCGGCGTATGCCGCCGCGATGCAGCGCTGGCCGGACAGCCTCGTGGCAAAAATCGCCGCAGGAAATTATGTCTACAACCGCAACAATCTGAACTTGGCCGAGCAGCTTTTTACCGAAGCTGCGCAGACGCATCCGGATGCATTGGCCGCCTGGAATAATCTGGCGCAAACGCTGAGCGATCTCGGAAAATATGATGCGGCATTGGTCGCCGCTCGCCGTGCGGTGGAAACAGGCGGTCAGCTGGAATCAGTGGCGCGCGGCACGCTGGCGGAAATCGAGCGGAAAAAATTTGAGCATGACGGCAAGAAATGAATACGTGGAAAACTATTGCAAAGAAAGTGGAATCCGATGAGTAATTCACCGACCAACGAAGAAATAATTGCCGCCACCCAGTTGTGGCTGGAGCGCGCCGTGATCGGCCTCAACCTGTGCCCGTTCGCCAAGGCAGTACACGTCAAGAAACAGATCCGCTATGTGGTCAGCGATGCGACCACTCCCGAGGATTTGCTGGAAGAGCTGATGAACGAACTGGAAGTGCTGGCCGAGGCGCCTTCCGAACAAATCGACACAACGCTGTTGATCCATCCGCATGTGCTCGGCGACTTCCTCGACTACAACGATTTTCTGGGTGTGGTGGACGATGCAATCGAGGACATGGAGCTGGACGGCATCCTGCAGGTCGCCAGCATGCACCCGCAGTATCAGTTTGCCGATACACAGCCGGAGGACATCGAGAACTACACCAACCGTTCGCCGTATCCGATGCTGCATCTGCTGCGCGAAGCCAGCATCGTGCGCGCGGTGGCCGCGTTCCCTGAGGCCGAGCAGATTTTCGACCAGAACATCGAGAGGTTGCGCAGCCTCGGGCATGAAGGCTGGAACGAGCTGGGGCTGCTTAACCAGGCACCGCTGCCTGGCAAATAATTGCCGGAGAATAAATTTCTGGACAAGAAATAAGGTGCAGGGCTCCTCAAGCACTGCACCGCACTTTCCATTTGTCTGACATCGGAGTCACACCATGGACATTGCCCGCATCGCCCTTTCCCGCCACACCTGCAAGGCCTACGACCCGACACGCAAGATACCGGCAGAGCAGATCGAACAACTCAAAACCCTGCTGCGTTACGCGCCGTCCTCAGTCAATTCGCAGCCCTGGCATTTCATCATCGCCGCAAGCGAAGCAGGCAAGGCACGCGTAGCCCGTGCGGCCGAGCAGGGCGTTTACGCATCGAATGGCCCCAAGATACTGAAGGCCTCCCACGTGGTCGTGTTCTGCGCCCGCACGACGATAGGACACAACCACCTCGCCGACCTGCTCGTGCAGGAAGAAGCAGACGGCAGGCTCCCGACCCCTGAGGCCAAGGCGACACAGAAAAAGGGGCGCAACTACTACGTGGACCTGCACCGCTTCGACGCGAAGGATACGCAGCACTGGATGGAGAAGCAGGTGTACCTCGCCCTCGGCACCTTGCTGCTGGGCGCGGCGGCGCTGGAAATAGACGCGACCCCGATCGAAGGTTTCGATGCGCGAGTGTTGAACGAAGCACTCGGCCTGCGCGAGCAGGGCATGACCAGCGTCGTGCTGGTCGCCCTGGGCTATCGCAGCGTGGAGGATTTTAATGCCCAGCTGCCGAAGTCCAGGCTGCCGGCGGAGCGGGTGATTTCGGAAATATGATGGAGTGGAACTCTCTGTTGGGCTGATTGCAGGCTTGGAGGAAGTTCGGCCTTATGGAAAGCTTTGCATAATCGGCCTATGCAGACCATGCCGTTTTCATGAAAAAACTGTCGGCGCAGCCTGCCGGAATGCCCGGTTCCAAGTTTTTCGAACAATCTCTTTTAATCCAGCACTATGCTGGCTGTGCGTGTAACTTAATACCCAGCGCCGTTGTGACTTTGAGAATAGTTGCAAAACTTGGATTGCCTTCGCCGGATAAAGCCTTGTATAAACTTTCGCGACCCAAGCCGGTTTCCTTGGCTAGTTGCGTCATACCCTTGGCACGGGCAATGGTGCCAAGTGCTTTAGCAATAAAGGCAGCATCATCTCCGGCCTCTTCGAGACACGCTTCCAGATAGAGCACCATTTCCTCGTCTGTTTTGAGGTGCTCGGCACTATCCCATTTGTGTAGTTTGATCTTTCCCATCTCAACCTCCAAAATTTTTCGCGCGAGTTCGAGCGCTGTTTTAATATCCTTTGACTGGGTAGATTTGTTGCCTCCAGCCAGCAATATCACGATCTCAATTCCACGTTGCACGAAATACACACGATAGCCCGGCCCGTAATGAATTCGCATTTCCGAAACGCCTTCGCCAATTGGTTCGCAATCGCCAAAGTTGCCATCTTCAGCGCGGTCGATTCTTACCTGTACACGCCGCACCGCCTGCCTATCCTTCAGTCCGGCAAGCCAATCGTCAAACACCTCTGTTGTTTGAATAGAGTTCATGTGGTCAAGTGTGTTATATGGGATACATGCGGTCAATTGCTTTCGGCGGAGAATTTTATTTGGCCTTCGGCTCCTCGGCCACAGCTGCCGGTGGCAGGTGTCAGCTACCCTCGATCACGAGTGTCCGCTTCGTTTCCGTTGCAGTATTCAGACTTGATTAGACGATACTACAAAGCGGGCGTAGCGAGTAGAATGTCAAGTGGTTAGCAATGCGCCATAAACGGTCGCTCAAATTTCTATATGTAGTCCAAATAAGTCGAATGAAAACCACACCCGAAACGACAAACCCACAGCTTGCGCTGCTGAAAAAACATTTTGCGGATTGCTTTGATAAACAGGGCAACTTCATTCCTGCCAAGCTGCAATAAATTGTTCAAGACAGTGGTTTAGCACTCTCCCAAGAGGGGTACAGTCTCAACTGGCTGGGCAAATCCTACGCAAGGTTGCTGGCAAACGAGAATATCCGCACCTTGCTTAAAGCCGACACGGCACACAACGCCAAACCCGCCAACGCCTCCAGTCAAAACCTGTTGATAAAAGGCGATAACCTCGAAGTGCTCAAGCACTTGATGGGCGCGTATAGCGAACAAGTGAAAATGATCTATATCGACCCGCCATACAACACGGGAAGCGACGGGTTTGTGTACCAGGATGATCGTAATTCACCGTTGACCAATTGAGCAGCTTGGCGGGCATAGACGAAGACGAAGCCAGGCGTATTTTAGAATTCACTAGCAGTAGTTCCAATAGCCACAGCGCATGGCTCACCTTTATGTATCCGCGTCTGTACCTGGCAAAACAATTACTGCGCGACGACGGGGTGATTTATATTTCGATAGACGACAATGAACAGGCACAGCTTAAAGTGCTGTGTGATGAGGTGTTTGGGGAGGAGAATGCGGTTGGTTTAATTGTTTGGAATAATGTTACTGATAACTGAAGTTTAGACACTCGCAGCTTTTTCTCGGCATCGAAGACACCCAGACTGCACGATAAATTTTTTTTTAAAAATGCAAAAAACACTTGACATGGAATTCG
>Ga0315271_10001498_pt1 | contig 14102 bp, 11 predicted proteins | sample C3_top_MG_FD_204664 | JGI IMG/M metagenome (GOLD analysis project Ga0315271, IMG submission 204664) | Sediment microbial communities from Yellowstone Lake, YNP, Wyoming, USA - C3_top | ecosystem: Environmental > Aquatic > Freshwater > Lake > Sediment | place: USA: Wyoming | collected 2017-08-01 | reverse complement strand
TCCTGCTGTTTATTCTCGGCATGGCGGGCGTGGTGGTCGTGGACGACTTCTTCTTCTTCTTCGTCCCGTGGGAGTTCATGGCGCTCTCCTCCTATCTCTTGGTGATCTACCACAAGGAAAAGGCCGAAAACCTGGCGGCGGGGTTCAAGTATTTCTTCATCACCCACGCGGGCACGCTGGCGCTTTTCTTCGGAGTGGCCTTGCTGGTGACCGGCGGTGGAGGCTCCTTCGGATTTTCGGACATGGCGAGGGCCATGCCGGATCTCCTGCACACCAATCCCGCCCTCGCGCACTTCGCGCTCCTGCTCATCCTCCTGGGTTTCCTCGTGAAGGCCGGCGGATTCCCCTTCGGAATGTGGTGGCTGCCCGACGCCCACCCCGCTGCCCCTTCCCCCGTCAGCGCGCTCCTGTCGGGCGTGATGATCAAGCTTGGCCTTTACGGCATCCTGCGCGTCTTCTTCGGAATCCTTCCGGTGGGCCCGTGGTCCCTCTATTGGGGGCTCGTCATCGCCGCGTTCGGGACCCTCTCGCTTTTCTTCGGCACCATGGCCGCACTGATCCAACACGATTCCAAGCGCTTGCTGGCCTACCACTCCATCGGCCAGGTGGGCTACATGCTACTCGGGTTCGGCATCGGCCTCGGCCTCGCCGTCAGCGACCCGACCCTTGCCGTCGTGGGCCTCCTCGGGGGCCTCTTCCACCTCGTCAACCACGCCTGTTTCAAGGGTTTGCTCTTCCTCAACGCCGGCACCTTCGAGGTCGCAACCGGGGAAAGGGATTTGAACGAGCTCGGGGGATTGAACAGGTTGCTTCCCCTCACGGCGGCGTGCACGGTCGTGGCCTCCCTCTCCATCGCAGGGCTCCCGCCCTTCAACGGTTTCTCCAGCAAGTGGCTCCTCTACCACGCCTCCATCTGGGGCAGTTTCAATGCCACCCTCCCGTTCCTGTTCTTCGGGATCGCGGCAATGTTCATCTCGGCCGTGACGCTCGCCTCTTTCCTCAAGTTCATGGGCTCCACGATCTTGGGCTCCCCATCCGCCGCGGTGCGGGAAGCGAAGCCGGTAGGCGAGTGGCCGTGGCTCGGCCCCGCACAAGTCTTCCTCGCCTCACTCTGCCTGGGTTTCGGGCTCTTCCCCTTCGCCGGCATCTGGCTCTGCTATAGGGCCGCGGGCTCCATCTGGGGCGCCAAGGCCCTGCCTGGCATGGCGTTGCTTTTCGGCCCGTGGCCGCCGGCTCTCGTGCTGTCCGACCAGGGCGTGACCGTTGGGCTATGGTCCCCGCTCGTGGTGGGCTCCATCTTCGCGGCGGCCTTCGCGCTGGCCGTCGTCATCCGGAGGCTGGCCTCCGCGCCAAAAAGGGTCGTGGCCGTTTGGAACTGCGGTTCCGAGGTGGCGCCCGACGAGGTGAGGTTCAGGGCCGACCACTACTACACCCCCTTCAAGAGGTTCGTGAACCTTGTCCTGCCCGAGTGGAAGATCGCCTGGCGCCCCAAGCCCTGGCCCGCGGTGACGAGGGTCCTCAACCCGGACGGGTGGGCTTACGATCCCGCCGTGGGAGGAATGGTCGGGCTGTTCCGCTGGTTCTCCGCGAACCGCGTGGGCATGCCCCAGGTCTATCCCGCCTGGCTTCTGATCGGTCTCGCGGTGTCCTTCGCGTGCCTGTTCATTCTCTGAAAGGTTGGCCGACATGGGTGAAGCCGCAAGAGTCCTGGATGACATCCGCGCCCACCTCGCGCACCGGGCGATCGAGACCCAGGAGATGAGCGATTCGGTCGCCGTGGTGACCGTGTCGTCCGACGACCTCCCGGACGCCGCCGGCATCCTGGACAAGGTCATGGACGCGCGGTTCGTGATCAGCGCGGGCACCGACTTCCGCGAGCAGGGCCGAGGGTTCCGGGTCGACCACATCTTCTCGCAGGACCGCCGCAAGACCTGGATCGTCCTGCGCGCTTACGCCGATGCCGTGGACCCCGCTGTACCCTCCATCACGCCGGTGGTCCCCGCCGCATCCTGGGCCGAGAGAGAGTTCCAAGACATGCTGGGGATCAGGGCCGAAGGGCACCCAGACCCCCGCCGCCTGATCCTGGCGGACGACTGGCCCGAGGGCGTCCACCCGCTGAGGAGGGACTTCCCTTACAACTTCAAGCCGGACCCCGTGGACAACGTGGCCCAGCCGCTCGCCTCGCCCCCCGGTAAGTCCGTCACCGTCCCCATCGGCCCATTCTTCCCCGTCTTGGAGGAACCTTGCTTCCTGAAGGTCTTCTGCGACGGGGAGGAGGTCGTGGGGCTCGACTACCGGGGCTTCTTCAACCACCGCGGCATCGAGAAGCTCGGGGACTCCAAGCTCACCTACAACGAGATCCCCTTCCTGGCGGAGAGGATCTGCGGCATCTGCGGGATGGTCCATTCCACCGCCTACGTTCAGGCCATGGAGAACGCCTCGGGGGTCCAGGCCCCGCCGCGTGCCAAGGTCATCCGCTCCGTCGTCCTCGAGCTGGAACGCATCCACAGCCACCTGCTCTGGCTCGGCATCGCGGGCCACATCCTGGGATTCGACACGGTTCTCATGCAGACCTGGCGCATGCGCGAGCCCATCATGTGGCTCATGGAAAGGATCACGGGGAACAGGAAGACCTACGGGACGAACCTCGTGGGCGGGGTCCGGATGGACATACCGAAGGAGGTCCACGAGGACATCCTCCGCGTCATCGGCGAGATCGAGCGGGAGTGGCTCAAGGTGATCTCCGCCGTCCTGGACGACACGCCTCTCCTCATGCGCCTTTCCAAGGTTGGCGTGCTGCCGGCCGGTCAGGCGAGGGAGTTGGGCTCCGTGGGCCCCACGGGGCGGGGCTCGAAGCAGCCCATCGACGTGCGGATCGACCACCCTTACGCCGCCTACGACACGATCGAAGTGAGAGGCGCCTTCAAAGACACCTGCGACGTGGCCGCACGGACCCTGGTGCGGCTCGAGGAAACCCTGGAGTCCATCCGCCAGGTGAAGGCGCTGCTCGCGCAGATGCCCGACGGACCGATCCAGGCGATGTTTGCGGAGGCGATTCCCCCCGGGCTGGAGGGCATTTCCGCGGTGGAGGCCCCGCGCGGAGAAGTGATCCACTACGTGATCACCGGAGAAGAAACACGACCCCTCCGCTGGCGTGTGCGCGCCCCCACCTACGCCAACCTCCAGGCCCTGGGGGTGTCGCTCAAGGGGATGAGCCTGGCGGACGTGCCCATCGTCCTCGGAAGCATGGACCCCTGCTTCTCGTGCACCGAGCGGGTTCAGGTGGTGGACGTCAGATCCAGCCAGGTCCGGATCATCAAACGGCGCGAGCTCGAACAGATGGCGCGCGGGCGCTACGCGGGAAGGGGCGGCGGAAAATGAGCCCTGCCCTCGTCATCACGCTGAAAGCGTTTGCCTACACGGCGCTCGTACTCTTCGCCTCGCCGCTCCTGGAGGGGATCATCCGCAAAATCAAAGCGCTGATCCACTCCCGCATAGGCCCGCCGATCACCCAGCCCTACCTCGACCTCATGAAGCTGCTGGTGAAGGAGGAGCTTGCCAGCGAGCCCGGGATGGTGGCCCGTTTCGCTCCCCCCGCCGCCTTCGCCGCCGTGCTCAGCGCGGCCTTCTTCGTGCCCTTCGGCGTGGGCGCGCCGGCCGGCGGGGCGGGCGACCTCTTCCTCTTCATCTACCTCATCACGCTCTGCTCAGTCTGCGTCATGGCGGGGGCGCTCGCGCACGGGAGCCCCTACTCGCACTTCGGGAGCAGCAGGGAGATGATGATGGTACTCACCGTGGAGGCCGTGGTGGTCATCAGCCTCCTGACCGTGGCCGTGAGCGGCCACACGGCGATCCTCTCGCACCTCGTGGGGCTGACCTTCAAGGCCTCTTTCATCCTCAGTCTCGTCTGCTACCTCTTCGCCATGCAGGCCCTCCTGGGAAAGCTGCCCTTCGACATCCCCGAGGCCGAGCAAGAGATCATGGAGGGGCCCTTCATCGAGTACAGCGGCCCGTCCCTGGCCCTTTTCAAATGGACCTTCTATATGAAGCAGCTCATCTTCGGGTCGCTGTTTTTCAACCTCTTCGTGGGGTGGCCCCGCGTGACCGCTTGGGGCGCGGCCGGCTCCTTGCTCAACTTCCTGATCAGCTTCGTGGCGGTCATGCTTTTGGGGCTCCTCGTGGTGCTCGTGGACGCCACGCACCCGCGGCTGAGGATCGACCAGTCCCTCCGTTTCTTCGGGGGGCTGATCGTGGTGGCCCTGGTGGCCGTGGGCCTCGCGGCCTTCGGCATGTGAAGGAAAGGAGGGCGCCTTGCTGGGCTTGAAGCTTTTGCGCGGGAAGATCAAGGAGGCCGCGCTGTGCCTTTCCGCAGGAAGGGTCACCCTCCCCTACCCCTTCGCCCCTGCCAACCCGGCCCCCGGGTTCCGCGGCCTCCCAAGGGTGGACGCCACGCGCTGCATCGGGTGCGGCGGTTGCGCCAGCGTGTGCACCCCGAATCTCATCACCATCGAGGACCGGGGGCAGATCGCCCTGTTCACCTGGACCCTGGCCAGGTGCACCTACTGCGCGCGCTGCGCGGAGGTGTGCCCGGAGGACGCGGTCATCATGGATGAGGGCTTCGAGACGGCCACCGAAGACATCGGCGACCTCACCGCGACGGTGGAGGTCTTCATGGGTTCGTGCAACCGCTGCGGCCGCTGCTACAGGACCTCGACGCCCCTCGACCCGCCCCACGCCAGACGCTTCCACGACGAGCGCGTGGCCGCGCTTTGCGACAAGTGGAAGGACGCGCCCGTGGGGTCCACGAAGGAGGCCCCGGCATGAGCTCCGCGGGATTCGCGCTCGTCTTTACGCTCACCCTCGGCGCCTTCGCATTCGCCCTCCTCGCCGTGGAGGCGCGGTCCCTGGTCCGCTCCACTTACCTGTACGTGGCCCACAGCTGCTTTCTCATCCTCATCTACGTCACCTACGCCGTCTTCACGGGGAACAACTACCTCTTCCTCTGGGCATGCCTTTGCGTGGTCAACACCTGGATCCTCCCGTTCCTCGTGGGCGGACTGAAGTTCACCGCCGCGAGAATTTCGGGCGAGATCCGCGTGCCCAGGAGCACGACTTTCATCTTCGCAGGCGTGGCCGTCCTCGCCGTCGCCGCGGTCGCGTCCCTCTCCAGCTTCAGCCTCGTGGTCTCCACCAGCCCCATAGACAACCTGGACAAGACCGTCAGCCTCAACCTGCTGGCGGCACTCCTTTTGTTCGCCTACGGCATCATCGTTCTGCTCACGCACCGACATCTCTTCAAGCTGGCGCTGGGCCTGTTGATCATGACCGCGGGGGCTCACCTGACGCTCGTCCAGATGGCCCCGAAGCTCTTCACCATGGTGGAGATCGAGATCCTCACGAAAGTGATGGGGACGGTCTTCGCCATGCTCTACGCCGCCCGGTTACTCTCGGAGCGGTTCCATTCGGCGGACGCTTCGGAGCTTCTGAGCTCCCAGGAATGAGTGACTGAAATGGCCAGCTCGACCTCGCTGCTCATCACGCTGATCCCGTTCATTCCCCTGATGGCCGCCCTTTTCGTGGCCCTGGCCGAGAGCGGGGAACTCGGGCGGCGTGTCGCCTTTCTCGCGGGGACGCTCCCGTCCTTCCTCCTGGGCTGCGTCGTCGCATACCAGGTCATCACCCCCCACGGCGACCGGACCGTGGTCCTCACGGCCTGGGGTGGATTCCTCTACGCAGACGCCCTGACCGCGCTCATGATCTGCTGCACGTACTTCCTGGTCACCGTCGTGGGGATCTACTCCTTCGCCTACATGCGGCACGACCAAGAGAAGGGCCTCGTTACGGAGCAGGGCGTCCGAGGCTACTACTTTCTGCTCCTGGTATTCAGCGCCTTCATGACGTGGACGGTGACCATCAGCCACCTCTTCTTCATGTTTCTCGTCATCGAGATCGCCACCATAGCCGTCAGCTTTCTCGTGGCGTCCTACAAGACCAAATTCGCCCTCATCGCCTCCTACAAGTACAACCTCCTCGTGGTGATGGCCATGCTCTTCGCGGTCATGGGGGCGGTCCTGATCTTCGCCAAGATGTCGGAGACGAACCCCGAACTCACGAGGATCCACCTCCTGGACATGGGCAAGCTGGTGGTGCTCCTCCCCGCGTGGCTGGCGCTCACCATCGCGGCGTGCTTCATCTGCGCCTTCGGCACCAAGGGCGGCATGATGCCCTTCCACTCCTGGTTGCCGGACGCCCACTCGGAGGCCCCTGCACCCATTTCGGCCCTCCTCTCGGGCCTGGTGATCACCATCGGTCCGTTCTGCTTCGCGAGGACCGTCAGCCTCTTCTCGCCGCACTACTCCCAGATCTTCGTGTTCCTTTCGGCCATCGCCTGCACCTCCATCGTCCTCGGGATCCTCATGGCCATCGCCCAGGACGATCTGAAGCGCCTCCTGGCCTATTCCTCCATCAGCCAGATCGGCTACGTGTTCGCGGGCGTGGGCCTCGGAACTTACCTGGGCCTCTACGGGGGGATTTTTCACGCCGTCACCCACATGCTGGCCAAGGCGCTCCTCTTCTTCTGCTCGGGAGCGGTGATCTACCGGCTGGGCATCCGCAAAATCTCCGATCTGGGCGGCCTCTCTCGCAAGATGCCGGTGACCGCCTTCTGCTTCTTCGTGGGGGCCCTCTCCGTCGGCGGAATGCCGCTCCTCGCAGGTTTTCAGAGCAAGTACTCCATCGTCCTCGCCCTCGCCCAGGCCCGTCTGTGGTGGGCCATGGGGATGGCCGCTTTCGCGGGGATCCTGACGCTGGCGGGCCTGGTCTGGGCCGCCCACCGCGTATTCTGGGGAGAGGAGTCGGAGAAGGTCGCCGCCCTTCCCGCCGGGGGCAGGGAGATCCCCCGCGCCATGTCGGTCCCCATGGTCATCATCGCCGCCGCCATCATCCTGCTGGGGATCTTCCCGCAGTGGCTCTACCCGGTCCTCGACAGCGCGTCCCGCTCCGTTCTCGCCCTCGTCGCCCAGGGAGGATCCCCATGAGCGCCTTCGGTACCGGCTTGCGCAATGCCTTCATGAAGGCCTTCCCCAAGTCGCTGTGGCTCTTCCACGTGAACCTCGGAGCGTGCAACGGCTGCGACATCGAGGTCATCAACGTCCTCACGCCGTACTACGACGTGGAGAGGTTCGGCGCCAAGCTGGTGGGGTCTCCCAGGCACGCCGACGTCCTCCTCGTGAGCGGACCCGTGACGCGCCAGATCGTCCCGCACGTGAAGCGGCTCTGGGAGGCCGTCCCGGAACCCAAGCTGGTATTCGCCGTTGGGAGCTGCGCCTGCGGGGGAGGCATCTGGTACGACACGTACAATGTCCTGGGAGGGGCCGCCAAGGTCCTCCCCGTCAACTACTACATCCCCGGATGCCCGCCCAGGCCCGAGGCCATCGTCTACGGTGTCGCGCTCGCCCTGGGGCTCGTCCCCAAGAAGGTGGCCGTGCGACACCTGTCCGACGAATTCCTCGAGGAGTACAGGAAACTCAACCCATCACTGGCGGCGGCGGGCCCTTAGGCCCCGCGAGCGCACCGCAGGAGGCGCCGGTCATGCCGAAGATCCTGATGATCGATGACGACACCGACTTCGCGGCTTCCGTGCGCGTCCTTTTCGAGGCCAGCGGGTACCAGTTCCACTGGGCCCGCAACGGCAGGGAGGGCCTCGAGAAGGTCAAGGCGCTGCGGCCGGACCTGATCATCCTCGACGTGATGATGGACACCTTCACCGAGGGGTTTCACATCTCCCTCTCGCTCCGCGACCCTTCGCCCGGCGCCGAGTTTGCCGCGTTCCGCGGCATCCCCATCCTGATGCTCTCGTCCGTTCACTCCGCCACATCGCTCCGGTTCGCGCCCGACGAGGATTATCTTCCCGTGGACGCCTTCCTCGACAAATCGGCGCAGCCGGAGGAGCTGCTCGCCAAGGTGAGCGAACTCCTGGGAAAAGCGTGAGGAGGGAATGTTATAATCTAGAACGCGCAGGTTGAAAATGCCGACCATGGAACCGTTCAGCGGAAGGACGATGGCCCAGCAGGAGCTCGTCTACAGCCTGCGCTGGCTCATCAACATGCGCTGGATCGCCTCGGCCGGTGTGGTGGTGGGGACCGCGGTCGCCGCGAGGGCGTTGCGGGTTCCCATCGCGGAGCTTCCCCTCTACCTCCTGGGATTGACCCTCCTCGCCTATAACCTGGCCCTCAAGCTCAGCCTGAGATGGCTGGACGCGAAGTACGCCGATGTGGGCGCGGTCTTCCAGTGGTTCGCCCGGACACAGATCGGCCTGGACTGGCTGGGAATGGCGGTCCTGATCCACTACTCGGGCGGAGTAGAGAGCCCCGCGATCCTTTTCTTTTTGTTCCACATCACGATCGCCTCGCTGCTCCTGCCCCACGACCGGGGTTTCCTCTATGTGGCCGTGGGGCCCGCGCTCGTAGGAGGCGTGGCGGTGGCGGAGTACTCCGGCCTGCTCCAGCACGTCTACCTCGTGCCGGCGCCGCTGCACCGGGACCGGGTCTACGTCATGGGCGTGCTCTTCTTCTTCACCTGCGCATCCTACGTCATGGCTTACGTTTCCATGTCCATTTCCCGGCGCCTCCGGAGGAGGGAGGATGAGGTCGCGGGCCTCTACCAGGGCGTCCAAGCCACGCTCTCGTCCCTGGACTTCAGGACCGTCCTGGACAAGCTGACCGAGGCCACCGCCAGGGTCCTGAACTGCAAGGGCGCCTCCGTGAGGCTGCTGGACCCGATGGGCCGATCTCTCGAAATGGTAACGGCCTGGGGCCTCAGCCCGGGGTATCTCGAGAAGGCGCCCATAGACCTCGGCAAGGCGTTGATCGACCAGGAGGCACTTTCGGGGAAGACCGTCCTGGTCACGGACGCCGCCAACGACACTCGCCTGCGCTATCCGGACAAGATCAGGGCCGAGGGCATCGTCTCCATCCTGAGCACGCCCCTCATAGGCAAGACGGGCCCCCTCGGCGTGCTGAGGGCATACGGGGACGAGAGACACCGGTTCTCCAAGGACGATGCGGCCTTCCTTGCCGCGGTGGCCTCCTACGGAGCCGTGGCCATCGAAAACGCGCGAACGTACCAAATGCGCCTGGACATGGACAGGGAGAAGTCCCTCTTCCTCCGCACGGTGACCCACGAACTGCGGTCTCCCCTCAACGCCGTCGCCTCCATTTTGGGAGTTCTCCGGCAAGTTTGCGCGGGGGACCTGGGCGCAAAGCAGGCGGACCTCGTGAGCCGAGCGCTCCAACGCGTCAACTTCCTCCAAACACTGGTGGACGATCTGCTGGACTTGGCCGCTGGCAAGGCGGAGGTGCTCAACACGGCGACCCGGGAGAGGGTCTCCCTCAGCGGGTCGCTCAGGGATGCCTGCGCCCGCTTCGAGCCGCAGGCCCTGGGCAAGGGTCTGGAGCTCTCGCTCTTCGAGCCGGGAGAGGATCTCACGATCCGGGGCGATCGGAGCGAGCTGGACAGGATCCTGAACAACCTTCTCAGCAACGCCGTCAAGTACACCCAGAAGGGAGAGGTCAGGGTCGACCTCGGGCGCATTGGCCAAGAAGCCAGGCTGACCGTGGCCGACACGGGCATCGGGATTCCCGAGTCGGCCATGAGCCAGATTTTCGAAGAGTTTTTCAGGGCGTCGAACGCCAAGACCATGGAGGAGAGAGGCACCGGCCTCGGCCTGGCCATCACCAAAGACCTCGTTGCGCGCTACGGAGGAACCATTTCCGTGAGGAGCACGGAAGGCCGGGGGACGGGTTTCACCCTCCTCCTCCCGCTGGCGTCCGACCAGGTCCCATGACGGCTGAATTCGGATGTTCTTCCGTTCAATGAGCGGGTCTAGCTCGCCATCATCCCCTGCGTCCTCGCCGCCGTCGTCAGAAGGCGCCTCGAGATGGGGCTCTGCCACAAATGACGATCCGAATCATCCACACGTCCCCCTTGGAGGATATCCCCGTCCGTGAGCTTTTCGGCGGAATCACCGCCTCAACACCGGAGGCGCCTCGCGCAACCCATTGCTGGCATTGGGCTTAAATCGGACCTTGATGCTTTGGGGCCCCGACTCCCCCCTCCCTCTTTTCCTGGCTTCCCTTGTGTCCTATACTGATCAATCTTAGGGAGTTCCATGCCCGACTATATTTTCAAGGGCTCGCTGGCGGAAAACCCGCTTCCCGAGATCCTCCAGAAAATCAACTACTACAAGGTGCCCGGGGTCCTCACCGTGTCCTCGACCCTGGGGTCCAAACAGATCTTCATCGCGGGCGGGAACGTCATTTTCGCCTCGTCCACCTTCGACAACGACCGCCTCGGAGAGTTTCTCCTGCGCGCCGGTCGCATCACGCCCGCCCAGTACGACCATTCCGTGGAAATCATGCGGTCCACCGGAAAACGCCAGGGGGCCGCGCTCGTGGAAATTGGGGCCATCAAGCCCCAGGAACTCCTCCAGGCCGTCAAGGAGCAGGTCACGGCCATCGTCTGGTCGCTGTTCAACTGGGCCGAAGGCTCGGTGACCTTCGCCGTTGGGAAGTTCAAAGACGACGAAATCATCAAACTGAACCTGGACAGCAGGCAGGTCATACTCCAGGGCATCCAGGCCATCGAGGACCCCAAGCGCATCGTGAGGTGGCTCGGGCGGAAGGACGAGGTGTTCGAGCCCACGGACAACGCCCTCGCCCTCCTTCCCAGCCTGCCGCTCAGCCCCGAGGACCGCCAGGTGTTGCGCCTCGTCAACGGCCTGCGCTCCTTCCTGGAGATCCTCCAGGCGGCGCCGGGAGAATCGGCCGCGGCCGCCAAGACGCTCTACGCGCTCTACACGCTGGGGCTCATACGCAAGAAGCAGACTTCCGTGAAGATCGTGGCCGGCCAAGGCCCGAACGGTGGGGGGGATCCTTGATCAAGATCTCGTTTCTGGGAGGACTGGGTGATTTCGGCAAGAACATGACCGTGATCGAGCACGGGGGCGCCCTGCTCGTGGTGGATTGCGGCAGCATGTTCCCCGAAGCGGACATCCCGGGCATCGACCTGATCATCCCTGATTTCAGCTACGTCCTGGACAACGCCGACCGCCTCGCGGGCCTGGTGCTGACCCACGGCCACGAAGACCACATCGGCGCCGCGCCCTTCCTCCTCAAGCGCCTTCCCATGCCCGTGTTCGCCTCGCGGCTCACCATGGGCCTGCTCAACCGCAAGCTCTCCGAGATGGGCGTGGAGCCCACCTCCCGGACGATCCTGGAGCCCGGGAGGCAGGTGGGCGCGGGCCCCTTCACCGTGGAGGGCATTCCCGTCACCCACTCCATCCCCGACGCCATGTCCCTGGCCATCGGGACTCCGGAGGGAACGCTCCTCCACACGGGCGATTTCAAGTTGGATCAGACCCCGCTGGACCACCGCCTCACGCACTACGACCGCCTGCAGGAACTGGGCCGTCAGGGCATCCTGGCCATGCTCATCGACAGCACGAACGTGGAGATCGAGGGGATGGTGGGGTCCGAGATCCGCGTCCGCGACACGCTCGACCGTTACATCTCCGCCCAGGACACGAACAAGCTCATCATCACCCTCTTCTCCACGAACCTGATGCGCATCCAGGCCATTTACGACCTCGCCGCCAAGTATCAGAAAAAGGTGGCGCTCTTCGGGCGCTCCCTGGTTCAGAACACGCGCGTCGGGGAGGAGGTGGGCTACCTCCACATCCCCGGAGGCGTCTCCATCGCCGCCGACGAGGTGTCCTCGTATTCGCCCGAAGATGTCATCATCCTGGTGGCGGGCAGCCAGGGAGAGCCCCAGGCCGCCATGACGCGCGTCGCGTTCGACGAGTGCAAGAACTTCGGAGTGGAGGAGGGGGACCACCTCATCCTCTCCGCCCGGATCATCCCGGGGAACGAGAAGCGGGTGGCCCGGGTCATCAACCAGGTGTACCGGAAAGGCGGCGAGGTGGTCACGGCCCGCGACGACCGGGTACACGTCTCGGGCCACGGCGCCCAGGAGGAGATCAAGATGATGGCCTCCTGGATCCGGCCCAAATACTACATCCCCGTGCACGGGGAGCTCCGCCAGCTCAAGGGCAACGCCACGCTGGCCAAGCAGATGGGGTACGACGACGCCCACATCCTGGTGTCCGACTTGGGTGAGTCCCTGACCTTCGAGAGGGGCGAGTTCGCGAGCCGCGGCGAGGTACCCACGGGAAGCTGGCTCATCGACGGGGACGACACCGACCCCGTGGACCGGCTCGTGGTGCGCGACCGCCGCCACCTCTCCAACGACGGGGTGGTGGTCCCCATCGTGGTCATCAGTCGCCAGGAGGGGCGCATGGAATCGGAGCCCGAGATCATCAGCCGCGGGTATCCGACCCTGGAAGGCGCCACCGACACGGTGGACGAAGTGAAAAGCGATCTGGTCGCCATGGTCCGGTCCCTGTCCGTCCAGGAGATCCGCGACAGCTCCATTCTGAAGGCCAAGGTCAAATCCACGGTCAAGCGGACCCTCAAACGCAACGAAGCCCGCATCCCGCTCATCATCCCCGTGGTCATGGAGATATGAGAAAAGCTGTCAGCTATCAGCTGTCAGCTTTCAGCTTAAAGATTGGAACGCGCGCGGCACTGGCAATCGTCCCGAGCCGAGCAGATGTAGCGATTTGTGGTCTTTCTCTTTTTGCCGACAACTGATAGCTGAGAGCTGATCGCTTTTTCTCGGAGACCCGCCCATGAGCTTGCCCTGGACGATCCTGCTGGCCATCATCCAAGGACTGGCGGAGTTCTTCCCCGTCTCCTCTTCCGCCCACTTGACCATCTTGGGGTCTTTGGCCGGCATCAAGGAGGAGGACGCTCTGGTTTTTTTCCTCGTCCTCCACTTCGGAACGCTGATGGCAACGGTGGTCTTCTTCTGGAGAGACCTCCTCCAGCTGGTCCTCGGCGCGCTCAAGGGCGACCGGGCGGCCTGGCGGTTCGGGGGTCTCATCGCGGTGACCACTGCGGTGACGGGCGTCCTGGGCCTCTCCTTGGAGCATCTCACCAAGGAGCTGGTCACCTCTCCCGGCATCGCCGGGGGCATGCTGCTTTTCACGGCCTGCTACCTGTGGGGCACCAAGTACCTGCCCCAAGGCAACAAAGCCCAGGGAGAGATGACCTGGCTCGATGCCGCGCTGGTGGGGCTCGCGCAGGGCTGCGCCGTGATCCCAGGCGTCTCTCGCTCGGGAGCCAGCATCAGTTCGGGGCTGGCCCGAGGCCTGGACCGGGCCACGGCCTTCCGGTATTCCTTTCTCGCCTCCCTCCCCGCCATCGCCGGAGCCTTCCTCCTGGAGGCGCGCCACGCGTTTTCAGTCGAAAACCCCCACCTGGCCGACGACGTGGTCGGTGCCTGCGTCTCGTTCGCGGTCGGATGCTTCGCGCTCTGGCTGTGGCGAAAAACGGTCATCCGTTTCGGTCCCCACGTCTTCGCCCCATGGTGCCTTCTGGCGGGCCTGTGCGGCATCGCCGTGGCCCTCTTCAAGCACGGAGTCTTCTGAGACATGGAACCGGTGGGCAGCGGGTTCGTTCATGCGGGCGTGGCCTCGCGCACGCTGCGCGCCCTGAGGCACCGGAATTTCCGGCTCTTTTTTTTCGGCCAGCTCACCTCCCTCGTCGGATCCTGGATGCAGAGCCTGGCCCAGGGCTGGCTCGTCTGGCGCCTGACGCACTCCACCACCATGCTGGGCCTGGTGGGCTTCTGCCAGTTCGCGCCGGTGCTGGCGCTGGGCCTCCTGGGAGGTGTGGCCGCCGACCGATTCGACCGCCACAAGCTCGTCATCGTGACGCAGACGGCGCTCCTGGCCCAGTCGGTGGTTCTCGCGGCCCTGACCCTCCTCGGCCTCATCCAGGTTTGGCAGATCCTGGCTCTCGCTCTCGTGCTCGGGACGGTGAACGCCTTCGACATGACGGCCAGGCAAGCGTTCCTCGTGCAAATGGTGGGTCGCGAGGACCTGGGCAACGCCATCGCTCTCAACTCCTCCGCGTTCAACGGCGCGCGCATCGTGGGTCCCGCCATCGCGGGGTTCGTCGTGCAACGGTGGGGAGAGGGCACCT
>Ga0315271_10001497_pt1 | contig 14108 bp, 16 predicted proteins | sample C3_top_MG_FD_204664 | JGI IMG/M metagenome (GOLD analysis project Ga0315271, IMG submission 204664) | Sediment microbial communities from Yellowstone Lake, YNP, Wyoming, USA - C3_top | ecosystem: Environmental > Aquatic > Freshwater > Lake > Sediment | place: USA: Wyoming | collected 2017-08-01 | reverse complement strand
CGCCGATGCGGAGGGTTTTTATGCAGTGCACAGCGCACGTCCGTTCTTCAAAGATCTGGTGGATTTCATGATCTCCGGTCCGGTGATGGTGCAGGCGCTGGAAGGCGAAAGCGCGATCCTGAAAAATCGCGACCTGATGGGCGCTACGGATCCGAAGAAGGCTGACAAGGGTACGATTCGCGCCGATTTCGCCGACAGCATCGATGCCAACGCAGTGCATGGTTCCGATTCTCCTGAAGCGGCTGCGGTTGAGATCGCCTATTTCTTCCCGAGCATGAACGTCTACTCGCGCTAATGACCGAAAACCTCCTCAATTTTGATGCCGAGCAGTTAACGGCGTGGTTTGCCGCGATGGGCGAAAAGCCTTTTCGCGCGCGCCAAGTTTTGCGATGGATACACAAGGTTGGGGAGCCCGATTTTGCGGCGATGACTGACATCGCTGCTTCCTTGCGCGCAAAGCTGGTGGAGCAGGCGTGCGTCGCCGCCCCCAGCGTGATGCGCACGGAGATTTCAACAGATGGCACACGCAAGTGGTTGCTGGATGTAGGTACCGGCAACGCGGTGGAGACGGTGTTCATTCCGGAAGAGACACGCGGTACCTTGTGCATTTCGTCGCAGGCGGGGTGCGCGCTGGACTGCTCCTTTTGTTCCACCGGCAAGCAGGGTTTCAACCGCAATCTGTCCGTGGCCGAGATCATCGGTCAGTTGTGGTGGGCCAACCGCGAGATCGGCAAGGATGCCGATGGCAACTGGCCGATCAGCAACGTGGTGATGATGGGCATGGGCGAGCCGCTGCTGAATTTCGACAATACCGTGAGCGCGCTGCGCTTGATGTTGGACGACCATGCCTATGGTTTGTCGCGTCGCCGCGTGACGGTGTCCACGTCCGGCATCGTGCCGGCCATGGACAGGCTGCGCGAGGAGTGCCCGGTGGCTTTAGCGGTATCGCTGCATGCGCCGAACGATGCGTTGCGTGATGTTCTGGTGCCGATTAACCAGAAGTATCCGCTGCGCGAATTGCTGGCCGCGTGCCAGCGTTATCTGGAGCGCGCGCCGCGCGATTTCGTCACCTTCGAATACGTGATGCTGGACGGTGTAAATGACAGCGTGCAGCAGGCGCACGAGCTGGTGCAGCTGGTGCGCGAGGTGCCGTGCAAATTCAACCTGATTCCGTTCAATCCGTTTCCGCAGTCGCAGTACAAGCGTTCGCGGACAGATGCTATTCAGCGTTTCCGCGATGTGCTGATGCAGGCCGACATTGTCACCACCACGCGCAAGACGCGCGGCGATGACATTGCCGCCGCCTGTGGTCAGCTGGCCGGGCAGGTGCAGGACAAAACCAAGAGAACGCATCGTTTATTGGAAGTACGCGCATGAGAGTGCTGGGAGTGGTTGTGCTTGCAGTGAGTCTGGTTGGATGTGCTAGCCAGTCGGGCGATGCTCCGAGGAAGCCCGCGAATTTGCTTGCCAGTGCCAAGGTGCATACCGAGCTGGCGGCGGCATATTACGAGCGCATTCAGCTCGGCGTGGCGCTGGAGGAGTTGCGGGTTGCACTGCAGGCGGTACCGACTTATGCACCGGCCTATAATGTTCGTGGCTTGGTGCATATGGCTTTGCGCGAAGACAAGGAGGCTGACGAAGATTTTCAGCACAGTCTTCTGCTCGACCCCAACGATTCCGATGCACACAATAATTACGGCTGGTTTTTGTGCCAGCGCGGACGTGAACGCGATTCCGTGCCGCAATTTTTGGCTGCATTGAAAAATCCGCTGTATACCACGCCGGGCAAGGCCTACCTGAATGCTGGCCTGTGTTCGAAGAAGGCTGGAGAAATGAAAGATGCAGAAGATTTTTTACAGCGTGCATTAATGCTTCAGCCCGAAATGCCGGAAGCGCTGCTGGCCTTGGCAGATTTGAATTTTGCCAACGGCGATTATGCTTTTGCCAAGTCCTATTTTTTGCGTTTCTCTCAGGGGGGGGAAGCCAATCTGACGGCAGAAAATTTGTGGCTGGCGGTGCGCATCGAGCACAAGTTGGGCGATAGGAACTCCGAGGATAGTTATGCTCTGCAATTGCGCAAGCGCTTTCCCAATGCGCGCGAAACTCAACAGATGTTGTACGGAAAATAATGACCAAACATCAAGACAATATTCACACAGATACTGCGGCCGCTGAGCTTGCCAGTGTGGAGACTCAGCCGTTCAGCGTAGGCACTACGTTGCGCGAGGCGCGGGCGCGACTCGGTTTGAGCGTAGCCGAGGTGTCCGATCGCATCAAATTTGCACCGCGCCAGATCGAGGCGCTGGAGGCGGACGATTTCGCCCGGCTGCCGGAGCTTGCCTTTGTGCGCGGTTTTGTGCGCAGTTACGCGAGATTGTTGCAGCTTGACCCGGTCACGATACTGGCCGCTTTGCCGCAGCCCGCTGTGCAGTCCATGTTGGAAGGCGATAGTACTTTGGCGGAAGTGCCATTCCCTACACAGACCAACAAGTCGAATATCATCTGGCTGGCAGCTGCGCTGGTCGTCGTGGTTGTGCTGGTGCTGTTTGCCTGGCTGCGTGGCAGCACGCCGGATGTGCAGCATGTGGCGCAAGTGTCGGACGACTCGAAGTCCAAGGTGGAAACGTTGCAGTTGCCTGAGGCTATGCCGGTTTCTGCGGTGCAGGAATTAGCCGTGGCAAGTTCGGTCACGGCCAGCCCGGCAATACCCGTTGCGATTACGCAGGCCGCGCCGAAAGTTGCTGCACCCGTCGTAGCCATCCCGATCGCTGCTTCTGCCGTTCAGGTGCCTGCGAAACCGGTTTCACCTGACAGCGCAGCGCAACGTGCTGGCACAATACGCCTGACTTTTGACCGGGATGCATGGGTGGAAGTAAAGGACAAGGACGGCAAAATTTTATTGTCGCAAATCAATCATCCCGGCAGTGAGCAGAGTCTCGGCGGCAGCCCTCCGTTTACGCTGGTGATTGGCAGTGCCAGCGGCGTGCACCTGTATTACAAAGGGCAGCCGGTTGACCTGGCGTCGCATACCAAAGTCTCAGTTGCGCATCTGACATTGGAGTAACAAGTGAGCCATAGTCATATTCAGCGCCGCACAGCGCAACGCACCATGGTTGGCAATATCGCCATCGGCGGCGGTGCGCCGATCGTGGTGCAGTCGATGACCAATACCGATACCGCCGATGCGGCCGGTACTGCGCGCCAGGTGTTCGAGCTGGCGCAGGCAGGGTCCGAACTGGTGCGCATCACCGTCAACACTTCCGAGGCCGCCGCGCAAGTGCCGCGCATACGCGAGCTGCTCGACGGCATGGGGTGCGATGTGCCGCTGGTGGGAGATTTTCATTACAACGGCCATCGCCTGCTGACCGAGTATCCCGAATGCGCGCAGGCGCTGGCAAAATACCGTATCAACCCCGGTAACGTTGGGCGCAACCGCAAGGGCGAAGACCAGTTTGCGATGATGATAGATGCTGCTTGTCGCTACGACAAACCAGTGCGCATCGGCGTTAACTGGGGCAGCCTGGATCAGGATCTGGTGGTGCGCATGATGGATGAAAATGCCAAATTGGCGCAACCCAAGGATGTGGCCGCGGTGACGCGCGAAGCGCTGATTGTGTCGGCGCTTGACAGTGCACGGCGCGCCGAGGAGCTGGGGCTGGGGCATGACCGCATCGTGTTGTCGTGCAAGGTGAGCGGAGTGCAGGATCTGATCGCGGTATACCGCGAACTGGCACTGCGCTGCGATTACCCGCTGCATCTGGGGCTGACCGAAGCGGGCATGGGCTCCAAGGGTATCGTGGCTTCCACTGCCGCACTGTCAGTGCTGTTGCAGGAAGGCATAGGCGACACGATACGTATTTCGCTGACGCCGGAACCGGGCGGCGACCGCACGCAGGAAGTGATCGTGGCGCAGGAAATTTTGCAGACCATGGGTTTGCGGTCGTTTGCGCCGATGGTGATTGCCTGTCCCGGTTGCGGTCGTACCACCAGCACGGTGTTTCAGGAACTGGCGCAGAGCATCCAGGCTTATCTGCGCGCACGCATGCCGGTGTGGCGCGAGCAATACACTGGCGTGGAAGAGATGGACGTGGCGGTGATGGGCTGCATCGTCAACGGCCCCGGCGAAAGCAAGATGGCCAATATCGGCATCAGCCTGCCCGGCACCGGCGAGACCCCGGCCGCGCCAGTGTATGTGGACGGCGTGAAGACGGTCACCTTGCGCGGCGACAACATCGCCGCCGAATTCCAGCAGATCGTGGACGACTACGTGGCGCGCAAGTATCAGAAGCGCACAGCAGACAATCCCGCTTCAAAAATAATTCCGATTCAGGTTATTTAGTTTTATGAGCAACAATCCAACGCTGCAAGCCGTGCGCGGCATGAATGATATTTTGCCGGACGAGGCAGGGCTCTGGCTGTGGTTCGAGGATACCGTGCGCGCCTGGCTGGAAAGCTACGGTTACCGCAACATCCGCATGCCGCTGCTGGAGCCGACCGCACTGTTCAAACGCGCGATCGGGGAAGTGACCGATATCGTAGAGAAGGAAATGTACAGCTTCGAGGACCGGCTCAACGGCGATCAACTCACGCTGCGCCCCGAAGGCACGGCCTCCTGTGTGCGCGCCGCGCTGCAACATAACCTGCTGTACAATGCCCCGCAGCGTTTGTACTACAGCGGCGCGATGTTCCGCCACGAGCGCCCGCAGAAAGGGCGCTACCGCCAGTTTCACCAAATCGGTGTGGAGGCACTGGGTTTTGCCGGGCCGGACATCGATGCCGAACAAATCCTGATGTGCGCGCGCCTGTGGAGCAAGCTGGGCATACGCGACGTCTCGCTGCAGATCAACACGCTGGGCGATGTGGCGGCGCGTCAAAGTCATCGCAGCAAACTGATAACCTATTTCGAGCAGCAGGCTGATGTGCTGGATGAAGATGCCAAGCGCCGTTTGCACAGCAATCCTTTGCGCATACTCGACAGCAAAAATCCGGCGATGCAGGAGTTGATCGCAGCCGCACCGAAACTCATGGACGAGCTGGACGATGAGGCGCTGCAGCATTTCGCAGCGGTGCAAGAAATCCTGCGCCGTCACGAAGTTGCGTTTGAGATCAACACGCGTCTGGTGCGCGGTCTCGATTACTACAATCGCACCGTGTTCGAATGGGTCACCACGCGCCTCGGCGCACAGGGCACCATCTGCGCCGGCGGGCGCTTCGATGGACTGATCGAACAGATCGGCGGCAAGGCGCAACCGGCCTGCGGTTTTGCGATGGGCATCGAGCGCCTGCTGGCACTGTTGCAGGAAGACGGCATGAGCAATCCGCCGCCGGCACTGGACGTGTATGTGGTGCATCAGGGCGAACTGGCATCCGACGTAGCGGGAGTGGTGGCGGAACAATTGCGCGATGCCGGGCTGCGTGTGCTGCTGCATTGCGGCGGCGGCAGCTTCAAGTCGCAGATGAAAAAGGCGGATGGCAGCCATGCGACTTGCGCGGTGATCATCGGCGACGATGAAGTGCGCGCAGGTCAGGCCACGCTCAAGCCGCTGCGCGGCGGAGAACAAATGAGTGTCGCGCTGGGTGAGTTGCCGGGCAAGGTATGCGAATTTTTAAAATAGATTTTAATTTGTTAAACAGATTTGGACGGGGGTAGAAAATGGCGACATTGGATTTGCAGGAACAGGAACAGGTAGACGCACTCAAGGCCTGGTGGAAAGACAACGGCAAATGGGTATTGATGGCGCTGGTGCTGGGCTTGGTCGGTTACGCCGCAGTCCAGGGCTGGCATAGCTACAAGGCCAAGCAGTCGACCGAGGCTGCGGTGCTGTTTGGCGAGCTGGCGAAGCAGGTCGCCAGCAACGATCCCAAACGCATCAACGATGCCGCAGCAGCGGTGACAGGAAAATATGCATCCAGCGCCTATGCCCCGCGTGCTGCGCTGGTGGCTGCTCAGGCAGATATTCAAGCCAACGATTTGGTCAGCGCCAAGACGCAGTTGCAGTGGGTGATCGATCATGCCTCTGAAGATGGCCTGAAAAATGTGGCCAGGCTGAAGCTGGCCAGCGTGCTGCTGGACGAGAAAAATTATCCCGATGCGCTCAAGATGCTGGATGCGCCTCATGCGGATTCTTATAACGCTCTGTACTCAGACCTCAAGGGTGATGTGCTCAACGCACAAGGCAAGAGCGAAGAGGCGCGCGCCGCTTATCAGCTGGCATTTACCAAGACCGACATCAAAAGCGCTTACCGTAACCTGATCCAGATGAAGCTGGATGCACTTGGAGGCGCAAAATGATATTCAGCCGTATAGCCGCGTTGTCGCTGGCTGTGCTGCTGTGTGCCTGTTCCAGTACCAAGGAGCCCGTGGCAGCTGTTACCAAGGCGAAGAGCGTCGCCAAGCTGCTTGATTTCAAACAGACCGCAACGCTGCAAGTACGCTGGCAGAACGCCATCGGTGATGCGGGCAATAATGCGCTGCAGCCGGCGGTGGTGGGCGATGCTGTCTATGCAGCGAATGCCAAGGGCGCATTGTTCCGCCTGCAGGGCGCGAGCGGCAAGCAGCTATGGCAGATCGAAAGCGGCTTTGTCATCTCTGCCGGAGTGGGCGCGGGTGAAGGGCTGGTGCTGATTGGCGGGCTAAAGGGCGAGTTGGCTGCCTATGCTGAAGATGGCAAGTTGCGCTGGCAGAGCAAGGTGTCCAGCGAAGTGCTGAGCGCGCCGCAGGTGGCCAATGGCATCGTGGTGGTGCGTACCGGTGATGGCCGCATTACCGGACTCAGCGCGGTAGATGGTACGCGTCAGTGGTTGTATGAGCGCGCTACGCCCGCATTGGTAGTACGCAGCCATGCCGGCGTGACTATCAAGCGCGGTGTGGTGTATGCCGGTTTTGCCGGTGGCAAGCTGGCGGCTATAGGCCTGAAAAATGGGGTTGTCGCGTGGGAGTCTGCTGTGTCGCAGCCGCGCGGCAATACCGAGCTGGAACGCATCAGCGATATTACGAGCTTGCCGGTGGTGGATGACGAGCAGGTATGTGCGGTGTCTTTCCAGGGGCGCCTGGCCTGCTTCGATATTGCACAGGGTAGCTTGCTGTGGAGCCGTGACCTGTCCAGCGACAGAGGCATGGTGCTGCAGGGCAAATATCTCTACCTGACCGATGCCGATGGAATCGTGTCGGCGCTGGACAAGAGTAGCGGCAGCGCGCTGTGGAAGAATGATCAATTGACGCTACGCCAGACCACGACGCCGACTGTGTTTGGCAATTATGTGGCGGTGGGCGACTATGAAGGCTATCTGCATCTGCTGAGCCGCGACGATGGCGCATTTGTTGCGCGCCTTAAGACAGAAGAAGGTGCAATTCAGGTTGCGCCGCTGGAGCTTGATGGCGGCTTGCTGTTGCACACGACAACAGGCGGTCTGTATTCCGTATTGCCTCACTGATTTAATCCGCGTGCGCTTAACGCACGCAACGAACAACGATAGAAAGTAAACAAACATGCTACCCACGCTTGTACTGGTTGGCCGTCCCAACGTCGGCAAATCCACGCTGTTCAATCGCTTGACGCGCAGCCGCGATGCGCTGGTGGCCGATCTGCCGGGGCTTACGCGCGACCGTCACTACGGGCGCGGGCGAGTCGGCGAGCGGCCGTTTCTGGTGGTGGACACAGGTGGCCTGGAACCGGTGGCCAAGGAGGGTATCCTGTTCGAAATGGCGCGGCAGACGCGGCAGGCGGTGGATGAAGCGGACATCGTGCTGTTCCTGGTGGATGGCCGTCAGGGTTGCACGCCGCAGGACAAGATTATCGCCGAGCAATTGCGCAAGACCGGGCGTCCGGTGCTGCTACTGGTGAACAAAGCCGAGGGCATGCAGCGCGTCTCGGTTACCAACGAATTTTTCGAGCTGGGCTTGGGTGAACCGCTGCCAATTTCCTCGGCGCATGGCGACAATGTCACGGAGATGGTGGAGCTGGCGCTGGAAGATTTTCCGCCGGAGCCGGAGGATCAAGAGGATAAATCTGACCATCCAAAACTGGCTATCGTAGGCCGCCCCAACGTCGGAAAATCTACACTGGTAAATGCTATCCTGGGCGAAGAACGCGTGATAGCGTTTGACCAGCCCGGCACCACGCGCGATTCCATCTACATCGATTTCGAGCGCGGCGGCAAGCAGTACACCATCATCGATACGGCCGGCGTGCGCCGCCGAGGCAAGGTCGATGAGGCGGTTGAGAAATTCTCCGTGATCAAAACGCTGCAGGCGGTGGAAGATGCCAACGTGGTGGTGTTAGTGGTCGATGCGCAGTCGACGATTACCGAGCAAGATGCGCACATCGCCGACTTCGTGCTGCAGGCCGGGCGCGCATTGGTGCTAGCGGTGAACAAGTGGGACGGTTTGGACAACTACCAGCGCGAGACCACCAAGCGCGATATCGAACGCAAGCTGCATTTTCTCAGTTTTGCCAAGCTGCATTTCATCTCTGCGCTGCAGGGCAGCGGCATACCCGCCGTGCTGAAATCGGTAGACGAGGCGTATGCCGCCGCGATGGTCAAGTTGCCCACGCCGCAGCTCACGCGCGTGCTGATCGCCGCCGTGGAAAAGCAACAACCGCCGCGTTCGTTGTTCCGCCCCAAGATGCGCTATGCGCACCAAGGCGGCAGCAACCCGCCGCTGATCGTGGTGCATGGCAGCGCACTGGACAAAATTCCGGATAGCTATCGCCGTTATCTGGAACGCGCATTTTGCGAAGCCTTCAAGCTGCAAGGTACACCGCTCAGGATCGAATTCAAGGCCGGCAAAAATCCTTTTGCCAACAAGGCACCGAAGCCGCTTACCGAGAGCGAGGAACGCGCGGCACACCGCGCACGCATACGTGGGCGCAGGATGTACGGGCGCTGAGCAGGAAGAAAGTGGGGTCAAGTCTCGACATAACGGTTGCCGTTCTGCAACGAACAAGTGGAAGCAGCGAAAGCGTGATGTTAAGACAGATCCAATTGTGTGCATTGTGTGAACGTGCCGCGCCAAACCTTGGCGTACTGGGTGATCGGTGCGGCTACGCTGCTTCAACCCCGGCATAACTTGATGCGAGAAACGCTGTTTGACGGCCCGTTTATAAACGGTGGTGCAAGTGCTCAAGGAGTTGGCCGTAGTTCTTGATGTCGGCGTTAATCATCAGTACAGCCCAATCCTCGACGTGCCTCCGTTTCGTCTGATAAGGCCTTCCCGGTTTTATGCATAATCGCAGCTTGAATTTTCCTGAGTGCCGAGAAGTTATATTGCTTGCATCGGTCAGTATCCCAGACATCCCCGGTCAGCTTGCTTACTGCGTAACGGCCAATTACCTGAGTCGCGCCGTATTTTGGCGAGTCGAAAATCACCCCGAACTCCCAAAATACACGCTGAGAAGGAATTTTTGGGTCAACTTTAAACGGTCCGTCAATGTCCATTCCCCGTTTGTTGATTTGAATTTTCTCGTGTTTGAGCACGATGATTAATACCTGCTTGGCTTGTTCTCCTGTTAGTTCGTTGTTGCGTATCTGATCTGCGCTGAAATTCTGAGCATGTGCGAGCCCCGCTCCAGCAAGTACGAAGAGTATGAGGAAGCGCTTCATTTAACGGGACACGCCATACGCGATCTGACCTGGACAATAATTTCAGACAGATAGATGGCGAAGCCAAAGCGGCCGCCTTTTTCAGCGCTACCAGGATTGAACCCTCCACGCACAAGCGCCTCGGCGAAATATTTGGGGTTTGAAACACCTCTCACCAAATGGCCGCACTTAATCGCAAACGATTGTGCACTCTGATCAAACGAATTGAATACGGCTACTTTGACTCTGGGATCTTTCCGTGCAGGCTCCGAACGGATTTGAAAAGGTGCGGGTGCATGCATGGAAAAATAATTATTGTACTCAGAAGCGATTCGACCTCGGCCATACTCACTTTCCTGGGCAGCTAAACCAAGAATATTTTCGACAGGAACATTTAATTGCCGTGCGATTGGAACACAAACAAACTGGAATTTTTGAACGAACATTACTGCGCCAACGACATTGCAAAGATTTTTCGACATACACTCAAAGCCCTTTATAAATATGACAAACTGGCGAAAATAGGGTCAAGTCATGACATAACGTTTGACGATCTGCAACGAAAAGATGAATCAGGATGTCTTAGCGCTTTAGCTTCTCTACCGGAAATCGAAATTTGGCTTTTTGCATGGCCAAAAAGACTTTTACCTTGGCATCTTTAGGCGTGATTTCACTGGGCAAGGGTTGCATCTGTTTGTCTTGATCATTGAGTGGAGTGGCCGATCTAGTCTCGTTTTTCATGGCAGTCGTCATTTTCGTCTTCCTCCAGAATCTTGCGCATATCACCGCCTGAAACAAACCCTTCAGGCTCCATTAATTTGTCACCGCCGACATTACGAATGTGCTGCGCAGCGCGTTTAATCGCATCTTCCATGGATACAGTCTTTTTCTTGCGCCGTTGATCGCTGATTTCTTTTATTTTATCGTTCATGTTTTGATCCTACAATTTGATGTACAAGAAATCGCCCTTTGCGATATATGTCAGGCCGAATTTTTCGTAATATTGTTTTACTGCAGCATTTATCCGGCTCATGACCCTTAGTTCATCTGCCCCAAGTGCATGAGCGTAAGCGACCATGGCAATAAACGTTGGTTGAAACACGCTCACATTGGCGGGCTTGTTAGGGTTTCCCTCGATAAAATCAAGGCGAAGTTTGGCACCACTATAGGTTGGACGACCCAGGCTAAGGCCTACCAAAGTAGAGTTATGCCAGAGCGCCATTTCAAAACGTTTAGGGTAGCGATATTTAAACGCTCCATACCCTGCAATCCAGTCCCAATCCACGCGGCGTTTCTGAGACAAGCCCCAGCTCTGCGATTGTGAGAGTGCGGCATGATCGATCAATTTTGCCTTCAGGCTGTGCTGATTGGTACGAAAGAACTCTTTGTTCACCTCATCCATTACGGCCTGTCTGATTGTGGCGTAACGTTCTTCGGCATCCTTGTGGGTGGCGAGAATAGGAGGAAACTCCAGCGCAGTTAAACAGATTTATTTTACTCTCAAGTGCTACTTTCTGAATTAAATGCCACTCACCAAATTGTTTTTACGTGTGGGTAGGACTGAATTTTCTCGTCTTTCGTGACCACAGGAACGGCCAGTTTGCGCGCGGTCGCAACAATCATTCTGTCCGCTGGGTCTTTGTGAAATTGTCCTGGTAGCACAACCGATTTATTCGCGATTTCCACGTCGACTGGAAAAAACTTAACGCACTCTATTCCCGCAACAGTGGCAAGCCAGCTGCTTACATCCATTGACAGTACGAGCCTATCCTTTTCGACAAGCATTGTTATTTCCCAAGCTGAAATGGCAGAAATTATAATTTCGCCGCCGTCTTGCTCGCGCGCTATCACGGACTTCGCTTTTTTGCTGAGTGTTGCGTCGCCTGTTACCCACCATACGAGGGTATGAGTATCAAGAACTATCACTGCGCAGCGTCCCAGTCGTCCACTGCCACGGGTTCCATTGGGTTGTCATAACGCACCACTGAACCGCGCAATACATCAAGGGGGGGGCGGCTATGGCCCCGATAGGGGCGTACTTCTAACGTGGGCTTGCCGTGGTCGGTCACAATGATGCTTTCGCCGGAGGATTCAATCTGGCGAAAATACTCAAGCGCTTTTGATTTGAATTCGGATTTTGATATTTGATGGCTATCCATTATATTTAACCTGTAGTCACATGCCTATGGTCATAATAATGGTGGATTACTATAAAGCTTGCAAGTCATTTATGTATGCGTGTGAGCCGCAGACAAAATATTGAGCGACACATTGGAGTGCTCCAGCGAACGACAAAATCGCATCTGTAACAAATATTAGGTGTTGGAAAGCCCGCGCTAGCATCTGGGGATTTCTGCCTTAACCGTTTTCTGGAATGATCTATCTTTCATAAGCAACAATAGTGAACACATGACACTCGCAATTATTAAGACCCCGAAATAGTACATGCCGAGTTGGAGAGGGGAATTTACTGTTTTATAAATTGCGGTTGCGGTATTGCCTATCATCAGCCATTGCAGAACGTAAATAAAGGTTACGTTTTTCCCCAGCCATTTTATGTATTTGAGTGGGATAGATTCCCCTGAAAAGTTATTTAGTTCATTCATCATAAATCCGTAAAACGCCAAAAACACCAACGTCCACAACGCAAAAATAAAGTCATTGTGATAGTACAAGGGCAGGTCGGAGGCGATAGATATGGCATATCTCAAAGTGAAAAATAAATAAATTACAAACAGCGCGCCTACTGTGATCTGTATTGGAAAGCGTTGAGCCTCGGTGTTTTTAAAAATGCGGGATATGGATTTGTTGATACGGTCGAATCCATTCTGCTGCTTGAGTTTATATAAGGCAAAGCCGCTTAAGGGGTATGTCAGCCAGGGGAATAAAGGGAAATAGGACCAGTCGCTGCAACGGTAAATGTAAGAGAGCAGATATTGCAGAGTTTTTGTTTGCGGAGTGAAATTGTTTAACCAGCTTCCCAGGAAGATTGAAATGGAAATACCCAGAAGTACAAACAAAATATTTTTCTCAAATACTTTTTTGAAGAGGGCGATAACGACAATTGAGATTGCGGCCAACTGTAAAATATCTACGCCAAAATAATAGGGCAATAAATCTATCTGGAATAAGCCTCTATATACCGAAATGATCAAATTCAAATTCAATGCAATGTTCAAGCACATTCCCAGTGCAAGAATTTTCAAGCCTCTGACAATCAATTGCCCTGCAGTTTTTCTGGATGCCGCAATGAAGTAACCGAAAACAACCATGAACAAGGGGGCCACCGGCGGCCCACCCAGGAACAGAAGAATTTTTCCGGCACTGCTGTTATAAATGGTCTCACTCGCAAACAGTTCGATAATGTGCACTTGTATCATCAAGAGCACAGCTATTCCTTTCAACAAGTCGGCGGTCTGCGTTCGGGTGGTCATTTAAAATTTGTATTGAATTTTGGTTGAGTAATTCATGCGAAGTATACGCGTAAGATATCTGGGCGACCTTCCGGAAAATCCATCGCGACACCCCAAGCAAAACAATTGTTTGGTTTATACTGCATCTCGTTTTTTTCTGTGAGTAACCCATGCTGGAAATTCTGCTAATTATCGCCGTGCTGGTACTGGTTATTGTGTTGCTGGTCACGCAGCGCAAATTGCCCGCGCTCGCGGCGCAGGTGCTGGAGCAGCAGCATCGCGCGATGCTGTCGGATCTGCACGATGGCTTGAATAAGCAGGGGGATCGTTTTATCTCCAGCCAATCCGAACAATCCGAGCGGCTGCGCGCTGCGGTGAGCGAGGAGTTGCGCGCCACGCGCGATGCGGTACATGTGTTGCAGGCCCGGCAGGATGCACTGCGCGACGAGATGCTGACGCAGACGCTGGCTAAATTGTCTGAACAGGCACGCGCCGATCAGGAGCTGATTCAGACCTCGTTTCGCAATGCCACGCAGCATCTGTCCGGCAGCGTGGAGGCGATGGCCAAGACGATGGACGGGCGGCTGGAGCAAATCAGCGGCCGCGTCAGCGAGCGTCTGGACGAGGGCTTCAAGAAGACCAACGAAACTTTTGTCAGCGTGATGTCGCGGCTGGCCACGATCGATGAAGCGCAGAAAAAAATAGACGGGCTGACCACCAACGTGGTGAGCCTGCAGGAACTGCTCGGCGACAAGCGTTCGCGAGGTGCATTCGGCGAAGTGCAGCTGGAAGCCTTGATACGCAACATCATGCCGCCACAGGGCTATGCCATGCAGTACACGCTGCCCAACGGCACGCGCGCCGATTGCGTGTTGATGCTGCCGGAACCGACCGGCATGGTCGCGGTGGACGCGAAATTCCCGTTGGAAAACTATCACCGCATGTTCGATTCGGCTCTGTCCGAATCGGACAAGGCGCTGGCTGCACGCCAGTTCAAAGCGGACATCAAAAAGCATGTGGACGACATCAGTAGCAAATACATTCTCCCCGGCGTGACTTCGGATGGCGCGGTGATGTTTGTTCCGGCCGAGGCGGTGTTCGCCGAGATTCATG
>Ga0315271_10001496_pt1 | contig 14116 bp, 14 predicted proteins | sample C3_top_MG_FD_204664 | JGI IMG/M metagenome (GOLD analysis project Ga0315271, IMG submission 204664) | Sediment microbial communities from Yellowstone Lake, YNP, Wyoming, USA - C3_top | ecosystem: Environmental > Aquatic > Freshwater > Lake > Sediment | place: USA: Wyoming | collected 2017-08-01 | reverse complement strand
AGGAGATGACGCGCATGGCCCACGAGGCCGGCGCGCTCGTCCTGATCGACGGTGCCCAGGCGGTGCCGCACCTGCCCGTCGACGTGGCCGACATCGGCTGCGACTTCTATGTCTTCTCCGGCCACAAGGCACTGGGGCCCACCGGCTCCGGCGTGCTCTGGGGCCGCCGCGAGCTGCTGGAGGCCATGCCGCCGTTCATGGGCGGCGGCGACATGATCCGCGAGGTCCATCTCCGCCGGTCGGAGTGGAACGAGATCCCCTGGAAGTTCGAGGCCGGCACGCCCGATATCTCGGCGCAGATTGGCCTGGGCGTGGCCGCGGACTACCTGGTGGACCTGGGCATGGACCGCGTGGCGGCCCACGAGCAGGAGCTGGTGGCCTACGCGCTGGACATGCTCCCGCGCGAGGTCCCGGGGATCGAGCTGTATGGGCCGTCCGCCGAGCTCCGCGGCGGCGTCGTCCCGTTCAACCTGCCGGGGATCCACCCGCACGACGTGGCCCAGGTGCTGGACCGCTTCGGGGTGGCGGTCCGCGCCGGCCACCACTGCGCGATGCCGCTCCACGAGCGCCTCGACCTCACCGCGACGGCGCGCGCGTCCTTCCAGGTCTATACCACCAAGGCCGACATCGACGCCCTGGCGGCCGCCCTGCGCGAGGTCCAGAAGCTCTTCGGAGCCTGACCCGGCGGGCGCGCCCGTCCCGCACCCGGCCCGGCCCGTCCCGTCCCCGTCCTGCCCGGCCGGGGGCGCCGCTCAGCGGGGCAACGGTTCCACGCTGCGCCAGATTGCACGCCCAGTGGCGGGTTCGTCACGCCCGACCTCAGTCCGCGCACCAGATCGCCCGCCGAGCGGGGTATCCGTCCCGTGATGCGCCCGTAGCCACGCCCAGCGACCGGCGTCCCCGGGTCCGCGCCTGATCGGCGGCCGTCAGACCCCTTTGCTGGGCCGCGCGACTCCCCTGGCGCGAAGGTGCGCCTCCAGCAGGCCTACCAGCTCCTCGAACCGGGCGTACTTCTGCGGCGTACCCGAGGTGATCCGCTCACCGACGACGATAGGCTCGCAGCGGTCCCAGGCCTCGAACACCGACTCGGTGAGCAGGTCGTCCAACAGCGACAGGCTGGCAACCCCGCGGTGATGCATGACGCCCATCGTCTCGTAGAACGTAGCGACCTGGTCAAAGGCCACGTGGTCGTCGGTCGTGGCAGCGGCTTCGAACGCGGCGTAGTCCGCGTACGGCCAGGTCTGGACGCGCCAGTAGGCCCGCGTCAGCGGCTCGGACAGCAGCGGCTCGTAGAGGCGGAGGACGATCTCGTCGCGGCGCTGGGCGTACTGGAGCCGCAGCTGGATCACCGCGATGACGATCCAGCCAAGCAGCGCCAGGCTGCCAAGCGCGGACAGCACCGCGGCGAGGTCAGTCAAGGCGGCCGCCCTCGCGGGCCGGCTCGGTGACCTGGCTGGGGAAGGACCGGGACATGGGAGGACCTCGCGGGGCTGCTGCGGTATCAGATTGCGGGACGGCCAGGTTGTCAGTCGGTGGTGGCGAAGACCGGGGCGGGGACCACGCCCACCCTCACCACCGCGCCCGGGAACAGGCCGACGGAGTCCGACGCCGCCATCTGGGCGACGACGATCGTCTCGTCACGCATCGCCACCTGGGCCCGGCACAGGGAGCCCAGGAAGCTGACCGCGAGCACCCGCCCCGTACCGTCCTTGGCCTGGGTGAGGCGCACGTTCTCCGGGCGGACGAGTGCGGTCACGTCCCCCCGCTCCGCCGACCCGGGGAGCAGCTCCACGGTGGCGCCCAGCACGCTGACGGTCTTCGCGTCGGCCTTGCCCGGGACGCGGTTGGTGAGGCCCACGAACTCCGCGACAAACCGGGTCTGGGGCCGGTCGTACAGCTCGGCGGGCGGGGCGATCTGCTCCAGCCGGCCGGCGTTCATGACGCCCACGCGGTCGCCCATCGCCAGGGCCTCCTCCTGGTCGTGGGTCACGAACAGGGTGGTGATCCCCAGCATGATCTGGATCCGGCGGATCTCCTCCCGGAGCTGGCGGCGGACCCTGGCGTCGAGCGCCGAGAGCGGCTCATCGAGGAGCAGCACCTTCGGCTCGATCGCGAGCGCCCGGGCCAGGGCGACACGCTGCTGCTGGCCGCCGGACATCTGGTGCGGATAGCGGCTGGACTGGGCGCCGAGGCCGACGAGCTCGAGGGTCTCTTCAGCGCGCTTGTTGCGGGCGTCCTTGTCCACGCCGCGAAGCCGCAGCCCGTAGGCGACGTTGTCGCGGGCGGTCATGTTGGGGAACAGGCTGTACGCCTGGAACACGATGCCCATGTTCCGCTTGTTGGTGGGGACATGGGTCATGTCCTTGCCGTCCACGAGAATGCTGCCCTGGTCCACCACGTCGAGGCCACCGAGCGCGCGCAGCGCAGTCGTCTTGCCGCAGCCCGACGGGCCGAGCAGGGCGATCAGCTCGCCCGGGGCGATGTCGATCGAGAGGCCATTGAGGGCGTGCACCGGGCCATACCAGCGGTGCATCTCCTCGAACACGACGGCGACGCCGTGGCCGGTCTCCGCGGGGCTGGAGATCGTGGAGGTCATCAGGCGGGCTCCTCGGCGGCTCGCTGGGTGCTCGTGTCGGCACCGGGGGCGAAACGGGAGATGACGAACAGCAGGACGAAGGCGAAGACCAGGGCCACCAGCGAGACCGCGACCGAGACGTACGGGTCGCGCTTGCCGAGCAGGTAGATCACGACCTGGACCGTGCTGAAGGACAGGAGATTCGAGATCGTGAACTCCCCGAGCACCAGGGCGATCGCGAGGACCGAGGCGGACAGGATGCCGCCGCGGATGTTGGGCACGATGACCTGGAAGATCGTCCGCGGCCAGCCGGCACCCAGGCTTCGCGCAGCATCGGCCAGCGTGGCCACGTCGATCGAGCGCAGGCTCGCATCGATCGCGCGATACGAGTACGGGAGGACGAGGATGATGCTGATGAAGGTCAGCGTCAGTGGTGATCCGCCGATGGAACCGAGGTGCTGGCCCATCCACTGGTAGACCGGCGCGATACCCACGACGATGACGATCGCCGGGATTGCAAGCGGCAGGAGGCACAGGAACTCGATGACGCGCCGCATGCGCGGCACCCGGACGACCGTCCAGACCATCGTCGGTACGAGCAGCAGCAGCATGCCGAACACCGTCAGGGCTGCGATCTGGAGTGACGCGAGGATGCCGTCGACGAGGTTCGGGTACGTGAAGATCGCCGCAAATGCCTGGAGGCTTCGCGGGAAGGTGTTGGTGGCCTTGTCGAGGTCGCCGCGGGTGGAGAACTCGAGCATCGCAAGCAGCGGCACGACCAGGTAGCCGAGCACCAGCACCAGGATCGCCAACCGGGCGACCCGTTGACCGGCGGGTGCCCGACGACGCTTGCCTGCGCCCCTGGGGCGTTCGATCAGGGCGTTCTTCTCGGACAGCGCCCCCATCTGTCCCTGGAGGCCGCTCACTTGACCCACCGCGAGGCGCGCCGCTGGATCCAGGCGTAGATCAGCATCACGACCGAGACGATCACGATCATCCAGAGGGCGAGCGCCTTGCCGACGTTCTCCTGGCCAAGGATGACCTCGCTCTGCATCTGGCAGGCGATCTGCTGGGTGATCAGCACGCAGCCCTGGCTGATGAGCGCCTGGGCGGTGGCGTACGCGGAGAACGCGTTGGTGAACAGCAGCAGCAATGCACCCAGGAAGCTCGGGGCGAGGATCGGCCCTCCCACGTGCCGCCAGAAGGACCATGCGCTGCCGCCGAGGCTCGCCGAGGCGTCGAACCACTCCTGGCGCAGGCCGTCGAGCGAGGGCAGGAAGATGATCAGCATCAACGGGATCTGGAAGTAGGTGTAGACGATCGCGAGGCCGGTCAGGCTGTAGAGCCATGACATGTCCATGCCGATGCCGAGGTTGTTCTTGAGGAACAACGTGATCAGGCCGTTGAACCCGAACGTCGCGAGGAATGCGAAGGCGAGCATCACGCCGCCGAACTGGGCGAGCACGCCCGAGGCGGCGACCACCAGCTGGCGGAGGAGACCATTCGGGTCGCCGCGCACGACGGCCCAGCACAGGAGCCCGCCGACGACCGCCCCGAGGACGGCGGTGATCACCGCGAGCTCGAGGGACTTGATGAGCGAGGCGAGGAACACGTCCGTCGTGAACAGCGCCGCGATGTTGCTCATGGTGAGCTGGCCGTCGTTGGTCGAGAGCGCGCCGAGCGTGACGATCAGCGTGGGCAGGACCAGGAACAGCCCGACATAGAAGAGGAACGGAAGAAGGGCGAGGTAGTTCCCCGCACCCTTGAAACGGCTTGTGCCGGCCCCGCTTTGCGCGGGGCCGGCCACCGTTGAGGAAGCGGAGGGCGTGGACATGGAGGCCGATGGCTCGGTCATGTGCGCCCTCCCTCCGTCACCAGGTCTTGCGAACTACTGGATGGTGATGAACTTCCACTGGTCGGTGAGGAGCGCCTTGGCGGCATCCGTCTGCGCCGGGGTCAGCATGACCGGAGCGGTGGTCGGCGGATTGATCGCCGCGAGGGCGGCCTTGTCGACGGTTCCGGCCGTCTGCATGGCAGCGAGGCGGACCGGCATTGCGAAGCCCTTGAGCCAGGTGTTCTGGCCGGCGTCGGAGAAGGCGTACTCCATCCAGCAGCGAGCGGCGGCCGGGTGGGCGGCGTCCTTGTTGATGGCCGAGTTGTAGTACGCGGCGACCGGAGCGGCGTCGCTCGGGACGACCACGGACCACGTGATGCCCTTGGGCGCCAGTGCGGCGATCTGGGGACCGTTGTTGTAGGACCAGTCGATGACGATCGGGGTCTGGCCGGAGGCGATGGTGGCCGGAGCCGGGTCGACCGGGATCAGGTTGCCGGAGTCGGTCAGCTTCTTGTAGAAGTCGATGCCGGGCTGGATATTGTCGGCCGAGCCGCCGTTGGCAAGCGCAGCGACGACGACGCCGTTGAAGCCCGCGCCCGTCTTGGTCGGATCGCCGTTGAGGGCGACCTTGCCCTTGAACTTCGCGTCAGCGAGGTCGGACATCTTGGCGATCGTGCCGAGCGAGCTGTCGAAGCCGATCGTCATGAAGCCGGTGTAGTTGTTGAACCAGAGGCCGGTGGCCTCCTTGTTGGCGGCCGGGATGTCCTTCCACGTCGCCACCTGGTACGGGGCGTACATGGCAGTGTTCGCGAGGGCGACGGCCGTGCCCAGGTCGAAGACGTCGGGCTGGCGGCCGGTGCCGGCCAGCTGCTTGGCGGCGTTGATCTCGTCCTGGCTGCCGGCATCCGGCTGGTCGGACTGGACCTTGATCCCGTACTTCGCGGTGAAGTCCGTGATCATCTGGCCGTAGTTCGCCCAGTCGGGCGGGGTCGCGATCAGGTTGACCGTGCCCTCCACCTTGCCCGCGGCGCAGACGGCGTCAACGCCACCGGCGCCAGCTGTCGTGGCGGTCTTCCAGTCGACGGGAGCGGGGGTTGCAGCGCTGCCGCCGCACGCGGCGACCGCTACGGTCACCGCCGCCAGGGCGGTGAACACCCGGGTCTTCATATCCATCTGCGTTTCTCTCCTCCGGGGTCGATGCCGTCGACCCGAGCCGTGCCGGGGTTTCGTACGACACCCCCCGACAGCACGCTGGGCGTGCAGATTGCTGCCCGCACGTTGACCCAGTGTTGCGACTTGGATACTACGACTCCGGGCCCGAACCTGAAGGCTGATTCGCGTTAACACGTGCGAATCATCGCCGCGGGCCCGCTCTGCCTCTGCGAAGGGCCCGCGAGCGGGTTTCGGGCGAGGCGTTACACTCCGACGACCGATGGACGACCTGTACCGCGACTACATCCTTGAGCACTACCGCCACCCCCACAACTTCGGGGTGCTCGAAACGCCCACCGCCAGCTTCGAGGGGGCGAACCCCCTGTGCGGCGACCGCATCACGATGCAGCTGACCGTCGATGACGGCGTCGTCACGGACATCGGGTTCACGGGTCGCGGCTGCGCCATCAGCCAGGCCTCCGCCTCCCTTCTGACGGACGAGGTCAAGGGCAAGCCGGTGGCCGATGTCGTGGGCCTCGCCGCCACGGATCTCCTGGAGCTGCTCGGCATCGAGATCAGCCCGGCCCGCCTGAAGTGCGCGATGCTGTCCTTCGACTCCCTCCAGCACCTGCTGGACGAGGTGGGGGTCAAGCCCCTCACAGGCGAGCCTGGCTGAGGCCACGGCACGCGGCATGCCCAAGACGTACGCCGAGCTGCTCGCCCAGGCCCGGACCCAGATCCGCGAGGTCTCCCCGGCCGAAGCCGAGACCCTGCGCCTGCGCGGCGTGAAGCTGGTGGACGTGCGCGAGGCGTTCGAGTGGGACGCCGGCCACGTCCCGGGAGCGGTCCACGTTCCGAAGAGCCGCCTGGAGTCGGACGTCGAGGCGGCGGTCCCCGACCGGTCCGCCCCCGTCGCCCTCTACTGCGCCGCCGGGTTCCGTTCCCTGTTCGCCGCCCAGACGCTGGCGGCCATGGGCTACACGGACGTCGTGTCGGTGGCGGGAGGGTTCGAGGCCTGGCGGTCCGCGGGACTGCCCGTGGGTGCCGGGTCCGGCCTGACCGAGCGCCAGCGCCAGCGCTACAGCCGTCACCTCCTGATCCCCGAGGTGGGCATCGCAGGGCAGGTCCGCCTCCTGGCGTCAAGGGTCCTCCTGGTGGGCGCCGGCGGCCTCGGTTCGCCGGCGGCCCTCTATCTCGCGGCGGCCGGCGTGGGCACGCTGGGGATCATCGACTTCGACGTGGTCGACCTGTCCAACCTCCAGCGCCAGGTGCTCCACACGACGGACCGCGTGGGCGAGAAGAAGGTGGAGTCCGCGCGGCGGACCATCGCGGCGCTCAACCCCGACGTCAACGTCTTCGCGCACGACGAGATGCTCGGCGCAGGGAACGTGGACGCGGTCATCGCCGGGTACGACGTGATCCTGGACGGGACGGATTCGTTCGAGACGCGGTACCTCCTCAACGATGCAGCCGTGGCGGCCAGGATCCCGGTGGTCCACGCGTCCGTGTTCCGGTTCGAGGGCCAGCTCTCCGTCTTCGTCCCCTACGAGGGGCCCTGCTACCGCTGCCTCTATCCCACCCCGCCGCCGCCCGAGCTCTCGCCCGGCTGCTCCGTGGCCGGCGTGCTGGGTGTGGTGCCCGGGATCATGGGCCTGCTCCAGGCCAACGAGGTCCTCAAGCTGCTGCTCTCGATCGGGAACACCCTGGCCGGGCGGCTCGTGCTGTTCGATGCCCTCGACGCCGAGTTCACCGAGCTCCGCCTGCGGCGTGACCCCGCCTGCCCCGTCTGCTCCGATGCCGCCCGCGCCGCGCGCGAGGCTGGTCATCCGCTGCCCGTCCCCGGGGCCGCGCCAACCGGCACGTTCGACCCGGCCGCGGGGCTGATCACCCTCGGCGGGCCTCGCTGAGCGGGCATCCCGGGCCATCGATTGCCCGGCTCCCGGCGGCGGTGGCGGAGGCGATCCGCGCGCACGCCATTGCGGAGCTGCCCAACGAGGCCTGCGGGATCATCGTGGGGACCGCGGACCCCGGCGCCGGCGGGGAGGCGCTGCGCTACGCGCCGTGTCGCAACGAGGCAGCCTCGCCGGTCCTCTACCGCGTCCATCCCGACGATCTCTACCGCCTGGCCGTGGCAACCGACGACGCCGGCGAGGCCTTCTGGGGGATCGTCCATTCCCATGTGAGGAGCGCAGCCGTGCCGTCCCGGCGGGACGTGGAGGCGGCCTCGTGGCCTTCGACCCTGTACATCCTGGTGGCCGTGGAGACGCACGAGCTGCGCGCGTGGCGGATCGTGGACGGAGCCGCCCACGAGATCCCGCTCGCGGTCGTCGCGTCGTGAGCGGTTCGACCGCTGTTGCGCCGGGCCGCGGGCGCGTCACCTGGATGGTGGCTGGGATCGCCGCGCTCGTCGGCGGCACGCTGCTGGGCTGGAATGGCGGGCTGCTCGAGGCCATCGCCGGGCCGCCGCCGCTCGTGCGCGCAGCGCTCGTGGGCGTCAGCGCGATCTTGGGGTTGTGGTGCCTGGTGCAGGCCCTGCGCCGGCTCGAGGTCGGCCGCCATGCCGAGCCGGGCGCGATGTCGGCCGGTGACCTCGCGACGCTTGTGCGGGGCGTGCGGTTCATCTTCCTCGCCGTCGCCGCATGCTCCGCGGGTGCGGGGTGGCTCCTCGGTCATCCGCTGCCCTTCGTCGTGGCGCTGGTCATCGCCGGCGTCGACATCATCGAGACCAGCTTCCTGCTGCTCGTCGTCTCCGTCCGCCGGGAGGCCTAGCCGTCACCCCGCGGCGGTCACGGGTTTCCGCGCCGGTGGCGCGCCCGCGAGTAGGCTTACCGCGTACTGCATCTGGAGGATCCGTCATGCCTTCGTCCGACGTCGCCGGTGCCCCGCTCACACCGGACGAGCTGCGCAAGATCGACGCCTGGTGGCGGGCTGCCAACTACCTGTCGGTCGGCCAGATCTATCTCCTCGACAACCCGCTCCTCCGGGGCCCGCTCGAGCCGCAGCACGTCAAGCCACGGCTGCTGGGCCACTGGGGCACCACGCCCGGCCTGAACCTGATCTACGCGCACATGAACCGCGTGATCCGGAGCTGGGACCTGGATGCGGTGTACGTCATCGGGCCCGGGCACGGGGGGCCGGCGATCGTCGCCAACGCATACCTCGAGGGGACGTACAGCGAGGTCTATCCCAGCATCACCCGGGACGAGGACGGGATGCGGAAGCTGTTCCGCCAGTTCTCGTTCCCCGGTGGGATCCCGAGTCACGTGGCCCCCGAGACACCGGGCTCCATCCACGAGGGTGGCGAGCTGGGCTACGCGCTATCGCACGCCTACGGGGCGGCCTTCGACAACCCCGACCTGCTCGTCTGTGCGGTGGTGGGTGACGGCGAGGCCGAGACGGGTCCGCTGGCCACCAGCTGGCACTCCAACAAGTTCCTCAACCCGGCCAAGGACGGCGCCGTCCTGCCGATCCTCCACCTCAACGGCTACAAGATCGCCAACCCCGCGATCCTGGCCCGCATCCCGCGCGAGGAGCTGCAGGCGCTGATGGAGGGCTATGGCCACAAGCCGTACTTCGTGGAGGGCGACGACCCGGCATCCGTCCACCAGCAGCTGGCGGCCACGCTGGACACGGTGGTCCAGGAGATCCACGCCATCCAGAAGGCGGCCCGCGAGGGCGGCGTGACCAGACGTCCGGCGTGGCCGATGATCGTGCTCCGGACCCCGAAGGGCTGGACCGGCCCCAAGGAGATCGACGGCAAGCCGTCCGAGGGCACGTGGCGCTCGCACCAGGTCCCGATGGGCGAGGTACGCACCAACGCCGGGCACCGGCAGGTCCTCGAGACCTGGATGCGGAGCTACAGGCCCGAGGAGCTGTTCGACGATCACGGGGTGCTGGACCCGGAGATCGCCGACCTGGCGCCCAGGAGCTACCGGCGCATGAGCGCGAACCCCGTCGCCAACGGCGGGGAGCTGCTCCAGGACCTGCGGCTCCCGGACTTCCGCGCCTACGCCGTGGACGTTCCCAAGCCCGGTGCCACGACGTCCTCGGCGACGGGCGTCCTCGGCACCTACCTGCGTGACGTCACCGACCGCAACCGCGAGACGTTCCGGATGTTCGGCCCGGACGAGACGGCGTCCAACCGGCTGGGCGCGGTGTTCGAGGTGACGGACCGCCAGTTCGAGGGCGAGCTGCTGGAGACCGACGAGCACCAGGCGGCCGAGGGCCGCGTGATGGAGGTGCTCAGCGAGCACCAGTGCCAGGGATGGCTCGAGGGCTACCTGCTCACCGGCCGCCACGGTGTCTTCAACTGCTACGAAGCCTTCATCCACATCGTGGACTCGATGTTCAACCAGCACGCGAAGTGGCTCAAGGTCACGCGGGACATCCCGTGGCGCCGCCCGATCGCGTCGCTCAACTACGTACTGTCCTCGCTGGTCTGGCGCCAGGATCACAACGGGTTCTCCCACCAGGACCCGGGCTTCATCGACCACGTGGTGAACAAGAAGTCCGACGTCATCCGCGTGTACCTGCCCCCGGACGCGAACACGCTGCTGTCCGTCGGCGACCACTGCCTGCGCTCGCGGCACTACGTCAACGTGATCGTGGCCGGCAAGCAGCCCAGCCCCAACTGGCTGGCGATGGACCAGGCGATCCTGCACTGCACCCGCGGCATCGGAATCTGGGACTGGGCGAGCAACGACCACGGCGGCGAGCCGGACGTGGTGATCGCAAGCGCCGGCGATGTCCCGACGCTCGAGGCACTGGCCGCGGTTGACCTGATCCGCCAGCACCTGCCGGACCTGCGGGTCCGGTTCGTGAACGTCGTGGACCTGATGCGGCTCCAGGATGAGAAGGAGCACCCGCACGGGCTGTCGAACCCGGAGTTCGACTCGCTGTTCACCACCGGCAAGCCCGTCGTGTTCGCCTACCACGGCTACCCGTGGCTGATCCACCGCCTCACCTACCGGCGCGCCAACCACGCGAACATCCACGTCCGCGGCTACAAGGAGGAGGGCACCACCACCACGCCGTTCGACATGGTGATGCTCAACGACCTCGACCGTTTTCACCTCGTCATCGACGTCATCGACCGCGTCCCGGGCCTTGGCTCGAAGGCGGGCCACGTCCGCCAGCTGATGGTGGACAAGCGGATCGAGGCGCGTGCCTACACGCGGCTCGAGGGCGAGGATGCGCCCGAGATCGCGAACTGGGCATGGCCGTCCTAGGCGACGGCCTGGGCACTGGTGCCGGCGATGCCGCGGGCGGCGGGCCGCGGCGGATCCTCGTCGTCAACGCGGGGTCCAGCAGCCTGAAGCTGCGGCTGCTGGACGGGACGGACGCCCTCGTGGCCTCCGCCGACCTGCCGGCGGTCCGCGGGGCGACCGACGCCCGGCTCGTCGCCGACGCGGTGGCGGGCTGGGGCGGCGAGCCGATCGATGCCGTTGGCCATCGGGTGGTCCACGGCGGGACTGCGTTCACGGAGCCGGTGCGCGTGGACGAGCGGGTCTTGGCGCGGCTGGTGGCGCTCACGGATCTGGCGCCGCTCCACCAGCCGAAGTCGCTGGCCGCGCTGGCGGCCGTGGATGCCGTCCTGCCGGACGTCCCGGCGGTCGCCTGCTTCGACACGGCGTTCCACGCGACCCTGCCGGCCGCCGCCTCCACCTATGCGCTGCCCGCGCAGTGGCGCCAGCGCTGGGACCTGCGCCGCTACGGGTTCCACGGGCTGTCGCACGCGTATTCGTCGCGGCGCGCGGCGGTGCTCTGCGGGCGCGGCGGCGATCCAGCCTTCCGCGTGGTCACCTGCCACCTGGGCGCCGGGGCGTCGCTGGCCGCAGTGATGGGTGGGCGGTCCGTCGACACGACGATGGGGTTCACGCCGCTCGAGGGCCTGGTCATGGCCACCCGCTCGGGCACGGTGGATCCGGGCCTCGTGCTGTGGCTGGCCGAACACGTGGGGATGCCGCCGGCGGAGCTGGCGGCGACGCTGGAGCACCGGTCGGGGCTGCTCGGCCTGGCCGGCACCGACGACATGCGCGCGATCGTGGCGGGTGCCGAGGCCGGGGAGGCGGGCCATCGCCTGGCGCTCGACGTGTACCTCCACCGCCTGCGGGGCCTGGTCGCCGCCATGGTGGCCTCGCTGGGTGGCCTCGACGCGCTGGTCTTCACGGGTGGCGTTGGCGAACGGGCTCCGGTGATCCGGGCGCTGGCCGCCGACGGCCTGGGGTTCCTCGGTGTCGCGCTCGATCCGACGGCCAACGGGGCACCCGGGGACGGGGACCGGGAGATCACCGGCGCTGGGAGTGCGGTCCGCTCCTTCGTGGTCCCCGCCCGCGAGGATCTCGAGATCGCCCGCGAGGTGCGGGCGACCCTGGGTTCCGAAGGGTCCCGCCCGGGCTGACCAACCGGCCGCCTTCTGGCCCTCCGGACGGACCCGCGAACGGGCCGAACGGCCGATCCATCCACCGGTGTCGAGGATGACGATGGGTGCATTCGGAGGTGCCCGATGCGCATCCTGCTCGCCATCGACGGCTCGGTCTCCAGTGACCGTGCCACAGCGCTTGTCACCAGCTTCAAGTTGCCCATCGATTCGCTTGTGCGGGTCGTGTCGGTCCAGGAGCCCTATACGGAGGCGCTCGCGATGTCGTGGGCGGCGATGGGGGACGCCGGCACGAACATGGAGACCGAGGAGGAGGTCGATGCCCGGCACCACCGCGAGGCCGTCGCCCGCGCGGAGACCGCGCTCGCCCGCCCCGGGGTGACCATCGAGGGCTTCCTGCTCCACGGCCGGCCCGGCACCAGCATCGTGGACGAGGCGGCTGCCATGAACGCCGATGTGGTGGTTGTCGGCAGCCGCGGGCACGGGACCATCGCCACGATGGTCCTGGGCAGCACGGCCTCCGAGATCGTGGACCACGCGCCGTGCCCCGTCCTGGTCGCCCGCCACTCGCACCTGGGCCCGGTCGCCTTCGCGGACGATGGGTCCAGGTCCGCGCGCAACGCCGAGGCCGTCTTCGGCCGCTGGCCGATCTTCGCCGGCGAGAAGGTGGCCGTGGTCACGGTCGCCGAGACCGCCGTGCCCGTGGCGGCCGGGTTCACCCCCGGTATGTACGAGCAGGCGCTGGACACTTACTCGCGGTCCGCGGACGAGGTGCGCAACGAGGTCCAGGCCGAGGCCGCCAACGAGGCGCACCGCCTGGAGGACATCGGCCTCATCGCGGAGCCGATCGCCCTCGAAGGGGACCCGGCCGCGGAGATCGTCCGGTTCGCCGCGGAGCACCAGACCGGCACCATCGTCATGGGCACGCGCGGGCACACCGGCCTCGCCCGGCTGATCCTCGGGAGCGTCGCCCGGAACGTGTTGCTGCACGCCCCCTGCTCGGTCCTGATCGTCCGCGACCACAAGTAGCTCGGCCGCCGCGGGAAGGAGCGCGGGCCCCGCGGGAAGGAGCGCGGGCTCCGCGGGCCGCCCGGAATGGGCCTACCGGTCGGAGGCCAGCGCCCCGGCGCGTTCGATGAGGCGCGCCAGGAACTCGCCCGCATGGCCCTCGACCGCCACGTCCATGTTCGGGGTGCGTCCCCAGACGCCACGCCGGTCTCCGATCGTGAGGCCGTCCGCCAGGCCGCCCGCGGTGTCGACGTCCACCGCCATCGGCACCGTTCGCACGAGGTCCGGGTCCAGCGCGGCCGCCACCACGAACGGGTCGTGGATGAAGGCCCCGTAGAAGCCGTCGTAGCGCTCGTGGAACTCGAAGTACCAGCGCAGGGCATCGACGACGTAGCGGATCACGGGGTTCGTTGCGGGCGCGTCCCCGGAGCCCGGGGTGGTTCCCGCGCGCGCCGCCAGTGCCTCGACATCCGCCGGCATGATCCGCGCGCGCTCGGTCACATCCAGGCCCATCGCGAGGCCGCGCATTGTCGTGGGGTCGGCATCGACGGCCGCCTGCCACGCCGCGAAGCACTCGTGGGCCGCCTCCGGGTCGCAATGGACGTTCCACTCCGTGGTGGGCGTCGTGTTGCCGGGGACGGTGAAGGCGCCACCCATCATGATCCAGCGCTTCAGCAGCCTCGGCAGCGCCGGCTCCTCGCGCAGCGCGAGCGCGAGGTTCGTGAGGGGGCCGAGGGTCACCAGGGTCAGCTCGCCTGGGCGGCGCCGGGCCTCCTCCGCGATCACCGACGGCCCGAACCGGCCGGACACGCCACGCTGGGGGTCCGGCAGCACCGCGAACCCGGTGCCCGTGGGCCCGTGCGTCTCGGGCGTGATCTCCAGCGGGCGTACGAGCGGAACCCGCTGCCCGATGGACACCTCCACGTCGCCGCGCCCGGCCAGCTCAAGGATCGCGAGGGTGTTGCGCGCGGTGTCTGCCGCCTCGACGTTTCCGGACAGGCAGGTGACCGTCACCAGCTCGGCCTCGGGGCTGGCGGCGGCGTAGAGCAGGGCGAGGGAGTCGTCGATGCCCGTGTCGACGTCCAGGATCAGCGGGATGCGGTGCGTCGTGTCGGTCACGCGGTCCTCCCCTGCGCAATGTCCGTCGTCATCAGACGGCCCTGGGATT
>Ga0315271_10001495_pt1 | contig 14117 bp, 14 predicted proteins | sample C3_top_MG_FD_204664 | JGI IMG/M metagenome (GOLD analysis project Ga0315271, IMG submission 204664) | Sediment microbial communities from Yellowstone Lake, YNP, Wyoming, USA - C3_top | ecosystem: Environmental > Aquatic > Freshwater > Lake > Sediment | place: USA: Wyoming | collected 2017-08-01 | reverse complement strand
CCACCACGGCCAGGACACGAGTCCCGGCTCTCATCGCAGAAGCGCTGGCAGAGGTTCCCGCATGAGCGAAGACCATCGTGGACATGAGCTGACGGTCGGTCGAGGCGTCATCGAGGAATTGGTACGCCTGGCCGCCCTCGAGGTGCCCGGGGTCCTGCGCGTCGGTCGAGGTGGACCAGCCTGGCGCCGTTTCCTCGGCGGACGGTCCGTTTCGGTCCACTTCGAAGCCGAGCGGGTCCGCGTGCGCCTGTGGGTCGTGGCTCGGCCGGGCCAGGGGATCCGCCCACTGACCTCCCAGGTGGGAGCGGCCGTGGCGGCCACCGTGGAGCGCCTCCTGGGCCTTGAGCTGGCCGACGTCACCGTCCTGGTCGATGGCGTCGGGAGCTGACCGCGTCCGCGGTCGTCGGACGGGTCGTCGCCTTGCCCTGTCCACGGTCTTCGAGGCTGAGTTCGGGGTCCACACGATGGAGGCGATACTGGACCGCCACCTTGCCGAAGAGGAGCGCGACGAGAACACGGTGGCCCTCGCGCGGGAACTGGTCGATGGCGTCGTTCGGTATCGCGACAGCATCGATGCGGAGATCGGCCGGCGGGCGCCGCAGTACCCGGTTCCCGGGCTTGCCCGGATGGACCGAGCTCTCCTCCGTACGGCCATTTGCGAGGTGCTACACTCGGCGACGCCAGCCCGGGTAGCCATCGCCGAATGGGTCGAGTTGGCGCGCACCTATAGTGGAGACCCGATGCGCCGCCTCATGAATGGGGTGCTCGGGAACATAGCAGCGGAGCCCGACGGCGAACGGCCGGCGGTCTAACCACCCCACTCCGAGGAGGGAGTCAGTGGCAACAACTTACGAGCGCCTCAAGAAGCTCGTCGTCGAGCAGCTCGGTGCCGACGCGGATGAAGTCACGCCGGAAGCGTCGTTCGTCGACGACCTGAACGCCGACTCGCTGGACCTCGTGGAGCTCATCATGAGCCTCGAAGAGGAGTTCGGGACGGAGATCTCGGACGAGGACGCGGAAAAGATCCGCACCGTCCAGGATGCCGTCGACTACATCGACGAGCGCTCCTCTTAGCCACTCCCAGGGTGGGATCGGCCCAGGCGTACGCACGGCGACTGGGCTTCCGCGTCCGAGACGAGGGCCTGTTCCAACAGGCTCTCGTGCACTCGAGTTGGCTGCACGAACATCCGGACGAGGCGCGCGGCCACAACGAGCGCCTCGAACACCTGGGTGACGCCGTGGTCAACCTGGCGATCTCGCAGGCCCTCTATGAACGCCACCCCGACGACGACGAGGGCGACTTATCGGCACGTCGCGCTGCCATCGTCTCGACTGCCGGTCTGGCGCGTCTGGGCGCGCGCATCGACCTTGGCCAGGAACTGATGCTCGGTGAGGGTGAGTCGCAAGGCGACGCCCGTCGTCGCCCGTCGCTATTGGCCTCGTCGTTCGAGGCCCTTGCCGGTGCGCTCTACCTTGATGTCGGGTTCGAGCCGGTGCGCAAGTGGCTGGTGGAGCTCGCCTCGCCGGAACTGGAGGCAGGGTCCTCCGTCGGCGCGCTCAAGAGCCCCAAGAGCCGGCTCCAGGAACACACCCAGCGCACGACCGGCGAGCGACCTGTCTATCGCCTGATGGAGGCGACCGGTCCGGACCACGATCGCTCATTCCGGATCGAGGTGACGGTGGACGGTGAAGTCCTGGGTGTCGGCGAGGGCCCATCACGCCGTGTGGCGGAGACCGCCGCCGCAGCCCAGGCGATGGAGTCTCTTCTGGTGTCCGGTCAGCCGGGTCGGTCCGAGGCGACCGGCACATGAGCGGGGAACGCCTGCCGACACCACCCCGGCTGCTGGGTCTCCGGCTCCAGGGCTTCAAGTCGTTCGCCGAACGAACGGTCGTCGAGTTCGGCAGCGGGATCAGTGCGGTCGTCGGGCCGAACGGATCGGGCAAGAGCAACCTGGCCGACGCGCTTCGCTGGGCATTGGGCGAGCAGGGCCGCGCCCTCCGGTCGCGCAAGGCGGAGGACGTCATCTGGGCCGGTTCGGACAAACGGGCGGCGCAGGGGATGGCGGATGTCACCCTCGTCGTGGACAACGCGGACGGACTGCTGCCAGTGGACTTCCAGGTCCTGGAGCTGGGTCGGCGGCTGTACCGGTCCGGCGAGAACGACTACCTCCTGAACAAACAGCGCATCCGGCTGCGGGACCTGGTGGACCTGCTGGACGCCGCGCACCTGGCCGACAACGCGTTCCTGTTCATCGGGCAGGGGATGGTCGACCAGGCTCTCGCCCTGCGACCGGAAGAGCGGCGTCCGCTGTTCGAGGAGGTCGCAGGGGTACGCCGGCACGAACGTCGTCGGCGCAAGGCGGAGGAGCAGCTGGCTGAATCCGAAGCAAACCTTGCCCGCGTGGAGGACATCCTGGCCGAGCTGCGGCCACAGGTCCGACGCCTCGCCGCGCAGGCCGAGCAGCAGGCCAGTCGATCCACGATCGGTGAAGAACTGACGGCGGCCCTGCTGGCCAATGCCCACGCGCGCTGGTTCGAGGTGTCCTCCCGGGCGGCGGAGGCGGCGACGAGGGGTCGACGCGCCCGGGTCGAGGTGGATGCTGCGATGGCGGACCTGACCGCGGCCGAAGGTGTCGCGTCGGCCGTCGCGGAGGCCCTCTCGGCGCGGGCCCGGGTGGAGGCGGAGCGACGCGAGAGTCACGATCTGGCACGCGCCGCGCTCACGGCCCTCCAGCTGACCGACGGCAGGTTCACGTCCGAGCTGGACGGCCTGCTGCGGGATCGGGCTCGGCTGACAGGTGAACGCGAGGGTGCCGAGACGGATGGCGTCCGACAGCGACGAGCCCTGGCGGCGCCGATCCCAGCGCGGGACAGCGAGCTCGAAGGCGCCGTCGCGGAGGCGGAGCGGGCGCTGGCCGAAGCGCTCGCGGAACTGGGGACCCTTCGTGCGGCGACACGAGCCCAGGGCGAGGAACTGGCCGCGGTCCGTCGGGCGCAGGTAGCCCGGACCGCAGAGCTGGAGACCGCCCGGCGACGAGTCGCAGACGCTGAGCGGCAGCATGCCGAGGAAGTGGCTCAAGCTGCCGGCTCTGCCGAGCGACGGGCCGCGCTCGAGGTGAGGCTGGCTACGGCTCGGGCGGACCTGGCGACGGCGACCGAGCGGGAACGCACGGCGGTCGATGCACGCGAGCGGGCACGCGAACGTGTCGAAGCCGCCGAGGCGCTGCGCACCGGTGCAGCGGACCGATCGGCGCGAGTGGGCGCGATCCTCGCCGCAGCGCGTGGTCGCCTGTCATCCCTGGAGGCCAGGCTGGCCGAGGACGAGACGCGCGGGATCGCCCGGGCCGCCCGGCGTCACGGCGGTCGACGCGTAGACGATGACCTGGTCGTGGACCCCGGCCTGCGGGCGGCGGTGGAGGCGGCGCTGGCCGGTTCGGCGCGGGCCTACGTCGTTGGCATGGCGGCCGTGCCGGATCTGGGCACGGAACGCGGCGTGGTCGTGGTCGGGGAGCGGGCCGGATCGGTACCCGCCGCCGCCGATGCGAAGGAACGTCGATTCCGCGAGGCGCTGGCCTCGGCCGGCGGGGCGATGCTGGCGGATGCCGTGGGGCGTGACGGCGCGGGGGTCGCCCGCCGGCTCCTCGCCCATGCCGCGTGGTTGCCGGACCTGGCGGCGTGCCTGGCGATCCAGTCGGATCTCCCGGTCGGCTGGATCGCCGTGCCGCGCGATGGCTCCGCGGTCGTGGGCGATGTCACCGTGGCATTGGGCGCGGCCGACCCGATCCTGGAGCGACGGGCGGAGCTGACAAGTATCGGGACAGAGGTGGAGCGCCTGGCCTCGGACGCCCAAGCCGCGACCGAGGAAGTCGAGACAGCCGCGGGGACATCGAGGGACGTCCGCGCTGCCCTGGATGCCGCTCGGGACGTGGAGGCGGCTGCCACGACGGGACGTCGTCGCGCTGAGGAATCGGAGCGCACTGCCGCGAGGGAGCTCGAGGCGGTCGCGCGCGAGGCGGCCTGGCATGCGGCCCAGGTGGAGCGACTGGCCGGTGAGTTGAGCAGGAGCCGAGGAGCGGTCGCGGTCCGCGAATCCGGTGATGCACCGGCCCCGACGGGAATCGGACTGGGCGCCGGCGTCGAGCCGCTCGACGGCGCTGCGCTCGCTGCGTGGGAGTCGAGAGCGACGGAACTGCGGGCGTCCCGCGATCGGCTGGCCGCCGAGCTGGCCGTCGTGGATGCCGCGCGCCGCGACGCCGAACACCTGCGAGCCCGAGCCGAGGCCGCCGTGGCGATGGGCGAGGAGCGAGCCACGCGAGTCACCATGGATCTCGAGGCGCTTGATGCAAGAGAGGCCGGCCTCCGCCAGGAGCGGGACCGGGTCCGGGCGGACCTGGCGTCCGCCGTCGATGCCGAGGCAACGGCCCGTGAGGCGCTTCGAACCCTGCGGTCGGCGGACCTGGAGGATCGCGATCGCCTGGGGGCGGCAGAGCGCGAGGCCAGTGCCGCTCGAGAGCGCCTCCGTGCAGCTGACGAGCGCTCTCGGGCCGCTGAGCGTTCCGAACTGGAGACTCGCCTTGGTGCCGACGCGCTGCGGGAGCAGGTGCTCGTCGAGTTGGCCGGCCTCGGCGATGTCGGCATCCTCGGCCTGGCGACGGTCGCCGGAGTGGCACCTCCCGACACGGCCTCGATCATGGCGGATCGCGACCTGGTCAGTGGAGCGGACCTTGCCGACGGCAACGAGGCCGATGACACGTCGTCGACCGCATCCTCTGATGAGACGGCGGCCCTGCAGGCCGCGCTGGACGTCGCGATCGTCGCGTGGGCCGAGGCTCCGCCCAGGGACCCACCGCCGGGACCCGGTCGCCTCGCGCAGATCCGTCGCCGCTTTCACGATCTCGGCGCGGCAGACCCCAATGCCCTCGAGGATCATGCGGCCCTCAGCGCCCGCCTCGGGACGCTTGAGGCGCAGCAGGCCGACCTGCGCACCGCCATCGCCAGGACGCGCGAACTGATCTCAGAACTGGGCACGCTCATCGCCGACCAGTTCCGGACGACGTTCGCGGCGCTCGAGACGGCGTTCGAGGCCAGGTTCGAGCAACTCTTCGGTGGCGGCTACGCGCGGCTCTCCCTGACGGACCCATCGGACCTGGGGTCAACCGGCGTGGAGATCGTGGCTCGGCCGCCGGGCAAGAAACCACAGGCCCTCGGGATGCTCTCCGGGGGCGAACGAGCCCTGACCGCGGTCGCGCTACTGTTCGCGATGCTGGAGGTCCGGCCCGTCCCGTTCTGCGTGCTGGACGAGGTCGACGCCGCGCTGGACGAGGCGAATATCGGCCGGTTCGCCGACGCGCTCCGGAGCCTGGCCCACCAGACCCAGTTCATCGTCATCACCCACAACCGTGGCACGATCGAGGCGGCCGATGCGCTCTACGGCGTGACCGTGGGGGACGACTCGGTCAGCCGGGTCATCAGCCTGCGGCTGGATGAGGCCCAGGCGCTCGCGGAACGCGGCCGGGGCGATCTCGCCCCGGTCGGCTAGGCCGGGCGCATGCCCTTCTGGCGTCGTAACCGCGACCAACCGACCGAACCTGCATTTCCCGCGGCGATCGAACCGGAGGCGGTCGAGCCCGGCTGGGAACCCGACCCCGCCGACTTCGACGAGCCGGCGCTCGACGTCGCGGTCGCGCGCGAGCCTGACCCTGAGCCAGCACCCGAATCCGAACCCGGACCCGAAGCCGAGCCGGCGCCCGACCTCGAACCGCCGGTCTTGCCGCCGGCTCCGGCGCCATTCGATCCCACCGCATTCCTCGCCGTTGCGCCCATCGGCACCATCGATGCCGGCCTCGAACGCTCCCGTGGTGGCTTCATGTCCCAGCTTCGGGGGTTTCTCGGTGGCGCCGACGGCCCCGCCTGGGACGAGGTCGAGGAAACGCTCATCGCGGGCGACGTGGGCGCATCCCTGGCCATCGACGTCGTGGAACGGGCCCGAAAGCGTCACGAACCGGCCGGGCCGGAAGCCGCGGTCCGCGCCGAGCTGTCGGCGCTCCTCGTGCGACGCGATCTCGACTGGGAGCCGCGGTCCGCGGTCGTCGGCGGCCCGGCCGTGGTGCTCGTCGTGGGCGTCAACGGCACCGGCAAGACGACGACGATCGGCAAGCTCGCCACCCGCTACGCCGCGGAGGGGCGCTCGATCATCCTCGCTGCAGCCGACACCTTCCGCGCGGCCGCCATCGACCAGCTCCGGATCTGGGCCGACCGCGCCAAGGTCCCGGTCGTGGCCCATGCGCCCGGCGCCGATCCCGGTGCCGTGGTCTACGACGCCATTGACGCCGCCGTCGCGCGCGGCGCGGACCTGGTCATCGCGGATACGGCGGGCCGCCTGCACACGAAGTCGAACCTGATGGACGAGCTGACCAAGATCCGCCGGATCGTCGACAAGCGGCTGCCCGGCGCGGAACCAGAGACCCTGTTCGTGCTGGACGCTACGACCGGGCAGAACGGTCTGGCGCAGGCGATCGCCTTCCACAAGGCAGTGGGGCTGACCGGCATCGTCCTGACCAAGCTCGATTCGACCGCCAAAGGCGGGATCGTCTTCGCCATCGAGCACGCCCTGGACGTTCCCGTCCGCTTCGTCGGGGTGGGGGAGCAGGCCGGCGATCTCATCGTCTTCGATCCGGACGCCTTCGTGGAGGCCCTCTTCGCCTGACCGTCAGCCGGACGTGTAACAGGGGCTGGCGCAAGACGTCATAGAGCAAACCCAACTCGGCTTCATCGAACAGGAGACCCAGATGTCTCGACGACGAACCGGCGGACTGCTCATCATCGCCGGTGTCGTGCTCGTCCTTATCTCCTCGTTAGCCGCGGCCTTTGGCGGCGCCGACTTGATCGCGGTCGGTGGCCCGGGGTATCTGCTCGTCGGCGTCTGCCTCGGGCTGCTCGGCGCTGGCGTCGCCCTTCTGAGCATCGACAGACCGATCTTCGGCGGCACGCTCGCGCGAAGAGGATTGAAGACGCTCGCCATCGGACTGCTCGGAGGATCCGTCACGATTTCCCTGATGGCACTGCCGGGTTTCGAGGGATGGAAGGTGATGACCCTCTTCGTGCCGTTCTTCGTGTTCGCGTGGGCGACGATCATCGGGGCCGGGATGACCGTGCTTGCGCTCATCGCTGCTGGCGGTCGGCCGCGGATCGTTGGCGTCATGTCGCTCGTCGTCGTGTTGGGCCTATTCGTCGCGAACGCCGCAAGGTGAACCTGGACGCGAGTGGGGCCACCCACGCGATCCGCATCCACGGCCGCAACTTCGACGCAAGGATATGGACATGACACAGCGCGCACCCGATCCATCGGGCATTGACGCTCCACAGCCGGATTCGATCGCCGAGCCCGCCCCGCCAGGCGCCGTGTCCGATGGCGGCCCGCCAGGCTGGATCGCGCTCCGTGGACCAGGCGACCAAGGCCGCCGAACTCCGCTCCTGCTCGGCTGCCTGCTCCTCGGCGCGTTGTTGCTGGCGAGTCCTCTGCTTGCCGTTGCCATCCTCGACAACGCAGGGTCAAGCGGCTCCGACACCCAGACGATCGGATTCGGGAGCGGCGGATCAGGATGCACCCTCACGAACCTCGCATCGAGCTTTCCGCTCGATGTCCCGATCCGCGACGTCGTCACGTTCTCCCCGCCGTTGCCGGCCGGCGCCACCGTAACGATAAGGATCGAGAAGAACGGGACAGAACTCGTCGATCGCCGCGAGACGGTCACAGCAGGGGAGGCTGCCGCCTGCATCCAGGGGACGCTTTCGCCCCTCGAAGTGGGCCACTACCGAGTGGAAGCGGAGGTCAGTCCCAGCACGATGCCGCTGATCAACGGCGAGTTCGACGTCACACCGTAGTCGGGCATGCTCCGAGATCGGGACGTTCGGGCCATGGGGTGATGCCAGACGGCCGCGCTGAGCTGCTGGCCACGCACGCGATCCGCATCCACGGCCGCCGACGCCCGCGAGGACGACCCACCGACACTGCGGCTCGTTCTCGGCCGTCTCCGGTCCGATGAACACTCGCGCCGCGCTGGCCCTGCTCGTCGCCGCGACCATCGTTGTCGGGTGCACTGACGCCCGACACGATGGGGCCTCGTCCGCTTCGTCCGGCTCGTCCTCGGCCGCCACGTGGCGACTGGCGACCGTCCTTCCCTTCGAGGCCGGACGATTCGAGGCTGCGGCACGAAGGGATGACATCGTCGTCGGGGACGAGACCGGCTGGGTCGAGCTGGACGATGGCTGGATGCCGATCGACTCGTCTGACGGGAGTCCGCACTATGGGCTGGCTGCTACGCGCAACGTGCTTGTTGCGTGGGCAGAGGGTGGCCGCATCCAGACGAGCAGCATCGGCCTCGCCTGGACGGACGCCGTGGCTGGTCCCGACGAGGCGAATATCGCCGCGATCGTCCCGCTCGGCGACCGTCTGGTGATGCTCGGTGAGGGCGTCCGTCAGCGCATCGGGGCCTGGGCCTCGAGTGACGGGATGCTGTGGTCGCCCCTCGGCGACGCGCCGCTGGGCATGGTCGCGGGGACGGAGATTCCCGGCAGGGGTCTTGTCGGCGTCGGGTGGGCGGGGACCGAGGCCGCCGCCTGGATCACCGCCGACGGGGAACAGTGGCGGCCCTTTCCGCCTTCGCATGGTGACGGCGGGAGCGCGATGACGGGTGTGGCAGAGGGGGGAGGGACGGTCGTGGCAGTCGGGGAGTCCAACGGGGCGACGGTCGCGTGGCGGAGCGACGATCTAGAAACGTGGACGGCGTCGGCGATCTCTGCCACGAGCGACATCAACATTCGCACGATCGGGCACGTGAACGGGCTGTTCGTGATCGCCGGCCAACGGAGCCGCAAGCCGACGCTCTGGCTGTCTGAGGACGGCCGCACCTGGTCGGCCACCCTGCTACCGATGCCGCCAGCAACCAGCGGGGAGGCGGTCGTGATCCGGGAGATCGGGGACCGGGTCGTCGTTTTCGGCTACGTGACGCAGGACATGGGCAACGGGGGGAGCTGGCCCGTCGCGCATCTCGTCTGGACGCTCGAGCCGCCCGACTGAGAGCCTGTAGCCGATCGGCGGGAGCGAGCCGTCTCAGCAGTCGAACGCAAACCAGCACAACTCGTTGCGCAGCCGCTGGTCGTCGAGCACAAGCTCTCGGATCTCGTGGGGGAGTCGGGCGTGCTGCCACTGGCACTCCACACGACCGGCCTCCGCGCGGTCGTCTTCAGTCGCTGCCGCACGCGCGGCCCTGATCGCGTAGGCCGCGGCTCCGAGTTCGTGGGCCGCCACATGGCCCACCGCGGCGGCCTGCCCGGCAGCGTACGCGGGATGCCGTGCTGCCCCACTCAGGTCTCTGGCCGCGGCGTTGGCATGGCCGGCCGCCGTGCGGGCCTCTCCCCACCTGATCTCACCCCGCGCCCAGGCACGCCCAAGGTCGATCGCCAGACGTGGACGGTCGTCCTTCGGCCGTGCCTGCTCGAAGTGGTGCAGCACGTGCTCCGCGCAAACAGCAGCCCACATCGCGAGAAGACGATGATCGTCGTCGGGGAGTATCCCGCCGCGACGCACGGTGATGAACCGCGGATCCCGGATCTTGGGGAGGATCACCAGTTTGCCCCTCGGACAAGGAGCGAGGCCGCTCGCGATCGGCTACAGGCTCTGAGCTCCTGACTCCTGCGTGGCACTGGCATCGAGCGAACGACCTACGGGACCGCGGATGGGCTCGAGGTGTCCGCCTCGTTCCCGGTCGGGGTCCCCTGCCCAAGGGCGAGGTAGTAGCGGCCGTTCTCACGGCTCATCGGGATGGTCGTGTCGAAGGCGGAGCCATCGACGGCGATCAGGCCTTGCACCGTCGCCACGACGTAGATGCCTTCGAACTCGTCCAGGTACCGCAGCGTCAGGTTCTTGATTTGCTTGCCGCCGTCGTGCTCGATCGCGTTGGCGACAGCCGCCCGGGCATCAACGGTGTCGGCGACCGGCGCGCAAGCGGCGACCATCGCCAGGACGATCACGCCGCCGATCAGCCACTTCACCATCGATCGGCCACCCTCGTAGTCACCCTGCCGACGTAAGGTGTACCAGAAGTCGTTGTCCTTGGAGAGCAAGTGATGTCGAGCGGTAGTACTGACTCCGATGGCCCACGTCTCGATCGGGAGGTGCGCCTCGGGCTCGCCGTGGCGGCTCCGCTTGCCGTGGTGGCCCTCGCCTACGCGCTGTGGTGGGTCAGTGACCGTCTCCTCTATGTCGGTCCACTGGATCGCGCGGCATTCGGCTGGGCCGTCGTCGTCCCGGTCTGGCTCTGCGCGCCGATCGCTGCCGGACTTGCCTGGCGCCGGCTGACGGTTCGTGCCACGGCGGCGGCGGCGGTCTTGAGCGGGACGGTCATCAGCAGCGTGTCTGCCTTCTTGTTCTGGCAGGCCGCCGCGCACCCTGGCTGCGAGTACGGCGCGACCCGAACCCCGCTCGAGTGGGTCGTGCCGTCCCTGTTCGTGGGCATCGTGGTCGGCGCAGGCGTGGCTGCCAGCGGCCTGCTTTCCGTGATGATCGTTCGGCGTGGCCACCCCTGGCGCGCCGCGGTCACCGGCGCGTTGGTGGGCCTGGCGTGCATCTTCGTGGCGATCTTCGTGTTCGTCATCGTGACGCCCGGACTCGGCTGCCAGCGTCCGCCGATCTGAGCTCAGCCACCGACCGGCTGATCTCGCTCGACCTCCACGGCGATCTCGGCCGGTGATCTCCCGACGGCGTCGGGCAGGACGTGCAGTGATCTGACCGGCGACCACCACAGGATCGCGGCGCCGATCAACCCGCCAAGTGGTGCCAACCAGGCCGTTGCGCGCAGCCCGATGACCTCCGCCAGCAGCCCGGCCGCTAAGGTGGCCACCAACTGCGCCACCACCGCCGCGACATGGAACGTGGACGTCACGCGCCCCAGCGCCCGGTCGTGGACGAGGGTCTGCCGGACGGATGCTTCAGTGACGTCGTAGACCGTGACGGCTGAGTCCGCGACCAGCTGCTGCATGACCAGGCACGTGATGGCGACGACCGGCAGGCCGGACGGGGCAAGCGGGATGAACGCATTGCCGACGGCCGCCAGCAACATCGCGACGATCGCGACCCGGCCGATCCCCCAACGGCGCGTCGCACGTGTCGCGATGACCGCGCCGATGAACGAGGAGAAGCCACCGACTCCCGCCACGAGGCCAAGGACGATCGGACTCAGCGCCAGTTCGTCGAGCACGAACAGGAAGAAGGTGGCCCCGAAGATCCCCCAGAGTCCGGCCAGCGCCATCTGCGCCCCGGCGAACGCGCGCAGGACCGGGTCGTGGATGACGAGCCGCAGACCCTCCCGGATCTCGTCCAGGACGGGCTCGCGATCCTCGTGCGGTGGGGGCGGCGCCTCCTCATGCCGGATCGAGCCGAGCAGGACCGCGGACGCAAGGAAGCTCAGCGCGTCGAGCAGGATGGCGATGGGCGCGCTCAGGAGCTGGACGAGGAAGCCACTGATCCCGAAGGCCATGAATTCGGCCGCGGAGCCGCTTGCAGCCAGGGCTGAGTTCGCCTCAACCAGTCGGTCGCGCTCGACGATCGTGGGCAGGTAGGCGTTATCGGCGGAATCGAAGAAGGTCGTCAGGATCGCGGCCAGCCCGGAGACGATCAGGAGCTGCCAGAAGGTCAGCACCCCGAGTGCGAAGGCGACCGGGATCGAACCTAGCAAGGCGGCTCGCCCCAGGTCGGCCCAGATCAGGACCGGCCGACGACGGAGTCGGTCGACCCACGCCCCGGCGACCAGCCCGAACACCAGCGTCGCCACGAGGTCCAGGCTGCGCAGGACCGCGATCTCGATCGCGCCGGAGCCAAGGACCAGGATGGCCGCCAGCGGTAGCGCGATCCGGGTGACCAGCGACCCGAAGATCGAAACGGTCGCCGCCGTCCAGACGCGGACGAACGCCGGGTTGCGCCAGAGTGGGGAAGCGAATGGGTTGCGCACGGTGGCCGAGCGTACACGCCCCGCAGGACCATCGTCCGGGGCGGCCCGAACGACCCTGCGGTACACTCGCCTTCCTCGGCACGCCAGAATCCGCGTGCCACCCGACTCGGCCGTGGGAGACCACGCTGCCGGAACGGTCAGACCACCCGACGGAGTTCCCACCCGGACCATGTTCGACACCCTGAGCGAGCGGCTTCGCAAGACGCTCGGCAACCTGACCGGCCGAGGCCGGATCAGCGAGGCCGACGTCGATGCCGCGATGCGCGAGGTCCGTCTCGCCCTGCTCGAGGCGGATGTCAACTTCAAGGTGGTCAAGGACTTCGTCGCTCGCGTCCGCGAGAAGGCCGTCGGTGGGGACATCCTCGAGAGCCTCAGCGCGGGCCAGCAGATCGTGAAGATCGTCAACGACGAGCTCGTGGCGCTCCTGTCCGCCGGCGACCGCACGTTCCACCTGAGCGGCAACCCGGCCGTCATCGCGATGGTGGGTTTGCAGGGTTCGGGCAAGACGACTTCCACCGCGAAACTGGCCCGTCACGTCGTCAAGCTCGGTCGGCGGCCGCTCCTCGTGGCTGCGGACCCCTATCGTCCGGCGGCCGCGGAGCAGCTGGAGACGTTGGGCAAGAGCCTGGGAATCCCGGTCTATCGCGCTCCGCTCGGGACGCCCGTCGTCGAGATCGCCCGCGGGGGCGTGGAGGCGGCGAAGCGCCAGGTCCGCGATGTCGTGATCATCGATACCGCCGGTCGGCTGAGCGTGGACGAAGCGCTGATGGCGGAGATCGCGGCGGTGAACGCGGCCGTCAAGCCGGTCGAGACGCTGCTCGTGGTGGATGCCATGACCGGCCAGGAGGCGGTGGCGGTCGCCCAGGCCTTCGCCGCGGCCGTGCCCGTTTCCGGCCTGATCCTGACCAAGATCGATGGCGACGCCCGCGGCGGTGCGGCCCTCTCGATCAGCTCCGTGACCGGCGTGCCGGTCAAGTTCATGGGCACCGGCGAGAAGACGGATGCGCTGGAAGTCTTCCACCCGGATCGCCTGGCCAGCCGGATCCTGGGGATGGGCGACATCCTGACCCTGGTGGAGCGGGCCCAGGAGGTCGTGGACGTCAAGGACGCCGCCAGGATGGAAGAGAAGCTGCGCAAGGCGAGCTTCACCCTGGAAGACATGCTGGATTCCATGCAACAGATGCAGAAGATGGGTCCGCTGGGCAATCTCGTCTCGATGATCCCGGGGATGGGCAACCTGGCCGGTGAGGCCCAGGCGGCCGTCGATCGGGGCGACCTCAAGCGGACGGAGGCCATCATCCGCGCGATGACACCGGGCGAGCGGCGCGATCCCACCATCCTCAACGGCTCACGCCGGCGGCGGATCGCCGCCGGGTCCGGCACCGCCCTTCCCGAAGTCAACCGGCTGGTCAAGCAGTTCGGTGAGATGCAGAAACTCATGAAACAGCTATCCGGCGGTGGCAAACGAGCCGCCCTCGGCGCGCTGTCCGGCCGCCGCTAGGCACGATAGGAGACCGACCGATGACTGACCAGCACACCCCGATCCCCGAGCCCGTGCCCGGGACGCCGATCCAACCCATGCCCGAGGCGCCGACCGAGGCGTGGACCCCGCCGACCAACGAGATGACAGCCGCCCCAGCCGCCCCACTCGCCCCCGCGGCTCCTGCGCTGCCGGCCGACGTTGTGACGGTGCCGGCTGCCGTTGCGCTGCCGCAGCCGGTTCAGCCCGTATCCGCTTCGGCGAAGTCCGGCCGAGGTGGCCGGCTTCGCCTGGTCGTAGCGGCAGCCGTGGTGGCGGTCGTCCTGGGCGCGACAGCAGCTGTAGCAGCGCTCCTGACGGGTTCCACACCGCAGGCGAGCGTGCTGCGCTACGTGCCGCAGGACACCATCGTGTACGGCGAACTGCGCCTGGACCTGCCAGGCGATCAGCGCCAGGCCGCGAGCGCGTTTCTGTCCAAGTTCCCGGGCTTCGCCGATCAGGCCGCCCTGGACACGAAGCTGGATGAGGCGCTGGACCAGCTGATCGGCAAGGCCTCGGATGGCAAGCAGAGCTTTACCACTGACATCAAGCCGTGGTTCGGCGGTGAGGTCGCCTTTGCCGTGGGTCCA
>Ga0315271_10001494_pt1 | contig 14118 bp, 12 predicted proteins | sample C3_top_MG_FD_204664 | JGI IMG/M metagenome (GOLD analysis project Ga0315271, IMG submission 204664) | Sediment microbial communities from Yellowstone Lake, YNP, Wyoming, USA - C3_top | ecosystem: Environmental > Aquatic > Freshwater > Lake > Sediment | place: USA: Wyoming | collected 2017-08-01 | reverse complement strand
AGGCCGTGCCGGGTCCGCTGTTTACGTTTGCGGCTTACCTCGGGACGGTGATGCAGCAAGGGCTGGGAGGGTGGAGGATGGGTCTGTGGTGCCTGCTGGCGATTCTTCTTCCCGCGTGGCTGCTGATCGGCGGCGCACTGCCCTTTTGGAACCAGCTCCGTGCGAAGACGTGGGCGCAGGCGGCATTGCGTGGCGCGAACGCGGCAGTGGTGGGGGTGCTTTTGGCCGCGCTCTACAATCCCGTGTGGACGGAGGGAGTCAGGGGCGCAAGGGATGTGGCGGCGGCGGTAGTGGCGTTTGGGCTGTTGCAGTGGTGGAAAGCGCCGCCGTGGGTCATTGTTTTGCTGGCGGCTGGCGCCGGGGAGTGGTTACTCGGCTGAGTTGAGTGGCGGAAAGAGGCCAGCCACAAAGGAGCGAATAGGCGGGAAAGGCGGTCACCAGCTTTGCCCATGTCTGGGACAAGTGTTCCGTGTTCGAGATCGGGCGAGATGTCAAATCCGAGACTGTTTGGCGAGGCGGCCTTCGGCCAGTTCGAGGATGCGCGCCATGTGTGCTATGGCGATAGAGAAAATGGGTTCTGGCAGCGTAGTCAACCTCGGCTCGTAAAGCCGAGCTGAGGAAATCCTTGGAGCGCAGGGCAAGGTTGGGAAGAGGGATTAGCCGCTGCTGTTGCGAGGTCGAGAAGCTCCGTTGACTGTTGGTTTGGCGAGCTGCTCGTGAGATTTCCGCCCGTAAACCCGCTCGTAGGCGCGGCAAAAGGGGCACAAACGAGTTTCAACCTCGCTCGTAAGCCAATAGGCCGGACCCTTCTGTTTATTTCGCGCCCGGCGGCACACCGGACAGTGCAGGCATACCTTTGCCAACGCGATATCATGTTTACTAGACGTTTTGCGTTCCATGGGAACAGGCTATAAAGTCCGGAATAGCAAACTTGTGCCGACTGGGCAGCCGGAACAACAACCAGGAAAGGCCGCCCACAATTGCGCGGTCGCCGAACTACCCGTGCAATGCCCGAGGATGAGATGTTTTGGTGTCCAACGACGGATAGCCTCAATAGTAGCCCTCATGCGTTCCGGTCCAGCCCCGCACAAATGCATGCCACCTATGACGGCATGAAATGGTCGGGCTGAAGTGAGGTCGCGGACGTATGCCAGGGTATTCACCACGCCTGCATGAGCGCACCCAAGGATGACCACCAAACCGGCCTCGGTGTCAAAGTAAAGGGCTTGGTCATCAAGGAGCTGATCAGGGCGGGTGCAGCCGGCATCCAAAAAGAACCGACCTCCGGTATCTTCGAAAAGATTTGTCCGGGGGATTTCTCCCGTGACGAAGAATCTAGGCAGCACTTCCGTCGGTTTCGTGGTCCACACAACCTTTCGCTCGGGTTTGCGTAACAGCTGAACGGAGTTGGGAGCTAATCCGATGAACCGAGCTGTGCCGTCTGAGTTGGCCGCGAATTTTGGGCCAAGCACCGAGGGATGTGCGTAGAACGTTGCCAGTGGAGCGGACTGGCAAATCGTCTCGATCCCACCCGTATGGTCATAATGGCCATGGCTCAAAGCCACCGCATCAACATCCTCGAGAAGCAGGCCCATCTTCTGGGCGTTGTGCAAAAGCAGATCGCTTTGGCCGGTATCGAATAGCAGTTTCTTGCCACCAGACCGGACGAGGAGCGAGAACCCATGTTCCGCTCTGAGTCCAGCCACGTTGACACTGTTTTCGACTAACGTGGTTATGGTCACGCCCTCACTCATGTCGCTCCATGAATTTGGCGGAAGCGGTGGCTCGAATGCAACCATCTTGGCGCAGGTGGTGCCGCAGGGAAAGGTGGCGGCCGCGCACCTGGAACCGGAGATGATTAGGCATATCCACCAAAAGGCGATGGTGGGCGGATCCGAGAAGGCCAACTTGCTTCCGTACCAAGTGTTTCTTGTGTTTCGGGAGGAGAGCTGAGGGCCGCTGCTGCGAAGATTGATGTCAGGAAGGAGTTGACAATTGGGTCCATGTTATGAACCATGGTGCATAACGAATTGTCGTATGGCGCGTCCGGTAAGCAAGCGGGTGATTGAGAAGCCCCCCACCATGGAGGGGTTCAAGCCCTTTGGCATTCCCATGCATGACCTGGAGCCGGTGGTGCTGCTGTTTGAGGAGTTCGAAGCGCTTCGCCTGGCCGATTACCTGGGACTTCCCCACAAAGAGGGGGCCCGGCGAATGAAGGTATCGCGCCCGACCTTCACCCGGATCTGTGACAAGGCGCGGCGAACGCTTGCGACGGCCCTGGCGGAAGGCAAAGCCCTGTTCATCGAGGGTGGCACCTTCCAGACCGAAGATTACTGGTATCGCTGCGAGGGGTGCTGGAAGCTTGTCATCAGCGCTGACGAAACGTCAGCCTGTCCATACTGCCGCGCGGGCACCGTGCGTCGCCTCAACCCCGAGCCCCCCATGTGCCAGACCAACGGACACTGCATCTGTACCCACTGCGACACCCGGATTCCCCACGTCAAGGGCAAGCCCTGCCGCGACAGCCGCTGTTCCAGTTGCGGGCGGGCCATGCTCCGCGAAGGCGAGTATCACCACCAGCTTTACCTAAAGAAGAAGAAACAAAAATGAACATCATAATTGCCGTACCCACCCGCACCAACCGCACCGTCGATGACCACTTTGGCCATTGTGCCCAGTTCACGCTTTTCAGCGTGAGCGATGAAAAGGCCGTTCAAGAGGCTGGGATTGTGTTCTCGCCGCCAGGCTGTGGATGCAAGTCGAATATTGTGTCTATTCTGAAACAGAAGGGTGTTTCAATGGTGCTGGCGGGCAGCATGGGAGAGGGCGCGGTGAGTGTGCTCCAAGGCCACGGCATTGAAGTCCACCGCGGCTGTTCCGGCGACGCCGGCAAAGCGGTCGAAGCTTTTGTGGCGGGCGAGTGGAAGGACTCCGGCGTTGGGTGCAGCGCCCATGGTTCGGAGGTGGGGCACCAATGCCCGTCGCACCAGTGACAGGCCCGCGATGGCGAACCAGCAAACAGCCCGATCGCCGGCTTCCGGCCGCCTGCGCGCCACCCGCCGCCGCGCTCACCCGCATTGCGCCGTTTGCAGTCGCGCCAGCCCAACGGGACTAGGCCAGGAGTTTGTGCTGCAGCCCGACGGCAGCGTGGAAGGTGTGTTCGCCGCCAGCGCCCCCTTCGAGGGCTACTCGGGCCTCCTGCACGGCGGCATCGCCGCCGCCTTCCTGGACGGGGCTATGACCAATTGCCTGTTCGCCCATGGCGTCCAGGCATTCACGGCTGAGCTGACGGTGCGCTATCGCGAGCCGGTCGCTGTCCCTGGCAAGATAACCACACACGCGACGCTGACGGAATCGCACGGGCGCTTGTACCTCCTGCGGGCTGAACTCCGGCAGGGGGGACGTCTCAAAGCCACCGCGGTCGGGAAATTTCTCCGCCAGGCGCGTCTGAAGAAGACAAGGTGCTCGCCAACATGAGCCATTTCCCCTTATCCGCTGCTGGCCTTCTGGCTATCTACTGCGCGCTGGTGCTGCTTGCCTCGCTGGCGGGTGGTTGGTTGTTGCTGGCGCTGAGGCTCACTCATGCGCGGCTGCAAACGGGGGTCAGCTTTGTTTCGGGGCTGATGCTCGGGATGGCGATGCTGCATTTCATTCCGCACGCATTTCACCAGAATCATTCAGTGGACCAGACGATGAGTTTGGCCTTGGGTGGCTTCCTGGTGATGTTCTTCCTCCAGCGGTTTTTTCCCCACCACCACCACGATGTATCGGAAGGAGCGCCCGAGCACGGGCACGCCGGCGAAGAGTGCGCGCACCATCACGATGTGGGCACTGAAAATGGCCTGGCCACCCACACTTTGGCTGACCAAGCCGCCGGCCAGCTTTCGTGGGCGGCGACCACGATTGGGATGGCATTTCATTCGTTGCTCGGGGGCGTGGCGCTGGCCGCCGCGGTAGCCGCCGAGGCCGGGGGACACAGTGGCTTGGTGGGCTTGGGCACCGCGCTGGTCATCATTCTGCACAAACCATTTGACGCGATGACGGTTTCGACGCTGATGGCCGCCAGTGGCTGCTCGCGGTTCTCCCGCCATGTGCTCAACGGGTTGTTTGCACTGGCTACTCCTTTGGGGGCGATCCTGTTCTATGCCGGGGCGAGCGAGGTTGTCGGGTCCAACCCGGCGTTCCTGGGCGGTGCGCTAGCATTTTGTGCCGGCACGTTCCTGTGCATTGCCTGCGCCGACTTGTTGCCGGAGCTGCAATTCCATTCGCATGACCGGTTGAAGTTATCGGTGGCTTTGGCAGCGGGCCTAGCAGTGGCGGTTCTGATCGGTCTAGTTGAAACCTCCGGCCACGAGCAGCAGCACCACGCCTGCACGTGTTGCTCGGGGGTGCTCGGTTGACCTCAGCCTGTGAGGATGGTCCTCGACAATCCTCGAACAGACAGCTCCGGGGATTGTAACTTCTCAGTCCATCGCGGCTCAGTCCTTGCAGCAAGAAAGATAATCGAAGCTATGAAATGCAACTTATTTCCAATGTCCTATGAGTGAGCAAAGCCCACGGTTCATGTGGCGAGCGATGACTTCGGTCTTAATCGCCGCCTCGTTCTTGCTGCTGGTAATCAGTGGCGTGATCTTGTTTGTATCACCGCCGGGCCGGGTGGCCAACTGGGGCGGTTGGAGCATGATCGGCCTGAGCAAGCATGAATGGTCGGGTGTCCACGCCTGGTTCGCGGCTGTGTTCGTGCTCACCGCCGCCTTTCACCTCGTGTTCAACCTCCGGCCGCTGATGAATTACTTTCGCGACCGGCTCACCCGGCGTCTTGGATGGCGTTGGGAATGGATGGTGGCCGTGGCGCTCTGCGGCGTTGTGTTCGCCGGTGTGCAAACTCGCATCCCGCCGTTCTCGACGCTGCTGAATTTCGGTGAGCGCGTGAAGCGGAGCTGGGAAGACACCCGGACCGCGGCTCCGCTCCCGCACGCGGAACTCCTGAGCTTGAGGGAGCTGGCCAGCCAGGCCAAGGTGCCGTACGAAACAGCAGTCGAGCGGCTGGAGGCTCGCGGCTTCAAGGGGGTTCGCCCGGAAACCATCGTGCAGGAGCTGGCGCAGACCAACCAGGTGTCCGCGCAGGGGGTGTATGAGATCATCCAGGGCCAGCGGGGCGGGGGGCGCAGCGGCGGGGGTCATGGGTTCGGCAAGGCAGGTGAGGCCGGCGAGAAGGCTGAAAAAGGCGCCGGGCAGGGGGCGGGCGGCGGTCGGGGCGGATTTGGCAAGGGCGGCGGAGGTGGCGGCGGGGCCGGCTGGCAGACGCTGTCTCAGTACTGCGCGGCGAGGGGCATCGCGCTCACGAATGCCAGCGCGCGGCTACAGGCTAAAGGGATGAAATTCGCGACCGACCGGACCCTACGGGACATCGCGCTGGATAACGGCTACGACCGGCCTTACGAGATCTTGAACATCCTCGGAGCCAAAGAATGAGCGGGGCGAGCGGTAGGCGTCGCGTTTGCGGGAGGCGCTGGGCGCGGCTGGGCGGGTGGTGGTTTTCGACGGCGTTGGATGGATGGGTCCTAAGGTTAGCTCGTTCTTTGAGATCGTCTCCGAGCGGGCGCCGGTTTGGATTTGCACGCGGTCGGAGCGCCCGCGGGACATCGGGCATTTCTGGCCGGTGCTGGCGCGGTTTGCGGGGGTGGAGGTCCATCCCTTTAGTCCGAGCGAAACTCAGGCGCTGGTCGAAGCGGCGGCGCAAACTGGCGGCATGCCACCAAGGGCGCAGGAGGACGGCGTTCGGGACGGGCGTGGCTTTTGGTTACAGCGCAGTGCTGTTCGCGGCGGGGGCGTTGCAGGTGTTGCGTGTGCGGCGGCGGACGTGATCTGCGAGGCTGACGGAGTGCTGGACAAATGCCCTACTAAGCACCACCGTTTGCTCTCTGACGCCGAAGGGGCCGAAGGAATTGGGCGAGGTTACCGAGCGGCTGTCGGCGCTGATGCGGAGAATCTTCTAAAGATGAGACGAGCGATTATCCTGAGCGTAGTGCTGGCGGCGGGGGCCGTGGCGCTCGTCTTCGCGTACTTGGAGATGAGCAAGGAACGGAAGTTGGAAGCGGCACGCGAGAAGCCGGTGGCGGCGAAGTCGCGGGCCAGCTTCGGGACAAATGGGGAAGCGGTGGTGACGCTGGATGAGGAGACGCAGAAGAGAATCGCGCTGAAGGTCCAACCGGTGGCGCCCGGCACGATTACTCCGGAGTTAAAAGGGTATGGCCGGGTGCTGGACCCGGCTCCGCTCGCGGCGTTGTCGGCGGAACTGGCTGCGGCGGAAGCGGCGTTGGCTGCGTCGCAGAGGGAATTTGACCGGCTGAGGGTGCTAAGCGAGCAACAGAACGCTTCCGACCGGGCGCTTTAAGGAGCGGAAGCGGTCGCGCGGCGCGACCAAATCGCGGTCGAGTCTGTTCGCCTGCGACTCGTGTCGGGATGGGGCAAAGCCATAGCAGATCGGGCGGACCTTGCTGATTTCATCCGCTCGCTGGTCTCGCTGGAGGGCGCGTTGGTGCGCATTGATTTGCCGGCGGGCGAGACGGTTGGGCAGTCTCCTTCCGGTGCACGAATTGTTGCTGCCGGTGGCAAAATTGCTGTTCCGGCGCAGTTGCTGGGTTCGGCTCCGAACGCGGACCCTCAGATGCAAGGGGAGGGATTCCTGTTTTTGGTGAAAAGCGGGGCGGTTCGATTGGTTCCCGGGATGGCGGTGGGAGGTTACCTGGAGTTGCGACGAGAACCTATGAGGGGGTTCACCGTCCCGGACGCGGCGGTTGTAAGGCAAGGGGGAAGCGGGTGGGTTTATGTCCAGACCGGCAGCGAGACTTTCACTCGCCGGAAGATCCTGCTCGACCGTCCCCGGGAGGATGGCTGGTTCGTTACTGAAGGAGTGACTGCCGGGGACCGCGTGGTAGTTGGAGGAGCGCAGGAACTGCTATCCGAGGAGCAGAAATACCAAATCAGGATGCTCGAATAGGCTCATGCTCCAGCGCATTGTTCAATTCTCCCTGCGGTTTCGCGGCGTGGTCATCGTGTTGGGTATTGTTTTGGTGGCGTACGGGCTTTACGTGGCTGCCCATACCAAGCTCGATGTGTTTCCTGAATTTGCGCCGCCGCAGGTGGTGATTCAAACTGAGGCGCCGGGATTGTCCCCTGAAGAAGCAGAGGCTCTGGTGACCCGACCGATCGAGAACAGCATTAACGGGGCGCCCGACCTGGTGGCCATCCGTTCGCAGTCCATTCAAGGGCTCTCGGCGGTTACGGCGGTGTTCGGCGACCGGGCTGATATTTACCGCGTCCGCCAGATGGTGAGCGAGCGTTTGACCCAGGTGGCCGGCTTGCTGCCGCAACGCGTCAAGCCGCCGAAAATGGGGCCGCTGATTTCCTCGACCAGCAAAGTGCTGGTCATGGGGCTGACATCCACCAACCGGACGCTGATGGAACTGCGCACGTTTGCGGATTGGACGGCAAGGCCGCGGCTTCTGGCGGTGCCGGGTGTCGCGAAGGTGGAGGTTTTCGGCGGCGAGGTAAGGCAGATCCAAATTCAGGTCAAGCCCGAGCGGCTGGTTGATTACGGCCTGGCTTTGGACGACGTGCTGGCAGTCGGGCAAAAAGCCACTGCGGTGCGAGGAGCGGGGTTTGTGGATAACGCCAACCAACGGATCGTGCTGCGCACCGAAGGGCAAATGCTCACAGCGCAACAACTGGGGGAAGTAGCGCTGGCCCACCATAACGGGGCAAGTGTGCGCTTGAAGGACGTGGCGAAGGTCGTGGAGGGCCCGGAGCCAAAGTTCGGCGATGCGCAAATCATGGGGGAACGGGGTGTCGTGGTTGAGGTTTACAGTCAGTACGGCGCGAACACGATGGAAGTGACGCGAGCCGTAGAAAGCGCGCTGGCGGAGACGGCGCCGGTGTTTGCTTCCGAAGAAGTCACCTTAGAAGCGCGGTTGTTCCGTCCAGCCAACTTCATCGAGACCTCAATTCAGAATGTGACCCAGTCGCTGATGATCGGCGGCATCCTGGTTGCCGTCGTGCTGTTCTTTTTTCTGCTGGACTGGCGGACGGCGTTCATTTCGTTCACTTCCATTCCGCTGTCGCTGTTTGCGACCGTGATTGTGCTCGACCGCTACGGGGTGTCTTTGAACACGCTGACGCTGGGCGGGTTCGCCATTGCGATTGGGGTGGTGGTGGATGACGCCATCATTGACGTGGAAAACATTCTGCGGCGCGTCCGGCAGAACCTAACTTTGGCGACGCCGCGGCCTCTGATGCAAGTGGTGCTGGAAGCGTCACTGGAGGTCCGGAGCGCGGTGGTTTATGCGACGTTCATCGTTGCGCTGGTGTTCTTCCCGATTCTGGCTATGACAGGCATCCAGGGAAAGCTCTTCACGCCGCTGGCGACGGCGTTTATTCTGGCGATTCTCGCTTCTTTGGCGGTGGCGCTGACCGTGACGCCGGCGTTGTGCATGGCGATGCTCTCGCGCACCAAGTCGCACGACGAGCCGCGGCACGTCCGGTGGATGAAAGAGCGGCATTGCCGGTGGCTGGGAGCGCTGAGCCAACGGCCGCGTACGGTTCTGATGGTGGCTTTGGCGATGTTTCTGGGGGCGCTGGCTACGCTTCCGTTCTTCGGCGGGGAGTTCCTGCCGGAGTTTCGCGAAGGACATTTCATCGTTCACATGGCGGCGGTGCCGGGCACCTCGTTAGAGGCCTCGTTGCGCATGGGCCGGCAGGTCACCCAGGAGTTGCTGAAAAACCCGCACATCCGTTCCGTTTCGCAGCAGGCGGGGCGGGCGGAGAACGGGGAAGATACCTGGGGCACTCACTACAGCGAGTTGGACGTGGATTTGAAGCCGCTAGGCGGGGAGGAAGCGGAGGGGGTCATGGGTGAAATCCGCAAGGCACTGGAAAAGTTCCCGGGCGTGACGTTTCGGGTGCTGCCCTTCCTGGCTGAGCGTATGGAGGAGACCCTCTCGGGAGCAACCGCGCAAATCGTGGTGAACATTTTCGGCGACGATCTCGATGTGCTGGACCAAAAAGCCGGCCAGGTGCGGCAGGTGCTGGCAGGAGTTGGCGGCGCCACGGACGTGCAAATCGAATCGCAGCCCAATTCTCCTCAGATGGTGACGCGGTTGCGGCCCGAACGGCTAACACAGTTTGGCTTCCTGCCGGTGGATGTGCTGGATGCGATACAAACGGCGTATCAGGGAACCGATGTGGCTCAAACGTACGAGGGCAACCGGGTGTTCGAGGTGACTGTGATCCTGGACGAGGCGAGTCGGAAGGCGCCGGAGCAAATCGGCGCGCTTTTGCTGCGCAACTCCGAGGGGCAGCGGGTGCCCTTGCGGGAATTGGCCGAGATTTATCCGGTCACGGGACGCTACGTCGTTGCGCACGAGGGCGCGCGGCGGCGCCAACAGGTAAGCTGCAACATCGCCGGGCGCGACATGGCTTCGTTCGTCGCGGAAATGAAGCAAAAGATCGCCGCCAGGGTTGCGTTTCCTTCCGGGGTTTATCCGGTGTTTGGGGGCTCGGGATTGGTCCAATCGGCTGCGCGGCGGGAGTTGCTGTTGCATTCCGCTATCGCGGGCATCGGCATCATCCTGCTGCTGAGCATCGTCTTTCAGAACACGCGCAACCTTCTACTGGTGTTGGCGAATATGCCATTCGCGCTCATTGGTGGCGTGCTGGCGGTCTTTGCGACCGGCGGTTCGCTGTCGCTCGGTTCGCTGATAGGATTCGTGACGCTGTTCGGCATTACGACGCGCAATTCCATCATGATGATCTCGCACTTCGAGCACCTGGTGCAGCAAGAGGGCATGGCGTGGGGCCTCGAAACGGCCATTCGAGGAGCTTCCGAACGGTTGCTACCGGTTCTCATGACCGCTCTGGTGACGGCGCTCGGTTTGCTGCCACTGGCGCTGGGCACGGGCGAGGCTGGCCGCGAAATCGAAGGCCCGATGGCCATAGTGATTCTCGGGGGCTTGTTGACTTCCACCGCTCTCAACCTGCTCGTGCTCCCAACGCTGGCGCTGCGGTATGGAGGATTCCAGGCCGCCAGAGAGGCTTGATTTGAGTGGCCAGAGTAATTAATTGTTTGCGTGAAATCTGACAACCCCACCGGAAAGGCAAGCGAGTTCAGCCTGACATACCAGGGGTCGCTGCTCATTGCTTTCCTTGGGATTTTTGTGCCGCTGTGCGTATTCGGGTGGCTGGCTAGTGCGGTGTCGAACCAAAGCAGCCTGGGGTGGGAGGCTTCCTTTCTCAGGTGCCTGCCGGCTGCGACAAGGCCGGGCCTGGACCGGGTCATCGGTGTGGTTGCCGAGGGTGGCGGAATCAACGTGGTGGTTGTGCTCGCGGTTTTTGGGATCCTGGCGCTGAAGCGCATGGGCAGGTTGCGGGAGGCGCTTTATGTCACGTTGGCGGTGGTGGGGGTGGTGATCCTGAACCTGCTGGTAAGGTGCGCCGTGCAGCGGAGTCAACTCGCATGGGCCGGGTCAGCGACTGCGTCGTTTGATTTCGGTTTTCCGAGCACGCAGGCGGCGGACACGTTTGCCGTGGCGTTGGCCGGTGTCATCGTGTGTTGGGGGACCCGGTGGCGGTGGCGGCGGTGGGACTGGGTGTCCCTTACGTTTTGGCAGTCGGCCTGTCGCGGGTCTATCTGGGCCTGCACTACCCTTCGGACATCCTGGCTGGGTGGGCATTGTCGCTGGCCTGGGTAACGGCGGCGAGTTTCGTGAGGCGCCTTCCCATCAAGCTGTGAAGAGAAGTGCCGCAAACATCCGTTGCTTGGCGAGGGCGTTGTTCGGTTGATATGGGAAAACCTGAGATGTGGAGGCGTAATGACGAGAAGATGAGATAACTGTAATGCTGGCGTCATGGCCCTGTCATGAAGGCGTAATGGAATAAGGGCTTGTAGATGAAGCCATAGGGGCGTATTTAAGTGCGCGACCGTTGGCAATGGATTCTGCCATCCTCGCTAAGGGCAAACCGTCCCGCGTTGCGGGATTGATGACTCCTACCGGCGCGCTTTGGCGACACTGCGCGCGGGTAGGGTTTTTTTGTCTATGCACAGTGATTTTTCGGATTTGCGATGGCGCGGCGCTCGCGGCGCGGCGGGTGTGCTGATTGTCAGCGCGCTGGCGGGCGCGGCGCTCGTGGGCTGTGTGCATTACCACGCCAAACCGCTGGCCGCCGGCCAGGTGGCCGCCGACTTCGAGGGGCGGTCGCTCACCGATGCGGGACTGCGGGCATTCCTGGAAACGAACCATGTGGAGGGCGAATGGCCGCGGCGTGGATGGGAATTGGAATCGCTTACGCTGACGGCGTTTTATTTCTCGCCGGAATTGGACTTGGCGCGGGCGCAGTGGGGGACGGCGCGAGCGGGGTTGCGCACGGCCGGGCAGCGGCCGAATCCGACACTGAGCGCGTCCCCGCAATACAACACCACCACGATTACGCCGTCGCCGTGGGTGATGGGCCTGAACCTGGATATTCCGATTGAGACGGCAGGGAAGCGCGGGCATCGGATCGCACAGGCGGGGCACTTGTCGGACGCGGCGAAGCTGAACATCGCCGGGACGGCGTGGCAGGTGCGAGGCAGGCTGCGGCGGGCATTGGTGGACTTCTATGCCGCCGGCGAACAGCAGCGGCTGCTGGCGGTGCAGCAAGCGGCCCAGGAACAAAACGTAAAGCTGCTCGAAGGGCAGCTTGCGGCTGGGGCGGTGTCGCCCGTAGAAGTGACCCGGGAACGGATCGCGCTCGATACAACACGGCTAGCGGTGCCTGACGCGACGCGCCAGCAGGCGGAGAGCCGAGTGGCGGTGGCGGAGACCATTGGTATTCCGCTGGGCGCGCTGGATGGGGTGGAGATTTCATTTGCGGGACTGGACCGGGTGCCGTCGGGACTGGACACGCCCGCAGCGCGGCGGCAGGCACTCCTGAACCGCGCGGATGTGCTGGCGGGTTTGTCCGAATACGCGGCCAGTGAAGCAGCCCTGCGGTTGGAAGTGGCGAAGCAGTATCCGGACATTCATTTGAATCCCGGCTACGAATACGACCAGGGGGACAACAAATGGGGCGTGGGGCTGTCACTGGAGTTGCCGGTGCTGAACCAGAACCAAGGCCCGATTGCTGAGGCTGAGGCGCGGCGGAACGAGAGCGCGGCGAAATTCAACGCGCTGCAGGCGCGGGTGCTGGCGGAGGTTGAGCGCGGGGTAGCAGCGTATCGGGCGGGGCTGGAGAAATCCGCGACGGCGGATTCGCTGCTGGCGAATTTGGAGAAGCAGGAGCGGGTTTCGCGCGGGCGGCTGGAGGCGGGCGAGGTGTCGCGCAGCGAAGTCATCGCTGGCCAGGTGGAACTGGCCGCTGCGCGGCTCGCCCGGGCGGATGCGGTGGCGAAGGCCCAGCAGGCGCTCGGGCAGTTGGAAGAGGCGTTGCAAAGTCCGGTGCAGTGGCCCAAAGGGGCCTGGGAGACTTCGCCGCGAAAGGAGGCACAGAGCGTTGTGGGTGTGTTGCCGCAACTGGCGCAGATTATTGCGCTGCCGGGCGTGAAGGGCGGATTCGACCTGATGGCGGTTGACCTGGCGGGGCAACGATTGTTCCTGAACGCCGAGGACAACAACACGACGGAAGTGATTGACCTGGCTGGCGGCACACTCGCGCGGACGATCACAGGGATGCAAGAGCCGAAGTGGGTGGTGTATCGGCCGGAGTTACACAAGCTTTACGTGGCGAACGGCAATGGCGCGGTGCGGGTGCTGGACTCGCGCACGTTCGAGCCGGTGCGGACCATCGAGTTCAAGGAGAAGGCGAACAACCTGCGGTTCGACGCGAAGACGGGCGAATTGTTTGTCGGCGTGGGGAGGAGGGTTGGGGCCATTGGCGTCGTGGACACGCGGACGGATTCCGTGACGGCGGAGATTCCGCTGGCGAGTTTTCCGAAGCAGTTCGAGGTCGAGGGTAATTTCATCTACGTGAACGTGCCAGAGGCCAACCACGTGGCGGTGATTGACCGCCGGAGGAAGGCAGTGGTGGCCACCTGGCCGGTGGAAGCGGCAAAGGGAAACATACCGATGGGATTCGACCACGCACGGCACCGGCTCTTCATCGGGTGTGAGCCAGGCAAGCTGGCGGTGCTGGATGCGAGCAGCGGCAAGCAGGTCGCTGCGGTGGACATAGCACCGGAGCCAGACGGGGTTTACTACGACGCGAAGCGGCGGTGCATTTACGCCTCGTGCGGCGCGGGGTCGCTGGACGTGGTGCGACAAGTGGACGCGGACCATTACGAGTTTGCGGGGCGGGTTGCGACCGCGAAGGGTGCAGCGACGTCGCTGTTCGTGCCGGAGCTGGACCAGTTGTTCCTGGCTGTGCCACAGCGCGAGGGGCAGACCGCTGAGCTTCGCATTTACACTCCGAACTTGGAATCGTTGGCACGATTGGGGAAGAAAGGAAAACAGCCATGAAACGAGTATCTCTTTTCTTCTGTGCTCTTGGCATCCTCTGCGGTCAATCGTGGGCGACCCTTGAGGACACGAAGCATAGGCTGAGCGTGCGCAGGTAAAGCCATGTGCGCAACCATTATCAAGAATACAGGTGGGAAAAACACGAAAGCCAAAAAGAACGCAAATGCTGATGAATAAGTGCAAATTGAATCTGTTTGTCGGTGCTCGCGGGGGCAACGCCTGAAGCTTGGAAATGAACCAGCGTCCGTGCAACAAAGGAACGAAAACATGAACAAAGACACAACCATTCTCCTCGCCGCCTTGCTGCTGGCGCCGCCCGCCGCACTGCATGCTGCCGAGGCGCCGGGGACGGCCGGCAAACCCAACATTCTCTTCATCATGTCCGACGACCACGCGGCGCACGCTATCAGCGCGTACGGCAGCCGGATCAACCAGACGCCGTGCATAGACCGGCTGGCACGCGACGGGATGCGGTTTGACCGGGTCTTCTGCGTCAACTCTATCTGCACGCCGAGCCGCGCCACGATCCTGACGGGCAAGTACAGCCACAAGAACGGCACGCCTGTGTTTAACAGGTTCGACGGCTCTCAGCCGACCGTCTCCAAGTATCTGCAGGCAGCCGGCTATT
>Ga0315271_10001493_pt1 | contig 14120 bp, 17 predicted proteins | sample C3_top_MG_FD_204664 | JGI IMG/M metagenome (GOLD analysis project Ga0315271, IMG submission 204664) | Sediment microbial communities from Yellowstone Lake, YNP, Wyoming, USA - C3_top | ecosystem: Environmental > Aquatic > Freshwater > Lake > Sediment | place: USA: Wyoming | collected 2017-08-01 | reverse complement strand
AACCATGACTCATCATCCGATCAGGATCACTATTAGGCGTGGAGTCTTCGGCGTACTGCAAAACTTCTAAACATGTATGCTCACCAAACTGTCTCAACCGAGGATTCACCCCAACTCCCTGTGCTAATGAAATGGACCCAGCCTTCTTCCCAGACGAGTCTCACACGAGGCAAGATGGGTGGTGTTGATCGCAACCCACACTCATCGTTAGGTAGAAAGGAGGAGCTGCTATGCATATCACGACATTGGGGATTGATTTGGCGAAGAACGTGTTTCAGTTGCACGGAGTGGATGCGCGCGGGCGTGCGGTACTCAGCCGACGCGTGAAGCGCGGTCAGTTGTTGCAGGTGGTGGCGAGCCTGCCGCCCTGCGTGATCGGGATGGAGGCGGGCGGGAGTGCGCATCATTGGGGGAGGGCGTTTGAACCGCTCGGGCATACGGTCAAGCTGATGCACCCCAAGTATGTCAAGCCGTACGTCAAGACCAACAAGAATGATGGGCGCGATGCGGAAGCGATCTGCGAAGCGGTGAGTCGGCCCACCATGCGCTGTGTCTCGATCAAGACGGTGGAGCAAGCCGACCTGCAGGCTGTGCACCGCACACGGTCGCTTTTCGTGAAACATCGGACCGCCGTCATGAATCAGATTCGGGGTTTGTTAGCTGAGTATGGATTGGTGATTGCGCTTTCTCCGGGGAAGGTCCGGCCTGCCCTCGTCCGGTTTCTAGATGACGCAGCGTCGGGATTGACCGCCTTTGCCCGCGACACCTTCGCCGAGTTGTACGCGCAATTGACGGAGCTCGACGCGCGGATCGAACGGGTGACGCACCGGGTGGAGCGCGTGTCCCTGGCGCATCCGGTCTGTCAGAAACTGGCGACGGTACCGGGGATTGGTCCGTTAACGGCCACGGCGCTGGTGGCGACCGTCGGTCGGCCCCAGGCGTTTCACAACGGCCGGCATCTGGCGGCCTGGTTGGGGCTGGTGCCTCGGCAATATTCCAGTGGGGGCAAGGAGCGCTTAGGTGGGATTTCAAAACGCGGCAGTCGGTATGTGCGGACGCTGCTGATTCATGGGGCGCGCGCGGTCGTGCAGCGAGCCGAGCGGCGGACCGATACGCAGGGACGGTGGCTGTGCGCGCTCAAACACCGCAAAGGCACTAATGTGGCCGCGGTGGCCTTAGCCAACAAAAATGCCCGGGTGATCTGGGCCTTGTTGGCCCATGATGAGGCGTATCGCCAACCCGCCTAGGTGCAGGACGGGCGCGACGGTCTTCAGGAGGAGAGGAGCCACGAGCCGCATCACACCAGGAGGAGGATTCACACCACGGAGTGCAGCGCGGACGACCCGTGATGACACCAGAGGGACACCCAGCGCGTTCAGACCCTGGACAAAATGTCGGCCCATCCAAGGCCGTTGTGCTAATGAGGAGAACGCGCGCGTATTTCATCAAGGCCCGGACACATCTGTGGTCCATCGAGAGGCCGGATATATAGACGCAGCCCTGTTTTTATCTGGTGCATCGCGTGACACGCCGTCGTTGCAGTGAAGGCTGGGTCCATATATAATTTTGTGCTAAAAATCTTCACAAACAACCGAATTAGATAGAAGCAATGGAATCAGTAGAACGCCAGCAAGCTCATGTATTTCAACGATAAACGGGGAAACCTTCGCAACATCGAACGGTTCGAATCATTGGCCTTCTGCCACTCTTAATCAGCGGGCCGTAGGTTCGATTGCTCCGCATCCCATCCCATCGAGATTTTGTTGTAGCCCGGCATGGGCCGACCGGCTATCACCTGCGAGGCGCACCGTTCGCGCCAGTTTCACTGTCATTTCCGCCGCGTGGTCCTCTCCGGCACGCTGGCGACAGCCCCTGCCTCAAGTTTCCTCCGTGAACTGTGCGTTGACTCTCCTTTTCCTTTGAGAGAGTCAACTTCATTTCAACAAGGAGGAGACAAGATGGCTACCAACAACAAACCCGCGAACCGGCTGCGATGCGGCAACATCAAAGCCACGATCTGGCAGAATAGCAGCGAGAAGGGTCCGTTCTTCTCGACGACCTTCTCCCGCCCATTCAAGGATCAGTCCGGGGCGTGGCGCAACGGGACTTCGTTCGGTCTCAATGACCTTGAGGCGATTCTCACTGTCGCGCGTGAGGCCAAGGAGTGGATTGCTGCTCACGTCTTGAAGCGCTAAGCCGCTTCAATGGGAAGCCTCCGGCCCTCCGGGGGCTTCCCTTCGACCCAACTACTCTTCTATCTCTTTCCCAGGTGACAAAATTCCAGCACAGCAGGGTCTAGTTTTTCGGGGGAAGGTCAGTTAGGCTTACAATCCAGTACTATGCCCGCGCCCACACGGCCCGGACAATAACTAGCCGAACGGCACCTAACGTATGCTAGAAGGTGAAAGTCTGCTCATCAGCGACCAAAAAGATAGGTCTTCCTCCGGTGGAGATAGACACGGCATGGGCCAATGTCTCCTTCGCCCCTGCTGAGGCAGCGCAAGCCTCCAGAGCTTCCATCGACGGGAAATGGACCTCGACGATACGGTAAAAAGGTGGCGTCCCCTGTGGAGATGCCAGTACCTTCATCGCCACGATCTTGGTCTTGCCGCCCAACTTTTCAACCGCCATGGGTACGTGCTCGTCCTGATACACCTTCTCGAAGGCGCCAATATCAGTCGGACGAGGGTAGATCACAATGAATTTTACTCCAGCCATTTTTTCCTCCGCTTCATTTTTTCTTACGCCTAACTCCATTATCTGGTTCCGTATAAGATCCCTATTGTCTTGAGATGCAGGATAAAATCCCTCTGGCATCCTGCCGGGATTGGGACCTCAGTTCAGGTGTCTCTTCGAGGTTCTTCTCTGCATCTCATCCATCCGTGTTTGGTTCGGCGCTGGTCTTCACTGCCAGACCTGCAACTGCGCCTCGTCTCGAACTCGCTACTTGGAGGCTACCTTCTCGTCAAAGAAGCGTAGGATGTTCCTGGCGATGTAATCCAGGCAATCCTCCACCGCGAAGTGACCCGAATCGAGTCGATGCATCTCAGCCTGGGGCAAATCCCGCAAATAGGCCTCGCCGCCTTCGCGGGTGAAGAAGATGTCGTCCTGGCCCCAGAAGATGATCGTTTTGGGGTTGCGACTGCGCAGAAACTCTTGCCACTTCGGATACAGGGTGACGTTGGTGCGGTAGTCATAAAAGAATTCCATCTGTATCCGCCGCGCCTGCGGGCGCCCCATGAAGCAAGCATCCATGTTCCAGTTGTCCGGGCTGACCAACTCCGGCTTCTTGTGCCCGTGGAGATAAATGCTTCGGATAGCGTCCACTTCCAGGAAGCCCATGAGCGGCTTTTCCGATTCGGGTGTCCGATTCTTCCACAGCGCGTTGCGGAAACCGTCCCAGGCGGCCGTGAAACCCTCCTCATAGGCGTTGGTGTTCTGGACGATCAGCCATTCCAACCATTCCGGGCGGCGCGCGAGGATGCGGAAGCCCACCGGACCGCCGTAGTCCTGCACAAAGAGACCGAAGCGGGTGAAGCCTTTTTGGTTCAGAAAACCCTCGACCACGTCCGAGGTCTTGTCAAAGGTGTATGAGTACTCAGTCGGATCTGGCAAGGCGCTGTTGCCGAAGCCGGGGTAATCCATCGAGATGACATGGAACTTGTGCGCCAGCGCTGGAATGAGGTTGCGGTATTGATGCGATGAGGCCGGAAAGCCGTGGAGCAACACAAGCTTGGGACTGCCGGGCATACCCGCTTCGCGGTAAAAGATGTTGAGCCCTTGTACCTCGATGGTTCCGGTCCGCACTGTGGTATCTGAGATGGCGGGTACGTAGTTCATTAGAACCTCTCTCGTTGTTGGGTTTGGTCAGGCTACTCGGCAAAGACCGCGGCGGCGGCGGATTCAGCGCAAGCACGGCCACGCACTAGTTGCACATCGTCGCCCACAGCGATTTCGCCACTCTCGATCACGAAGCAATTGAGCGCGAGTTTACCCTCGAACCTCCGGTAGATGCCGCGGGTGATTTCTTTGTCTTGGACTTGCGTGTCGGGATCGTACGAAGTCATGATGCACCGCAGGCGCAAATCCTGGACCCCAATGAGCACCGTGCCGATGCGCAAGCAACCGCCTGGCCACTCGCGCTCGGTCAACCCCTCGACGTCACCGATCACGAGGTTGGGCCTCAAACGGCGATGGTCGTGACCGAAGGCGGCGATGGCACCGTCGGTGGCCACCAGCAACGGCAGTACATCGAAGCGTTCAATGCCATCGTAGCGCACCAGCTTCGCGCCTGGCCTAGCTATATCTGCGACCTCGGCGGCGACCTCTGGACTGTCCCACGGCCGACGGTCCACCAGAGGTTCGCCATCCAGACCCACCGTACTCTTATGACCCAGGAAACGCGGATGGGAGCGTGAGGTGATTACCCGTTCCCGGGCGTCCTCGACATGTACGACTCGGTCGCCTTCAATGCCGAGCGGCCCGATGCGTGCGCGTTGCAGTTTCTCGCCTGCCATTGTCTTAACCGGATATCTCCAGATCTCCGTGACCTTCATGGCCACCTCCATTCCTGTGGAAAGAACCGCTGAGTTCATTTGCGGTATGACATGATCTATTCGTTCGTCGTCCAAAGGCTGCAATTCTTACAGTCGAATGAGTCCCAGCAAGTGCCTTCGAGCCCTCATGTAGATAATTTCACTTTGAGGGCTTCGCGATACTCCATCTCTCCCATTCCCAAATCATTTGTTTTCGACCCGTCGCGACGATAGAGGGAAAACCCTGATAAATCAAACTCACCGTTGGCCAAAAACGGTAGGGGTTTTGATCTCAGGGCTTGAAGGACCGTTGTATTGAACTTGATGATCCACCCCGACGAGAGAAATCATAGGAACTTGAACAGGATGCTGATGGATGCTGTTAATCAACGGACCGCCACGCTCCGCTCACCTGTTCCTCTTTCTCCACTCCCACGGCGGTACGGTTGACCAGCCCCCAGTTGTTAGGTCACCGCTCAAGTTTCTTCATGCCGAATAGGATGTTCAGACAGGAATTACAATGCCATAGCAAAGGAGCTGTGTTTTTCGGACTTGTTTGATCGAACCTCTCACGTTTTACACTTCACGACTAGATACCCGCGTACCATTCATACCCTTGATCTTCCCAATAGCCGCCTTTGCCGCCACCGATGTCGGACAGTGTCTCCACCAATTCGATCCTCCTCACATACTTGGCCTGCTTGTAGCCGAGTTGCCGTTCGAACCGGAGACGGAGCGGCGCGCCGTGCGGTACATCGAGGGGATTGCCGTTGAGCTCATAGGCCAGGATCGTTTGCGGGTGATAGCAGTCAGCCAGGGCCATGCTCTCGTAGTAGGCCATGCCTTCATCGTCCACATCGGCACAATGAAAGACGGCAAACTTGGCATTCGGCAACGGCTGCACCTTATGCATCAAATCGCCGAGCGGGATACCGGTCCATTTGCCGATGGCGCTCCAACCCTCGACACAATCGTGTCTAGTAATCTGTGTCCGCGCCGGCAACTCTTTCAGTGCTGCGAGCGACCAACTCATCGGGGTCTGAACCAAACCGCCGACCTCTACCGTCCATTCAGCAAACTTCTGCGCAACGTGCTCGGCATAGTCATCCGTGCCCGGATCGGTATTCCCGTTCACGGGGAACACCTTCGAGATGTCGGCGTCCCCATATTCTTTCGCCAAGGCATTCGTCGGCGTGACGGCCCGTTGCACTCGTTCGGTCAGTTTCTCGGCCTTGTTCAAGATCGAAGGAAACCAACTGCTCTGATTCAGGGTGTCGCAACCGGCGAGAGCGACGAGGCTCGCGGCGCCCAATGTTCCCTTCAGAAACTGTCGTCGTTCCATTGCGCGTTCATGCTTCATGGCCTGCTCCTTCATGCTCATGCTTCACGACAAACCATCCAGTCACCATCGACCGAATGTTGTTGAAGAATCCTGTCAGAATCACTTGCAACACGTGAATGACGATAAAGCCGACGAACGAGAAACAGGCGATGAAATGAATTGTCCGCGCCGCCTGGCGTCCACCGAAGATCGTGAGCAGCCAGGGGAACGCCGTATCTAGCGTCGGCGACATCGTCAGGCCCGTCAGGATGATCAACGGCGCCACCACAAACAGAATTCCTACATAGGCTAGTTTCTGCAGCACGTTGTACCGCTTGGCCTCATCACCTTTGGGATGCCGGAGGACCATGTGATCTTTGAGGGCCTTGACGATGCCACGCAGATCCTTGCCGGTCGGGGCCAAGTCGTGCGTGGCGTGTCGGCTCATCAGTATATAGGTCATGAAAATCAGCCCATTGATGACGAAGAGCCAGGCAAAAAAGAGATGCCATTGCCGGCCCATCGCGAGCCATTTGGCGCTGGGCACCGTCGCCCAAGCAGGAAAGGCACGGCCCGAGCCATCCGAATAGCCGAGGACGCCCGTCGTATCGAATTGGTGGCCCAGAATCGTCGTGATACCTCTCGTCTCGCCGCTTTCGGTCTTCATCGGCCGGATCGAGAGCAACGGTTGGTCACGATCGGACCGATCACCCCAATAGAGGGCAGGATGGGCGTTGAAAATTTGGAGTCCGCTCATAATGAGGATGATGAGACAAGGGACGTTGAGCCAATGGCTGATCCTTACGGGTAGTCGATGGCGGTAGATCCTCTCGACCACCAGGGCTGAAGCCGGTCGTGCGGCTGAGACGTCACCCTGGTTCGCAGTGAGACCCTCAGGAGCAGAGTGTTCTTCGAGTGGGAACGGTTCGGACCTCATCGCGAGTTCCGAGCCCTGCTCGTTCTCCCGACCTTGACCGATTCCAGTCCCTTCGTGAATGAGTGAGGTCATGATTGTGTCTCCTCTGGCTCGGGGTCTCCTGTCTGCTGCTTGGTCGGCGCCCTGCCTCAATTCTTACAGTGTGTGGCGGGAGCGGAAACAGGACGGCCTGCGCTCGGTGTATCCGACCGCAGGCCGTGGGAATCGAGCACGGGAAAGAGCAGATGGATGCCTACTTCCCCATGGCTCCCTTCATTTCGCCTTTCATCTCGCCCTTCTTTTCCATCATTTCACCCTTCATCTCATCGGGTTTGGCTTTCATGTCGCCCTTCATCATCATCTCGTCTTTCTTTCCTTTCTTCCCATCCATCTTGCCCTTCATCTCGCCTTTCATCTCGTCGTTGTGGCCCTTCATGTCTCCCTTCATCTCCTCCTTCATTTTCCCCATATCTTCGGCAAATGAAAGGGAGCTGAAACCTACCAGACACATAACTGCAAAGAGTGACTGCATGATCTTTTTCATCAAAGACCTCCTAGTTAATAATGAGAAACAAATGCCCTCACGCTCCCTACGCCCGTCGAATATTCGAGTTAACACAGGCTCCCTTCAACCAGCCAAGATCTACTGGTCACGACCATCGCTGTTAGTCGTACGCGGCATTCACAAAGACCTTAATCGCACCGCGTTCCGTCGTGAGCGTCTGCATCATTTCCTGATAATTCTCTAGCCCTGTCACCGAATGCGTCAGCAACTTAGCGAGCCAGCCCGGGAATTCCAGCTCGGCTCGTGCAAAGTCGTAGACGCCGGCCTCGAAGTATTCGCGATTTGCATTGACGGTCCCGACGACCAGTTTGTTCCCAAACACGAAATCCAGGTTGATTTTGTCCGCCGAGACAGAATGCTCACGGTCGCCTCCCGTCACGCTCGCCAACACCAACATGCTGTTCTTGCCGAGACATTCCTGGCCTCGAACACCACGGGCGTATAGCCGGTCGATTCGTAGGCGGAAAACTTCATCGCCCCGATCAAGCGAAGACCACGGCCAATCCGTAGCGGGTCATGAATATGCCTAGTGCCTGCAGTTTCTCGCTCAAGGCGGTATCGGTATCACTCTCCATTGGCATCGTGGCGGTGGCTGTCCTGATCATGGCAAGTCTCTCTCATCGATCTGAGGTTAAGATTGCGGCAACCAAGTCTCTCTTCGTTGCCAGTTGTCTTCTTCGCTGCTATCACGTAGTCGCCCGAGCCCCCGCATCCTTACATTACGTTCTTCAGATGTATCTGACGAGTCCATTTCATAGTGGAGATCGCCGGTGCGGATAACAAGTTCCCGTCCATGGACAGTCCTCGGCGAGAAACCTACTGCTAGGGAGAGGCGCTCCAGCTGGTGTGCCTCGCAGCAAACTGCTGGCGCAGGCGAAGACAATTCGCCGGCGAAGGATAGAGGTTGGGAAGGCTCCTAAGCGCAGAGGAAACGAGATCGATCTGTTTCACATAGGCACGGCAGTGGGCGCAGGACGAGAGATGCAGGCCGACCCGGACTTTGGTCAGGATGGGAAGGCGGCCGTCCAGATACTCGGAGGCTCGATCCGTGAGATCGCGGCAAGTGAGTCCGCTGTGGATCCCTTGTGAAGGATGGTCTTTCATGCAGGGCGTCCTCCAATTGTGGTGTCACCCCTGAGTCCCCCCATTCATAGGTTTCTTACAGCGCCTTCTTTCCGCCCTCCAGATAGGTCTCGACTGCGGCCCGCACCCGCTCCCGTGCCCGGTGGAGCCGAACATAGAGATTGGTTTCGGTGATTTTCAGCATCTCGCAGGCTTCCTTAACCTCCACGCCTTCGACATCGCGGAGGATCAGGACCTCTTTTAGGGTTGCAGGGAGCGCCTCGATCGCCCGCTGCATCGCATTGACCGCCTGTTGGCTGGCCAGGAGTTTCTCCGGCGTCTGGTCGTCCCAGGGCTGAGGCGGGAAGGCCCAGTGCCCGGCCCATTCGCCACTCTGTTGGAAGCGGGAGGGATCGACCGCTTCCTCATTGTCATCGTCATAGGACTCGAACGCCGAGAAGGTCGTATGGCGCTTCTCGCGGACGCCACGATCCTTGGCCTTGTGGATCAGAATCCCGCAGACCCAGGTGCGAAGCGACGACCGGCCTTCGAACCGATTCAGGCTTCCGATCACCGCCATCCAGGTGTCCTGCACGACTTCTTCCGCCACTTCCCGATCGGCCACATAGCCCATGGCCATTCGGATGAGCGTGCCATGCTGTTGGTTGACCAGTTCATCGAAAGCCCCCTCGTCACCGCGCCTGAGCCTCGCCATGAGTGTATCCTCGCTCTTCATGAGACCTGACGACGTGGTAGTCTGTGACCTCCGGCTGATCGATGGGCTGTGACCAATGGACTCTGTATTGGTGGTGGCGTCTGCGTTCATGACCGGTCTCCGATCTCCAGCAACTCCGTTACATAACCGGGAGCGCTCATAAGGGTGACTTGCGTCCGAAGAAGGTTATTCATGACCTCAACCCCCATGGCATCGATGAAATCAACATTGGAGCAATCCAGATGCACGGTTTTCTCCTGTTGAAGGAGCGACCGACACTCGCCGTCGAGGAGGGCGGCCCACTCTGCGGTGATCTTGCCCTCCAACTTGAGGAGCACGTCGCTCCTGGTTTCTTGAATCTTCGTAATCTTGAGCATCGCCTCTCCCGCTCCCTTGTGTTCGTCTGTTGACCGGGTATACAGCAACAGTGGTGCCAGGCTCATTGTGAGGCGGACGAGCGATCATAAGTGCTTGATGTGAAATGGCGAGCCTCGCCGGTTTCAACAGAAGAGGCGAAAGGGCAGCGGAGGTCAATTCCTAACATAGTGGGAGTGTTCCCAATTAATTGGGAACTTTCGATGGGAAAAGAGCTAGTGGCGTATGGCTGATAGCAGGGAGAAAGAAAAAGGAAGGGGGAATGCGTGATGCGAGCGATCAGTGCGTGTTACGTCTCACGTTTCACGCGTGTGATGTCGAGCTTCTTCATGCGGGCTTCGAGCGTGGTGGGATTGAGGCCGAGGATTTTGGCCGCGCCCTTCTCGCCGCTCACGCGCCAGTTCGTGTGCTCCAGGACGTCGACGATATGCTGCCGTTCCATCTCTTCCAGGGTCAGCGTCTTCGCCGCGCCAGCTTTGCCGTGTGACGGCGAGAGCCACTCGATCGGTTCCAACTCCGACCCTTCGCTCAAGATCACCGCGCGCTCGATCACATGCTCCAGTTCACGAATGTTTCCCGGCCATTGGTAGCGCTGGAGCGCCGACATCATCCGCTCCGGAATCCGGTCGATCTTCTTGCCGAAGTTCACCGCAAACTTGCGGACGAAATATTGCACCAGCAGGGGGATGTCGCCCTCGCGCTCGCGCAACGCGGGCAGATGAATCGGAAACACGTTGAGGCGGTAATACAGATCGGGCCGATAGTGGCCCGTCTTCGAGAGCTGTTCGAGGTCCCGGTTGGTCGCCGCGATCACCCGCACGTTGATCTTGAAGGTCTGCGTCCCGCCCACCCGTTCGAATTCCCCTTCCTGCAACACGCGCAGCAGCTTGGATTGCAGGTCGAGCGGCAATTCCCCGATCTCGTCGAGGAAGATGGTCCCCTTGTCGGCCAGCTCGAAGCGACCCATCTTCTTCGTCAGCGCGCCCGTAAAGGCGCCTTTCTCATGGCCGAACAGCTCGCTTTCGATCAACCCAGACGGAATCGCCGCGCAATTCACCTTCACCAGCGGCTTGTTCTTGCGTGGGCTCAAGTTGTGTATGGCCCGCGCGATCAACTCCTTGCCGGTCCCCGTCTCGCCGGTGATCAACACGGTCGAATCGGTTGGCGCCACGCGCTCGACGTTTTTCAGCACCTTCTTGAGTGTCGAGGACGAGCCGATCAACTCTTCAAAGTTATGGGTGCCTTTGATTTCTTCCTGGAGGTAGACATTCTGCGCCTCCAGCCGGGCTTTTTCCTGCTCCATCAGCACCCGTTCGGTAATGTCGATGAACATCGTGCGGGTGTAGGTCCCGCTGGGGTCCGGCCTCGACCACCATTGAATCCAGAGCGGCTTGCCGTCGTCCTTGCGGCGCAATTCGAGCACGACGCCGCTCGTGTTGGTGCCCCGGCCAATGGAAGCAAACGCTTCCTTCAGGCGGCGCTGCGCGTCCGGCGTATCCGGCACAAACGAACTACCGTAGGTGCCTTCGACTTGATCGGGTGTGATGCCCAGGCTGCGCAGCGCCGCGCGATTGGCGCGGATGAACTTGGAGTCGAGTCCTTCATGCACATAGGCGATCGGGGCCTCGTCGAACAGATCGCGCAGCCGCTCCTCGTTCTCTTTGAGCTGCGCGTCCATGCGATCCCGTTCCAGCTCGGCCCCAGCTCGGACTCCGAAGATCTTGAACACGGACAGCACGCGAGGATCGTCGTGCATCGGCTTGGTATCCATCACGGCGAGGTGCCCCATCACCGTGCCGGAGCGGTCCGAGACAGGAATCGCCAAATAGCTCTCGACCCCCAGCTTGGCGAGATCCTCCCGATGCTCCGGGAACAAGTCCTGCACCTTCTCGGGAAACAGGCACACTTCTCCAGCCAACACGCGCTCGCAAGGCGTATGGGACAAGTCATATTCGAAGTTGTCGAGAAACCCGTCGCCCTTCCAAAAGGCCAGGGTCCGCACGCGGGGGCGGTTGCCTTCGACGAACTTGGAGACAAAAGCATACTTGGTTTGCAGGGCTTCGGCCAGGCTCTTCACCAGGGAATGAAAAAATTCCGCGCCGGTCGTCGCAGCCGTTCCCTCGTCGATCTTCCGCAGCGTCAGGTCGTTCTTGCGCATGGCGCGTTCAAAACGCAGCCGCTCGAATTCCGCGGCGGCCCTCGTCGCGAAGATGCCGAGAATCGACGTCGCGCGCAGGTGATCGAGCATCGGCTTGGAGTCCATGATCGCCAGGTGTCCCACGACCCGATCGGAGGAGTCCACGATCGGGACGCCGCAGTAGCTTTCGACGCCGATGTCTTGAATCAGCTGGACGTGGGGATACAAGGCACGGAGTTGGTCCGGGTGGTAGACACATTTGCGCGTCAGGACGGTTTCACAGGGGCCCCGCGCCGGCACGTCAAACTGCGGAAGCGGCTGGTCCTTGCCCCAGCCAGCCCGCGAGCGAAACTTAGTGCCGTCCTCGCTGAGTTCGGAGATATAGGCATAGTCCACGCCGAGCGCGGTCGCCAATTGCTGCACGAGCGACGGGAAAAACTGTTCGCCGACTTTTGACTCGACGCCTTCGACGATTTCCTGAAGCACCATGCTGGTCTGGGCCAGATCGCGCGTACGGGCCACGACCTGCTGTTCCAATTGCTCGTGGGATTGCCGGAGTGCCTGCTCCGTCTGTTTGAGTTCCGTCACGTCGCGGGACACCGCCAGCAGTTTGTCAGGCCTGCCGTCTCTGTCGAGAATGGCCGTCACGGAGACGTCCCACCACTTGGGGGTATTCGTGTGCGTCGTCGGGAAGTAGCCGGTAAATCGTCCCACCTGCCCCTGGCGCGCCTGCTCGATCGCGGCCCTCGCATGCTCCCGATCCTGCCCTTCCCAGAACTCGACCCAGGGCAATCCGATAAGCGGACCGAAGTCGCAGATCTCCAACGCCGTCATGCCGTGGGCGTTGATCGAGAGGAGGTGCCCCTTGAGATCGAGCACCTTGATGCAATCGTGGCTGCTTTCGATGAGACGAGCGGCGAACTCCTCGCTGCGCCTGAGGGCTTCTTCGAGATGGGGAGAGGACATCGGCATCACCCTGTGACGGGGCTCGATGGGTAGGCGGAACAGCGGTGAAGTCTAGCACCGGGGAGGAAAAATCTGCAACTACGGGCAACTCGGTAGGAATCTTGGGCCACCGAGGGAGCGATCATGCGGTCGGCATCGCCGCGCCGCAGCCGTCGCAGCGGACCTGAAGCGGAATCTCCACCCGTCTGGTTGCCACGCTGTTCCCACCGACGTTGTAGTGAATACCGGGGTGAAACGTGCCCCCATTCTTATCGCGCCAGGTTTCCTTCGCCTTGTACTTGTTGTCGATGAAGACGGACTTGGAACTCCAGTTGTCCTTCTCACGCGGCAGATAGCCGCCTCGTTCCAGCAGCAGAATCTGCTTCCCCGACGGCGCCAGCTTATACGCCAGCGTCCCCCCGCCTGGGCCGGTGCCGATAATGATGATGTCGTATTGGGTGGACATGGACCGACTCCCTTGTACTGGAAGGGAGTTAGTCCACAGACCCACTCCTTACACACCAAGGGAAGCGGTATCGCAGAAAAGGGAGACTAGGCGGGTACGGTCACGAGATCGCAATGACCGGCAATTCTCACAAAGTCTTTGTCGGCGGTGAGCAGCGGGAATCCGTGTTGACAGCATGCAGCCGCAATCAGGAAATCGATGGAGCCGGCATTGACCCCCTTTGAGCGGCATACGGACTGTAAACGAGCAGCGGCGACATAGGTCTGTCGGTCCAGGTCAAGAAGAGGGTATGGGTCGAGGAGGGTCAGCAAGTGGTCGAACTGTTTCGTGGAGCGAAGCCCGTCGAGTAGTTCCTGGAGGATATTGCCGACCACAAAGAGCCCGTCGCCGGATTCAAGGTGCCAGCGAAAGGCACGGACGTGGGGGTCGTTCTCATTGACCCGCGGACGTCGCAGCACCAAAGACCACACGGACGTATCAACGACCAGATTCACGATCGCGACGGTCCTTTTTGTAGTCCCATCCCTTCCGGAATTCGATCGTGCCGAGCGCCTTCAGAATCTCCCGTTGTCGGCGCCGCTGGATAAACTCGGTCAGGGCTTGCGTGACGGTTTCCTTCTTGGTGCGGAGCTTCCCAACCCGACGGGCACGCTCCAGCAACACATCATCAATGGCTAGATTGGTCGCCATGCGATCCTCCATGTGTAACGGCTACACAGAGCGTACGCCAGACCCGCACGGCTGTCAAACCGTTTTCGACGCCGCCAGCTTGCAGGCCAGGATACCTCCACCCGGGCCGGTGCCGATAATGATGATGTCGTATTGGGATGAGGTGGACATGGGAGGTAGTCGGGGGAAGGGGTGCAGTCTTACAAAGAGGAGGTGTGAGGCAGGCTAGTCTGCTTCCTCTGCTCGTGCAACGCGCGGCCTGACCACAGAAGAAGGTGAAGGTTGAGGCTCAGGTTGAGCGCTGACCAATCCGACTCGGCGTCTTTTCGACCCTCAACCTCGACCTAAGCCTTGGCCTTCCGATGAGACGCGCGCAGTGGAAGATCAAGCATGACACCCTCCCGGGAAGGGAGT
>Ga0315271_10001492_pt1 | contig 14122 bp, 12 predicted proteins | sample C3_top_MG_FD_204664 | JGI IMG/M metagenome (GOLD analysis project Ga0315271, IMG submission 204664) | Sediment microbial communities from Yellowstone Lake, YNP, Wyoming, USA - C3_top | ecosystem: Environmental > Aquatic > Freshwater > Lake > Sediment | place: USA: Wyoming | collected 2017-08-01 | reverse complement strand
CGCGAGAGGTCTGCTCGCGGGCCCACGACTTGTTGTCGGCCATGCCTTCGGTATTATGGCGCGTTTGACTCGCGGACGCTCACGGGCCTGCGGCTGGCGGCCGCCAGGCGCTTTGCGGCTCGCTCGGCGGCGAGTCCGGCATAGACCCACAGAAACGGCGTGACGTACTGCCGGTAGCGGATCTCGGACCAGTAAAAGACGTGCACCAGCACGTAGAACACGACGACGCCGGCGACGACCAGGCGCGCGCGGCGCTCGCCATCGCCGGCGGCCGGCGTCCGGCGCGCGAGCACGATGCCAGCCCCGGCCAGCAGCATCAGGACGATGTACGGCACGCCGAGCACGAGAAGATTCCCCCGCGAAGACCCGGCAAAGGTCGGCCTCCACATGTTGACGATGCGCGCCCGGACGAGGGTCAACGCCGCCTGCGGATGCGCGACCAGGTGCCGGAGCGTGCGGCCGAGCAGTTCACGTTCGGCGTTGTTGACGGACTGACCTGGGGTCCGCCGCAGAGGTTGCGGCTCCGCGTGCGCATAGCCCGAGTAGCCGGACGTGTCCGGCTGTTGTTCGATGCCGGGCCCGTTGGTGACGTAGAAGTAGTAACCGACGAAATGCTTGGCGAGCAGGAACTCGCCGAAGACGCGGTAATTGCGAACCACCCAGGGCGACATGGCGACCGCAAAGGCGATGGCCGCCACGAGGACCCACCGAAGCGCGGCGCGGCGCGGCGCGGGCGCTCGGAACGCGAGCACCGCCGCGACGGCGAGGGCCCACGCGGCAAGGCCCAGGCTTGGGAATCGGGTCAGCCCCGCGAGCGCGATCAATCCGCCGGCAGCAGCGGCTCTCCGCAGGGACGGCCCGTCCGCCAGGCGAAGCACCGCGTAAACGGCGGCGGTCGCGAGCAGCACGGCGAGCGGTTCCTTGAGCTCGAACGCCGCCCAGAAGGCGTTCCACGGGTCGATCGCGTGGATCATCCCCGCGGCCACGCCGGCCCGCGCCCCGAACGCGCGGGCCGCGATCAGCGCGATCAGCACCGTCGTCAACGCCTGCATGAGCGCGTTGAGCACGCCGAGCACGGGGGGCTGAACCTCCTCGCCGAACACGGTGTAGACCGCCGCAAGATAGACGGGAAAGCCAGGGGCCACGGCCGTCGCCACTTTCGCGTCACCGTCTATGACGTACTGATGTTCGTGCAGAAGACCGAGCGCCAGCGGACGATACGTGCCGCGGGTGTCCGGGGCCGACAGGTTCCACGGGAGGTAGCGGTTCATCAGGCCGACGCCGCCGGCCTTGAGGAGGAACGACGCCAGGAAGAGGGCGACCAGCACGCGGCGCGCGATCGGGGATCGGTCAGGCGTGTCGTGGGGCGCCGTGCTGGCCATCCGGGTCCTCGGGGGTGACGGCGTAAGACTACCGCATCCGCCGGCCCGCCCGCGCGTGGAGCCCCTGTCTGTGTTACACTCGGCCCGTTTTTCCTCGGTTTGGTCCTCTCGAGTTCGCCCCCGAACGACTCGTGTCGCGTGGTAAGGCCCTGTCGATGAATCGCATGTGCGTCGCAGGGGTTTGGACCGCGGGGCTCCCGTGATCCTGGGTTCTGGTGTCGACCTCATCGAGGTCGTCCGAATCGAGCGCGAACTCACCCGCCGCGGCGGAGATCCGTTCGACGACCTGTTCACCTCCGACGAACTCGCCTGGTGCCGCGCGCGCCGGCGCCCGGCAGAAGGGTACGCCCTGGGGTTCGCGGCGAAGGAAGCGCTGGTGAAGGCCCTCGGGACGGGGTTGGTCGGCAGCATGAGCTGGAAGGACATCCGCATCGATCGTCTGGAACCGGGCGGGGCCTCGCTGGCCGTGTCACTCGGGGGAGAAACGGCGGTGGTGGCGGCGGCGATGGGCGTGGAGCGGGTGCACCTGACGGTGGCGCTGGCTTCTGCGCTCGCTGCGGCTTGGGTGGTGCTGACGGGGAACTCGGAACTAGCGCCTGGCGCCTAGTCCCTGGCCCCTGATCCAGAGGGAGGTCCGATGGCAGTTGACTACGAGCAGTTACGGCGCGACGTGACATGGGACGTGGCCAAACGCGAACTCGGCCACGTCGACGGCGCGCCGCTCAACCTGGGCTATCTCTGCGTGGACCGCCACGTGGAGCAGGGGCGCGGCGATCGGCTGGCGATGATTCACGAGGGGCACGAGGGCGAGATCCGGCAGTTCACGTATCGCGATCTGCAGCAGTTGACCAACGGCTGGGCGCATTATCTTCGCGGCAGCGTCTTCATCAAACAGCTCGACCGGGTGTGCCTGTTCCTCGACAAGAGTCCCGAGCTCTACATCGGCTTCCTGGGCATCCTCAAGGTGGGGGCCGTGGTCGAGCCGCTCTTTTCGGCGTTCGGCGAGGACGCGCTCGTGGCGCGCATGCTGGACAGCCGGGCGACGGCCATCATCACGCAGAAGCGCCACCTCGGCAAGGTGCGCAAGGCGAAAGAGCGGCTGCCGGACCTGAAGGCGATCATCGTGATCGACCACGACGAGGACGGGCGAAAGCTCCGGGACGGCGAGCTGGCCTATCGGATGATGGATCACCGCGAAGATCAGTTCCCGATCGCGCCCACCTATGCCGAGAGCCCGAGCGTGCTGCACTATACGAGCGGCACGACCGGCCCGCCCAAGGGCGCGATGCACGTCCACGGAAGCGTCTTCGCGCAGTACCTCACGTCGAAGGTGGTGCTCGACATCACGGACAACGACCGCTACTGGTGCACGGCGGATCCGGGATGGGTGACGGGCACCAGTTACGGCATCATCGGGCCGTGGGTGCTCGGCGCGACGCAGGTCGTGCTGGATGCCGGCTTTTCGAGCGACCGCTGGTACGAGACGATCGCGAAGCACCGCATCACCGTGTGGTACACGGCGCCGACGGCGATCCGGATGCTCATGAAGGACGGGCTCGACCCCGTGCGCGCGCATAACCTGTCGAGCCTGCGGCACATGTGCAGCGTCGGCGAGCCGCTGAACCCGGAGGCCGTCCGCTGGGGCCACGAGGCGTTCGGCCTGTGGTTCCACGACACGTTCTGGCAAACCGAGACCGGCTCGATCGTGGTGACCAACCTGCCGGGCATGCCCGTGAAACCCGGCAGCATGGGCCGGCCGTTCCCGGCGCTCGAGGCGACGGTCGTAGAGCCGAAGACGGGACAGCCGATCACCGAGACCGGCCGGGTCGGGCTCATCGCGATCAAGCCGCCGTGGCCGAGCATGATGCGGACCTACTGGAACAACACCCCGACCTACTACGGCAAGTTCCTGAACGGCTGGTACATCTGCGGCGACCAGGCCAGCATCGACGCCGAAGGGTACTTCTGGTTCTGCGGGCGCGACGACGATGTGATCAATACTGCGGGCCACCTGGTGGGGCCGTTCGAAATCGAGAGCGCGCTGCTCGAGCACCCGGCGGTCGCGGAATCGGCGGCCATCGGCAAGCCCGACCCGGTGAACATGGAAGTCGTGAAGGCGTTCGTGTCGCTGCGGCCGGGGTTCACGCCGAGCGTGGACCTCGAGCTGGACATCATGAACTACGTGCGCAAGAAGCTGTCGCCGCTGGCGATGCCGCAGGAGATCGAGTTCGTCGACAGGGTGCCGAAGACGCGCAGCGGCAAGATTCTGCGGCGCGTGCTCAAGGCGAAGGAGCTGGGGCAGCCCATCGGCGACATCTCGACGATGGATGATGACTAGGGGCTAGCGGCTAGGGTCTAGGCGCTAGTTCGAATGACACCCGGGGCTGCCAGACTAGCGCCTAGCGCCTAGTCCCTAGCCCCTAACTGAGGGAGCCACCGATGAAGGAAATGATCCTGGAATACATCAAGCACGAGTACCTCGACGAGGAAGAAGCCGAGGACATCAAGCTGGACGAGAACACGCCGCTCATCTCGGGCGGCATCGTCGACAGCTTCAGCATGGTGAGCCTGAAGCGGTTCCTGGAGAAGAAGTTCGTGATCAGCATCCCGGACGACGAGGCCTCGCCCCAGGCCTTCGACACCGTGACGAGCATTGTCACGCTGGTCACCAGGCATCTGGCGAAGAAGGGGGCGTAAGCATGGCGTATCCGGCGGCTGCGAAGGATGCCTGGCTGGGCGAACTGGCAGGCATCCGCCAGAAGGGCATTTACAAGGAAGAGCGGTACATCCACTCGCCGCAGGCGGCTCGCATCTCGGTGGAGTTCCCGAGCGGGGCCGAGTTGACGCCCGTCGTGAACCTGTGCGCGAACAACTACCTCGGGCTCTCGAGCCACCCCGACGTGGTGGCCGCGGCGCACAAGGCGCTGGACGAGCGGGGCTACGGCATGTCGAGCGTGCGCTTCATCTGCGGCACGCAGGACGTGCACCGGGAGCTCGAGCAGAAGCTGACGGAGTTCCTGGGCACCGAGGACACGATCCTCTTTGCCAGCTGCCTGGACGCGAACGCGGGCGTCTTCGAGGCCATTCTCGGGCCCGAGGACGTGATGATCTCCGACCGCCTCGTCCACGCGTCGATTGTCGACGGCATCCGCCTGTGCAAGGCGATGCACGACACCTACAAGCACTGCGACATGGCGCACCTGGAGCAGAAGCTGCAGGAGCACCAGGACAAGCGCATCCGCGTGATCATCACGGACGGCGTGTTCAGCATGGATGGCGACATCGCGCCGCTGGACGAGATTGTCGCGCTGGGCGAGAAGTACAACGCGCTGGTGTTCCTCGACGACAGTCATGCGACCGGGTTCATCGGGAAGACCGGGCGCGGCGTCCACGAGCACCACGGGGTGATGGGCAAGATCGACATCATCACGACGACGCTGGGGAAGGCGATGGGCGGGGCGAGCGGCGGCTGCGTGTCGGGCCGGAAGGAAATCGTGGAGTTGTGCCGGCAGAAGGCGCGGCCGTACTTGTTCAGCAACGCGGTGCCTCCGCCGATCGCGGCGGCGAGCATCACGGTGCTGAACCTTCTGAGCAAGACGACGGAACGGCGCGACAAGCTGGAGGTGAACGCGAAGTTCTGGCGAAAAGGCCTCATCGACGCCGGGTTCGTCATCCGCGAGGGGGAGAGCCCGATCGTGCCGGTGATGCTCTTCAACGCGAAACTGGCGCAGGATGTGGCGCGCGACCTCTACTACGAGGGCGTCTACGTGGTCGGGTTCTTCTTCCCGGTGGTGGCTGCCGGCCAGGCGCGTATCCGGACGCAGTTGTCGGCTGACCACGACATTCCGATGCTGGAGCGGGCGCTGGAGGCGTTCAAGAAGGTGGGCGCCAAGCACGGGATTCTGGGGCTCGACAAGAAGGCCATCATCGAGAAATTCGGGCAGTAGTTGGTCTGCAGGCCGGGTCTCCTGGAGACCCGGCCTCCGTCGTGCGGCTGTACGCGTCTTCGATCTCTTCCCGGGAACCCTGGGATACCAGCAGCGCCACACCGTTTGCGTACTGACCTGCCGTTGTCGTCAGGGGAGACGTCGATCCCGGCAACGTGGAGAACCCCTAGGTCGGCGTCCGCCGGGCCCACACCCGGCGGTAGACGGCGACAAGCGGCACTGCGGCAAACACGGTCAGGTAAGGATCGACGTAGGGCAGTCGAAAACGAAACATCGTGTGGAAGGGAAGGTGCACGAAAGCGCTGGACGCAAACAGCAGGAGCAACAGCCACGCGCCTCGGCTCGATCGCAAGGCCCCGCCGCTTCCCCCTCGGATGACCATGAAGATGCCGGCGAGGGCGAGCGCGTACAGACCTGAGACGATCACGCCGGAACCGGCGACGACAGCTGGAGAATACGCGGAGGGGGACAGCCACGGTCGCCAGAAGTGCGCCAGTTTCGACAGCCACAACCGCGCCGTCGTCGACGGCGATGCGGCCATGTTCCGAATGGCCTCGTCCCTCCAGAGCCGTTCCCGCTGGCCCAGGGACAGCGACGCGTACCCCGTCGTTCGCTCCCAGTCCTTGATCTGCTGCTGAACCAGGTAGTTCTGCAGGTACGAGTACTGAAACCTGTTGAATTCCTGAGGGTTCTTGAATTCCTCTTGATAGCCGCGCAGAAGTTGAGGGTGGTTTCCGAGCCAGAGCTGATATCCCGCTGCGTCGGACACCAGGAGGAACTCCCCGGTGGCACGCCAGTTGAGGTACGTCCAGGGGAGTATCGGACCAACACACGCGACGACCGCCGCGACGGATACCAACAGACGCTTCGCTGGCCGCCAGGTGCTGGCAAAGCACCAAGGCACAGCAACACACAGCAGAAGGCCGATTGGCAGGGCGCTGGGCCTGCACAGCGTGGCGACTCCGAACAGCACGCCGGCGGTGATCAGCCATCCAATCGAGACGCGACCCGCGCCGACGGCGCACACAAGCGCGTACACGGCGCCGCCGACCAGCAGCGAATGGAACGCCTCGGTCTGGATGTCCGTGACCAGTAGGATCGCGAATGGATAGAGCGCGTACAGGACCGCACCCACGGCCGCCGTATCCTCGTCGCCGTGCAGTCGACGACCCAGGGCACACAGAATCAGCGCCGTTGCCGCGAACATGAAGGCCTGGACGACCTTTACGCCCACCACATTGCCGGGCGAGGTGACTGCCCACACGGCGCTGATCAGGAGGGGATACAGGGGCGGCCGGAAAACCGGAAAACGCGGAGATTCGCGGGGATAGGATCCGTGCAACAGCGCGTGCGCGGAGTACGAGTAGTCGGCGGCGTCGCCGAAGGAGACCCGATCCGATCCGAGGCTGACGATGGCTGTCAACGATGAGAGGAGGGCAAGGCCCACGACGAACAAGGCCCACTTGCAGCCTGCGGCGCCCGCGGGCATCCTCCATTCTCGACGTGACGGCATCCCAAGAAGTATAGGGCATCAGTCGGGTGGCCGGAGGCAGCCGTTCAACGCGTCGTACGAGCGCGCATCGTTCGTCGCCCCTGTGGCTCTTCGTGTAGACTTGATGAAAAGTAACAATGTTAGTAGTATTAACAATGTTACGACATGGCTGTTTCCGAACGCCGCGCACGTCACCGGGCGTCCTTGAGGCGCGAAATCCTCGACGCCGCCAGCCAGCTGTTCGTCGAGGAGGGCTACCAGCGCGTCACGATGCGCCGGATTGCCGGGCGCATCGAATACTCGCCGACCACCATCTACCTTTACTTCAAGGACAAGAACGAACTGCTCGCTGCCGTCTGTGACGAGACGTTCTCCCAGCTCGCCGCGAAACTCGAGCGGCTCGCAAAGACGGCCACCTCGCCGCTCGCGTACCTGCGCGACAGCCTGCGGACCTACGTCGATTTCGGCCTGGCGCACCCGCACCAGTACGTCGTCATGTTCATGAGCCCAGGCCCCCACCTTGAACTCAAGGGCTACGAGCACTCGATCGGCAGCCGCGCGTTCGACGTGCTTCGCAGCGCTCTCAAGTCCTGCATCGCAAACGGCGATCTCCACGCGCCCGACGTCGACGTGACCGCCCAGGCCCTCTGGGCGGCCGTGCACGGGATCACATCCCTCCTCATCACGATGAGGGACTTCCCGTTCGTGGACCGCCGCGTGCTGGTGGATCACACCATCGACACGCTCGTCGCAGGGTTGCGGCCGCGCGGGCCAGGCGCGCCGGCTTCCGCCGCACAGAAGACCGCCCGCCTCACCTTCCTGGACTAGCCCACCACGAGTACATTCCGACGCTCCCGCTGGGACCCGTGGTAATGGCTTAACGATGTTATTTATATATACAATGTTATGTCAGCTTAGACTGACCCTCGGGCTGCCCTCCTCGAACCCGCCGCCAACGACCAGCGCAAGCGCGGCGCGAGAATCCGATCCCGTCCAACCATGACTCGATTACCCCGGTTGCCCGCGGTGTCTCCGACCGACCCGATCCCACGCCGACCACGCGGCATCGACAGTGCCGGCGGCAAACGGGATCAGGGCCGTCCATAACGGCACACGATACCTGATGGCGCCGATCCCCACAGCCAGGAGTGCGACACTCAGGATCAGGAACACGTGCAGCGGCCACGCCGTGCGTCGGCGGAGGAAACCGAGGAACCCGACACCAGACAGCAGAATCAGGACCGGATACGAGATGCCCGCCACGATCTGCTGCCGCCACGACGCGGTGCTGTGCATCGGTCGCCACATGTTCCACATCTTGTGGAAGATGCGCCGGGGAATTCGCTCGGGGTGTTCCGTGATGTGAGCGATCGCGGCGCCCCGATAGACGGCGTAGCTCTCCATCTCCGACAGGCCGGCCGCCTCCGGCAATCGGCCGAGCACCGGTCCGAACGAGGCCACGGGCCCGTAGCCGCCGAACCGCCCCAGATCCGACGCCATGCGGTCGTACTCCGGGTTGTTGCCCAGCCAGAGCTCGTATCCGCCCTCGCTCGACATCAGCATGAATCGACCCATCGCGACGTGGTTGCGAACGCCCCAAGGCAGGAGCACGAGCACGCAGGCTCCTGCGAACACCGCAGCGCGTCCGGACCACGCCCAACCGCTCGGCTGGGCCGCACAGAGCGGCAGCAACCCGGCCAGGACGAGCGCCACAGGGAATGCCGTCGGACGGACGAGCGCAGCCGTTCCGAAGAGCGCGCCGGCTGCCACATATCCCACCAGGCCCGCCGCCGACACCGCGCGAAGCGTCGCCAGGAGCGCCAGAGACAGGACGAACGTGTACAGCGGCTCAGTGGCCAGGCCGAACGCGCTCAGGGCCAACTCGACGTAGCACGCCGCGATGAACCCGCCGATCGCGCCAGCCCTCGCGCCAAACACCGCCGCCGTCACGTGCGCGAGAACCACCGCCGTCGCGGCGCCCAGCACCGACTGCACCAGTTCGACAGCGAAGACACTGTCTCCGAACACCAGCCGGCACGCCGCCAGGAACAGGGGATACCCGGGCGTGACCCAGGCCGTGGGCCCGAGCGCGAACGGGTAGCCTGATGGCGATCCCCACGCCAGCGAACCACTGACCACCATGCCCTGCCCGCGGGCGATGTTCTCCGCCAGCATGGCGTAGAGCCGCTGGTCGCCCGCGCCGAGGCTGCCGCCGAAGAACAGATGCCAGAAGTGCTGCGTCAGTACCAACCCGGCCCGTAACGTCAGCGCGAGGCCGAAGATGGCCCACTGGACCCTGCGGGAGACGATCGGTTCTGCGGCGTTGGACCAGGGTGCCTTCATGTGAAGCCGTCAGCGGAGCGAGAGGCCATGATACTCGGCCGCGCGCCCGAGAACCCGATCCCGAGGCCCCGGCGCGGCTCCGCCCGAACGCACGCCGTGCCAACGTGCGGGTGATCACGCTCGACAGCGGCGTGAACGTCGGGCAGGTGCGGGATCTCTACAACCGGAATTACCAGGTGGTCAGGAGCAGGCTCGCCCACGGCAACACCGCGCCGACCAGGTAGATGGCCGTCAGGACGGCGATGATGCGGTGGACGCCGAGCAGGTGCAGCGAGATGCCAAGGCCGCCCGCCACCATCTTGGCGATGGCCACGCCCGCGCCCTGGCCCGCGTACGCCATCAGCGAGGCCAGCAGGGGATTCGCCTCGATGCCCAACCCCATCGTCGTCACGCCGACGTAGGTCATCACGCCATCGGCGGCCTGCGCGAGCAGGAAGAGCACGATGACCGTGTCCCCGAATGCAGACTTCGTGACAAAGGGCGGCCTGAACCGCATTGAGTGACCCCCAGACCGAGACGCGCTTGCCTCGCGCCGCGCCGATTGTGACCCTGACCCTTCGGCGCGCGCGCAGCGAGTGACCGACTCTTCGCAGTGCAAGAAGCGATCACAGCGGGAACCAGACGGAAAGACCGCCTGGATCGCACCAATTCTGCCGGAAATCACCATCGTTTGGGAAGGGGTGCCCGACAAAAAGTGAAGAGTCGGGCATCTTTGAGCAACCTCATGCAGGGAACGCGCCTAAGCCGAAGCTGTTCAGCACGATACGTCCAGCGCCTCGGCGCGCGCCGCCGTCAGGCTCCAGGAAGTGTAGGAGATGGAAGCTCGAACAGTCGGGCACCGCCGATGGCTGCGACCGGTCGTGCGCCGTGCCGCTCGAGCCAGGCGCTGACCTGCGATCCGCGCCCGTCGAGATAGATGCTCTCGTGGACGACGACGTGGGTGGCGCCGGACCTGGCGAGCACGGCCCACGCGCGGTCGGGCGCCTCGAGGACGCGGCTCAGCGCGGCGCGGTTCACGGCGTACGAGCGCGGGAACCCGCCGCTGTAGCCGTTGAGCAGCGGGCGCCAGTGCGCGGCCGACCACACCATGTAGCGCAGGTCGAACTGCTCTTCGCCGAACGGGAACTCGGCGAGTACGGCGGACGGGGGCAGTTTGCCGACCGCGCCGTAGATGGAGGGCGGGCCGCTCGGGGCAATCAGCGGCACCGGCGGCTGCACCGTGCCCTCCACGTGCCAGGTGCCGTTGAGCTCGATGGGCGCCGACGTGGACTCGACGAGGAAGAACGCCCCGGCGAGCAGGACGATCGCGGCGCCCCGCCTGGGCCATCGCCGCTCGATCGCCGCGGCGCCGTAGCCGCCGAGCACGGCGAGGAAGAGCGCGACCAGCATGCCGAAGCGCGCCGGGACGCGCACGCCGTCGAACCCGGGCACGTTCGCGTAGAACCACCCGTAAAGCCCGTCACCGGCGATGCGCAGGCCCCGCGTGTGCAACACCGGCCCCAGCGACATCCAGAACGCGGCCAGCAGCGCCGCCACGTAGAACGCGACCGCGGAGCCAGGCACGCCGCGCATCCACCTCCGGGCGCGCGGCGAGAGGACGGCGAGCACGGCCGCCGCCAAAAACGCCGTCCGCAGCGCGCGGGCGAGGTTGTGCACGCGGAACGCCATCGGGCCGATCGCGAGATCCACGCCGTTGTTCGCCAGAACCAGCACGACGGCCGCCAACTGCCAGACGAGGACGGCCGCCACAATGCCGCTGGCCACCAGCCGCCACCGCGAGACCACGCCCGGAGCGGTGTCGCGGCCGGCGGCGGCCCAGGCCGCGCGGGCGTGGGCGACGACGCCGACCATCGCGAGCACGACGGGTGTGAGCGACGGGAACAGGTCGCCTTCCGACTTCGGGTACGCGCGCACGAACCAGCCCCAGAACCGCTGGGCCTCGTGGGCCACCAGGTAGCTGTAGACGTCGGCGGAGTAGTGCACGATCTCTTCGAAGGGGCGCGGCCCGAAGCCGCGGGCGCGCAGCTCGACGTAGGGCAGCAGGAACGGGACCGTGATCGCGAGGACCGCCGCGGCCGCGGCGGCAAGCGCGCCCCACATCCGCCATTCGCGCCAGGCGCCGCGGTCCGCGATCTCGTAGAGGACGTAGGCCGCGGCAAACGGCGCGAAGTACACCAGGAAGTACCCGCACGACAGGTGCTGAGCCACCAGCGCCGCCGCCGCGCCCGCCAGCGGCCAGGCACGCCGCGTGTCGAAGTAGCGCCGGAAGCCGTAGAGCACGAACGGCATCCACTGCGACGACATCACCTGCACGTGCGAGAACTGGCCAATCCGGTACGGCGCGAACGCGTAGAGCAGGCCGGCCACGAACGCGGCGCGGGGGCTGCCGGTCAGCTCGCGCACCAGCAGGTACGTGCCGAGGCCCGAGAGCACGAACGTCGACAGGAACAGCAGGTTGTAGCAGAGCACGACGTTCTTCGTGACCGCGTACACCGGCAGAATCTGGAGCACCTGCGTCGTCATGTGCTCCGAGTACGCGATGGTGAGCGGTTCGGGGTAGAAGATGTTCCCGTTGAAGTAGCCGCTGAGCGCGCGGAAATCTCCCGAGAGGAACCGCAGGATGTGGTCGGCCCCCCATTGCAGGATCCAGCAGTTGAGGACCGAGTCGCCCAGGTCCCACGGGATGTCGCGGTGCAGGCCCAGGGCCAGCGGCCACGTCATCGCGATGGCGGCCGCGATGTACAGCAGCGTCGCCAGCGGTGCAGAGAGGACAGCCCGAGTCCCGAGTCCCGAGTCCCGAGCCCCGATTCCTGTCATCTGGCGAGATAGTCCTTCGTGAACGCCGCCATGATGTCGTAGATCTCGTCAAGATCGGAGGGCGAGGCCAGGAACACGACCCGGAAGTATCCGTCTTCGGCCGGCATGCCGAAGCCCGAGCCGTGCACGCACAGGACGCCGGCCGTGCGAAGCAGCGAGAGCACGTAGTCCTCGTCCGTCTTGCCCGGCGGCAGGTCGACCTTCGGCATGGCGTAGAACGCGCCGGTCGGCGCGACGCAACTCATCCCGGGAATCGCGTTGAGGCGAGTTGTCGTCAGCTGCGCGCGCTCGCGCAGGGCCTGGCGGAAGCCGACCTGGTGCGACCGGTCGCCGCGAAGCGCCGCCGTGATGGCGTGCTGCATCGGCACCGTGGAGCAGAGGCGGCCGTCGGCCAGTTTGCGGATGGCGGCCATCACGTCGCCCAGGCGCGGGCTCGCGCCGACGGCCATCCACCCGGCCCTCCAGCCAGGCGCCAGGTACGCCTTCGACAGGCTGCCGAACGAAATCACGGGCGCGTCGAGGTCGAGGCGCGCCATCGGCGGCGTCGGGCCGTCGTAGGCGAGGTCGCCGTACACCTCGTCGGCCAGCAGGACGAACCCATGCGTCGACGCGAGGGCGACAAGCTCGCGGCGGATGGACTCCGAGTAGATCGCGCCGGTCGGGTTGTTCGGGTCGATGACGACCAGGGCGCGGGTCTTCGGCGTGATGAGCGACCTGATGTGCTCGACGTCGGGCATCCAGCCCCTGGCAGGGTCGGCGCGGTAGTAGACTGTCTTCGCCGCGATTTTCGCCATGACCGCCGTGTAGAGCGGGTAGGTCGGCATCGGCACGAGCACCTCGTCGCCAGGATCGACCAGGGCGTTGAGGACGATCTCGATGCCTTCCGACGTGCCCGCCGTCAGGACGATCCGGTCCGGCGTCATCGGGACGCCGCGGGCCGTGAAATCGTCGGCCACGGCCTCCCGCGCCGGGATGATGCCGGCCGACGGGCCGTACCCGTTCTGGCCGTCCCGCAGGGCGCGCTCGACGGCCTCGACCAGATGCTTCGGCGTCTGGAATCCGAAAGGCACCGGGTCGCCGATGTTCAGGTAGCGGACCTTCCGCCCGGTGGCCTCGACCTTCTTCGCTTCGGCAACGATATTGCGGATGGCGTAGGTAAAGCCGTGGACGCGTTGAGCGACCGGCACGGCAGCGATGGACCTGGAAGAATTCGGCATGATTACGGGCTCCGAGCAGGGCGTCTCAGTATGCCATAACCCCTCAACCCGCCCATGATCTCGCCCACCCAGCAGCGCACGGTCGGGGGCCGAATCCACCTCTTCATGAAGGAGAACGAGTAACCACATGACAAAACGCATATTCCTGGCCGGTGCGTCTGGCGCCATCGGTCGCCGCCTCGCGCCCCTGCTGGTAGCCAACGGATGGCTGGTGTTCGGTTCAACTCGTTCCCAGGGCAAGGAAATCACGCTCCGTAGCATGGGGGTCGAGCCGATCCTGGTCGACGTCTTCGATGGCCCCGCGCTTAGCCGTATCGTGTCCGAGCTCCGTCCGGAGATCGTCATCCACCAACTCACTGACCTGCCCTACGCATTGGCAGCAGGCGAGATGACCGCGGCCCTGGTGCGGAACGCGCGCGTGCGGGACGAGGGAACCAGGAATCTGATCTCCGCCGCCGTCAATGCCGGAGCCAGGCGGCTGATCGCCCAGAGCATCTCCTTCATCTATGCTGACGGACCCGGCCCGAAGACGGAGGCCGATCCTCTTCTGCCGGTGACACATCCCGTGTACGGCGAAACCGTGCAGGGGGTCTTGAACCTGGAGCGTCACGTGCTGGCGGCGCCGCTCGACGGGATCGTCCTGCGCTACGGCCTTTTCTACGGTCCCGGCACCGGGTTCGATGCCCCCATCGCTCCCGGCTCCGTACACGTCGATGCGGCAGCCAAAGCCGCCGAACGCGCGGTCACGATGGGGCAACGGGGCATCTTCAACGTCGCCGAAAGCGATGGCGCCGTATCAAGCGAGGCGGCGATCAACGCCTTCGGATGGCACGCCGGATGGAGGGTGGGCGACTAAGCGGAGACGGCCAGGTTTGTACCTGTCCCCAAGAGGTGCGGCGGGGGTCTAACGGGCGGGGGGACTGG
>Ga0315271_10001490_pt1 | contig 14134 bp, 11 predicted proteins | sample C3_top_MG_FD_204664 | JGI IMG/M metagenome (GOLD analysis project Ga0315271, IMG submission 204664) | Sediment microbial communities from Yellowstone Lake, YNP, Wyoming, USA - C3_top | ecosystem: Environmental > Aquatic > Freshwater > Lake > Sediment | place: USA: Wyoming | collected 2017-08-01 | reverse complement strand
CTGGCCCCCCGCGGGCCGCTCGTGCCCGGCGCCGCCAATCTGGCGAGCGAGCATGGCCACGGCCAGCGGTACGATCTGCCGCCACTCGCCGCCGATCCAGCCGCGGCGATCGGCGAAGCGGAACAGCATCCCGCCGAGGATGCCCGCGCCGAGACCGGCGACGAGCCCCCAGCCGATCTGGGCGACGGCATTACTGATGACCGCCGTCGTGACGCCGGTCTTGAGCTCGGCGTTGGCGATGTCGAGGGCGACGATGAAGAACGGCACGGCGAGGCCGTCGTTGAGGCCGCTCTCCACGTCCAGCGCCTGACGCACGCGCGCCGGGACGGACGGGTCGGTGACGACCTTCTGGCCGAGGGCCGCGTCGGTCGAGGCCAGCATCGTCGAGAGCAGGACGACGGACGCGAACGCCATGCCGGGGAACACGAGCCAGCCGACCCCGGCCCCGGCGAGCAGGGTGAGCGGCAAGCCGATGAGCAGGAGGCGACTCGGCCAGCCGAGTTCGCGGCGCAGCGCCCGCAGGTCGAGGCGGGCCGCGTCGCTGAACAGCAGCAGGGCAAGCGCGATCTCGGTGATGCGCTCCGCCGCGGCAGATTCCACAGACACATTGAGCCAGCCGAGCGCCGAGGTGACCCCGCGGCGGTCGAGCGGCCCGGAGAACGCGCTCCACACGATGATGGTCACCATGATGGTCGCTGCAGCCACCATGCGCCTCATGCCTCCCGCTCGCGTGCCCGCCCCCGGCGGCCCGGGACAATCCTACGCAGCGACCGCCGCGAGAATCGCAAACGCCCGCTAGCGGCCGACACGACGCATGCCGTGTAGGCTGTCGGGCAACGGGCGTGCCGGGACGCGGCCGAGACTGAAGCCACTTATCACGCGCAAGGAGCGATGCAGCATGACGGAACCATTCAAGGGACTCATCAACGTCGACATCCGTGACTCGAAGCCGGACTGGGCGCCCTTCGAGCCGCCGAAGGCTCCGGACGGGGCGCCCAACGTCGTCTACATCGTGCTCGACGACGTCGGCTTCTCGGCCATGTCGTGCTACGGCGGCCCGATCCCCACGCCCAACATCGACAAGATCGCGGCCGACGGCGTGCGCTACACGCAGTGGCACACGACAGCGCTCTGCTCGCCGACGCGCTCGTGCCTGCTCACCGGGCGCAACCACACGCGCAACTCGATGGCCTGCATCACCGAGGCCGCCATCGGGTTCCCCAACGCCAGCGGCACCATCCCGCCGGAGAACGGCATGCTGCCGGAGATCCTGGGAGGGCTCGGCTGGAACACCTACATGGTGGGCAAGTGGCACCTGTGCCCCACCGACGAGATGAACCTGGCGGCGCCGCGGCGCAACTGGCCGTCCGGCCGCGGCTTCGAGCGCTGGTACGGCTTCCTCGGCGCCGAGACCAACCAGTGGTATCCCGACCTGGTCTACGACAACCACCCGGTCGACCCCCCGAAGACCCCGGAGGAGGGCTACCACCTCACGGAGGACCTCACCGAGAAGGCGCTCGAGTTCATCAAGGACGCCAAGGCGATCGCACCCGACAAGCCCTTCTTCCTCTACTACGCACCCGGCGCCTGCCACGCGCCGCACCACGCACCGAGGGAGTGGATCGACAAGTTCAAGGGGCAGTTCGACATGGGCTACGAGGCGATGCGCGAGCAGACCCTCGCCCGACAGAAGGCGATGGGCCTCGTCCCGCAGGACACCGAACTGCCGCAGGTCAACCCCATCGGCACACCCGAGACGCGCACGGGCCCAGAAGGTAAGCCGTTCCCGCTGATGGACGTGACCAAGCCCTGGGACACGCTCTCGGACGGCGAGAAGCGGCTCTTCGCGCGCATGGCCGAGGTCTACGCCGGCTTCCTCGCCCACACCGACCACTACATCGGAGTGCTGCTCGACTATCTCGATTTCACCGGCCAGCGCGAGAACACCCTGATGATGCTCGTCTCCGACAACGGCGCCAGCGGCGAGGGTGGTCCCAACGGGTCGGTCAACGAGAACCGGCTCTTCAACGGCATGCCGGATGACCTCGACTCGGCCCTCGCCATGCTGGACGAGCTCGGCGGCCCCAAGACCTACAACCACTACGCGAACGGCTGGGCGATGGCCTTCAACACGCCGTTCAAGATGTGGAAGCGCTACGAGTTCAACGGCGGCACCGCCGACCCGTGCATCATCTCGTGGCCGGCCGGCATGAAGGCGAAGAATGAGATCCGTGAGCAGTACCACCACGCGATCGACCTCGTGCCGACGGTCCTCGACTGCCTTGGCGTCGAAGCCCCGAGCGCGATCAAGGGTCACGTGCAGAGCGGCTTCGACGGCGTGAGCATGCGCTACAGCTTCGACGACGCCGCAGCCGGCGGCGCGCGCGCCACCCAGTTCTACTCGATGCTCGGCTCGCGGGGCATCTGGCATGAGGGCTGGAAGGCCGTCACGACCCATCCCACCATCGCCGGATGGAGCAACTTCAACGACGACACCTGGGAGCTCTACCACACCGACGTCGACCGCTCCGAGCTCCACGATCTGGCCAGGGAGAACCCGGACAAGCTCAGGGAGCTGCAGAGCCTCTGGTTCGCGGAGGCCGGCAGGAACGGTGCATTCCCGCTCGACGACCGCTCTGCGCTCGAGATCATCCTGACGCCGCGACCGCAGCTCACGCCGCCACGGAATCGGTACGCGTACTTCCCCGGCTCGGCCGACGTCCCCGAGCAGCAGGCGGTCAACATCCGCAACCGCTCGTTCGCGATCGGAGCGCTCGTCGACATCCCGGCGCCCGGAGCGGAGGGCGTGCTGTTCGCGCACGGAGCGCGCTTCGGCGGGCACGCCCTGTACATCAAGGAGAACCGGCTCCACTACGCGAACAGCTTCGTCGGCATCTTCGAACAAAAGGTCGACGGGACAGAAGACGTCCCGACCGGAGAGGACCTGATCCTCTCCGCGTCGTTCGAGAAGGACGGCGAGGACCCGCCCGGCGTGGCCACCGGCATGCTGTCTCTCTATCATGGCGAGAAGAAGGTCGGCGAGGGCCGCATCAAGACCCAGCCGGGCTACTTCTCGCTCGCCGGGGAGGGTCTGTGCGTCGGTCGCGACAGCGGCGAGGCCGTCACCGACGACTACCCGGGATCGTCGCCGCACCGGTTCACCGGCGGCACGATCAAGCGCGTCGCCGTGGACGTGAGCGGCGAGCCCTACCTCGACCTGGAGCGCCAGGCGCAGGCGATGCTGGCGCGCGAGTGAGCGGCTGAAGAGCGCGACTGAACGCGCGAGACGGCGAGCGCGCCAAGGCCGGGGCGGCGATGCCGCCCCGGCCCTCGCCGCCTCAGTCACCCGCAGCCGCGAGATGGGTATGGAAGGATCATGGAGACGTGACCGTGAACGAAGTGACCGCTATCAACCTCTTGATCGAGCCGGACACGGCGACGCGTGCCCGTGCCCGCGATCTCAACGCGCGGCTGCGCCACACGATGCCTGAGGGCTTCGCCTTCGACGACACGCACGCCCCGCACATCACGGTGCTGCAGCGCTACGTGCGCACCCCGGAGCTCGAGCAGGTCCTGGACGCCGTGGGCGCCGTCGTCGCCGGCGCCGACCTCACAGCGCTCGAGCTCCGCGCCACGAAGATAGCCCACGCCGAGTGGGACACGCCCGCAACCGGCATCGCGAGCCTGATGCTCGGGCGCGACCCTCGACTGCTCGCGCTGCAGGGCAGGCTGATCGCCGCGCTCGCGCCCTTTGCGACGACCCAGGGGACCGCGACGGCGTTCGTGACGGACCCAGGGGAGCCCGGCGTGAACGCGACCACGATCGGCTACGTGGAGCGCTTCGTCCCCGACCGCTGCGCTTCGCACTACGAGGCCCACCTCTCGATCGGGATGGCTCGGCGCCGCGACCTGGAAGCCCTCGAGGCCGAGCCGTTCAAGCCGTTCGACGTGCACGCCGAGGCCGTCGCTGCCTACCAACTCGGGAACAACGGGACGGCCCGGCGCCTGCTTCGGGCGTGGCCGGCCCACGGGGATACGTCGCCAACGCCGGCGGCGTAGCGCCCAGGCCGAGGCGCGCGTCAGGTGCCTGGTGGCGAACCGCTGTCGACCATGCTCTGCAGGATGATCCCGAGTGAGGCCTCGATGGCCTGCGGGTCCACATCGTCCAACTCTGAGGCTTGGATCAGCCAGTCTTCCGTGACGGCCCACCCGATGACGAGGGCCGTGAGCGACGCAGCAAGCACCCGCGGGTCCGGTAGCTCACGGCCGCTCTGTGCGGCGTCTGCCTTGAGCAGCTCTATGAGCCGCACATAGGCCGGGAACTCAGGTCCGACGGCCTCGAGGTCCACGCGGTCCAAGCCCATTCGAGCCAGCAGCTTCAGGTACTCCCGTCGAGACGTCAGCAGTTCGCGGAACATTGCCGGGACCGCTTCGCTCGAGCTTGCAGCTGCGGCTGCTTTGTCGAGGACCGGCTGCGTGTTGCGCCGCATGGCGGCAGCGAGGATGGCTTCCTTGCCGCCCAAGTAGCGATGGACGAGAGCGTGGCTCACCCCAGCCGCGGCGGCGATGTCGCGAACGCTGACGGCGTGAAACCCACGTTCGGCGAAGAGGTGCTGGGCCGCCGCGAGCATACGCTCCTCGGTCTGACGCCGTCCTTGTCGCCCCCGGGCCGTCTTCGACTCTGTTGTCTTCTGCGTCCCATCCATCTTTTGACAGTACCACCCCGCCGTCACCACTGGATACTTGCCGGATCGGCCAGCCGACGACGGGGGACTGGCAGTGGTGGCGCTCACCCAGCATGCACCGAGGGCCGGGGCGGCATCGCCGCCCCGGCCCTCGGGTCGTCACTCTGTCTGCGGACTCAGAACCCGTAGTACTGCGAGCCAGTCTGGCTCTGCGGCTGCTGCTGCGGCTGGAACGAACCGTTCTGCATCTGCTGCATCACGCTGACGGCGGTGTTGATCGGGACGGCGAAACCGATGCCCTCGTTGCCGCCGGACTGCGAGTCGATCTGCTCGTTGATGCCGATCACTTCGCCGCTCGCGTTGAACAGGGGGCCGCCGGAGTTGCCGGGGTTGATCGCGGCGTCGGTCTGGATGCCGCCGGTGATGGTGGCGCCGTTGGGCGACTGCAGCTCACGGTTGGTCGCGGAGACGACGCCGCTCGAGAGCGAGAAATCGAGGCCGAGCGGGTTGCCGATGGCGACGACTTCCTGGCCGACGGCGACCTGGGACGAATCGCCCAGCTTGACGGGAGTGATGCCCGGCGCCTGGCTCGGATCGATCTTGAGCAGCGCGACGTCGGTGGACTCGTCGCTGCCGACGATGGTGGCGGGGATCTCGGTGCCCTGGGAGCCGTTGCTGCCCTTGAACACGACGGTGACGGTACTGGCGGTCACGCCGCTCTCACTCACCACGTGCGCATTGGTGAGGATCTGGCCGTCCGTGGAGACGACGAAGCCCGTGCCGATGCCCTGCTGCTGGCCGGTGGACTGGCCCCACATGTCGGTGGTGCCGGGGAACGTCGACTTGATCTCGACGACGCCGGCGATGTTCTGCTCGTAGACCTGCTGCGCGCTCAGGCCCGTCGTCGTGAACGAGGCTGGCTCGCCCTTGACGACGGTCTTGGTCGTGGTGGTGCCGCCAACGATGCCGGCGGCGTACGCAACGCCCAGCAACAGGGCCGCGCCGAGGAATCCGGCGACCATGGTGGCGAGGAACTTGTTCATACTCCGCTGCCTTTCTTGCCTGTGCCCGTCGGACCGGACGGAGCTCACGGATAGCTCAGGAACGAGGGGGCCGGATCGTTGCGGGGGGAGCGGCCCTCTTATCGCTCTTGGTTGTACCGCTTCAATCTGGGAATCTGCTGAGAGCCATCTGGGCGGGCACTGTGACTCTCGATGAGGGGCGGCGCTGCGTGCCTGAGAAGGTGACGCGAGCGCATACGATAGGGTTCAGGTGGCCGCCCGCGCGCTCATCACCCCGGCGGCCGGAGGAGGACCATGGGCGGCGCGATCGGTGAGATGCTCCCGCTGGCGATCGGTATCGCCATCAGCCCGCTGGCGATCGTGGCGGTGATACTGATCCTGACCACGCCGCGGGCAAGGACGAACGGCTTGGCGTTCCTGGGCGGCTGGCTGCTCGCGCTGGCCGTGGTCGGCGGCGTCGTGCTCGCCGTGACCGACGCCGCCGAGTCCGCCGACTCGAGCGGCCCGCGCACGATCGTCGCGGTACTGACGATCGCACTCGGGGTGTTGCTGCTGGTCCTGGCCTGGCGCGGGTTCCGCGGCAGGCCGGCGCCGGGCGAAGAGGCGCCGCTGCCGAAGTGGATGGCGGCGCTCGATCGCTTCACCCCCGTCCGCTCGCTGGCCGTTGCGGCGCTGTTCGCCGGGGTCAAGCCCAAGAACCTCATCCTCACCGCCACGGCCGCCGCCGGCATCGCCGGATCGGGCCTCGGCGGCGCGCAGCAGGTCGTCGTCCTGCTCCTCCTCATCCTCGTCGCCAGCGTCGGGATCATCGCCCCGGTCGCGGTCTACTTCCTGATGGGCGAGGAGAAGTCGGCGCGAGTCCTCGGCGGGTGGAAGACATGGCTCGTGGCGAACAACTCCACCGTCATGATCGTGCTCTTCGTGGTCTTCGGCGTGGTGCTGCTCGGTAACGGGATCGGCGGGCTCTGACCCGGGACGCTGCGACGGCTCGGGGCACGACTCGCGGATGGGAGAGACGGTCCCAGGCTGCGCCCGGAGCCGGCGTCTGTCCGATTCCGCGTGGCACGTCCAAAGGCCCGTCCAACAGCACCTGTGTGTCGTTGGATGTGCCGTGTGACGTGCTGGCGCCCGAGCGATACCGGTTCAGTCGGCGCGGTGCGGACGGGTAGCGGCGGGGCGCGCCGACGGAGCGGCGGAGCGCGCGCGTCCGGCGCGTCGCTGGTGCACTCGTCGCCCACGCCGGGAACACCATCGGTAGTCAGGCAAACCGACCTCGCGAGGCGACCATGAGACCTACCGTCGACGAAGACCTCTGTATCGGCTGCGGGCGGTGCGAAGAGACCTGCCCGGCGGTGTTCCAGCTCGGCGACGACGGCGTCTCGCACGTGATCGCCCCGGGCAAGTGCGTGGAGGCCGGCTGCTGTGAGGACGCCGCCGCCGAGTGTCCCGTGGACGCCATCTCACTGGTCGACGACTGAATCCACCCCCTGGCGTTTTGGCCTCGTGTCCGGAAGGGCAAGACCTGCTGAAACGTCACAACGGGCGGGCGCCAGGCGCGCGCCCCAGGAGGGAACCGATGAACGACGCACCACTCGACCTGTACATCGCCGGCTACACCGACCCGACCGCCGCCAAAGCGGACTTCGACGCACTCAAGAAGGCGCAGCGCCAAGGCATCGTCTTCATCGACGGCATGGTACTGGTGGCCCGTGACGCCGACGGCGCGCTGCACGTCAAGGAGTCGGGCGACCACGACGTGTTCAAGGGCGCGACCATCGGCGTCGCCGGCGGCCTCGTGGTCGGTTTGTTCGCGCCGCCGCTGCTCGGCGCCATAGTCGTCGGCGGCGTGATCGGCGGCCTCGCCGGCAAGCTCGTCAAGCACCACGACGAGAAGGGCATCGCCAAGGACGTGGACGAGGTCGTCCCGGCCGGCACCTCGGGCATCATCGCCGTCTTCGAGGAGATCTGGGTCGACGAGGTGGAGCGCCAGCTCGCCAAGGCCGACAAGAAAGCCGTCAAGGAGGCCGACAAGCAGACGGCCCGCGAGCTGAAGAAGGCCCTCGCGGAGGAGAAGAAGCAGGAGGCCTGAAGCCGGCCTCTCGTCAGGCGGCCGCGCCGCCGGAGGTGCGCGCGGCCGCCTGACCGTCTCCCGCCTGGGCGGCGGCCTCCCCGGCCTGCCGCCAGGCGCGGATGGCCAGCAGGGCGCCGAGGAAGAAGCAGACGGCGCCCACCAGCGTCCCCCGGTCGGCAAGCGTCAGGTCGACCGCGGAGTCCGTCCTCGGAATGACGAAGGCGCCGATCGCCGACGCCATGAAGGCGATGGAGCCGATCATGTTGAGCCAGGCCGCCCACCACGCCGCTTCGCGCGGCCGCCACGTACGGATTCGGCCAAGCGCGAGGATCGCGAACGTGCTCGAGATGAGGAACAGGATCGACCCGTAGAAGTCCGGCCGCCACACGACCTTGTCGTACTGGCTGTCGGACAGCGCGACCGTGATCGCCCAGAACGTGGTCCCGTTGAAGAAGAGCGTGCCGGGGAACTGCGTGGCTGCGGCCAGCCAGCCCTTGTCTCGCGGCAGCCAGGCCAGGAAGCGGACGGGCTGCCGCTCGTCGTCGCGAGCCTTCCCTGCCGCGGCCATCGCCGGGCTCTGACTCTGCACCAGCTGCCAGAAGGAGGCGGTGGTGAAGAAGATCGAGGAGGCGAAGAAGGTGACCGCGTCGGCGGTCGGCCCCACCGCGGCCGCGTACGCAGAGACGCAGCCGAGGGCGAAACCGAACGACCCGATCATGAAGAGGGCCGCGATGGCCGTGTTCAAGCGTCGCGGCCGCAGGCGCACGGTCAGCTCCCGACTGGCCCGTCGGGAGGCGCCGCTTGGCCCTGCAGCTCGCGGCGCCACCCCGCCAGCACGCGGTGCGCCGCCTCGGCGCCGATGATCGCGCCCTCGGGCAGAGCCAGCTCGGCCGGATGCAGCAGGAACGGCCGCGTCTGCGGGCCGCCCATGCCGCCGTGGAACGAGATGAGCTCCTCGAACGCGCAGCCCTCGTCGAGCTGCTCGTCGTAGAAGCTGTTCACCATGATGTCGGCGACGTGGGCGAAGCCGTCGGTGCGCAGCAGGTGCGCCGCGGCCGTGGGCGAGAAGGGCGCCAGCGGATCCTCGCCCTCCACGCGGCCCTCGCTCAGGTAGTTGGCGCCGCGGGCGCCCAGCGCCACGGCGCCGTGCTCTCCCGAGCGCACGAGCAGCCAGCCGACGTGCGGATGGACGCGCAGCGCCCCCAGCAGGTCGGGGTGCGTCTCGTCGATCTCCTCCAGCGTCATGCGCCGCGGCTCGTCCATCAGGTAGATGAGTCCGAGGTTGCCCGACCCCATCACGATCACCTTGCGGTCGCCGACGTGGTGCTTGTCCTCGTCCTTCTGCTTGCGCCCGGTCGCCTCGCGGACCGCCTTGGACACGGCGGAGTCGTTCTCGTCGCCGCCGAGGGAGCTCTCCACGCCGGTCCCGCGCAGGTTGCGCGCCACCAGCTCGTCGAGCCCGTAGCCGTTGCGCTGCAGGAAGGTGGCCCCCTGCGTCTGGCCGTGGTCGGACAGCGCGACGATCTCGTAGGGGCGCGCGGCGTACTGCCGGGCACGCGCGATGCGTCCGAACTGCTGGTCGAGCTTGCGCAGCACCTCCATGGTGTCCGCCCGCTCGAGACCGGAGTGGTGCGCGACCTCGTCGTAGCCGGCGAAGCACGCGTAGACAGCCGGCACGCCCATCATCATGTCGCTGATGATGCTGTGCACGGTGAAGTCGCGCACGAACACGGAGAGGCCCGAGCGCATGAACGCGTAGCTGAGCGACCGGTGTCCGCGCGGCCGCACGTCGCGCCGCCGCTGCCTCGCCGCCCCGGCGACCTCCAGGATGACCTCGTAGAAGAAGAGCACGAAGGTCCGCGTGACGTTGTAGCCGTCGGCGAGGTAGGCCCGGTAGCCCGGGTTGGCCTTCTTCTCCGCCTCCATGCGGCTGACGGTCAGGATCACCTGGTCGGCGTCGCCCGAGAGCAGGTTGCTGCGGCTGGCGCCGCCGTCGGCAAGCAGGCCGCTACCGCTCGAGTGCCGCTCCTCGATGACGGCGCAGTCAGCTGGGGCGGAGCAGGTCATGATGCGCCCCGACTCCTTCTCCACCCAGCGGAAGGCGGGGATGTCCTCATTGGAACCCAGCAACAGCCCCGCCTGGGAGGCGCCGGTCTGCGACGAGAGGTCGGTCTCCCACTCGGAGAGGCGATATGAGCCGGCCGCGAGCCAGCGCCCCATCTCGGGCGCATGCCCGTCGCGGATGGCGCGCTGCAGCACGGGCCTGGCGAGACCGTCGATCTCCAGGTAGACGACCCCGGGCACGTCGGTCACCGCCCGGGCGCGGGATCGCCGCGCGATGCGCTGCGTGACGCGCAGCGAGTACACGTCGTCGTCGTTGGTGCCCAGGAGCACCTCGAGCACGACGGTCACCGCCGCGGCGACCAGCGAGACGGTCAGCGCGGCGAAAAACCCGTCCACCTTGAAGGTGTGGTCGGAGAGATCCGCCGCCGCCTTGACCATCCACGCATCGAGCAGCAGGACGAGCAGGAACCCGACGGCGAGCATGTAGGGCAGCCGCAGCGCAGCGATGAGCGGCGGCGCCACGGCGTTGAGGACGGCGATCAGCGCCGCGGCGATGAGCGCCCCGAAGAATCCCTCGATCTTGACGCCGGGGACGAGCACCGCCGCGAGGTACAGCGCCAGCGCGCTCGTCACCCACTGCAGCAGCAGACGCCGAACGCGGATCTTCGGCCGCCCCGGCGACCACTTCGGGGTGGCGCCGTACGCCTTCTTCTCGACCTCAGCCACCTCGTCCCCCTCGTCGCCGTAACGGTCCGGTCCAGTCTAGACCGGACGCACAAGGGGCGGCCCATCGGGCCGCCCCTTGTGCGTCGTGCTCACTCCTCGCGAGGACCTCAGTCCTTCTCGTGCTTCTCGGTGCCGAAGGCGTTCTTGAGCTCTTCCTCCTGCTCGTGCGAGAGGTTGGAGCGGACCAGTGTCGCCTTGGTGCCCGCGACGGCGGCGAGGAACTTGTCCTCCGTCATCTGGCCGATGAGCAGGAACCAGCCGGCCTTGCCCGGCGGCACCGCGTCGCCCATCTGCTCGAGCACCTGCTTGTCGATGCCGGTCTTGCCGAGCTTGCCGAAGAGCGCGCCCATGCCGGCGCCGATCGCGAGCCCCAGGAACGGCACGAAGAAGAGCAGGCCGAAGAGCATGCCCCAGAACGCGCCACCCAATGCGCCCGCGCCGACCAGCTTGTTGCCGTGCTTGACGTGCGGCTTTCCGTCCAGGTCGCGCACGACCATGGAGGCGTCCTGCAACTGCACGATCATGTCCTTCTGCATCTGGGCCAGCGTGACGCCGAACTCCTCGGCTGCCGCCTCGTTCTCGAAGCCCAGTACCATCAACTCACTCATGCACCCTCCTTGTTCTCGTGGTCGAGTCCGCCCGGCGTGTGCATACCGAGCGACTCGGGTTCCGTCGACGTTCTACCCAGACTCCGCGTCCTCTCACCCCCGACGAATCGTGCGACCGGCGCCGAACGCCGCGCGGCGTCACTTCGACGCAGGGCCTCCGCCGGCTGCCGGCAGGTTCTCGCGCAGGAGTTGGAGCATCACGCGTTCGAGCGAATCCGTGATCTCCTCGTCGCTCATTTCCTGAAGGCCGCTGGCGCTCAACACCCACTCATCGGCGGCGATCCAGCCGATGAACAGCGCGACCACGCTCGCGACGACGAATCGGGGGTCGAGCGCATCCGGATCCCGCGCGGCCCCTTCGGAGACGGCAGCGGCCCCAGCCAGCTGAATGAGCCGCTCGGTGGCGGCGAACCGTCCGCTGGTGCGCTCGTAGGACAGGCCGTGCAGTGCCGAGTGCGCGATGAGACGCACGTAGCGCCGCTGGTGCATGAGGCCCTCTCGCAACATCAGGCTCGCCGCCGTCAGCAGTTCGTCCGCGCCGGAAGCGGCGCTTCGGAGCACGTCCTCGTTGCGGACCAGCATCGCCCGGTAGACGTCCTGTTTGCTGCCCAGGTACCGATGCACCAGCGCATGACTCACGCCGGCCTCGGCGGCGATGTCACGGACGGTGACGGCGGTGAAGCCGCGCTCGGCGAACAGCGTCTCGGCCGCGTCCAGGATGTCCCGGGTGGTCTGCTCGCGTCCACCCCTGCGGCGGCTGCTCTTGTCCTCGTCCACAACGATTCCTTCGGCGGTCTTCAAACGATGCTCATCGGACTCCGGCGTACCCTACAGCATCCCCAGCGTTCCGCCATTACCGACTGGTCACCTACGCGACACCCGCAGTAGGATGCTCCCGCAGCGAGTGCCGCCGCCCGGCACGTTGGGACGACACCCCCAAGACACCGCAGGAGGGAACCGTGAGCGACACGTTCGATCTCGTCTTGGCAGCCTACCCGGCTCTGGAGCCGGCCCAGAAGGACTTCGACGCGCTTGTCGCCCTCGTCAAGGAGAAGAAGGTCCGGTCCGACGGGATGATCCTCGTCACCCGCGACGAGGCGGGCGAGGTCCACGTCACCGACACCGGCAGCCACCTCGGCCGCAAGGGCATGGGCTGGGGCGGTGGCGTGGGAGTGCTCGTGGGCCTGGCCGCGCCGCCGCTGCTCGCCGCGACCGCGGTCGGCGCCGCGGCCGGCGGCATCGTCGGCAAGTTCGCCAAGCACAAGGTGGACAGCGGCCTCGAGGCCGGCATGGGCGACAAGCTCAAGCCCGGCACCGCCGCGATCATCGCGATGGTCGACGCCGAGGACCGCCTGCCGGCGGAGATGACACTCGGTGGCGCGCTTGCCAAGTCGGTCGCTCTCATGGACAAGAAGGGCGTGCGCGGGCTCAAAGACGCCCTGAACGAAGCCGCCGGCAAGTTCGACCCCGACAGGACCGTGCTGCCGATCCCCGACAAGACCTTCGGCGGCGCCGCCGGCCGGACAATCGCCGACTCCGCCGCGGACTGGTCGTTCATCCCCGGACCCAAGACGCCCGAAGACGCGCCCAACGTCCTGCTCGTGCTCATAGACGACGCCGGCTTCGGCGGCCCCGACACCTTCGGCGGCGGCATCGCGACCCCCAACCTCACGCGTGTACAGGAGATGGGGCTCACCTACAACCAGTTCCACGTCACCGCCGTCTGCTCGCCGACCCGCGCCGCCATGCTCACCGGCCGCAACCATCACCGCGTCGGCATGGGCGGCATCGCCGAGTTCCCGGGGCCGTTCCCCGGTTACACGGGCACGCGCCCTCGCAGCTGCACCGCCCTCCCGCGCATCCTCAAGGAGAACGGCTACGTCACCGGCGGGTTCGGCAAGTGGCACATGACGCCGGGCCGCGAGATGGGAGCGGCCGGCACGTTCGACCACTGGCCGCTCGGCTGGGGCTTCGACCACTGGTGGGGTTTCCTCACGGGAGCAGCAGGCCAGTACGACCCGATCATCACCCAGGACAACTCCACTCTCGGCGTCCCCGAGGGCGACGACGGCAAGCTCTACTACTTCCCCGACGACATCACCGACAAGTCGGTGGAATGGCTCCATGCCGTCCGCGCCCACGACCCGCAGAAGCCGTGGTTCCTCTACTACTCCACGGGCTGCAGCCACGCTCCGCACCACGTGGAGAAGGCGTGGGCCGACAAGTACAAGGGCAAGTTCGACGCCGGCTGGGACGTCTACCGCGAGCAGACTCTCGCACGCCAGAAGGCGCTGGACATCGTGCCCGCCGACACCGAACTGTCCGAGCGGCCCGACCTCTTCCCCGCCTGGGACTCCCTGACCGACCCGCAGAAGACGCTGTACGCGCGCCAGATGGAGGTCTTCGCCGGGTACTCCGAGAACGCCGACTGGAACGTCGGCCGTCTGCTCGACGCCGTCGAAGACATGGGCGAGCTCGAGAACACGCTCATCATCTACATCTGGGGCGACAACGGCGCCAGCATGGAGGGCACCCTGACCGGCTCGTTCAACGAGACGACCTTCTTCAACGGGGTCGTGCTCGAGGCCGACGAGCAGATGGAGATCATCGAGAAGTTCGGCGGCGTGGAGGCGCTCGGCGGCTTCCACACCGCCCCGCACTTCGCCGCCGCCTGGGCGCACGCCAACAACACGCCGTTCCAGTGGGGCAAGCAGATGGCGAGCCACCGCGGCGGCACGGTCGACCCCATGGTCGTGGCCTGGCCCGGCCGCATCAAGCCGGACAAGACCGTCCGCTCGCAGTTCACTCACTGCATCGACGTCGTGCCGACCATCCTCGAACTGGCCGGCATCCCCGAGCCGACGAGCGTGGACGGCATCGACCAGGAGCCCATGGACGGCACCAGCTTCGCCTACACGCTCGATGAGGCGCAGGCGGCCGAACAGCACACCGTCCAGT
>Ga0315271_10001489_pt1 | contig 14145 bp, 21 predicted proteins | sample C3_top_MG_FD_204664 | JGI IMG/M metagenome (GOLD analysis project Ga0315271, IMG submission 204664) | Sediment microbial communities from Yellowstone Lake, YNP, Wyoming, USA - C3_top | ecosystem: Environmental > Aquatic > Freshwater > Lake > Sediment | place: USA: Wyoming | collected 2017-08-01 | reverse complement strand
TGCCGCACCGGCCGCCGCCCAGAACCTCGACCCGCGGTCGTTCGTGAACACGCCGATCGGCATCAATTTCGTGTCGGTCGGCTACGGCTACTCGACGGGTAACGTGCTGTTCGACGCCTCCGTCGCGCTCGACAATGCGGACCTGACCATCCAGGGGCCGAGCGGCGGCTATGCCCGCGCACTCGACCTCTGGGGCCTCTCCGGCAAGACCGACGGCGCCCTCGGCTGGGCCTGCGCCGACGGCACCGCCGACTTCAACGGCGCGCCGGTGTCGCGCCACGTCTGCGGTCTGTCCGACCCCACGGCACACATTTCCGTGAACTTCATCGGCGCTCCCGCGCTGACGATGCGGCAGTACCCCAAATACAAGCAGAACATTCTCGTCGGGGCCGGATTCCGGGTGACCGCACCCCTCGGGCAGTACGACCCGACCAAGCTGGTGAACATCGGGACCAACCGATGGTCCTTCAAACCGGAGCTGGGCGTGTCGAAGCAGGCCGGCCGGCTGACGCTGGAGTTCCTGGGCACCGTCACCTTCTTCACCACCAACACTGATTTCTTCGGAGGAAACGAGCAGTCGCAGGCCCCGCTGTTTTCCGGCCAGGTCAACGTGATCTACACCTTTCGATCAGGAATCTGGGGCGGGGTCGGCGGCCTGATCTATGCCGGGGGGGCGACCAGCACCAATGGCGGGCCAGCCACGACCCCGCAGGAAAACACCCGCGGCGGGGCCGTGCTCGTGTTCCCGATCGGCAAGCACAATTCGCTCAAGGCCTACTGGTCCACCGGCGTTTCCACGCGCACCGGCACCGACTTCGACACCGTCGTGGTGACCTGGATTCACCTGTGGGGTGGGAAGCGCTGACACCGGCGCCGGAGGCGGCTCGCAGGGGTCGCCTCCGGCCGGTGCGTCAGTTGCCGCCCTGGCTCGAGGGGGGCACCATTCCGTTGGCCCGCATGTACACCACCAGGTTGCCGTAGTGCTCACCGTCATGCGTGGCGTTCCACACCAGCACCGCGAGGCGGGACATGGTCGAGCCGAAGAACTGCGTGGCCTTCATCGCGTCCGTGTCGGACATCTGATAGGCCCGTTCGCAGTAGGCCACCGATTCATTCATCCCGGACAGCAGGGCGACCTTGTCCGTGAGCTTCTCGTAGTCGGGGTGCTGGGGTTCTGACTCCCCGAGCGCGCCGGAGCAGAACAGGTAGTGCGCGTTGGCCACATGCCCCATCACCTCCGCCATGCTCCGCACCGCCGGATTCGGCTTGTAGCCGTACAGGCTGTCTGGCACCTGCTCCACGGTCTGGATGAGCCAGGTACTCAGCTCCTTGAATCGTGGCGCGACGGAGGCGACCATGACGCTTTCTCCCGCGTCGGCAGGCGGGGCGCAGGCGGGCACGGCGGCCGCCAGGAACAGCACGGGAATCAGGGCGCACTTCATGAATGCAGCCTCCTCAGGGTAAGGCCAGGGGGTGAACCGCCCCGGGGAGATCCGGCGCGGCTGCAACGACAAGGATTTACACGACACGCCGCCTGGAGGCAAGCCGCCCGGCAATCGGCGGCTTGGCCGCCCCATCGAGACTGACGGCACGCTGGCATTCAACCGGAGATCCACTGGATGAAATTCGTGCTCGACTTCATCGCGATGTATGCCAAAGGGATTCTGTTCCTCTGGCCGATCCTTGCCTTCCTCCTCGGCGCGATCGCGGCGATGGGGCTCCGCATCGGCGCCCTGGAAGGCTGGACGCCGACCAACGCACTCTACTTCGCCTTCATCACCGCGACGGCGGTGGGCTACGGCGACTTTCACCCGACGAAGCGACGCACGAAGTGGCTGGCCATCATCATTGCGCTGACCGGGGTCCTCCTCACCGGATTGATCGTGGCGGTTGGACTCGAAGCGGTGTCACACGCCTTCCGGGAATCGCGCAACGCCGCCGCCCCCATCTCTCCCTGATCATGGCGTACGACGAGCTGCTGGGCGGCCGCGTGCGGCGCACCCTGACCGGCACCGCCGGCCTGACCGAGAAGAAGATGTTCGGCGGCCTCTGTTTCCTGATCAACGGGCACATGTGCGCCGGCATCGTCGGCGGCACCCTGATGGTGCGCATCGGCGCCGAGGGGTATGCGGACGCCCTGGCCCAGCCGGGAGTCCGGCCGATGGACTTCACCGGCCGGCCGATGACCGGCATGGTGTTCGTGGACCCACTTGCCCTTGCCACCGAGGCGATGCTCGGCGCGTGGGTCACGCGCGGCGCGGCGTACGCCGCATCCCTGCCGCCGAAATCGGCGTGAAGCGGTACAACCGACTACCTTTCACCGTCGCCACCCACCGCGTGGCCGGTGGTGGCCACCCGCCTCTCCAACCTCCGGTCCGTCTCTCCATCCTCGCCGGGGGAGTTCATGTCGCTCTACAAGCCTCAGCAGCGCCACATCACGGTCCGCAACCGGGAACTCCACTTCGTGTCGTATGAGGCGCATCCGGCCGATGCCCGGCACGCCGCCGAGGCGGAACCTGAGATGTGGTACCTGATGCGCGCCGGCCGGCGGTGGGCGGTGATGCCCAGGAATCCGGACCAGGTGCCCGAGGAGACGGACGACCAGCTCAGGGTCTGGGCCGAGGAGAACGCGTTCGGCGCCGAGGTGCCCGTCGTGACGCCTCCGCCAGCCACCCCGCGGACCCGCCGGCGCCGCACCGACAACTGGTGGGACTCGAACGAGGGCCGCCAGGCCAGCTGATCCCCGGCCCACCCCGCCGTCCTGCCGGGGTGGGCGCCGCGGTCTCGGCTCCCCTCCCCCGGGACTCGCCCCCGACCGCTTCCCGCAGTATTCTCACAGAGACCCTCACCGGCCCCGCTTGCCTCCCCCACCGGAGTCCACGGCATATGTCCCTCGATCGCCGCCAATTCACCGGGCTCGTCGCCGGGATTCTCGCCGGGACGGCGTTCGGGCCGGACACGAGGGCGCATGCGGCGATTCCGGCCGCGACGGTCGACCCGTGCAACCTCCCCCCGCAGATCCAGGCGCTCACGCCGATGCGGGAGGGCATCGTTCCCATCTCGGACGAGGAGCGCGCGCGGCGCGTCGACCGGGCCCGGCAGTTGATGGCGCAGTACGGCGTGGCGGCGGTGCTGATGGAGCCAGGCACCAACCTGACGTACTACACCAACGTACGCTGGGGGCTTTCGGAGCGGCCGTTCGTCGCCGTTTTGCCCGCCCGCGGCGAGATGGCGTTCGTCTGCCCCGGATTCGAGGAGGCACGCGCCCGGGAGGGGATTCCGGCCGGCGCCGAGGTGCGAGTCTGGCAGGAGGATGAGAGCCCGTACGAGGTCATTGCCGGCATCCTGCGCGACCGGGGACTTGCCACGGGTACCATTGGCGTGGAAGCACAGACCCGGTACTTCATTTCGAACGGCGTCCAGCAGGTGACACCCAGCGCCACCTTCCGCAATGCGGACCCGGTGACCGTCGGCTGCCGGTCCATCAAGTCGCCGGCCGAACTGGCGCTGATGCAGCGCGCCTTCGACATCACCGTGGTCGCCTTCGGCGCCGCCCTCACCACCCTGCGCGAAGGCATGACGCAGTACGAACTTTCCGAGAACATGACCGACGCCATGAGCCGGCTGGGCGGCTCCGATCCATGGGCGCTGGTCGGCTTCGGCGAGGCCTCCGCGTTCCCGCACGGGACCAGGCGGCCGCAGCAGCTCCGGAACGGCGACATCGTCCTCCTCGACGCTGGATGCAGCGTCCAGGGCTATCAGTCCGACATGACGCGGACGACGGTATTCGGGAAACCGTCCGCCCGGCAGACCGAGGTCTGGAACCTCGAACGGCGAGCGCAGGACGCGGCGTTCGCCGCCGCGCAGCCCGGCGCCACCTGCGGTTCCGTGGATGCCGCCGCGCGCAAGGTCATCACCGACGCCGGTTTCGGTCCGGGATACGCCCTGCCGGGGCTGCCGCATCGCACCGGCCACGGCATCGGGATGGACGGGCACGAGGCGCCCAACTTCGTGAAGGGAAGCACCGTCGTGATCCAGCCTGGCATGTGCTTCAGCGACGAGCCGAACATCTCCATCTACGGCGAGTTCGGCGTCCGCCTCGAGGACTGCCTCTACGTCACGGAGTCGGGGCCCAGGTTCTTTGCGCCACAGTCCCCGTCCATCGATCGCTTCTTCCCCTGAGCTACCGGGAGCACGCATGGATCGACAGTCGCTGGCATTGCTGATTCCGATCATCGCGATGCTAATTCCCATCTCGGCGATCGTCATGGGTGGCGTGCTCAAGCTGGCGCGATTCCGGCTCGACGAGGCCAAGGTGCGCGCCGGTGCGCTGCCGGACGGCGCGCTCGCGGACATGGACGGCTTGCGTGGCGAGATGGACCAGATACGCCATGAACTGGCCGAGGTGCAGGAGCGGCTCGATTTCACGGAGCGGCTGCTGGCACAGCGGCGCGAGCAGGAGAAGCTGCCGGGAGGCAGCTGACCGGAACGTGACATCCTCAACCGGAGATCCACCCATGCGCACCGTTGGCGGCCCACCGTCGCTCCGTCCGTTCGTCCTCGCCTGCCTGGCGGTCGCGGCGTGCACTGGCGGCGGCGGGGGGAGCATGCAGTCGGTGATCGAGCATCCGGCGCCGGTCACGGCGCCACCGCGTTTCGTCCCGCTCGTGGCGGCAAATCTGATTGCGCCCGCGGACACCATCGCCGGCGACGGCTGCCTGAGCCCGATGGCGGATCCGGTCACCGGTACCCAGATCATCCTGACGCGAGCGGAGAGCGGGCTGGGTGACTACCTCGCGCCAAGCGGGTCGTATGGGTTGAAGGACGGTCAGCTGCTCCGACTGGACTGCAACACCGGGCGGGTGCTCGGGGTGGTCCGGCGATGAACGCGCAACTGAAGGAAATCGCTGACGAGCTGCGGGAGGCCACCGCCCGATTGCACCGGCTGCGGGAAGCGGTCCCCGCCGACCGCTGGCCGGTCCGCAATGACCCCGCCAAGTGGTCGGTCTCCGAGTGCGTCGAACATCTCAACCTGACCTCCGCCGCCTTCGTTCCACTCCTGGAGGCCGGCATTGACGAGGCCCGCCGGTATCAACCGAGCCGGGGCCGATATCGCAGGGGGTTTCTGGGCTGGGCGCTGTGGAAGATGACCGGCCCGGACGCGCCTGGCCGGGTCCAGACAACCCCCGCCTTCGTGCCGGCCAGCGCACCCGCCGCGGGAGCGGTGATTGCCGACTTCGAACAGGGCCAGGGAAAGCTGCTGAAGCTGCTCGCTGCGTGCCGGGGCCTGCCGATCGACCAGGTGACCATGACCTCGCCGTTCAACGCCCGGATGCACTACAACCTGTACGCCGGGCTTTCCACGCTCTCCCGCCACCAGCACCGGCACCTGCAGCAGGCGGAACGGGTGTGGGCGCCGGACCGATGATCCGGCGCCGGGCGGCGCAATTCAAACTCAGTCGTCGTCCGAGTCCTTGCCGCGCTCGGCCCCGGACCCAACGCCATCGGTGCCGCCACCAGCGGTGAGCCGGGAAACACCGGGCGAGGTGCCATTGCCGTAGACCAGGTCGCCCCCGGAGTGCCCAACCTGGTAACCCGCCACCAGCAGGCCGAGGGTGGCGACCGTCGCCACGACCCGTGCTCCCCGCCCCGCTGCCCCGCCGACAAGACCAGCGGCGCTGAGCGCGAACACGATGCCGGATAGAATCAGGAAGCGCTCGCCGGCCTCCTCATGAGTCTCGAGTCGCTGCTCGCCGACGATGTCTTCGGCCCGCTCTTCCTGGTCCTGCCCGGTTTGCAGCGACGCCCAGGCGCTGAGCGTGAGCAGGCCGGCCAGGGCCGCGGGGACCAGCCAGGCCCGGAACGGAGCCACGCCACGGCGGACTGCGTAGAGGGCGCCCAGCGCCGCCAGGGGAAGAAACGCCATCAGTACGATCGGAAAGTGCACGACCGCGGGGTGCAAAGGATCAGGCAACACGGACAGCCTCCGGAAATTGGGTTGGCTGACACGCTAGCAGAACCGCTCGGGACGCACCATCCGACAACTGACGCAACGATCCGTCCGAGCACACCCACGGCGGGTATCCGACGGATGACGGAGGAGGCCGATGGACAGTCAGGACGAACGCCAGCTGCAGCGAACGGTCACTATCCTCTTGGTGATCATCGGGTTGGCCGGCGGGATCGATCTGGCATTGGACCGGCCCACCGAATGGCTGTCGTTCCACGTTCTCTATGAGCTCGGGCTGGTGCTGGGCTCACTCGGCACCGCAGTCTGGCTCGCCCGGGGCTGGCACGGCGCGGCGGCGGCCAACCGGGAGCTGCAGGCCAGCCTGACTGAGCGAAACGCCGAGCGTGACGCCTGGCGCGCCAGCGCCGAGCAGGCGCTCGCCGGAATGGGATTCGCCATCGACACGCAATTCGCCGTCTGGGGGCTGACGCCGGCTGAACGCGACGTGGCCTTGCTGGTCCTGAAAGGGCATGGGCACAAGGAAATCGCGGCCCGCACCGATCGGAGCGAACGCACGGTCCGGCAACACGCCGCCGCGGCCTACGAAAAGGCCGGACTCGGCGGACGCGCGGAATTGGCGGCGTTCTTCCTTGAAGGGGTGGCGCTGCCCGCGCCGCGGCCCGGATTGAACGGCCAGCCATGATTCCCGCCGAGGCCACCACGGCCGCGACCGATGCCGCCTTGGCCGTCCTGTCGTGGACCGGCCTCGCCTGGCTGCGCCGCCACACGCCGCCTTCGTTGCTGCGAGCGAGCTGGCTGGCCATGCTCGGGATGTTCGGCCTCGCGGCGCTCCTCGGATCCATCACACATGGGTTCCCCTGGTCGGCCGCCCACCTCGACCTCATCTGGCAGCCGCTCTACCTCTCCCTCGGTGTCGCGGTGGCGTACTTCGTCATCGCCTCGATCTGCGCCGCCTGGGGCGATCTCGCCGCCCGGCGCGCACGCCCATTCCTGCTGGTGGCGGCCGCCCTGTTCTACGTGCTGACCCGACGGACCGGCGGGAACTTCCTGGTGTTCGTGATCTACCAGGGCGCCGGGCTGTGTTTCGCGCTGGCGGTCCATGGCTGGCTGGCGACGCGGGGCCGCGCTGGCGCGGGTTGGGTGGCGGCGGGCCTGGTCGTCAGCCTGGCGGCCGGGGTGGTGCAGGCCGTCGACACCATCTCACTGCGCCTCGTCTGGACCTTCGATCACAACGGCGTCTACCATCTTGTTCAGGGCGTCGGACTCGGCCTGCTCCTGTTCGGGCTCCGGCCCATGCTCGGCGGAACCGTTCCTGCCCGGCTTCCGTAGGGAAGCGACCTCTCACCACTGGAATGGAGCGGTGCCGTGAAACTCAACCCGCGCATCTGGATTCCCATCGCGCAGTTTCTGACCGTCGTCAACGTCGGAGCCACCTATTTTGCCGCGCAGGCGGCGGAGCCGGGGCACGCAACCCTGCACGCCGCGCTCGCCGTCTTGTGCACCCTGGGGGTCGACTGGTTGCGCACCCGCGCGCGCGGCGACGACGCGTTGGCCGACGGGCGGATGGCGGAACTGGAATCGGGATCTGTCGAAATGGATCAGGTCCGCCACGAACTGGCCGACGTGCAGGAACGACTCGACTTCGCCGAGCGGATGCTGGCGCAACGGCGTGAGCAGGAGCGGAGTCCGGGCAACGGTTGACGGGTGGGGGTCCTGAAAACACAAAGCCCGTCCAGTGTGTGGTCACCGGCCGGGTCAATGGTTCTTGGCAGTTTGATCACCCGGTCTGCTCTGCTACCCCGGGGCCCGAAGGCTATGTCTATTGACTTGAACGTAATGACCCTCCCTCCCCTACGCAAGTGGCGAGTTGTCCCCACTGTACCGAGGGCCTATGCTTCCCCCCGGCTGCCACTTCCCGGCCGCCCCTTTACCGTCGCCCGCACCGGCCGCCCCCATTCCTGGATAGGCCCCCGCCGCGGTTGCGCTCTTCAGCAAGGAACGCTGTGCCTTTCGACTCCCTGAACCTTCATCCCAGCCTGCTCAAGGGCGTCAAGGAACTCGGGTTCACCCGCCCCACGCCGATCCAGGCCGACGCGATCCCACCCGCGCTCGAGGGCCGGGATCTGCTCGCCTGCGCCATGACCGGCAGCGGCAAGACCGCCGCCTTCGTCCTGCCGATCCTCCAGCGGCTGATCGACACGAAGCGGGGCACCACCCGCGCGCTGATCCTGAGCCCGACCCGGGAGTTGGCGCTCCAGATCCTGGAGGACATCAACGACCTCGCCGTGCATACGCCGGTCACCGCCGCCGCCGTCTACGGCGGCGTGGGCATGGGTCCGCAGGAACATGCGCTGCGGAGCGGCGTGGACATCGTCGTCGCCACGCCGGGCCGGCTGCTCGACCACATGCGAGCTCCCTACGCGAAGTTCTCCGGCCTCGAGGTCCTCGTGCTGGACGAGGCGGACCGGATGCTCGACATGGGATTCCTGCCCGACATCAAGCGCATCCTGCGCCACCTTCCCGCCAAACGGCAGACGCTCTTCTTCAGCGCCACCATGCCGGCCCCGATCGCCGCGTTGACGCGGGAAATGCTCAACGATCCGGCCACCATCAACCTGGCCCGGAAGTCGGCCCCAGCGATCGGCATCACGCAGGCGGTGTATCCGGTGCGCCAGGAGCTCAAGGCCGGGCTCTTCCTGGCGCTGCTCGCCAAGGGCGACATGCGTGAGGCACTGGTCTTCACCCGGACCAAGCACCGGGCCGACCGGCTGACGAAGCACCTGGTGCGCGAGGGGATCAAGGCAGAGCGGATTCACGGCAACCGGTCGCAGGCCCAGCGCACCGAGGCGCTGGCCGGCTTCAAGAGCGGCAAGTACCGGGTGCTGGTGGCCACCGACATCGCCGCGCGCGGCATCGACGTCGAAGAACTCGGACACGTGGTGAACTTCGACGTGCCCAAGGTGCCGGATGACTACATCCACCGGGTCGGCCGGACGGCGCGCGCCGAGGCGACGGGCGACGCGTTCACCTTCGTGTCCCCGGAGGAAGAGGGCGATCTGCGCTCGATCGAGCGGGCGGTCGGCAAGCGACTGCCGCGGGTGACGCTCCCCGACTTCGACTACACCGCCAAGCTGAGCGTGCAGCTCGAAGTACCGCTCGCCGAGCGGATCGCGGTGATCCGCGCCAAGAAGGCCGAGGACCGCGCGCGTGCCAAGGCCAAGGAAGCGCGGCGCTCCGCCCACGCGACCACGCAGGGCCGTCCGTCGAGCGAGGCACGCCGGCCCGGGGGCCGGGGACGACCGCGATGAACACGCGCACCGGCCACCTGATCGGCGCCATCCTGCTTCTCGCGCTCTTCGCGTGGCTCGGCGTACGCAACTCGCTGGCCGCCGGTGGCGCGGCACTGACCGGTGGACAACACGCGGTGACGCTGCTCCAGTGGTGGTACGCCGTGCTCGCCGCCCTCGCGATCGTGCTGCTGCTCGCCCGGCACGCCGGAAGCCGGCTGGTGCTCTACGCCTGGGCGGCGATCTTCACGACCCGGAGCGCCCTGGCACCCATCTACTTCGGCGGCAAGGGACCGGGCCTGGCGGCGGCAGGTGGCGGCCTCGGCCTCGCCATCGCGCTGGGTATCCTTTACCTGGCGTTCCGTTCGCTCGAGCCGACGCCATCGGGGTGAACACGGCACACCCCTCTCCAGCACATTACCGAGGACTCGCGTGAGTCTGTACGACATCGATGTCACCACGATTGACGGCACGTCGATCAGCATGGCGAAGTACAAGAAGCGCGTCCTGCTGATCGTCAACGTGGCCAGCAAGTGCGGCTACACCCCGCAGTACGCCGGGCTGGACGCCCTCTACCGCAAGTACAAGGCGAAGGGGCTGACCGTCCTCGGCTTCCCCTGCGACCAGTTCGGTAACCAGGAGCCGGGAGACGAAGGGGAGATCCAGGCGTTCTGCTCCCTCACCTACGACGTCAGCTTCCCGATGTTCGCGAAGATCGAGGTCAACGGCCCTGGTGTGCACCCGCTGTACCGCCATCTCAAGGCGGCCAAGCCGGGGCTGCTCGGCACGGAGGCGGTCAAATGGAACTTCACCAAGTTCCTCGTCGGGCGAGACGGCACCGTCCTGCAGCGCTACGCGCCGAAGGACACCCCCGAGGGCATCGAAGCGGACATCCTCCCGCTGCTCACGTAGCGGATCGGCCCGACCACCCGGGCCGCACGATCTGGAAGGTGGCGCTCCCATGGGCAAGCTGATGGCGCTCGTCGGTACCACGATCGGCAGCGGGCTGGGGTGGTGGCTGGGCGCGCGCGTCGGCATGATGACCGCGTTCATCTGCAGCATGGTGGGCACCGGCATCGGACTGTATGTGGCGCGGCGTGTCGTGAGCGCGTATTTCGAATGAGTCGGACGCCGCGCACCATCGGGCTGACGGCACTGGCCCTGCTCGCCTTTGCCGGCAACTCCATCCTCTGCCGCATGGCGCTCGGTGGTACCCTGATCGACCCCGCCGGATTTACGGCCGTCCGCCTCGGCTCCGGTGCGCTGGGGCTCTGGCTGCTGGTCGCCCTCCGGAGCCGCGGCCTCCCCCGCCTCGCGGGGCAGTGGGCCTCGGCCGCCGCCCTCTTCGCCTACGCCGCCGCCTTCAGCCTCGCCTATGTGAGCCTCAGCGCCGGGACCGGCGCGCTCATCCTCTTCGGCGCCGTCCAGCTCACCATGATCCTGGCCGGCCTCCGCGCCGGTGAACGCCCCCGGCCTGCCGAGTGGATTGGCCTGACCCTCGCACTCCTCGGAATCTTCGTGCTGGTGCGACCCGGTTTGACGGCGCCCGAGCCAACGGGGTCCGCCCTCATGGCCGCTGCCGGTGTCGCCTGGGGCGTGTATTCGCTCCGGGGTCGGAGCAGCACGGAGCCGCTCCGGACCACGGCCGGCAACTTCCTCCTGACCGTGCCGGCGGCCGCCGTGCTGGTGCTCCTCGCCGGCGGCGCGGGGGCCTGGACCGTGCAGGGCGCGCTGCTCGCCGCGGCGTCCGGCGCGCTCGCCTCAGGGGCCGGATACGCCATCTGGTACGCGGCGCTCCCCGGGCTGACGGCCACCCGGGCGGCGCTGGTCCAGTTGCTGGTCCCGGTCCTTGCGGCCGGCGGCGGAGTGGCGCTCCTTTCCGAGGCCATTCCGCTCCGGCTTCCCTTCGCGGCCGCGCTGGTTCTCGGGGGCGTGGCCCTGGCCGTCACCTCCCGGTCTTCCTGAAAGTGGAGTCCACCCCGATGCGCATCGCCCTGACCCGCGACGTCAGCCCCGCCATGCACCTGTGCGAATTGAGCCACCTCGCCCGTTCCCCCATCGACCAGGATCGCGCGGTGACGCAGCATGCCGCCTACGAACAATGCCTGCGGGAACTGGGCTGCCAGGTGCAGCGGCTTCCCGCCGACGCGTCGATGCCCGACGCCGTGTTCATCGAGGACACCGCGGTCGTGGTCGACGAGCTCGCCGTCATCACCCGGCCCGGCGCGCCGTCGCGGCGCGCCGAAACGGCCGCCGTGACCCCGGCGCTCGCACGCCACCGTGCGCTGGCCTCCATCGAGGCGCCGGGCACCATCGACGGCGGCGATGTGCTGAAGATCGGGCGCACGTTGTACGTGGGCTCGTCGCCCCGGAGCAACCCCGAGGGCATCCGCCAGCTCGGGCAGCTGCTGGCGCCGTGGGACTACAAAGTGGTGCCGGTGGTCACGCGGGACTGCCTGCACCTCAAAACCGCGGCGACGGTGGCGGCGGCAGGCGTCGTGGTCCTGAACCCCGACTGGGTGGACCGCACCACGTTCGGGCCGATGGAGGTCATCACCGTGGACCCCGACGAGCCCTTTGCGGGCAACGTGCTCCGGATCGGCGACGCCGTCATCAGCGCGGCGGCGTTCCCCCGCACGATCCGCCGACTGGAGCAGGCCGGGGTCGATGTGCGCGCGCTGGACATGTCGGAATTCGCGAAGGCGGAAGGCGGTGTCACCTGCTGCAGTGTCATCTTCGAGCGAGAGGAGGGGCCGAACCTATGACGTTTGCGCGCCGGGTATTCACCGTGGCCTGGATCTGGGGTTTCGTGGCGTTGCTCCCGATGTACTTCATCGAGCGGCAGCTCATGGAGCGCCTGCCACCCGCGCTGACCCACCCGGAGTTCTACTATGGGTTTGTCGGCGTGGGGCTGGCCTGGCAGGTGCTGTTTATGCTGATCGCCCGGGAGCCGGCGCGACTGCGCCCCGCCATGCTGCCGGCGGTGCTGGAAAAGTTCGGGTGGGGTGCGGGCGTGCTGGTGCTGGTCTGGCAGGGACGTACGCCGAGCTTCTTCGTCCCCGCGGCGGTGATCGACCTGGTGCTCGCGGCGCTCTTCGTGATCGCGTGGCGGAAGACGGCATCGGAACCGGGAGCGCCCCGGTAGGGCTCCTCCGCGCGTTGCGGCGACCGATTGGATATTTTACCAGCGGCGGGGGCGTGTGCATGATATGGTGGATGGAGTCACGCAACAGAGGAGTACCGATGGGCCGCCACGTTTTCGCCGCGTTCCTCGCGCTGACCGCCTTCCAGCTGGTGCCGCCGGCATCGCTCCACGCCCAGGACGAGCAGCAACGCGCCCACTGCGACCAGACCATCGAATTGTTCAAGAAGAGCGATACCCATCTGGCCAAGTTCTTCCAGGGTTCGGTGGGCTACGCCATCTTCCCCTCGGTCGGGAAGGGCGCCTTCATCGTGGGTGGCGCCGCGGGCACCGGGTGCCTCTACGAGGGCGGGAAGGTCATCGGTCAGGCCAAGCTGGTCCAGGCGACCATCGGCCTGCAGCTCGGCGGACAGTCCTACGCCGAGGTCATCTTCTTCCAGAACGACGACGTCATCGCGGCGTTCAAGCGCAACAGCTTCGAGATGAGCGCCCAGGTCAGCGCCGTCGCGGCCGCCTCAGGCGCGTCGGCCAACGCAAAGTATCGGCTGGGTGTCCTGGTGTTTACGGTCGCCAAGGGTGGCCTGATGTACGAGGCGTCGGTCGGCGGGCAGAAGTTCACATTCAAGCCGTTGGCCACGGACACGGCGTCCGCCCCGGGCGCCGAGAAGCCGAAAGACTGACGATCCGCGATCGCGAGGCCCTTGATGGCGATGTACGAAGAGTTCGTCCAGTCGGGCCAGTGGCTCTTTCAGCGCCGCGGGTTTCTGCCGCTCGTGGGCGTCGCGCTGCTGTTCACCCAGGTCGGATCGGCCGCGGCCCCTGGCGGCCCGCCGGCGGTCCCGCTGGCCTGGCCGCTGGTGTGCTTCGGCATTTCTCTCGTGGGGCTGGCCATCCGGGCCTACACCGTTGGCTGCGCGGCGCCCGGCACCTCCGGCCGCAACCGCGCCGGGCAGGTGGCGGACTCACTCAACTCCACCGGCGTGTACTCCGTGGTCCGGCATCCGCTCTACCTGGGAAATTGCATCGGCTGGCTGGGGCCGGTGCTGGTCCCCCAGCGCGCGTGGCCGGCCGCCGTCCTCGGGCTCGCCTTCTGGCTGTACTATGAGCGGATCATGTTCGCCGAGGAGGCGTTTCTCCGGACCCAGTACGGCCAGCCGTATCTCGACTGGGCGGCGGAGACACCGGCCTTCCTGCCCGACCTCCGGCGCTGGCGCGCCCCAAGCACGCCGTTCAACATCTGGGTGGTCCTCCGCCGCGAATATTCCAGCCTCCTGCAGCTGGTGCTCATCTTCGCCGCGCTGAACGTGGCCCAATGGTGGGTGTCGTACCACCAATGGCGGATCGACCCGGTCTGGGCGGGCTTGCTGATCTTCGGAATATTGCTGGCCACCGTCCTCCGCCTGCTCCGCCGGCACACCCGGTTGCTCGAAGACCGGCAGCCTGCCGCCGCGTAAGGGCAGCAAACGAAAGGGCCGGTCCGACAAAGTCGGACCGGCCCAGACGTGGTAGCCGGCGACGCCGGCGTCCCCTCTCGACTTACTTGAGCTTGACGACGTTCTCGGCCGCGGGGCCCTTGGCGCCCTGGACGATGTCGAATTCAACCCGCTCGCCTTCGGCAAGCGACTTGAAGCCCTGGCCCGAGATGGCCGAGTGGTGGACGAAGCAGTCCTTCTGGCCGCCTTCGGGGGTGATGAAACCGAAGCCCTTGGCGTCGTTGAACCACTTCACGGTGCCGGTCGTACGCA
>Ga0315271_10001488_pt1 | contig 14152 bp, 11 predicted proteins | sample C3_top_MG_FD_204664 | JGI IMG/M metagenome (GOLD analysis project Ga0315271, IMG submission 204664) | Sediment microbial communities from Yellowstone Lake, YNP, Wyoming, USA - C3_top | ecosystem: Environmental > Aquatic > Freshwater > Lake > Sediment | place: USA: Wyoming | collected 2017-08-01 | reverse complement strand
CAACTACTGGGATCGCGGCCTGCTCAGCCTCGCGATCGACCCGAACTTCCTGACCGGCAGCCCGTACCTCTACCTGTACATCGTCTACGACGCGCCGCTGTACCAGATCGGTGCCTACAGCACGACCGCGCCCGTCTGGAACGACACCTGCCCCAACCCGCCCAACGGCACCACCGACGGCTGCCCGGTCGGCTCCGAGCTGCTCCGCGTCCAGGTGAACCCCGCGACCAACGTCTCGGTCGGCTCGCCCACCGTGCTCATCCACGACTGGTGCCAGCAGTTCCCGAGCCACGCTGGCGGCGCCATGGTGTTCGACAGCTCGGGCAACCTCATTGTCACCGGCGGCGACGGCGCGTCGTTCAATGGCCAGGACTACGGCCAGCGCGGCGGGACGCTTCCCAACACGACCTCGCCGCTCGTCCCACTCAACCCGTGCGGCGACCCGGAGACGGTGACGGGGTCGAACCCGGGCACCGTGACCGTGGCCACGGCCGAGGGCGGTTCGCTACGGGCGCAGCAAGTCCGGATCACGGACCTCGCGCCCGGCCGGCACACCTCGCTCGACGGCACCGTGATCCGGGTCAACCCCGCGACCGGCGACGGCGTCGCGTCGAACCCGCTCGCCGCCAGCTCGGATCCGAACAACCGGCGACTCGTGGCGACCGGCTTCCGCAACCCGTTCCGGATGACCTCCCGGCCCGGCACCGATGAGCTCTATGTGGGCGACGTGGGCGACCAGACATGGGAGGAGATCGACCTCGTCAACCCGCCGGTCAACACGCCGCTGACGCCGACCACGCTGCCGAACTTCGGCTGGCCGTGCTACGAGGGGCCGAACATCGACGCCGCCTGGCAGAGCCTGGGCGTCAACGTGTGCACGAACCTGTACAACCAGGCGAACGCGGTCACGAAGCCCGTCTACGCGTACTCGCACTACAACAGCAACACGCCCGATGGGCCGTGCTTCGTGGGCGACGCCAACGGCAAGATGAGCTCAGCTGTCAGCGGCCTCGCATTCTACGAGGGCGCGAGCGGGTCCTCGATCGACTACCCGGCGCAGTACTCCGGGGCGCTGTTCTTCACTGACTACTCGCGCAACTGCCTCGCGGTGCTGCTCCCGGGCCCCGACGGCCGCCCCGACCCCAACTCGATGCTCCAGATCGCGTCGAACCTCTCCCACCCCACGGACCTCGTGACCGGTGCCGGCGGCGACCTGTACTACGTGGACCTCGATGCGGGCATCGTCCATCGCATCTCGTACCACCTCGATCCGCTCGCCTCAGTCACGGTCACGCCGCCGATCCAGCTGGCGCCGTACACGTTCCACCTCGACGGCTCCGGCTCCACGGATCCTGACCCGACCGACCACATCGCGCACTACTACTGGTACCTGAGCGGCCAGGCCGACACGAGCGGTCCGCCCGACGTCTCCACGAGCGACCCCACGTATGACTGGCTCGTGAGCACACCGGGCGTCTACACGGTGCGGCTCAAGGTCGTGACCCAGAACCTCCAATCCGCGAGCACCTCGGTCCAGGTGGACGCGACCGACGCGGCGCCGGTGCCGGTGATCGACTCGCCGAGCCCGTCCCTGACCTGGACGGTCGGCGACACGGTGAACTTCACGGGCCACGCCAATGACGCCGAGGACGGGGCGCTCGCCCCGTCGAGCCTGTCCTGGGAGGTGGTCATCCACCACTGCCCGGCCGGCGTCGTGATCTGCCATCTCCACTTCATCCAGAGCTGGGACGGCGTGGCCTCGGGCTCGTTCACCGCACCCGACCACGAGTACCCGTCCTGGCTCGAGCTTCGGCTCACGGCCGTGGACAGCCACGGCGCCACCGCCACGACCTCGATCCGGCTCGACCCGAACACGGGCACCCTGACGGCCGGCGCCTCGCTCCCCGACGTGCACGTCTTCGTCGACGGTGCCGAGCAACCCATCCCGCCCGTCGCGCTGACGTACATCCGGGGCGGCCTGGCGACGGTCAACGCCCCGGTCACGGCGGTCTCGGGCGGCAAGCGCTACCGCTTGAGCCAGTGGACCGACAGCCTCAGCCCCATCCATGACGTCACCGTGGGCACGGATCCCCAGCCGGATGTGGCCATCACCGCGCAGTACGTCCCCGACGCGGCCGACACGTGCGCCGCGGCAACGACCGCCTCGCCGGTCGGCAGCTGGGTCACCGACTACCTCTCCGGCAACGGCGATCAGGACTGGTTCCGCTTCTCGCTGACGACCGCGCGGCGCGTGGTCATGACGGCGGGCTCGCTGCCCGCGGACGCCAAGCTCGAGCTGCGGTCGAGCTGCTCGACCGTCCTCGCGACCTCGGACCACGCGGGCAACCGGTTCGAGCAGATCACCAGGAGCCTCAAGGCCGGCACCTACTACCTCCACGTGGTCGCCAACGGCGGGGCGCGGAGCAGCTCCCCATACGTCGTCCGGTTCCGCGCGCTCACCAGCGCCGAGCAGATCCTCTCGTCGACGGCGACGCGGAACGGCTCGACCGTGCGCGTGGCGGGCGAGGTGATGGACAACAGCGGCAGGACGAACGGCCGGATCACGGTCACCGCGACGTTCCTCAACGGGACCAAGACCGTGGCGACGCTCAAGGCGACGGCGTTCGCCAACCGGGTCTCGGACGGTGGCGTGACGCCGTTCGTGATCGCAGGGACCGTGCCTGCGTACACGGCCCTTCGGCTGACGGCTGCCGCGGCCTCACCCGTCAGCGGCCCGACCCTCGCGATCACCTCGCTCGCCTACTCGGCGGGGGCAGGGGGCACGACGCTCGAGAAGGGCACGGTCAAGAACACCGGAACCAAGACGGCGCGCAGCATCGTGGTGGCGAGGACCTGGTACGGCGCTCGTGGCGAGGTCATCGGCGTGGGCTATGCGAGCGTCTCGCCGTCCACGCTCGCACCCGGCAAGTCGGGCTTGTTCACGGTCACCCGGTCGGCGGGCCTCACGACGCTGCAGGCGACCGGCTCGCAGTGGCGGGGCGTGCTCTAGGGTCGCTCGCCCGGCGCCGCGCCCCTGCCCGGGTCTCCGCCGCATGAGCGGCGCCCGCCAGATCGATCGCGGCTCAACTGCCGGTCCCGCGCGCCTCGAGCGGTCCGGGCGTCACGGCCGGCACCTCGCCGATCGCGCCAGGGGCGTTCAGCCGTGCTGCTGACGCGAGCGACATCGCGCAGGCATTGAAGCCCGTGCCGGTCTCGTCCAGCATGCCGGTAAGCGTGATGCTGTCGCCCTCAGACGCGACCGTGCCCTCCGAGGCGGAGACCACATCGACCGTCACGCCTCGCATGAACGACGCCGTGGTCCCGCTCGGCCAGGCGACACCCAGGTTGCCCACCCATGCGACCCGCGGATCCCACGGCAAGCCCCGCAGGGGCCCCGTGAGGGTCTCGCTGCAATCGTTGAGACGCGCCTTCCCACCGCCCGTGGGCAGGGGGAGTGACGGCTGCGCCACGGCGCGGACGACGATCTCGGCTGGGGTGAGGCTCGTGTCGACCGTGAACTGGCCCGTCACCGAGGACGCCATGGCGGTTTGCAGGACGCCCTCGCCAAGCGGCCACCCGGGCGAGGTGGCGATCGCCAAGACCGAGTCGCCGCGGCACGCCCGCACGAGGGGCGGGCAGACCGTCGTGGTGCGGGCGATGACGAGGTCCCCGCCGCGGAAGGCGAAGTCCGCGATGTCGAGGCGCACCTGGCCGACCTGGCGCAGGCACACCGGTACGCCGAATGCGCGGCACGTCACCGAGCGCTGCCCGCCGATCAGCACCGGCACCGTCCACGGATCGCACGTCCCGCGGCCGACCACGGTCTCGCCGCCCATGACCCACGCCGTCAGGCCCTTCGGTGTCGCGATGGGGAACCAGCGCGTGGCGCCGGACGGCCCCCCGAGCCACACCTCGCCCTTCGGGCCCACGGCCACGACCTGTTGCCCGACCGCGAGCGCGAGGTCCACGAGGTCGGCGCCCAGCCAGACGCGCGTCGACGCCTGGATTCCGGGCGGCACGAACAGCCAGCCCGTCGATCGGCCGGCGGCCTCGGCGACGCTGTCCACGGCCTCGCCCTTGATGGCGATCTGGAACGGGTAGCGGGTGGTGTGCGTGCTCTCGGCACAACCGGTGAGCGTGGCGAGCTCGCCCGCGGGGTCGCTCACGTCGCGCAGGACGACCACCGTCGTGGTGACCTCGGGCGCGGGCGAGGGGGTGGGCGCAGCTGAAGGCGGAACGGGCGAACGCGGCGTGCTCGCGGCGGACGGGGCCGGCGACGCGGTGACGAGCGCCAGGGGCGACGCCGACTGGGCGGGCTGCGGGCCTGGCCCGGAGCCGACCGCGATGACGATCGCCGCCACGACGGCCGCGACCACGGCAATGAGCACGAGACCAGCCGACGGCCCGCGCGAGGCCCGGCGGACGGCGGTGACAGGGGAGCCGGCGGGCTCGTGATCGGCGGTCATCGGGGCTGGGACGGACCCGACCGCGTCCCTGTTACGGCAGCAGGTGCCGGAGGGCGAGCACCGCGTTCGCGGGTCGCTCGGCAAGGCGGACCATGTACCAGCGATACCACGCCGGGCCGTAGGCGATCAGCGTCCCGACCTTGTAGCCCGCCCGCGCCAGTGCGCGCTGCTCCCTCGCACGGACGCCGTAGATCATGTGCACCTCGAAGTCGCCCTTCGGGATCCCCGCGGCGCCCGCGTGCGTGGCGATCTGCCCGACGAGCTCCACGTCGTGCGTGCCCAGGGCAATGCGCAGCGGCCGGTTCCGCGACTCGCGCAGCAGTGTCACGGCGATCCCGAGGTAGTTCGCGTCGACCTCGCGCCGGTGCCGGAATGCCGCTGACGTGGGCTCATCGTGGGCGCCCTTCACGAGCCGGATCGCCGGGTTCATCGGCAGCAGCCGCTCGACGTCCTTCGCCGTCCGGCGCAGGCAGGCCGCGAGGCAGATGCCCGTGCGCGGGTGCGAGGCGCGCAGCCGCTGGTAGAGGTCCAGCGTCCGGTCCACGGAGGCGCTGCCCTCCATGTCGAGCCACAGGTACGAGCCCTGCGCTGCAGCCGCGGCGGCGAGCGTGCGCAGGCGTGCGAAGCAGGCGTCCTCGTCGAGCGCGAGGCCCAGCTGCGTCGGGCGGACGCTGATCTCGCCGTCGATCTCGGAGGTCTTGATGCGGGCGAGCAGCTCCAGATAGCCATCGGCGGTCGTCTGGGCCGCCGCGGCGTCGGCCGGGGGCTCCGTGAGCGTCGAGTAGACCGTCGTCATGTTGAGCACCTGGAGCGCGACCGCAGCCCCGAGCGCGTCGTCGATGCTCTCGCCCGGGGTGAACCGCCGGGCAGCCCGAGCGATGAACGCGACCTTCGGGAGCCTCGCGCCGAGCCACGCATTGCCGGCGCACCACAGCAGCACCCTGCGCAGCACGCCGCTCACAGCCGCTCGAAGCGCTCCACTGGCACGACGAACACGGTGGCCCCGCCCACCTCGACCTCGAGCGGGTAGGGCATGAAGAACTCGCCCGGCTCCATGATCGGCGGCATCGGGTTCACGATCTGCGTGCGCGGGTGGCACGTCTCGTTGACGAGGCCGAGCACGAGGTCGACCTGGTCGTCCTCGACGCCGACCATCACGGTCGCATTGGACTGCTTGAGGAACCCGCCCGACGAGTGGAGCCGCGTGGCGCGGTACTCCCGGGCGAGGAGCGCGTCCACGAGCGCCCCGGCGTCTTCGTTGTGCACGATGGCCACGACCAGCTTCACGAGGCGGAGTCTAGCCCACTGCCGCGCCACCCCGTGCACGAACGGGGGATGGGCCATGCCCGGGGTCGGTGTAGGATGCGGTTCTGCCACGGGCACGCACGGACGCGCGCGGGATTGCGGTCCGCGCTGTTTGACCGCCCGCCTGCGAGCACACACGGAGGGGCCTCGTGTCCGACACCACCGGCGCCGACAGCGGTTCGCTCTCCGTCCTCTCAGCCGGGGCGGCAGCACTCGCGCGCGCCGCTGACCTCGACACCGCGCTCGCGGTCATCGTGGAGGCGGGTGCCGCTGCGGTCGATGCTGGGCTCGCGGCCGTGTTCGCACAGGATCCCGAGCATGGCGGCATTGAGCTGCTCCTCACTCTGGGCATGGGCGAGGAGGGGGTCCCGGCGTTTGCCGCCGAAGTGGCCGGCAATCCGCAGCACCCGATCAACATCGCGGCCCTCGACCGCTCGGGCACCCTGGGCCGTTCGGTCACCGGGCCTGACGGCGGCTCATGGACCGGCGTGGACCTGCCACTCGTCGTGGGCGCCGGCAGCGGCGTCGAGGACTGCGTGGGCGTCCTCACGCTCGGCTGGCCCGGCGCGCACGAGGTCAGCACGGCCGAGGAGACGCTGCTCGTGGGCATTGCCGACCTCGCGGCCTCGGCGATCGCGCTGTTCCGCCTCTCGTCGATGATCTCCGAGCGCGCCGAGTGGTACGAGCGCGTGTCCCACACGGACGCGCTGACCGGTCTCGCCAACGCCCGCACCGTGCGGCGCGTCCTCGAGCTCGAGGTGGCACGGGCGCAGCGCCAGGGCAGCGACGTCTCGGTCGCGGTCTTCGACGTGGACGACTTCAAGCGCCTCAACGCCGATGCGGGCTCCCGTGCCGGGGACCTCGTCCTGCGGCAGGTCGCCTCGATCCTGGCTGAGAGCGTGCGGCTTGTGGACACCATCGGGCGCGTGGGCGCGGACGAGTTCGTGCTCGTCGCACCGGGCTCGGCGGGCGTCACGGTCGCCAAGCGCGTGATGGACGGCGTCTCCAAGCTCGACCCGGTCGAGGGCTACCTCGTAACGGTCAGTGCCGGCGTCGCCCGGTTCCCGCAGGACGGCACGGACCCGGAGACGCTCCTCGCGGCGGCTCGCGGCGCGCTGGCCTCGGCGGCCCACCCGGCATCGATCGGCGAGACGCAGAGCCCCTCGAGCTGATGCGCTCGGGGATCGATCCCCGCTAGCCCCGCAACGTCGGCCAGCGATCCCCGAGCCGCTCGAGCGCCTCGGCCGCGGCGGCGAGCACGTCGGCCGGGTCCGCGGTGGCGTCCACGACGGCGTACCGCGCGGGCTCGGCCTCGGCGAAACCCAGGAACGCCGCGCGCACCCGCTCGTGGTAGGCCACGTCGTGGTACGCCTCGAACCGCGTCACCTGGTCGCTCTTGCGCGACAGGCCAACCTCGACCGGCAGGTCAAGCAGGATCGTCAGATCGGGCCACAGGCCACCGGTCGCGAACTGCTGCAGCACGCGCATCTCCGCCATCGGGATCCCCGAGCCCGCGCCCTGGTACGCCATCGACGAGTCGGCGTAGCGGTCGCAGAGGACGACGGCGCCGCGCGCGATGGCCGGAAGGATCACCTCGTCCACGTGCTGGGTCCGGGCGGCGGCGAAGAGCAGCGCGTCGGCCCGGCCGGTGTGGTCGATCTTGGGCTCGGTGTCGAGCAGGATCGAGCGGATGCGCTCGCCCAGCGGCGTGCTCCCCGGCTCGCGAGTGGTGACCACGTCGAGGCCGAGAGCGCGAAGAGCCCCCCCAAGGCGCGGGAGGAGGCTCGACTTGCCCGAGCCGTCGGGACCCTCGAGGGTGATGAACGGGCCGCGCGGCGGGAACGAGGACGAAGTGACCACGCCTCCGAGTGTAGGGCGTGCGCGGCGGACGCCGGAGGGCAGCGGGGCGTCGCCCGAAACCTGGCCATGCTGCCCATGAACCGGGCTGGATGGCGGCCCTCCGGGCGGACCGCCCGTCGGCCGGGCCACCGTGACGGCCCGTCGGTCCGCTGCTGGACCCATCGGCCGACGAGCGGTCCGGGTGGCGGCCCGATGGACGCCTCGCCCGCTCGTAGGGCCACGGGGCAGCCCAGCCCGATTGGGCGTGGGGCGCGAGGCGCGGGAGCCCCGCTGGATGGGGCGCGGGGCGGGAGGCGGGGGAGCCCAGGCGCCAGCTGCCTACGCGTCCTCGCGCTGCCAGGCGCCCAGGTGCTCGACGATCCGCTCGAGCAGCCCGGGCACGCCAGCGGCCACCGGTGCCGTCAGCTCGAGCCCGAGCTCGATCGCCAGCGGCTCGAGGCCCACCACGCGAACGCGCCGAGGCCATGCCTCCATGACGTGGAGCGCGCCGAGCAGCTCGCCCGCGCCCAGGTCGTGGACGCTCATCACCTGCTCGTGGCGGATGAGCGTTGAGCCCTCGAGGTCAATCAGCGTGCCGGGCGCCTCGCCGGCAGCGATCACGTCCACCAGCACGAGCCCATCGAGGCCCATGAGGTACGGGATCAGCCCGAGACCCACGGTGCCACCGTCAATGAGCTCGACCGCATCAGGGTCGGGCAGGCCGGCGAGGAACGACGGGTCGGCGGTGAGCCGCTCGACCACGAGCCCGCCGAGCGCCTCGTCGGACTCGAGCCGGTTGCCGAGACCCAGGACCGCGTACCGGCCGCTCACGCCGCGACCCGGCCGAAGGACCGGCCCGAGATGTGCGCCCAGCCGCTCACCCGGCGGCCCAGCGGATCGTGGCCTCGACCTGGTGGCCGCCCTTGTCGGGGAGCGGCCAGCCGCAGGCCTCGCAGTAGGGGTGGTCCGCCTGGACCTCGTTCATGACGTCGCACATCGGGCAGGCCACGGGATCCGCGCTCACCTCGATCGCCACGTCATCAAGACCGCGGGCCCGAAGGGCGAGCTCCGCGTGCATGCGGGCAGATTCGACGCCGATGTGGATCGGGTCGTGGACCCGGATCACCACGGCGACTGGGCGGCGGGCCCCGGCGGAACCAGAGCCCGTCGAATCACCGGCCTCCCCCGCCGCCAAGGCGTCAGCGATGGCGGCGGCGAGGAGTCCGGCTTCGTGCATCGGCTAGAGGTCCCGAACTCGAGCGTCTTCCTCGGGTGCGTCCCCGACGAGGCCCTGCGCCTCGACGGTCCGGCCGAGCCGGATGTTCTTGTACCCGGAGAACATCGACGAGAGGACGCCATTGCGCTCCTCGATGTCGATCAGGATCGCCGAGTACACGTGGTGGATCATGAACGCCATGAACAGGAAGGTCAGGACGTTGTGGAGGAACCGCACGCCCTGGATCCCGCCCCACGGGAAGGCGTTGCCCCACCCGAAGAGGACGTGGAACGGCCCGGCCTGCATGATCCAGCCGAACAGCAGCAGCCCGGTGAGCACCTGCGCGAACATGCCCACCGACACGATCGTGTAGGCGAGGCCCGCGAGGTGATTGTGGCCGGTGTACGGGACCGGGTGCTTGCGCCGACCGGCGTAGTACATGGCCATTTCGCGCATGAAGTGGAACTGCTCGCGGCGGTGGGGGATGATCTGCCGCCAGCTCGAGAAGCTGTTGCCCACGAAGCCCCAGTAGAAGCGAACCGCGACCGAGAGGCTGAACACGATCGCGAAGATCTCGTGCCAGAACCGGACGTCGGCCATCCGCGAGGACGCCTCCACCGGGTTTGACGGCACGATGTACGGCCCGTGGATATACAGCCCGGTGGCCGCCAGCACCATGATCGAGATGACGATCAGCCAGTGCGTGACCCGGACCGGGAGCTCCCAGACGTAGATCGGGCCGCAACCGATGCTCTCGTCGTCGATTATCTCCGGCGGCGTCATGCCGACGGCCTGCGGAGCGGTGGCCATCACCGCACCTCCACGCGCACCGACTCGCGACCCTTGGCATCCACGACGTGGACCGCGCACGCGAGGCACGGGTCGAACGAGTGGATGGTCCGCAGCAGCTCGAGCGGCTGGTCGGGCACGGCGACCGGGGTGCCCTCGAGGGACGCCTCGTACGGGCCGGACACGCCCTGCTCGTCACGTGGACCCGCGTTCCAGGTGGACGGGACGACCGCCTGGTAGTTGACGATCTTCTTGTCCTTGATCTTGACCCAGTGCCCGAGCGCGCCGCGGGGCGCCTCGTGGAAGCCGAAGCCCTCGGCCTCGGCCGGCCAGGTGGACGGATCCCACTTGTCGCCGTTGTGGATGCGCAGGTCGCCGCTCTCCATGTTGGCCTGGAGCTCGTCGATCCACTTGTCCATCAGGTCGAGCATGTAGACGGTCTCGAGCATGCGGGCCGCCACACGGCCGAGGGTCGAGAACAGCGCGGTGGCCGGGGCCTTGAGCGCGGCGAGCGCGCCGTCCACGAGCGTCTTGACCGCCGGGTTGCCCGCGCCGTACGCCACGAGCATCCGCGCGAGCGGGCCCACCTCCATCGGCTGGTTGTCGTAGCGCGGCGCCTTGAGCCAGCTGTACTTGTCCCCGTCGCCGAGGACGAGCTTGTCGATGCCGTACGGCGGTGTCGGCCCAGCGTACTTGGGGTTCGTCTGGCCCTCGAACGGGTGGAGCGCGGTCTTGCTCCCCTCGTACGTGTAGTACGAGTGCGCGATGGCCTCGGTGATCTTGCTCGAATCGAGCTCGTGCACCTGCGTGAGGTCGCCGCCCATGATGATCCCGCGCTGGAACCCGAAGTTCGCCTCGTCGTTCTGGTTACCGCTCTGCAGGCCACCGTACGCGAGGTAGTTCTTGTGGCCGGCGCCCAGGGACCACCAGTCGGCGTAGCCCGGGAACCCGCCGATCGCGAGCACGTCGGGCATGTACACCTGCTCCACGAACTTGCGCATCATGGCGATGCGCTCGCGGATGAAGGTGATGCGCTCCCAGTTGATGACGTTGGGCGAGTTCGGGTCGATGGCCGAGGCCATGCCGCCGACGAGGTACGTCTGCAGGTGCGGGTTCTTGCCGCCGAGGACCGAGTGGATCTTGATGACCTCGCGCTGCCAGTCGAGCGCGTCGAGGTAGTGCGCGACCGCGAGGAGGTCGTACTCGGGCGGGAGCAGGTACGCCGGGTGGCCCCAGTAGCCGCTCGCCATGAGCGAGAGCTGCCCGGAGTCGGCGAGCTTCTGGACCCGCGCCTGGACGTTCCGGAAGTACGTCTCCGAGCTGCGGTCGTACGAGCTGATCGACTGCGCGATCGCGGCAGTCTTGGCCGGGTCGGCCTTGAGCGACGCCACCACGTCGACCCAGTCGATCGCGTGCAGGTGGTAGAAGTGGATGACGTGGTCCTGGATGTGCTGGGTGCCCGCGATCAGGTTGCGGATGATCCGCGCGTTGGGCGGGATCTCGATCCCGAGCGCGTTCTCGACCGCGTACACCGAGGTGTGCGCGTGGACCGTGGTGCAGACGCCGCAGATGCGCTGCGCCCAGATCCAGGCCTCGCGGGGGTCGCGGCCCTGGAGGATGAGCTCCATGCCGCGGAACATGGTTCCCGACGACCAGGCCTTGGTGACCTTGCCGCCGTCGACCTGGGCCTCGATCCGGAGGTGACCTTCGATCCTGGTGACAGGATCGATGACAACGTTCGCCATCGTCCGCTCCTACGCGCTGGTGCCGGTGCCGTCGGACGGCGCGGCGGGGGTGGACTCGGGCTCGGCGACGATCCTCCCGTCGGGGGCGACCACCGCCTTTCTGCGCTCTCGTGACCTGCGGGCGATGACCGTTCCCGCGTGGGCCGCGGTGGCGACCGACACGATGCCGATCGCGGCAAGGCCGATGGTCTGCGCCTGGAGGTCGACGCCGAACATCTTCACGTCCGGCAGCCGGTCGTAGAACGGGCTCATGCGGGCCCAGAACTGCGGCGAGGCGCAGGCGATGCAGCCGTGGCCAGCGCCGATCGGCCAGCTCGTGCCGCCGTTCCAGCGGACGATCGGGCAGTTGTAGGTGGCCTGCGGCCCCTTGCAGCCCATCTTGTAGAGGCACCACCCGTTGCGGTGGCCCTCGTCGCCCCACGCCTCGACGAAGCGGCCAGCGTCAAAGTTGGCGCGGCGCTCGCACTGGTCGTGGATGAGGTGCCCGTAGGCAAACAGCGGCCGGTTGTACTGGTCGAGCGCCGGGGCCGTCTTGAAGGTCAGGTAGTGGACCAGCGTGGCCACCGTGTTGGCCACGTTGTGCGGGCACCCGCCGAGGTTCACGAGGGGCTTGTTGCCGATGACGTCGCCGACGCCCACGGCGCCCGTCGGGCCGAGCCGCGGGAAGCCACCATCCCAGGCGCACGCGCCGACCGCGATGACGAGCGCAGAGGCGGCAGCCGCCTCCTGCAGCGTCTGGAGCGCAGTCCTGCCCGCGACTGTGCAGTACACGCCGCCGTCCGCCGTGGGGATGGACCCCTCGACGATCAGGATGTCGATGTCCTTGGCGTCGATGTGCCTGCGGAGCACGGCCTCGGCCGCGGCACCGGCGCCCGCCATGATCGTCTCGTGGTACTCGAGCGAGATGGCGTCGAGCACGATGTCGGCGATGGTCGGGTTGGCCGAGCGGAGCATCGACTCCGTGTTGCCCGCGCAATCTTGGAACTCGAGCCAGATCACGGTGGGCTTCTTGGAGGTCTCGAGCGCCTTGGCGACCTGGGGCGCCATCGTGGCCGGCAGGGCCAGCAGGGCGGTCATCGCCGCCGAGAAGCCGAGGAAGCGCCGGCGGCTGACGCCCCGGTGCTCCAGCGCGACCTGCAGCCAGTTCTGGTCCGCAGGCTCCGGCGGGGTCTCGCCCATCGCCGCGAGCAATTCGGGGCTCGTCACGAGCCCGCTGGCCTCGCCCATGTCCATCTCCTCCAGGCCCTCGTCACGCAGTCGGGTGCTCGGCAGACCCCGTCTCGCGCATCACCACGCGCCCGGCGGCGCGGGGGTCGGCGATCAGAGGCGATCGTCGGCGACCACGGTCGTCGGATCCGTAAAGCGTCCTGACTGTGGACCCCGTGCTACAGGGCCGGTTGGGGGCCGTCGAGGGGCCGAACGGACCACCCCCTCGCGGCGGCGTACCAAGATTCGCCGCAGTTCTGGGCCGGAGGCCGCGAGGATCAGGGCTCCGTTCCGTCAGCCGGGCCGGACGACCTGCCCCTTCGCGCCCTTGGGCGGGCCGGCGGCCCTGCGAGCGGTCGATCGGGCGTGCGGGCCGCCACGCGGACCAGCCGACGCTCGGTGGGGACTGCAGACGCTGAATGGACCAGTCGGACGGCCCGACCGTCGGCTCGCCCGTCCGGAGGGCCATGCCCCCGCCCAGCGCCGAGGTTCGCGCCTCCCGCCTGCGATGATCGGCGCATGCACATCGGATTGATCGGAGGCATCGGGCCTGCGGCGACCGTCGCCTATTACCAGCGGATCGTGGGGCGCGTCCGGGCGTGCGGCGGGCGGCTGGAGATGACCATCGTCCAGGCGGACCTCGACGAGCTCGTCGCCAATCAGCGCGCCGATGATCGACCCACCCAAGCGCGCGCCTACGCGAAACTGATTGGCCAGCTGCGGGGCGCGGGTGCCGAGTGCGCGGCCATCACCTCGCTCGGCGGGCACTTCTGCCTGCCCGAGACCGAGCCGCTCGCATCGCTGCCGATCGTGTCGGGGATCACGCCCATCGACACGCACCTCGTCGCGAGCGGGTACCGCCGCGTCGGGATCCTGGGCATCGAGACCGTCATGCGCAGCCTCCTGTTCGGCCAGCTGGTTCGCACCGAGGCGGTCGCGCCCGAGGGCGACCTGGCGGCGCTCGGGCGGCTGTACCAGGGCGTCGCGGTGGCGGGCGCGTGCACGGACGAGCAGCGCGCGGTGCTGTTCGAGGCCGGCCGGCGAATGGTCGAGGACCAGGGCGCCGAGGCGATCGTGCTGGCGGGCACCGACCTCGGGCTCGCGTTCGACGGCCGCGATCCGGGCTACCCGGTGGTGAACGCCCTCGACGCCCACGTGGCGCTCCTCGCGGACCTCGCGATGGGCCGGGCGACGCTGCCCGCCTGACGGACCGGCGCGGTACGGCCTTGACGCCGACGCCCGAGTCGGACGCGCGCCGGTCGACGAGCCCGCCTGGCGCCCGCTGCGGACGCGGCCCGCACGCGCCGAACCACCTGTCGCCAAGCCGACACCGTATACGCCTTTCACCCGAGCGACACCTCGCCGCAACCCGCGATACCCTCGGTTGCGATGCGAGACTTGACCGGCCGCGCCCTCGACACGGCTACTGCGCTCGGAGCCACGTACGCCGATGTGCGTGCGATCCGGCGCCTCGAGGAGTCGATCACCATCAAGTCCACGCGCGTGGAGGGCGTCTCGGCTGGGGAGACCGAGGGCTTCGGCGTGCGGGTCCTCGTTGACGGCGGGTGGGGCTTCGCGGCCAGCCA
>Ga0315271_10001487_pt1 | contig 14154 bp, 6 predicted proteins | sample C3_top_MG_FD_204664 | JGI IMG/M metagenome (GOLD analysis project Ga0315271, IMG submission 204664) | Sediment microbial communities from Yellowstone Lake, YNP, Wyoming, USA - C3_top | ecosystem: Environmental > Aquatic > Freshwater > Lake > Sediment | place: USA: Wyoming | collected 2017-08-01 | reverse complement strand
CGTTCCTTTCACCAGTTGCGCCGGGGAAATCTGCCGCGCGCGCTCCTGAATTTCAGCTTCCGAATGGCCCTTGATCCCCCCGAGAAACAAGAGGTCAGCCATCATTTCCGTATTGGCCGGTTTCCCGTTCCAGTCCAGGAAATCCGTGGGCGGAAAGAACACGGCGACGGCTTTGACCTGCGTGCTTTGGCGCAGCAAGGGTTTTTCGTCCCCTGCTTTACCTTCCTCGGGGGTGACCGCCACCAAGGTTGCAAGGTGACCGCCCGCCGAGGCCCCGGTGAGTCCGAGCCGTTCGGGATCAATCTTAAACTCGGAAGCGTGTGATTTGACGTAACGGATGCCCACCTTCACGTTCGCGGCCATTTCCAGGGCCGTGTAGCGCGAGCGCGAGCCGGGACGAACCGCAAAAACCGTGTACCCATGGGAACAGAAAATCCGATACAGCTGCGCCAGGGTGTGATCGCGAATTTTGTTGCGGTCGGAATGCCACGCGCCGCTGGCCACGTCCACGATGGCCAACCCGTTGGCTTTCTCCTTTGGCGTGAAGACATCCATCAGTAGGCCCGTGCCATGCACTTCGCCATACACCACGTCCACCTTTTGATCGTAGGGCAGCGTGGACGTGTCCTGGGCGAGGGTGGCCACGGTCGCCAGCAGGGTGAGTGATGCAGAGATTACGGTCAGTTTGATTGTATTCATTGAGATTAAGGGATCGAACAATTCACTTTGTCGGCGGGCGCAAGTATCGGTCAAACCAGTTGGCGAATTGCCGGATGTCCCACACCATGCTCGGCCAGCCGTGTTTGCCGCCGGGGTGGATGATCAATTCCACGTTCAACCCCTGCTTGCGGGCCTCCGCCTGAAAACGTTCGGATTGATCCAGTGTCACCAGGGTGTCGGCGTCACCGTGATAAATCAGGGTCGGCGGCAGATTGGAATTTACGTAGTAAATCGGCGACAGCTCGTGGCCGATGACCTTCCAAGCGGCCGGATTGGTCGCGTTGGGACCGAACCCTTTCACAAAACTCATGGGCGGGCCGCCGTCCCCGGGGTTTTCGGTGGATTTGCCGAGATTTAGCAAATCGGTGGGCGGATAGAAAATGGCGACCGCCTGGACCGCGCTGCTTTCGCGGTCAATCGGGTCGCTCGCGCCGGCCGGGCCGGCGCCGCCGCGTGTGGCGAGCATGAGGCTGAGGTGGCCCCCGGAGCTGCCCCCGGTGACGCCCAACCGGTCGGGATCCACCCCGTACTGGCGGGCGTTATGCCGGATGTAACGCACCGCCCGGTTCACATCCTCGGTGATGTCCATAATGGTCACCTTGGGTTGCGGGATGTGGTATACGGCGAATACCGTGTAACCGCGTCGCAACACCGGCGACAATATCCACGGACGTAATGAACCGGCTTGTGACTTCCACCCGCCGCTGGCCATCAGCACCACCCCGAGCCCGTTGGGTTTGGCCGGCCGAATCACATCCAGCGTCAGGTCCTGGCCTTGCCGCTGGCCATAGACCACGCCACTGGTCCGCTCATAGCTCGGGTGGAAGTATATCCAAGCCGAACCCACGGCAATCATGACGACGAGCAGCGCCGTCGCCACAACTTTTAGCAAGATTCGAACCCACCGTGGTAATTTCATGGTGTGACTAATCCAAGGCTATGCCGCCAACGCAAGTATCAACCATGTCTTGGCTAGCGCGCGGCCGTCGTGGCCGTCTTTTCCGGCTTTAGCAATTCGCTGAGGTTGTAGTGGGTGAATCGGGTGTGAGCGGCCGGGTTCTCGGAGTCGGCATTGGCGACCCAGAAGTCGAGCGTCTCCGGCTCGAACAGCGCGGAATGGATGTTGGAAGTCATGCAAACGGGCCGTTTCATGAGATCGCGCGCGCCTTGGGCATCGAATTTGCCATAGCCCGCCTTCACTCGCTTGGCCAACTCTTCGTACCGGTCCCCGGCGGACATCAGCACGGTATCCGGCTGGCCGTGGGGCAGGAGCGGATGGTTCTCGCCGGGCCAGATGGTTTCGAATTTTTCCGGCGTGGCTGCAATGCCGACGGCGCGTTTCGTTTTCGCATCCGAAATCACGTAGTAATATTCACAGGTGCGTGGTCCCTTGCGCATGATCGCCACCGCCTCCTCGAGGGTGTTGGCTTTTTCCATGACTTCGCGAATCAGTTCGGCCATCGGTTTGCCATCCCAATTCCCCTCCCCGCGCCCGCCCATCTCCCCAATCGCCACGTGCTTTTCGTTCATGGCCGTCACCGAGCCGACGAAGCCGGCGTAGCCGACATTGACCCAGGCGTTGCCTTGGTCCGGCTGGAGAACGATGACCGTGGCGTTCTGTTCGAGACCCATGCCGCGCAGGTAATCAAGAATGCGTCCGTGATACATTTTACCCCCCACGGTTGCCTTACCGAAAACCGCGAAGCCGCTGCAATGAAACAGCTCGGGGAAGAAATTCGCCAGCCGCACTTCTTCGCGCGGGAGTTCGGCGGCGGCGGCCAGGGCATCCATCTCGCGATAATACCGCTCGTCCATGAACGGCGTGACCCGCTTTTGCGCGGATTCGAGTTCCCCGAAAAACCAGGTGCCCTTGTCGAACGAACTGCCCACGCCGACTCCGAACAGGATTTGGTTCACCAGATTGTGGACCTCCTTCTTCATCAAGGTGCCGTGCTGCCGGCCCATTTCCTCGGGCGTGCCTTTGAGGAACAGCACGCGCGTGCCGTCCACCATCTCTAAACGGCCGTTGCCTTCCCGGGCCACGACCCGCCGTTCCCCGGTGGCCGGCCCGAGCGTGGGGACCTTCTCGTTCATCAACATGCTCACCGCCACGGACAGGAAGTGGGTCAAATGCGACTGCGCCACGGTTTCAATCTTGTCGCCGGTGCCCGGTTTGAGTTTCCAGCGACTCGCCGCCCAAGCGGTTTCAAACTGGGGTTTGATCACCTCGATTTGCACGTCGGTTTTACCCGCGCGGTAGCTGATGCGCAGGGGCAGCAAATCGCTTTCCCGCACGGCGAATTCGAGCGTGGCGTTTGGCAGGTGGAAGGCGTCCATGGCCTCCGGGGTGGGCGTCGCTTTGAAAACCCGGCACGGCACGCCACCGACGCGCTCATTGGGCAGGGCTTCCGTGCGCAGCAACGCGGGCAACATGGCGAGTTGGTCCGCGTCTACCGGGAGGGCGATCGGGCCCAAATGGGCCGGGTCCTTCCGGTCCGGTGCGGCGGAAAAAGGCGCCACGTCGGCTGAACCAATGAGGCCGAATTTCTTGGCCGGCACGTGCACCCAGAGTTCCTGCTGATCCCGGCCGACCACGTAATTCTGGCCGTCCCATTTGGTGGTGATGCGCAGGTGATCCGGCGCTTGAAAGGCGAGGGTCACCTCGCGTCCCTGAAACTCCTGGGGCAACCCGTCCGCCTTCAGCACTTTTAAGGTGGCCGTGAACGTGCGGGGCGACTCGCTCTTCGGCACCTCGAAGATTTTGACGACCCGGGTCATGGCGCCGGTCAGCAGCCGGGCGGGCGTGTTGGTATCGGGTTGCTGGGCGGGGGCGAGGCTGGGTAGGACCAGGGCGAGAACCAGGCAAAGCGTGAGGCGCAAGTTTTTCATGTGATTGATGATTTGTTACTTTTTAGAAAATGACGGATTTTAGATCGTTTGTCACTATCGGAACCTAATGGCCCCGGAAGACCCAGACCCATTTAGTGGGAGCTTTATTCAAACCGGAGCCGCCTTGTGCCCCGGTCCCGATCGAGTTGACCCACCGCTAAACCCGAATTCCGGAATCGAACGCTTCACGAACGGGTTGGGGCCAGCGCACTGGCGGTCCCCACCCGCGTAAAGGGGGCGGAAGGAACGGAGCAACGATTCATCCTCGCCGACACTCGTCCCGCACCGGATCCGGCACGGGGACCGCGCCGCGCGTCCTCCCTGCCGGCTTCGGAGTTCGGGCTAAATGTTTCCGGAGGCTGGGGACGTCAGGGCTTGGTTGACGCACCCTCCAAGTGGTCAGGACACTTGCTGCGCGGTGAACGTGATCGCGATTGCCTTGCCGTTAGTTTTGAACACCCATGTCCCGCCACTGGCAGGTGAACCGGGCGTGGGCCTGCTGATTTTCTTGCCGCGCTGGCAGACACCGTTGGTCGAAAGGTCCGTCCGTCCAAGCGTCGGCGCCGAGGGTCGCCTGCGCGGGAGCGGCGGTTTTGGGGCCGGGCGGGCGTTGGTTGATGGCTGCGGCTCAGGTCTGGAAGGATTTGCCGCAGCCGCAACTTTGCTTCGCGTTGGGATTGCTGAGCTTGAAGCCGCCGCCGGTCAATTCCTCGCTAAAATCCACCTGCGTGCCGCCCAAGTATTTCGCGCTGATCGCGTCCACCAGCACCGTCACGCCCGCCGATCCACTGAACAGATCCCCCTCGCGCTGCTCGTCGAAGGTCATGCCGTATTGCATCCCGGAGCAGCCGCCCTGTTCGACGTAGAGTCGCAAAAACTTGCCCGCATGGTCGGGTTGCCCCTGCAATGTTTTTAACTGCTCCACGGCCGCCGCCGTGAGCGTGATCGGTGATTCGAGGGGGGGGAGTTGGCTCATAGAATAGGATGGTTAAAACTTAATTGCCCTGGGGTGAAGTCATGGGCTGGGTTTGGCCTTTTCGCTGCAAAGTTTCCGCGCCCGTTCCCGGCTGGTTTCCAGGCTGGGTTGCGCCCACGGCAGCCAGGTCTGCATCTGGCCGCAGAGCTTTTCCACGGCACACCAATCCTCCAACACTTCCAGGACCTCCAGCGCCTTTTTGCCCGCCTTTTTTTGCCAGAACAAATCGGCCCCCGCCCCGGGATCCAGGGCGATATCCAGGTACTGGTCACGCGCCAGCACGAGCAGCCCGTGCTTCTCCCCCGCCGGTTTTTGTTCGGCCATTTTTTCGAGCGTGATGCCCAGCCCCACCTTTGCCTGGCTGCGCGCCGCCACGGTTGCGAACGGGGACGTGATCGCCTGCTGGTAGGCGTTGGAGGCGGCAAGATAGTACGCGGCGTCGTCCGTCGCGAGCTGCAGGGCGCAATTGCCGATTTCGCCCCACGCCCACGCCGTCTGTTGGTTCGTCGGATACAACTGCGCAATCTGGGTGAACACTCGCCGCGCCTCCTCCACGTTGGCCAGTTTGTTGGTGACCGCCGCGGGCAGCCGCAACAGCGCGCCGCCATACGCGAACAGCGCCTGGGCTCGCAGTTCGTCCGGACAATCGGGCAGGCTGGCCAGGTTGGTAAAATACTCGCAGGCGTTGCCGTAGCTGGCCCAGGCCATCGCCGCGCGGCCGGCCATCATGTGCGCCTCCAGCGCCAGCTCCGATTGGGGCCAGGTTTGGAACAACAATTTGTAACCCGTCTCGGCGGGCTGATACTGGAGCTGATTCCAGTAAAAAGTCGCCACCCACCATTGCGCCCGGGCCGCCAGTTCGTTGGTCGGGAAGCGCGCGATGAAATTGGTGAACCACGCCAAGGCATTGGTTTCGTTGCCGGCCCGCGCTTCCGTCAGCGCGCGGGCAAACTCCGCCTGCGCCCGGAGCGGACTGTTGGTGGGGAAGCGCGTCAGCCAGTCGTCGTAGGCCACCAGGGCATTGGTCCAGTCCGACTGCTGTTCCGCCAGCCGGGCCACGAGCAATCCCACCTCCGCCTGCAAAGCCGAATCCGGAAACACCGACCCGAATTCGCGGAATAATTGTTGCGCCTTGGCCGGGTCGCGGGCCTCCGCCCACCCCTGCGCCACCAGCAACACGCTGCCGCCCGCTTCGGCGCTGTGCGGGTCGGCGGCCAAAATCCCGCGCATGGCCGTCTCGGCGGCCGCCACGTTGGTGAGGGCCAGGCTGGCCCGGAGCGATTGATACAGGGCCGGGGTTTTCAACGCCGCACTCACCGCCGGCCAGTTCGACGCCAGGAGCCCCACCGCGTGATAATGCTCCAGGGCGCCGCCGAAGTTTTTCTGCGCGAACAGCGCGTCCGCCAGTTTGAAGCGCGCCACCGCCTGGGCTTCCGAGGGCGGTAAGGCCGTCACCGCCGACTGGAACGCCATGGCGCTTTCCGCGTACTGGCCGGCGATCCAATAACACCATCCCCGATTTAGATGGGCCGGGCCGACGTAAGCGCTGTTGGTGAACATCGTGATGAGCCGGTCAAAATTGACCAGGGCCGCCGCCAGCCGGTTGGTATCGGGGGGGGCGAGGGATTGCTTGAGCTGCAATTCGCCCAGCGTCAGCAACGCCAGGTCCGCGGCCGGCGAATTCGAGAATTGCCGGACATACGTTTCGAGCGTCTCGGTGGCCACGGCGGTCTGGCCGAGCGCCAGCGCCAGCGCCGTGATCCGGCCGAGCGCGTCCCGTTGCCGCGCGACGGGCGCATTGGTGGTCAAGTTGGCCCGCAGGGTCGTCAGGGCCTGTTCGCGCCGGCCCAACCGCGCTTGCACGTCGGCGCGAAACGCCACGCTCTCCGCCAGCCAATCGCTCCGCGCGGTGGCGGTGGCCGCTGTCACCAATCCCGCGCTTTCCACCTCGGCTTCTTCGGTCCGCCCCGCCGCGAGTTGGGTGCGACAGAGCAGGTGCCGCCGGCGCCAGTCCAGCTCCGGGGTGGATTCCGCACCGATCTCTTTCAACGCCTGCTCGGCTTCGGTAAAATGATTTTGCACCAGTTGCGCCTCGGCCAGCAGCAACAGTCCGCGGGTGAACATTTCGCTGTTCGCCCGGCCGAGGGCCGCTTGTCGGAAGGCGCTGTCCGGCGGCTTTAGCAAAGCCGTCACCGTGGCCCATTCCCCCAGTTTGGCCCGGGCCGCCGCCTCGCTCACGGCCCCGGGCAGGCGCTGGGGGGACTCCCGAAATTCCCGCGCGAGCTGGCCGAAGGCCGCCGCGGCCCCGGGATAATTCGTATTTTGCAATTCCGCTTCGCCGGTCCAGAACAGGAATTGGTCGGCCAGCGCGCCCGCCTCGGCCTGATGCGCGTGGAGCAAGCTCACGGCGGCGGCATATTTTCGCTGCTGGAATTGCGCCTGCGCCTGCAATAGCACGGCGGCCGTTCGGCGTTCCGACTTGGGATATTTCTCGATGAACTGCGCCAGTTCGCGTTCTGCCCGATCCCACACGCCAATCCGAAAGGAGTTTTCCGCGGCGGCGAAGGTCTTGTCTTCGCTGCCGAACAGGGCGGCGCCGCCCCGCCCGCCGGCCAGCGCCAGCAGGAGCAGGCAAAGCCAGAATGGTCGCAGCCTTGTCATCGTCGGGAGGTTAGCCCGGAAACCGCCCGGCGTAAAAGAATGAAATCCGAAGCCAGCTCCGGCGGGGGCCGTACCGCCCGCGCGAAAAAATGCCCATTCAAGCGACCGATCCTTGCGGCGGCGCGCCCCCGCCGTTGAGCACGCTTTGCAAATACCGGCCGGTGTAGCTCTCCGCGCAGGCGGCGACCTGTTCCGGCGTGCCCTGCACCACCACCCGCCCGCCGTCCTGGCCGCCTTCCGGGCCGAGGTCAATGATCCAATCGGCGGTCTTGATCACGTCCAGATTGTGTTCGATGACCAGCAGGGTGTTGCCGGACGCGCGCAGCTTGAAGAGCACTTCGAGCAGCTTCGCCACGTCATGGAAATGCAGGCCCGTGGTCGGCTCATCGAGGATGTATAGCGTACGCCCCGTCTGCTTGCGGCACAACTCCGCGGCCAGTTTCACGCGCTGCGCCTCGCCCCCGCTCAGGGTCGTGGCGGATTGACCCAGGCGCAGGTAGCCCAGCCCGACCTCCGCCAGCGTCAGCAGCGGATCGAAGATTTTTGGCACCACGCGGAAAAAGTTCACCGCCTCGTCCACCGTCATGTTCAGCGCGTCGGCGATGTTCATGCCTTTGTAGGCGATTTCGAGGGTCTCGCGATTGTAGCGCCGGCCGTTGCACGCCTCGCACGTCACATAAACCGGCGGCAGGAAATGCATCTCGATTTTGAGCAGCCCGTCGCCCTGGCATTTCTCGCAACGGCCCCCCTTGACGTTGAAGCTGAACCGCCCCGGCGCGTAGCCGCGCACTTTCGCGGCGGGCAGTTGCGCAAACAAATCGCGGATATGATTAAACATCCCCGTGTAGGTTGCGGGATTGCTGCGGGGGGTCCGGCCGATCGGCGTCTGGTCAATCACCACGATTTTTTCCAGGCCCTCGTAGTTCCTGATCTCGCGATGCGCGCCGGGCTTTTCCTTGGAGCCGTAAAACTTCCGCATCAGGGCGCGCCGCAGGACATCGTCCACCAGGGTGCTCTTGCCCGAGCCGCTCACCCCGGTGACGCAGGTGAACAGCCCGAGGGGAATCTGCGCGTTCACGTTTCGGAGATTGTTCTCGCTCGCGCCGATGATTTCGATGGCGCCGCGATCCTTCGACGGTGGCCGGCGCTCCTTGGGCACGGGCACGGTGAGCTCCCCCCGCAAATATTTGGCGGTGAGCGAGCGCGCGTTCGCCCGCACCTGGGCGAAGGTGCCCGCCGCCACGAGTTCGCCGCCGCGCACGCCCGCGCCCGGGCCGAGGTCCAGGAGGTAATCCGCCTGCCGCATCGTGTCCGCATCGTGCTCGACCACAATCACGGAATTGCCGAGGTCGCGCAGTCCTTTCAGCGTGACCAGCAGACGATCGTTGTCCCGCTGATGCAGGCCGATGCTCGGCTCGTCGAGAATGTACAGCACGCCCACCAGGCCGGCGCCAATCTGCGTCGCGAGCCGGATGCGCTGCGCCTCGCCGCCACTCAGCGAGCCGCTCTCGCGATTCAGCGTGAGGTAGCCCAGCCCGACATTTTTCAGGAAGCCCAGCCGCGCGCGGATTTCCTTGATGACCTCCAGCGCGATTTTCATCTGGAACTCCGTGAGCTTGAGGGTGGCAAAGAACTCATCGGTCTGGTCCACGGAGAGCGCGCAAACATCCATGATGGAAAGGCCGGGGATTTTGGCCGGCGGCGCCGGGGCGCCGCGATGCTTGCCTGGCCGGCCAGTCCGCCCAGTGGAATCCGTCCGCGCGTCCGCCGTGGCCGGCGCCGCATCGCCGCCCGCCAACGTCACCGCCAGGATCTCCGGCTTCAGCCGCCGCCCGTCACACGCATCGCAAAACTGCGGACTCATGAACCCCTTGAGCCGGTTGCGCGTGAACTCGCTCTCGCTTTCGACGTAGAGGCGCTCCAGGTTCGGCAGGACGCCCTCAAACACCCGCTTCACCTTGCTCACCTTGCCCGCGCGCCAGTAGCTGAACTCGATCTCCGCGGCCCCAGAGCCGCGCATGACCACCTTTTTGAAATCGGCGGGCAAATCCTTGTAGGGCTGTTCCAGGCTTTGGCCGTAATGGGCCGCAATCGCCCGCAACAGGGCCTTATAATAGATGATCATCCGCTTCCCGCCCCGCCGCCATGGCAGCACCGCGCCCTGCTCCAAGGATTTTTCCGGATCTGGAACGACCAGGCCTTCGTCGAAGATCAGCTTCTGGCCCAGGCCGTGACAGACCGGGCACGCCCCCGCCGGAGCGTTGAAGGAAAAATGCTTCGGCGTCAGCGGCTCGTAACTTTTGCCCGTGCCCGGCGAATACATGCGGTTGGAGTGCAGCGTCTCGATCCACGTTTCGCCGGGCGCGCCGCCGTTGGGCTTGCCCCGCGCGGCGGGCGGCGGACTGCCGGCGCTACCTTCCGCCACCTGATGCAGCGTTCGAATCACGCCCTCGCCCCAGCGCAAGGCCGTCTCCACCGAATCCTGCAAGCGCACCCGCACCTTGTCATCCATCACCAGCCGATCCACCACCGCTTCGATGGTGTGCGCCTGCTTGGCGTCCAGTTTCACGCGCTCGCTCGGATTGCCGAGCTCCACCAGTTTGCCGTCCACGCGAGCGCGGACGAACCCTTCGCGCTGCAGCCGCTCGATCACGTCGCGGAACTCGCCCTTCTGCCCGCGCACGACCGGCGCGAGGACCATGACCTTGGTCTTGGGTGGCAGCGCGAGGATTTTGTCCACGATGTCGCTGGTGGTCTGCGTCACGATGGGCACGCCCGTGTCCGGGCAGTGCGGCTGGCCGACGTGGGCGTAGAGCAGGCGCAAGTAATCGTAAATCTCCGTGGTGGTGGCGACGGTCGAGCGCGGGTTCATCCCCGCAGTGCGCTGCTCGATGGCGATCGCGGGCGAGAGCCCCTCGATGTAATCCACGTCCGGCTTCTGCATCTGGTCGAGGAACTGCCGCGCGTAGGCGGAGAGGCTCTCGACATATTTGCGCTGCCCTTCCGCGTAGATCGTGTCGAACGCGAGCGACGACTTGCCGCTGCCGCTCAAGCCGGTGATGACCACCAGCTGGTCGCGCGGGATTTCGAGCGTGAGATTCTTGAGATTATGCTCCCGCGCGCCGCCGATGCGGATGAATTCTTTGCTCATGACTGCGAATTCCTGGACTCAATTAATCGGGAAGCGTAGGGCAGCCCTCCGGGCGAGGAAAGGAAAGAAATAAAAGGGTGCAAAGCGGCGGTGAACCCGAATTCGCGAGCTGGTATTTGAAAATTGTTGTCTGTGCAAAATGCAGTTAACCTCATCACGATGAAATCCAGCTTGCTTGACCGGCAGCACCGTTTGGAGGAAATGTATCGTCTGGCAAGCACCCATGGCGGCGCATGTTTGTCAAAACAGTTCGTTAACAATAAGACCAAGCTTCATTGGCGATGCGCTGAAGGACACGAATGGAAAGCGATTCCACAGAGTGTGACCCGAGGTCACTGGTGTCTGATATGTGGGAACGAACGACAGGGGCGGTCGAAGGCGCATTCGATTGAAATGATGCGCAAGGTCGCTGCCGAAAAGCAGGGTGAATGTCTTTCCCAAGCATATAAGAACAACCTCACCAAATTGCGGTGGCGTTGTAAATACGGCCACGAATGGGAGGCTGTCGCATCAAGCGTTCTGAGCTATGGGAAGGACAAGGGAAGCTGGTGTCCGATTTGCGCAGGACGGTTATCAAAACCGGAGCAGCTGCGGAAATTGTCCGAACTCGCTCAATCGCGAGGTGGTTGACTTCTGTCGAAACGGTATCGGGACGCCAAATCGCCTCTCCGTTGGTGTTGCTCAAAGGGGCACATTTGGAAAGCAGCTCCCGAAAGTGTAAAGCAAGGAACTTGGTGCTCGGCGTGTGTAACAATGCGCAGGGCCAATAAACTACCCGGTCGCTCGCTGGCGTTCAACCTCACGCCCCAAAAAGCACGCGAAGCAGCACTTGAACGGCTTCGCAGTTTTGCTGGGACGTTTGGGGGAACTTGTCTAGCTTCGGAATATACCAATATTGAGACGCCCTTACGCTGGCGCTGCGCCGAGGGTCACGAGTGGGATGCAAGACCCTACACGGTCCAGAAAGGACACTGGTGTCCGGTCTGTTCTGTCGGAGTATCGGAACGAATCTGTCGCGCGCTACTAGAGCACATCACGGGGGAACTATTTCCAAAAGCGAGGCCAGCTTGGCTCAAGATTAACCGTGGACGCGGAATGGAACTCGATGGGTATTCGGAACGTTTGGGTCTAGCTTTTGAATACCAAGGCGTGCAGCACTACAAGTTCATTCAGCACTTTCACGGGACGGAATCCAATTTCTCCCGACGACAAAAGATGGACGAAACCAAACGGCAGCTCTGCAAGGAGAATAACGTGTTGCTGATGGAAATTCCCGGCAACCTCCCTCACGAGAAACTGCAATCGCATCTCACCAAGACAATCTCAGAAGTTACAGGACGGCCTGAACTAATTCGGAATCGTCAAACCGCGAAATTAGCCGACCTGCAAGTCTGGTTTCTCAAGCGAATTGAAGAAATGAAACAACTCGCATTGTCGCGTGGTGGTTCGTGCCTTTCGGATTTCTACGTCGACAACAACACCAAGCTCCGCTGGCGTTGTTCAGAGGGCCATGAATGGGAATCCGTTCCGGGAAGCATCAAGATGGGCACTTGGTGTCCGCAATGTGGTGACGCGAGGGCTGCGAAGAAGAGATCCCGTTCAATCGACGATATGCGCCAATATGCGGCTTCCCATGGAGGAGAATGTTTATCTCGTTCCTATCAGAACTCGAAGTCGCGGCTTCGTTGGCGGTGCGTAAAAGGACACGAATGGGTAGCTCAGGCAAATCACGTTGTGACGGGGCACTGGTGTCCAAAGTGCGGCAAGGAAAAGCTCGCCTGCTTGTTCGCGCTTTCAATTGAGGACATGAAATCCGCTGCTGAGAGGCGTGGGGGACTATGTCTTTCGGAGAATTATGAGAATCAACGCACTCGCCTTCGCTGGCGTTGCGCACTTGGACATGAGTGGGAAGCCACAGGAATGAGCGTGAGAAATGGCTCTTGGTGTCCGGTTTGTGTGGGCAGACGGCCAAAATTGTTGCCAATGAACCGAAGTTGTTCCACTTGTTAATCACCTTTGAGCAACTGGGCCGTGCTCTGCGGCGTCATAAATTTTTCCACTGGCCAGTGCCTGTTCACCGACCCGCAGGCGACGAATCGCCCGCAGCGTTACTACCGCGTCCGGTCGAATCAGCTTCCCGATTCTAAACGTCGAATCGGACCCAGACTTCGAAACAAACCCCCAAAGGCGGTAAGCCAACTGTACCTTCCGGACCGACTTTCGTGCCGTTCCTGGGTTGTGGGGTTCCAGTCCTGGCAGAAAACTTTTGTCCCCAAACGCCGCGGTGTCTGCTAATCATTCGCGCGTGTCGGTTCACAAGCAATCCCGGTCGCCATCCATCGGGAAGTATTACCTCGCCGCGTGCGTCCTGGCGGGCGTGCTGCCCCTCGTCTTTGCCGTGGTCGTTGCGACATCGCGCTGGCGGGCGAAACCAACCCCCGCACCGGTTTCCGACGCCACCGGGTTGGCCGCCTACGGCAAATCGCCCAGCTGCCAATCCTGTCATGAAGAGGAATTCAAGAACTGGCAGGGCTCGCATCATGCGTTGGCGGAGCGGATGGTGGATCTGGCGCAGGACCGGGTCGCGTTTGAACCGGCGCGGAAGATTGCCCACGGTTCGCAGCAATCCGAAGCCCGCGTTGCCGATGGCCAAGTCCAACTGGTCACCCAGGGGTTGGGCGGCACCAACCAGCTCTTCCCGATCGTGCGGGTCATTGGCGTGGATCCGCTCCTGCAATACCTCCTGCCGGCCACCGGCGGCCGGCTGCAGGCCAGCGAGCTGTGTTTCGATCCGAAACGCCGGGAGTGGTTCAACGTTTACGGCGGGGAAGACCGGCAGCCCGGCGAATGGGGGCACTGGACCGGGCGCGGCATGAACTGGAATTTCATGTGTGCAACCTGCCACAACACGCGGCTGCGGAAAAACTACGACGCGCGCACGGACAGCTACGCCACCACCCTGGTCGAGCTGGGGGTGGGCTGCGAGGCCTGCCACGGCCCGATGGCGGAGCACAATGCGTGGCAGGCCAGACACCCCAACCGGTCCGGCGACCCGACGATCTGGAAGATTGCGCGGCCGGAAATGTTCGCCACCTGCGGCCAATGCCATGCGCGGCGCGCCGAGCTGACCGGCGGTTTTCAGCCCGGCGAAAACTTCTTTGATCATCATCATCTGACGATTCCCGACGAGACGGACATGTTTTACCCCGATGGCCAGGTGCGCGAGGAGGATTACGAGTTCACGGCGTTTCTGGGGAGCAAGATGCATGGGGCGGGCGTGCGCTGCGTGGATTGCCATGAGCCGCACACGAGCAAATTGCGCGTGCCGGGCAATCTCATGTGCATGGCGTGTCACGGCAACACGATGACGAACGGGGCGCCGCGCATTGACCTCGCCACGCACAGCCATCACCAGACCGACACCGCCGGCGATCGGTGCACGGACTGCCACATGCCCACGACGGTTTACATGCAGCGCCACCCGCGCCATGATCACGGCTTCACCGTGCCGGATCCGCGCCTGACAAAGGAACTCGGCATCCCGAACGCGTGCAATCGTTGTCACACGAACCAGACGCCCGACTGGTCGCTCGATGCGATGAACAAATGGTACGGCCCACGCACGAACGAACTGATGCGCACCCGCGCGACCGCCATCGCCAAAGCCCGGACCGGCGATGCCACCGCCGTTCCCACCCTGGTGAAGATGACGGCGACCGAGACGAACTTTTTCTGGCGGGCGGTGGCGGCGAATTTG
>Ga0315271_10001485_pt1 | contig 14163 bp, 15 predicted proteins | sample C3_top_MG_FD_204664 | JGI IMG/M metagenome (GOLD analysis project Ga0315271, IMG submission 204664) | Sediment microbial communities from Yellowstone Lake, YNP, Wyoming, USA - C3_top | ecosystem: Environmental > Aquatic > Freshwater > Lake > Sediment | place: USA: Wyoming | collected 2017-08-01 | reverse complement strand
CGAAGGCCGCCGTTGAAGCCCCGGCCGCGCGTCCACAGCATCCACAGCATCAGCGGCAGCGACGGCCATGCGAACCAGAGCAGGTTCTTGACGTAGTAGCCCGGCGCGAAATCGTCGCCATTGCCGAAGAACGCGATGTAGTTGGCGATCGTCTCGCCCTTCCACCATTGGGCGAACAGCGCCGGGTCGCGCGCGTGCAGCGCCAGGGGCCAGCAGAGCGCCAGCGGGAGCGCGACCGAGAGGCCGACCAGCAGAGTCAGCCCATAGGCGCGCGTGCGCCAGGGCTTATCGACGAGCGGCAGAAGCAGCGCAGATGCGATGATCCACGAAGGCCCCAGCATGCCGCGGCTCAGGAAGGAAAGCGCGACGCCGATGCCGAGCACGATGCCGCCGGCGATCGGGCGGCGCAGCGCCAGCGCAAAGGCGTACAGCGCCACGGCGACGCCCGCGGTGTCTCCCAGCTCCGGCGAAAGCACGTGGGCGCGGTCCCAGAATCCGACGCTGCCGATCAGGATCAGCACGGGCAGCCAGCGCAGCGCGCGGCCGTTCAGCTCGCGGCTTGCCTGCGCCGTGACGAGCAGGATCAGCGCGAGCGCGATGCCGGCAATCAGCCGCGCAGCGTTGTGGCGTTCCAGCGGCGGCGACAGCGCCTTGATGGCCAGCGCGCCGGCTGTGTAGATCAAAGGCGGGCGCGCCAGGTACGTCTCGCCCGCCAGCGTCGGCACGAGCAGGTCGCCGCGGCTGGCCATTTCCGTGGCGACGCCGATCGACGTCGCGTCCTCGGTCTTCCAGGGGTCGTGCCCGACGAGCCCCATGCACACCCACGCCGCGCATAGCAGGACCAGGCCCGCCTGCTTGAACGCGCGCAGCGGTCCCGACGGGCTGACCTCTTCAGGGTCGACCGGCTCGGGCGTGTAGGGGCGGGGGGCGCGCATCGGAGGTCGTGGAGGCGGACAAGAAAAAGGCAGCCGAAGCTGCCCCTTTCGTCGCCCGCGTGCGAGGACTCGCGGTTCAGGCCGCCGGCGCGGCGGGTTCGACCTTGGCCGTACCCTTGGTGCCGTAGCGCTGGCGGAACTTGTCGATGCGGCCCGCGGTGTCCATCACCTTCTGCTTGCCGGTGTAGAACGGGTGGCACGCCGAGCACACTTCGATGTGGATGGGCTTGACCACCGTCGACCGGGTGGCGAACGTGTTGCCGCAGCTGCAGGTGACCTGCGTCTCGGCGTATTTGGGGTGAATGGCGTCTTTCATTTTGTCGTCTCTCTCATTTTCGTTGGACCCGCTAGCCTGGCGAATGCTTCGCCGGCGCGCTGCCCCGGGTGGTCCGTTTCCCCGGCCGAGTTCTACCAGGAAGGCGGAAAACCGAACATTATCCTCGGTTTGCCGTCATTCCGCAAGGTGGGGGCAGGAGTCAGGCAAGGCAAGCGCCCTGGGAAAACCTCGACAAAACAATGCACTACGGTCGTCGAAACCGACTTAGTTACCGCGCCGCATCGAGTCGAAGAAGTCCGAGTTGGTCTTGGTCTGCTTGACCTTGTCGAGCAGGAACTCCATTGCTTCGAGCTCATCCATCGGATACAGGAGCTTCCGCAGGACCCAGACCTTTTGCAGGATGTCGGGCTTGAGCAGCAGTTCCTCGCGCCGGGTGCCGGAGCGGTTGACGTTGATCGCCGGGTAGATCCGTTTCTCGGCCATGCGGCGGTCGAGGTGGATTTCCATGTTGCCGGTGCCCTTGAATTCCTCGTAGATCACGTCGTCCATGCGCGAGCCGGTGTCGATGAGCGCGGTCGCGATGATCGTCAGAGAACCGCCTTCCTCGATGTTGCGCGCGGCGCCGAAGAAGCGCTTGGGCCGCTGCAGCGCGTTGGCGTCCACGCCGCCGGTCAGCACCTTGCCCGATGCGGGCACGACGGTGTTGTAGGCGCGGGCGAGGCGCGTGATCGAGTCCAAAAGGATCACGACGTCTTTCTTGTGCTCGACCAGGCGCTTGGCCTTCTCGATCACCATTTCGGCGACCTGCACGTGACGTGTCGCGGGTTCGTCGAACGTGGAGGAGACGACCTCACCGCGCACGGAGCGCTGCATTTCGGTCACTTCCTCGGGACGCTCGTCGATCAGCAGCACGATCAGCATCACGTCGGGGTGGTTCGCGGCAATCGAGTGCGCCACGTGCTGCAGCATGACCGTCTTGCCGGACTTCGGCGACGACACCAGCAGGCCGCGCTGGCCCTTGCCGATCGGCGCCACGATGTCGATGATGCGGCCGGTGATGTTCTCCTCGGCCTTGATGTCGCGCTCGAGCACCATCGGCTCGTCGGGGAAGAGCGGCGTCAGGTTCTCGAACAGGATCTTGGTCTTGGCGTTTTCCGGCGCCTCGAAGTTGACCTTGTCGACCTTGACCAGCGCGAAGTAGCGCTCGCCTTCCTTCGGCGTGCGGATCTCGCCCTCGACCGTATCGCCGGTGTGCAGGTTGAAGCGGCGGATCTGCGACGGCGAAATGTAGATGTCGTCGGTGTTGGCGAGGTAAGAGGTATCCGGGGAACGCAGGAAGCCGAAGCCGTCGGGCAGCACTTCGAGCACGCCGCCGCCGAAGATCGACTCGCCCTTCTTCGCCTGCTGCTTCAGGAGCGCGAAGATCAGGTCGTGCTTGCGCATCCGATTGGCACCCTCGATTTCGTTCGAGTTGCCGATCTCGATGAGTTCGGATACGTGTTTTGCTTTGAGGTCGGATAGATGCATGGTGCGAGGGAGGGGGGGCAAGCCGGAACGGCTAGGGAGGGCGGGCCGAAGGTTCCGGCGCGCGTTGGACCGCGGTGGATTACATGGAGGCGGGTTCGGAACCTGGGTGCCGCGAACTGCAAGGGGGCGGCGCCCGGGGCGTTACAGGTATCTGGTCTTGTCTGAGCTGGTCACTTGCCTGGCGCCCGGGCCGGAAAACCTTCCGGCATCGGGGGGCAGCAGGGGGGGCGTCGCCGGATGCTTCCTGAAGTCCGGCCGCCGCGCTTACCGAACGGCAGATTATAGCGGTTAGATGTTGCTGTCAATCCATGCGGTCAGCTGCGACTTGGTCAGCGCGCCGACCTTCTGCGCATGGGCCTGGCCGCCCTTGTAGAGGATGACGGTGGGGATGCCGCGGATGCCGTATTTGCCCGGCGTGGCCGGATTGGCGTCGATGTCGAGCTTGGCCACGGTGATCTTGCCGCCATATTCCTTGGCGACCTCGTCCAGCACGGGCGCGAACATCTTGCACGGACCGCACCATTCGGCCCAGAAGTCGACCAGCACCGGGTTGCCCGACTGCAGCACGTCTTTGTCGAACGTGGCGTCGGAAACGTGTTTGATTGCAGTGCTCATGGAACATCCTCTCTGGGGAAATGCGCCGACGCGACCTCGTCGTGGCGCTTCGTTTGACAGTAACGGTAGCCCAACCCTCGGGTTGGCGCAAGTTTGCCCGCCGTACAGGCGACGATGGGGGCCGATCTGCTAAAATTCAAGGTTCCCATTGGTTTGCCATTGATCCAACTACGCTTCGCCGTCGATCCAACTACACCGAGCCGGCCATGACCTATGTAGTGACCGAAAGCTGCATCCGCTGCAAATACACCGACTGCGTCGACGTGTGCCCGGTGGATTGCTTCCGCGAAGGCCCCAATTTCCTGGTGATCGATCCGGACGAGTGCATCGACTGCACGCTTTGCGTCGCCGAATGTCCGGTGGAGGCGATCTTCGCGGAAGACGACGTGCCGGCCGACCAGCAGGACTTCAAGGCGCTGAACGCCGAACTGTCGAAAGTCTGGAAGCCCATCATCGAGCGCAAGCCCGGCCCCCCCGACGCCGACGACTGGAAAGACGTCCGCGACAAGCGGAAGCTGCTGGAACGCTGACCGGGCGCCCGGGAGGCGTTTGACCTTCCGGTGCCAAACCCCCTAGAATCGCAAGGTTTTTTGCCAGGCTCAACGCGTGGCAATTGTGCGCACATTGAACAAACTCACGGACACCATGACACGATTCACGCTTCTCGCAGCACTCGTCGCGGCCGCGCTGGCCTCGACATGGGCCGCCGCGCAAACCGCGGCCCCCGCGGGCGACCCCCTGAAGGGCTCGCAGAAGGTCCAGATGTGCCAGGGGTGCCACGGCATCCTCGGCTGGCGCACCGCGTACCCCGAGGTCTATCACGTGCCGAAGATCGGTGGACAGCACCCCGCGTACATCATGGCGGCGCTCAAGGAATACCGGTCCGGCCAGCGCAGCCACCCGTCGATGGACGCGATCGCCGCGTCGCTCACCGACCAGGACATCGCCGACGTCGCCGCCTATTACTCGCAGGCTCCGCTGCAGACGGCGGTGAAATGAACATGAAACGATACCTCACCGCAGTTCTCGCCGTCGCCGCTGCGTTTGCTGCCGGCCACGTCGCCGCCGGCGACATCGACGCCGGCAAGAAGAAGGCGCAGGAAGTGTGCGCCGCCTGCCACAACATGGACGGCATCAGCACCGTTCCCGACTACCCGAAGCTGGCCGGCCAGTATCCGGACTACCTCGCCAAGGCGCTGCGCGATTACAAGTCGGGCGCGCGCAAGAACCCCATCATGGCGGGCATGGCCGCGGGGCTTTCGCAGAAGGACATCGACGACGTGAGCGCGTATTTCTCGTCGCTGCCCCCGGTCCTGCAGACACGCATGTGAGTACGGCTGTCGAGCGCCTCGACGCGCTGTCGCTGGGATTTCGCGACCGCTTCCTTTCCTACGATGATTTGACCAGGCAGGTCCAGTCGTGGGCCGGCGCGTTTCCCGACGTGTGCCGGCTGACGACGATCGGCAAGACGCCCGAGGGCCGCGAACTGTGGCTGCTGACGCTGGGGCCTGATCCCGACCGCGTGCGGCCCAGCGCGTGGGTCGACGGCAACATGCACGCCAGCGAGCTGTGCGGATCCAGCGTGGCGCTGGCCATCGCCGAGGACATCCTGCGCATGCATCTGCGCCGTGATGGCGAGAAGTCCGGGCCGGAACTGTCGGCGACGGTCGAGGCGCGGCTGCGCGACGTCCGTTTCTACGTGCTGCCGCGAATGTCGCCCGACGGCGCGGAAGCGGTCATGGCCACGGGCCGCTACGTGCGGTCCATTCCCCGCGACGACCGGCCGGCACAGGCGCATGCGCATTGGCGCGGCGAGGACGTCGACGGCGACGGCCTGGCGCTGTCGATGCGCGTCCGCGATCCCGCCGGAGAAATGGTCGATTCGGCCGAATTTCCGGGCTTGCTGCTGCCGCGCGGCATCGACGACGCGCCGCCGTACTACAAGGTCTATCCGGAAGGCATTATCGAGAACTTCGACGGCAAGAACGTGCCGTCGCCGTATTTTCTTTCCGACAACCAGACCGATCTCAACCGCAATTTCCCGTACCAGTGGGCGCCGGACAGCAAGCAGGAGGGCGCGGGTGCGTTTCCGCTGAGCGAAGTCGAGTCGCGTTCGGTGGTGGACTTCACCGCGCAGCATCCGGAGATCTACCTCTGGCTCAACCTGCACACGTTCGGCGGCGTTTTCATCCGGCCGCTGGGCGACAAGCCGGACGCCAAGATGAACCAGCGCGACCTGGCGCTGTTCCGCCAGTTGGGCGCGTGGGCGGAGGAGATCACCGGCTACCCGATGGTGTCGGGCAGCGAGGAGTTCACCTACGAGCCCGACACGCCGCTGCACGGCGATCTCACCGACTACGCGTACCACCAGCGCGGCGCCGTCGCGTACGTCGTCGAGCTGTGGGACCTCTTCAAGCAGGCCGGGCTGGAACGCAAGAAGCGCTTCGTCGACAACTACACGCACCTGACGCGCACGGACATGCTGAAGATCGCTGCGTGGGACCGCGACAAGAACGGCGGACGGTCGCTGCTGCCGTGGCGGACGTTCGTGCACCCGCAGCTGGGCAAGGTCGAGGTCGGCGGCATCGACCCGCGCATCGGCATGTGGAATCCTCCGCCATCGGAAATGCCCGGCGTGTGCACGTCGCAGACGGCGCATTTTCTGCGCACGGCGGCGCTGGCGCCTGCGGTCGCCGTTGACGCGGTCGAAACCCACGCACTCGAATCCGGGCTTACGCGCGTCACCGTGACGGTCGCGAACCACGGCTACCTGCCGACGTTCATCCTCGATTCGGCCAAGGCGCTCACGCACAACGAGCCGCTGTGGGCGGACGTCACCTGCGAAGGCTGCGAACTGGCCGAGCCCAGCGCGGCACACCGCGAAATCGGCCACCTCGACGGATGGGGGCGTGGATTGTTCGACGGTTCGGGCGCGCTCTACGCCGTGGGGACGCGCGGCACCACGGGCGCGCGCACGGTCTCGTGGGTCGTCCGCGGCCGCGGCACGATGACCGTTCGCGCCGGCTCGTGCCGCGTCGGTTGGGTCACGCGGCGAATCGATATCGCCTGAGGCTGTCGGCGGATCGGCATTCCTTACGGCTGTCGGCGAATCGACATCACTTACTGCTGCCGCGCCAGGCAGTCGAGATAGAGCGCCGCATCGGGCGGCGTCCGTTGCCGCTGCGCGCTCCAGATCACTTCTCCCAGGCACTCGAGCACGGCGTGTAACGCGGCATGCTCGTCGCCGCGCGCGGCGCGCAGACGCTCGAATTGCGCGCGGATGCCGGGCGGCTGGTCGATGGCGAGCTGCTCGGCCACCGCGAGATGCAGCGAAACGTGCAGGAACGGATTGACGTCGCCTGTTTCCGGCGCATAGTCGCGCTCCACATGCCGGTCCGGGTTCTCGAACGTCGCGTGATATTCGGGATGCATGGCGATCAGTCCGGCCGCGATGCGCTCCAGCGCCGACAGCGGCCGCTGCGCGCGGTGTTTGTTCCATGCCTCGACCAGGAACGCCCTCGCCTCGTCGCGCGACGGATTGAACACCTGCGCCTCAGTCCTTCAACGGAGAAACCGGAGCAGGAGACTTCGTCTTGCCGCGGAATTCGCAGAGGTCGCGGATCGCGCACTCGGGACATTTCGGTCCGCGCGCGATGCACGTGTACCGGCCATGCAGTATCAGCCAGTGATGCGCGTCCTGCTTGAATTCGTCGGGAACGAATTTCAGGAGCCGCTGTTCCACTTGGTCGACGTCCTTGCCCGGGGCCAGGCCGGTCCGGTTGGCGACGCGGAAGATGTGCGTGTCCACGGCGATCGTCGGCTGGCCGAACGCGGTGTTCAGCACGACGTTGGCCGTCTTGCGCCCGACACCGGGCAATGCCTCCAGGCCTGCGCGCGTCGCAGGAACCTTGCCGCCGTGGTCGCGGACCAGGATTTCCGACAGCGCGACGACGTTCTTCGCCTTGTTGCGGAAAAGCCCGATCGAACTGATGTACGGGATCAGCCCGTCGACGCCGAGCTTCACGATGGCGGCGGGGGTGTTGGCGACCGGATAGAGCCGGGCAGTGGCCTTGTTGACGCTCTTGTCGGTGGCCTGCGCGGAGAGCACGACGGCCACCAGCAATTCGAACGGCGACAGGTGCGCGAGTTCCGTCGTCGGACGCGGGTTGAGCGCGCGCAGCCGCTCGAAAATCTCGCGCCGCTTGGCCGGGTTCATTTGGGCGGCGCCGCGGGTTTGGCGATCCCGCGCCGCGCGCGCGCGCGGGCGAGCGCCGCAGCGACTGCCACCTGCCGCCGTGCGGCTGCGTCGTCCGCACCGGGGGCGATCGTTGCCGTGCGCGCAGCAACGCGTTCGTTGCGCGCCAGACGGGAGGTTCGCGCGGCGTGGCGTGACTTCGCCGCCACGGCATCGTCATCGGTCCACGCCCGGTCTGCAGGCCGCAGAACGATGCAGTCGACCGGGCAGGGCGCCACGCACAGCCCGCATCCCGAGCACAGCGACGGCAGCACGGCGTGCATCCGCTTTTGCGCGCCGAGGATCGCATCGACCGGGCAGGCGTCGATGCACAGCGTGCAGCCGATGCAGGCGGCCTCGTCGATGACCGCCTCGAGCAAGGGAGCGTGCTCGCCGCATTCCGGATCGAGCGGCTTCGCGACACGCCCGGTCAGCGCGGCCAGCGCGACGATGACGGGTTCGCCGCCGGGTGGGCAGCGATTGATGTCGGACAGCCCGGCCGCCAGCGCCTCGGCATAGGGACGGCAGGCGGCATAACCGCAACGCGTGCATTGGGTCTGCGGCAGCACCGCGTCGATGCGGTCGGAAAGGGAGGTCAGGGATCCGCTCACAGCGCGCAGTTTACCGTCCGGCGGCATACGTCGTTTGCTAGACTTCGCATGTGCAGGAGGGGCCGCCAGAAGCCCGCCGCACCTCAATTGGTTAAGAGCCCGATCCCGTCCGTTCCCTACGTCGACGCGCCGCTCGCGCCGGGCTTTCGCGCGCGCTTCGCCGGCTGGGTGATGAAGCTCGTCGGCTGGCGTGTGGTCCTGGCGCAGCCGGTCCCGCTGCGCTGTGTCGTCGTGTTCTACCCGCATACGTCCAACTGGGATTTTCCACTGGGACTGATGGCCAAGTGGCTGGTCGGCATCCACTTCCGGTTCATCGCCAAGGACTCGCTGTTCGCCACGCCGCTGGCGCCGTGGCTGCGCAGCTGGGGTGGCATTCCGGTCGACCGCAGTGGGGGCACCGGCGTGATTGCGCGGCTGGCGGCGGAATTCGCGAAACACGACGACTTCCGGCTGGCCGTCGCGCCGGAAGGCACGCGCAGCCTGACGCCGCACTGGAAGAGCGGCTTCTACCACCTCGCACGCGCGGCGAACGTACCGCTGGCGTTTTCGTTCATCGACTATCGGCGGCGCGAAGTGGGCGTTGGCGGGTACCTGGACCTCACGGGCGACGTGGCCTTGGACATGGCGCGCATCGCCGCGTTCTACGCCGACAAGACGGCGCGGCGGCCGGAAAACGCGGGGCCCGTCCGGCTGGACTGACCTTGGTAGCGCCGCCGGCACCCGGTAGCGCACAATGGCGGCGCTTTCGCCAACCCGCCATGCATCCAAGTGATCATTCCTCCGCTGCGCATTCCCATGGCCACGATCACGGCGGCCACGCGCACAGCCACGTGACGTCCGGCGGGGATCCGCGTACGCGACGCGTTTTGTGGACGGTGCTGCTGCTGACCGGGGGCTTCGCGCTGGTCGAGATCGTCGCGGGCTTCTTCGCGGGGTCGCTGGCGCTGCTGTCGGACGCCGGACACATGGTCACCGACGTGGCAGCCCTCGGGCTGGCCTTGTTCGCCAACGCGATCGGGCGGCGCGCACCGTCGCACCGCGCGTCTTACGGCTACGGCCGCGCCGAAGTCCTGGCGGCGTTCGTCAACGCGATCATCATGCTGGCGGTCGTCGCCGTCATCGCAATCGAGGCGGTGCGGCGGCTGCTGGAGCCGTCGCCGGTGCTGGGCGGGACGGTATTCGGCGTGGCGCTGGCGGGGCTCGCGGTCAACATCCTCTGCGCGTGGCAGCTGTCGCGCGTGTCCGGGTCGATGAACACGCGCGGCGCGATGATCCACGTGCTGGGCGATCTGCTGGGTTCGCTCGCGGCCATCATCGCCGGCGGCGTGATCATGGCCACCGGCTGGATGCCCATCGACCCGATCCTGTCGCTGGTGGTGTCCGGGCTGATCCTGCGCTCCACCGTGCAGCTGCTGAAGCAATCTACAGGCGTGCTGATGGAAGGCGTGCCGACGCATCTCGACTACAACGCGATCGGACAGGCGCTCGCGCGGCTGCCCGGCGTGAGTGGCGTGCACGATCTCCACGTCTGGAACATGACCGCCGAGCGCGCGGCGCTGTCCGCGCACATCGTGCTGGAGGACGGGACCGCGTGGCCGCAGACACTTGCCGGCGCGCAGCGGATGCTGGCGCGCGACTTCGCGATCGAGCACGTGACGCTGCAGCCGGACTGGCCGCACGCGCGGCCGGGGAAGAAGGTGATTCCGGTGGCGGCGCTGGAAACCGGACCGGCGCAACAACCGGGCTCGCGGCCGCACTAGCCGCGGCGCCGCGTCAACTCAGAGCCACTTCACTTTCTTGAAATTGAAGTAGAGCCAGACGTCGACGATGACCATGACGGCGACGGCTGCGGGATAGCCCCACGCCCATTTCAGTTCCGGCATGACTTCGAAGTTCATCCCGTAGATTCCGGCGACCATCGTCGGCACGGCGATGATGGCGGCCCAGGCCGCGAGCTTCTTGGTCACCTCGCTTTCGCCTAACGAGATCATCCCGAGATTGACTTGGATGGCCGTGGTGATCATGTCGCGGATGCCCTCGATCGCCAGGTGGATGCGATGCAGGTGATCGTAGACGTCGCGGAAATAGTCGCCCATGCCGGCGCAGATCTGCGGCACGCGGCCGCCATACAGCCTGCCGGTCGCCTCCATCAGCGGGTCAACGGCGTGCTTCAGCACCATCAGCTTCTGCTTCAACGCGTAGAGGGCCTCGATGTTCGAGCGCGCGGTGTTGCGCACGAAGATCTGCTCCTCGATGGCCTCGAGTTCGGTTTCCAGGCTGTCCAGGATGGGGAAATAGCGGTCGACGACGTTGTCCATCAGCGCGTAGAACACGAAGCCCGAGCCATGCTGCAGAAGTTCCGGCTCGCGTTCGGCGCGTGCCCGGACGGCCGCGAAGCCCAGCTGGGTATGCTGGCGCACCGAGAGCACGTAATTGCGGCCGACGAAGACTGCGACCTCGCCGTTCAGCAATTCGTCGCCGCCGTCCGGGGTCTTGGCGTGCTCGACGGTGTGCAGCACCGCGAACAGCGAATCGCCGTACTCCTCGATCTTGGGGCGCTGGTGGCCGTGGCGCGCGTCGTCGACGGCGAGTTCGTGCAGCCCGAACTCCTCGGCCATTTCGTCGAGCTCCTCGTGCGAGGGCTCGAACAGCGCGACCCAGACGAAGCAGTCGGGCCGGCTCACATACTCGCTGATGTCCTCGGTCGGGATATCGGCGAGCTTGCGGCCGTTCTGGTAGGCGACACAGCTGATCAGCATGGAGTGGGGCTTGGGCTAAACGACATGCGGTGCCGCATGATAGCCGCGCACGGCCCCGTGCAGCTACCTTGGCCTTCACGCGGGACGAACCAAAGTCCAACGCGACGCGAGGCAACGCTGCGTCATGCGGTCGAATTCTGATGCTATACTTTAAATGACCCGCGGTCAGTTACCTGACCACGCCTGCCGAGCCTCCCGTCACCGATCCGTTTCCGCAATTCCGCCACGTTGCCCGATCCTTCGTACATCGCAGTTCGTCGGCCGCGGGAACTCGCGCTGCTGCTCACGCTGGCGGCGATGCAGTTCACGCACGTCCTCGACTTCATGATCATGATGCCGCTGGGGCCGCAGTTCATGCGGATCTTCGCGCTCGATCCGCAGCAGTTCGCGGCCCTCGTCTCGGCCTACACGTTTGCCGCGGCCGCCAGCGGATTCGTATCCGCGTTCTGGATCGACCGCTTCGGCCGCAAGCGCGCGCTGCTGACGATGTATGCGGGATTCATCCTGGCCACGGTGCTGTGCGGCGTCGCGCCGACCTACGCGGCGCTCCTCGCGGCAAGGATCGTCGCCGGACTTTTCGGCGGGGTCATCGGCGCGCTGGTCATGACCATCGTCGCGGACGCGCTGCCTTACGCGCGCCGGGCGCGAGGCACGGCGCTGGTGGCGTCGGCATTCTCGCTGGCAGCCGTGCTGGGCGTGCCGCTCGGCCTGTGGTTTGCCGCGCAGTATTCGTGGCGGATGCCGTTCCTGGCACTCGCGGCCTTGAGCGTCGCGGTCGGCGCGGTTGCCTGGCGCGTGCTGCCGCCGCTCGACGCCAACATCAGCGACTCACCGCGCCGCAATCCTTTGGCGCAGCTCCGCGCGATATTCGGCGTCCGCAACCATCTGACCGCTTTCGCGTTCATCGTCGCGCTGATGCTCTCCGTCTTCACCGTGATTCCGTTCTTCGCGCCGTACAACGTCGCCAACGTCGGCATCGCCGAAGCGGAGCTCCCCTACATCTACTTCGCCGGCGGGCTGACGACGCTCTTCACGGCGCAGGTGATCGGCTACCTCGCCGACAAGTATGGCAAGAAGCGCGTGTTCACCGTCCTCGCGTTCATTTCCCTTGTCCCGATTCTGGTGACGACGCACCTGCCGCGCATGCCGCTCGCCTGGGTTCTGGCCTCGACCGTCACGTTCTTCGTGTTCGTGCCGGGCCGGTTCGGTCCGGCGATGGCGCTGATGACCGGAAGCGTGTCGCCCCGGCTGCGCGGCAGCTTCATGAGTTTCAACGCGTCGGTCCAGCAACTGGGCTCCGGCGTGGCCGCCTACATCGCGGGACTCATCATCGGCCGCGCCGGGGACGGCACGCTGACGCGCTATGGCTGGGTGGGTTGGCTCTCCGCCGGCTTCACGCTGCTGGCGATACTGCTGGCATGGCGGATCCACGTCATCCCGGACGGCAGCCACGCGCCGGACTAGCCCGCTCGCCCACGCGGCAGTGCGTTTTGGACGCCGGACCTTCGGGCGGGTAACATCGGCGCCTCGATTCAGCGAAGCCCGCCGATGATCATCACGTCCCTGCTCGACACCGACCTCTACAAGTTCACGATGATGCAGGTGGTGCTGCATCATTTTCCGGAGGCCCAGGTCGAGTATCGCTTCCGTTGCCGCAACGCCAACGTCGACCTGTCGCCGTTCGTCGCGGAGATCGAGGCGGAAATCAAGGCCATGTGCGACTTGAGCTTCACGCGCGAGGAGCTCGACTACCTGCGCAGCTGGCGCTTCTTCAAGAGCGACTTCGTCGACCTGCTTGGCCTCTTCAACCTGGACAAGCGTTTCATTTCCGTGACGCGCACACCCGGTTCGCATCGCGAGATCGACATCACGATCAAGGGCCCCTGGCTGCACACGATCCTGTTCGAGGTTCCGGTGCTGGCGATCGTGTCGGAGGTCTACAACCGCAATGCGCATCCGCAGCCGGACGAAGGCGAAGGCCGCATGCGCCTGGCGGCCAAGATCGCGCAGGCCAACACCGTGCGCGACGGCGAATTCAGAATCGCCGACTACGGCACGCGGCGCCGGTTCTCACGCGTGTGGCAGGACGAGGTCGTGCGCACGCTGAAGGCCGGACTCGGCGCGCACTTCGTCGGCACGAGCAACGTGCGCCTGGCCATGGACCACGGCCTGACGCCGCTGGGCACGATGGCCCACGAGTACCTGCAGGCCTGCCAGGCGGTGGGGCCGCGGCTGCGCGACTCGCAGGTGTTCGCGTTCAACATGTGGGCGCGCGAATACCGCGGCGACCTGGGGATAGCGCTGTCCGACGTGTGCGGCATGGACGCGTTCCTGCGCGACTTCGACCTCTTCTTCTGCAAGCTGTTCGATGGCGTCCGCCACGATTCGGGCGACCCCTTCGAGTGGGGCGAGAAGCTGATCGCGCATTACGAGAAGATGCGCATCGACCCGCGGACCAAGACGATGGTGTTCTCCGACAGCCTCAACATCCCGCTCGCGATGCGCCTGTTCGAGTATTTCCGGGGCCGCGTGCGGACGTCGTTCGGCATCGGCACCAACCTCACCAATGACATGGGCTATGAACCGCTGCAGATCGTGATCAAGATGACCCGCTGCAACGGGCAACCGGTGGCCAAGATCAGCGACGAGCCGACGAAGGCCATGGACTACGACCCGTCCTACGTCGCTTACCTGCGCGAGGTCTTTGCGGCGCCGGAGACGCCAACGCCGCAACACTTCGCGGCGGGCGCGTGAGCCGCATCTCCTCGCGCCACGTCTGCGCGGGCGCTTCGGTGTAAAGTATTCCGATGGCCACACCCCTTTCCGGCACCAAGGCGCAGCCCCCGGCGGGCGACGCGCGGCCGGCCGCACCCGCAACCGGGCTTACGGACCGGCGCCTGCGGCTGGACGACATCCTTAAGCTGATGCTCGCCGACGGGCTGGTACCGGCCACCGACGCGGAGGTTCTGGCCAAGTCGCGCACGCACCGCTTCGAGCACCCGCTCGAGGCGATCGCCGACCGGAACTGGAAGTCGGCCAAGGCGCCGAACCGCCTGATGACGCTCGAATGGCTGGTCGAATGGCTGGCGGGCAAGCTCGGCATCCCGTATTTCCACATCGATCCGCTGAAGATCGACCTTGGCGCCGTCACGGCGACGATGTCAAACGCCTACGCCGAGCGGTACCGGATCCTGCCTGTTGCGGT
>Ga0315271_10001484_pt1 | contig 14166 bp, 10 predicted proteins | sample C3_top_MG_FD_204664 | JGI IMG/M metagenome (GOLD analysis project Ga0315271, IMG submission 204664) | Sediment microbial communities from Yellowstone Lake, YNP, Wyoming, USA - C3_top | ecosystem: Environmental > Aquatic > Freshwater > Lake > Sediment | place: USA: Wyoming | collected 2017-08-01 | reverse complement strand
GCGGCGATGCGCATGGACGTCATGTTCGACCGCTCGCAGGGCATCCGCGAAAGCGTGCGCGACGTGCAGCTCACGCTCGTCCTCACGATCGTCCTCGTCGTCTTCGTGATCTTTCTGTTCCTCCGGAACCTGCGCTCGACGTTCATCCCGTCCATCGCTCTTCCGACGTCGCTGTTCGGCACGTTCGCGGTGATGGCGGTCCTCGGGTTCAGCCTCGACAACCTCTCCCTCATGGGCCTGACGCTGTCGGTCGGGTTCGTCGTGGACGACGCGATCGTCCAGCTCGAAAACATCGTCCGCCGGATGGAGAAGGGCGAAAGCGCCGCGGTGGCGTCCCTGCGCGGCTCGCGGGAGATCGGCTTCACGATCCTCTCGATGACGATCTCGCTCGTCGCGGTCTTCATCCCCGTGCTCTTCATGGGCGGGCTCCTCGGCCGGCTCTTCCAGGAATTCGCCGTCACGATCAGCGCCGCGATCCTCGTGTCGGGCTTCGTGTCCCTGACGCTGACGCCGATGCTCTGCAGCCGCCTCCTGAAGCGCGAGGATCCAGGCGCCACGGTGCACGGGCGGGTCGCGACTGCCCTCGAGAGCGGCTTCAACTCCATCCTGAAGGGGTACGAGCGGACGCTCCACGTCGTCCTCGGGCACCGGCGGGCCACGCTCGCGACGCTCGTTTTAATGGCGGTGCTTGCGGGCGTTCTGTTCCGGATCGCCCCGAAGGGGTTCATCCCGAACGAAGACATCGGAATGCTGCGGGCAAGCCTCGAGGGGCAGCAGGGGATCTCGTACGAGGACATGCGCGAGCGCCTGAAGGCGGCCGTCGAGATCGTCCGCGCCGACCCCGGCGTCCAGTCCGTACAGGCGTCCGCGGGGGCGGGCGGCCCGAACTCGACGACGAACTCCGGCTCGATGTTCGTGACGCTCAAGCCGCGCGGCCAGCGGGCCTCGTCCGATGCCATCGTCGACCGCCTGCGCCCGAAGCTCGCGAAGGTGTCCGGCCTGCGCGTCTTCATGCAGACGCCGGCGGCGATCAGCGTCGGGGGCCAGAACACGCGCAGCCAGTACCAGCTCACGCTCCAGAGCACGGACACCGCGGCGCTCTACGCGAACGCGGGGCTCCTCGAGCGAAAGATGCACGGGATCCCGATCATCCGCGACGTGACGAGCGACCTGCAGATCAAGAACCCGCAGCTGGACATCACGATCGACCGGAAGAAGGCGTCCGCCCTCGGGATCACCGCGGGTCAGATCCAGCGCGCGCTCGCGCTGGCCTACGGGTCGAGCCAGATCTCGACGATCTACACGGCCACGAACGAGTACGAGGTCATCCTCGAGGTAAAGCCCCAGGACCAGCGCGACGCGTCGTCCCTCTCGTTGCTGTACGTGCGCTCGTCGAATGGCACGCTCGTGCCGCTGACGGCTGTCGCGACGGCGAGGACCACCGTCGGGCCCCTTCTCGTGGCGCACCTCGGCCAGCTTCCGTCCGCGACCATCTCGTTCAACCTCGGGAAGGACGTCGCGCTCTCCCAGGCGACGGCTGCCGTCGAGAAGCTCGCGAAGGAGACGCTGCCGGGCTCGATCACGACGAGCTTCCAGGGCACGGCGCAGGTCTTCCAGTCGTCGCTGCAGGGGATGTCGATCCTGCTCGTGGTCGCCGTGCTCGTGATCTACCTCGTGCTCGGGATCCTCTACGAGAGCTTCGTCCACCCGCTGACGATCCTCTCGGGGCTGCCCTCGGCGGCCGTCGGCGCGATCCTCACGCTGATCATCTTCGGCAAGGACCTGAACGTCTACGCGTTCTTCGGCCTCGTGATGCTCATCGGGATCGTGAAGAAGAACGCAATCATGATGATCGACTTCGCGCTCGCCGCGCAGCGCGGCGAGGGGATGGCGCCCGAGGAGGCGATCGTCACGGCGTCGCTCACGCGCTTCCGGCCCATCCTCATGACGACGATGGCGGCGCTCGCGGGCACGCTCCCGATCGCGCTCGGCCTCGGGCGCGGGGGAGAGTCCCGCCAGCCGCTCGGCCTTGCCGTCATCGGCGGCCTCGTCGTCTCGCAGTTCCTGACGCTCTACATCACGCCGGTCGTCTACCTCGCGTTCGAGTCCCTCGGCGCGCGCTTCCGCGCGCGGCGGCGGGCGCCGGCGGCGCCCGCACCGGAGTTCGGAATTCGGATTTCTTAGAAGGTGGAGTGAGCCATGCGCGTCCTTGCCTGCGTTCTCCTGATTGCGAGCGTCTCCGTTCGAGCCGCGGAGCCTTCTCCCTCGCCGGACGACGACCCGCGCGTTGCGTCGGCGGTCGAGCTCGCGCGCGCGTGGCTGGACGCCGAGCGCGCCTACGAACAGGTGCCGGGCGTGTCCGCGGCCATCGTTCACGACCAGAAGGTCCTGTGGAGCGGGGCGCTCGGACTCGCCGACGTGGCGAGCGGCCGCAAGGCGGAGCCCGGCACGATCTACAGCATCTGCTCGATCTCGAAGCTCTTCACGAGCGTCGCCGTGATGCAGCTGCGCGACGCGGGCAAGCTCCGGCTCGACGACGCCGTGCGCTCGCGCCTGCCGTGGTTCAGGATGGTGCCGGGCGGCTCGGACGGGACCGAGATCACGGTTGAAGGCCTTCTCACGCACGCTGCGGGCCTGCCGCGCGAGACCGACCTCCCGTACTGGACCGGTCCCGACTTCACGTTCCCGACCCATGATCAGATCGTCGAGAGGGTCGCGGGGCAGAAGGCGCTCTACCCGGCGGAGACGTACTTCCAGTACTCGAACCTCGGCCTGACGCTCGCCGGCGAGATCGTGTCCGCCATCTCGGGCGTTTCCTACCCCGACTACGTCTCGAAGAACATCCTCGTGCCCTTGAAGCTCGCGAGCACGACGCCCGAGATGCCCGACTCCGAGCGTGGCAAGCGCCTGGCGACCGGGTACAGCGCGCTGACCCGCGCGGGACGGCGCGACCCCGTCAGGTTCTTCATGGGGAGGGGCGTCGCGCCGGCGATGGGCTTCGCCTCGACTGCCGAGGACCTCGCGCGGTTCGCCTCGTGGCAGTTCCGGCTGCTCGGGGGCGGAGGGGCCGAAGTTCTGAAGACCGCCACGCTGCGCGAAATGCACCGCGTCCACTTCGTGGACCCGGACTTCGAGACGATGTACGGGCTCGGGTTCGCCGTGTGGCGGAGCGAGAAGGCGACGCTCGTCGGGCACGGCGGCGAGTGCCCCGGCTTCCGGACGCAGCTCCTGCTCCAGCCCGACGAAAAGCTCGCAGTCGCCATACTCGCGAACGCGTCAGGCGTCGAGATTCGGGCGTGGGCGGAGCAGGTGCGCGAGATCGTGGCGCCCGCGTTGAAGGCCGCGGCGAAGGAGCCGGGGAAGGGCAAGACTCCCGCGCCGGAGCTGAGGAAGTTCGCGGGGACGTACTCGGGCGCGCCCTGGGGCGGCGAGACGTTCGTCCTCCCGTGGGAAGAAGGCCTCGCGATGCTGTCCCTCCCGTCGAAGAACCCGATGAAGGACCTGATCAAGATGAAGAAGACGGGGGACCTCACGTTCCGGCGGATCCGGAAGGACGAAACCCTCGGCGAGGAAATCGTCTTCGCGCTGGGTCCTGACGGCAAAGCGACGCGCTTCACCCGCCACAGCAATTATTCGACGCGGGTGGAGTAGGGGTTCGTCAGAACCGCGCCCCCATCGAAACCACGAACGTCCTCGGCTGCTGATAGGCCTTCGGGTTGAGCGCCTGCCCGAACGTCGGGCTCAGGGCGTAGTTCACTCCCTCGACGGGTTTCGTCTTGAACGGATCGAAAGGCTGCAGATCAAGGGATGTGGCTGCTGTCCGGACCCCGCGGTCGATGTAGAAAGGATCGGTGGAAACGATCGCGCTTCCCCCGAGGAAGTTCACGATGCGTGGCTGGACGAAGACTTCCACCGGTCCGACGTTGAGGCTCCAGTTCAGCGCGAGGTCAAGGCTGGTCACCGTTGGTCCCCGGTACGCGTCGCGCGCCGTGAACCAGTAGGTAACCGTGTCGGGCGGTGTGATGTACCCCGGGTTCGTGACGTATGGGTCCACGAGGACGGGACCGCTGACGCCGTAGGGCTGCCCCGTGTCGAGGGAGAAGAGCGGGCTGAGCGTGAAGCGGCCGAGTCCGCCAGGGATGAACGTCATGTCCCAGTTCGCCCACAGGCGCACCCGGTGGCGCACATCCTGCTGGATGTCGCCCACCGGGGCGTTCCACGCGAGGTCCCGATACTCGGGGTATGTCAGGACGTCACTCGGAACACTTCCTTGCCCCGAGTTCTCGCCAACTTGGTTCCCCCGGGTCCTCGACCAGGTCCACGATCCCGACACCGAGAGCGAGCGAGCCGGACGCGCTTCGAAGCTCGTCTTCAACGCCACGTACTTGCGCTCGAGGGGCCCGTTGAGGCTCGTAAGATAGGTGAGGTCCCAGGTTTTGCCCATCGGGTCTTCGACCGTCCCGGTCGACCGGTCGCACTGGTAGGCATAGAAATCCGAGAAGGTCCGGTAGACCCCCTCGACACGAAAGCTCCCCTGTTTCCCAAGTGCCCCGTTGACCCCGAGCGTGAACTCGTCGGCCTTCTGGGGTTTCAGGTCACTCCGCATTTGATAGCTCACGCCGGGATACCAGGTTGAGAACGGGTCGATTCCCGTCCGTGGGAACTGCCCCGGCGCCGTGATCCCGAACCACTGGAAGATCTGCCGCAGGGCATCGGCGCTGCTGACGCGGGGCGCGGCCGGATCCGTGTTGATGGGGGGCCCGTCGTAGAAGTAGTTGAAGTTCGCTATGTTGCCCGGCGCGGTGCCCCAGACCATTTGCCCCTCGCTGACCGTCGAGACGTACCGTCCCCAGCCGCCGGTGACTCGAAGGAGCCCCTTGCCGGTCGGATTCCACGCCACGCCGAGGCGCGGACTCAGGGTGCCGTCGCTCGACTGGACCGCGCCCGTCGGGTCCCGGACGTCGTTCTTGTCCCACCTCAGGCCCAGGTTGAGCGTCAGACGGTTGCTCAGGCGCCACGTGTCGTTGACGTAGCCAGCCCAGGTCTTCGCGTCGTCCGGCGACGCCGGGACGAGCACGGGCATGAAATTGAGGAAGGTGCCGGGCCCGAGCACCGGGTAGAGTTGCCCGCCCTCGTAAAGAACTCCGGTGCCCCATACCCCGTACCCGCTGCCCGTCTGGTAGAAGTTCTGCGCGACGGACCCCTTGAAGAGCTCGAGTCCTCCCACGATCGTGTGCGAGCCGAGGGACCGCGTGGAGAGGAACGTGGTGGCCTTGACCACCCCCTGGTCGCTGTTCCGCCGGTCGGCGGGATCGGGGCAGACGGCGCAAAACAAGGGCGAGTTGAAAATGCGAGGCGTCACCTGGTCCAAGATGGGGGTTCCCCTAACCAGGTCCGTGTACCGGGATCCGAAGCCCTCGATCGTGACGCGCCGACGGCCGTAGCTCACTTCGCCGAAGAGAGAGCTCGAGAGCGTGCCCGTGTAGTTCGCGAGGAACAGACTCTCACTGGTTTGCTGGTCGTAACGGCTTTCGAGGTCGAGGATCGGGAAGCCCGTTGTCAGATAAATCCCGAACTCGTCGCGCTTGAGCTGAAGCAGGCTGACCGTGAGGGTCTGGCTCTGAAGCGGCGAAGCGGTCAGCTTCAGCTCGAACCTCTTCTCCTTCCGGTCCACGGGAAAGTCGATGTTCGTCGGAGGCGCCGTCCTGTCCGTCGTCGTCCGATCGAAGAGCCGGCCCGCCCCGAACAGCCAGACCCTGTCCTTCCAGAGCGGGCCGCCTAGCGTCGCCTCGTACACGGGCGAAACGTCCTGCGCGGGCTCCTCGCCCGCTGGACTCTTTGCAGACCAGGCGTCGTTGGTGAGGGTCGTCCGGAACGAGCCGCTGAAGGCGTTCCCGCCCGACTTGGTCAGGACGTTCACGGCGCCTCCGCTGAACCGCCCGTACTCCGCCGAGATGCCGGAGGTCAGTGTCGTGATCTCGGAGACGGCGTCCTCGATGTAGAGCGGCTCCGGCGTCCCACGGTAGTTGTCCTGCGTCTGGATTCCGTTGATGTTGAAGCTGTTCTCGTACGACTCCCCGCCGGAAATCGTGGTGGCGCGGGCCGCGCCGTTGGAGTTGACGCCCGGCGCAAGGAGGACGACCGATTCGATCGTCCGGGCGACGGGGAGCTTGTCGATGACCGTCGACGTGAGGGTCGTCGCGGACTGGGTCGTCATCGAAACCTGCTCGGTCTCGGCCGTCACCCGGACGTTTGCCGCAACCGCCGTCACGCTCATCGCGACGTCCACGTCCTGGCGCTGCGAGGTGCCGAGGCGCACGCCGCCCCGCGTCACGGTGTCAAAGCCGTCGAGCCGCATCTCGATTGTGTACTCCCCGGGGGGGAGGTTCGGGGCGACGTAGTGGCCGGCAAGGCTCGTGACCGTTCGACGGGTCCCCTGAAGCGCAGGCGAGTGGAGCGTGATGGTCACGCCGGGCAGCGGCTGCCCGTCGGCGGCGCTCGTCACCGAGCCGCCGATGGACCCGCTCGGGAGCCCCTGGGCGAGGCCGAACGAGGCGGTCAGAAGGAGGGGAACGAGGGCAAACCGGGTAAGGGCTTTGTGGCCCACAAGCCACCTCCGCAGATCGTCACTTGTTCGTGCCCCTGACAGGGCCAAGGTACCGGTCTAACCACTCGAGGTTCACCTTTACGATTTCCTTTCGGAATCCCTGAAGTGCGTGATCGGAATCGAAAACCACGTGCCGCTTGTGGTTGGTAGGGGTCGCAAGGGAGCGGAAAATCGGAGCCTCATTCGCGGCATACCCGTCGTGGAGGCCGCTGACCAACTGCGTCGGTGTTGTACAGCGGCGGACGAACCCCATCATGCCGCGGTCGAACACCAAGCCCCCCAGGAGCAGCTCCACTTTGAAGCGCCGCTCCACGGCACAGACGAAGGGACCCGCGGCGGCACCCCAGCTCAGGCCCATGAAGCCGATGCCGTCCTTCTGGATGTCGGATCGGGTCTCCAGATAGTCGAGGGATCGGAAGATGTCCTTCGCCTGGAGAATGAAGCCGTGGCTCATGGAGGTGTCCGGCACGAGGTCCAGGCGTCCACCTCTCTCGAACGTCCCCTTCAGAATGGGATACAGGACGGCCCGCCCGTCCAGAACGAGGTAATCCCAGTAGCTGCTGTCGAGGGTGTTCCTTCCGTCCTGACTGCTGCCGACCTGTGGGGCATACCCCCCGGGCCAGAAAACCACCACTTGCCAGGGCGGCCGGACGTTCCTCGGCAGGAACAGGTACGCCACCACACGTTCATTGGCGTACGCTGCCGTGAAGGAGACCTTCTCCATACGCCAGGACGGCAGACTGTCGTCGGCCCACTCGACACGCGCCTCGAGCGGCTGCTTCGCGTACGACAGAAGGTCCTTCCAGGTGCTCCACTGCTCCTCGGAGAATGGCCTTTCCCGTTCCAGATCGAGGGGGGGCTTCCTCGCGATCGGCAAGTCGAGCTGTGCCCCATTTGGGTCGGCCGCCGCTGCTTTGATGCAGCGGAAGCCGGTCGTCAGGTTGCGGTCGAACGGGGGTTTCGTCTCCGCGTTCCAGAACAGGTAGGTTGGGCCGTCGCACGCTCCCCCGAGCGCAAATCGCTCCTTCCCCGAGGCGTTCGTGCACCACTCCCTGGCGTTGCCCGCGACGTCGTAGAGCCCCCAGTAGTTGAGGCTGCCGCGGTAGCTGCCGACCGGGGCCAGGGACCCGCTGAAGTTTGAGCCCGGCACGAAATCGCCGCCGACGATGGGAGCACCAGCGACCGTCCACTGATACACGGAGGGCAGCCGCTTGCCCGCGAAGGCCGCGTAGGCCGCCGCTTCGTACCAGCTGACTCCCGTCACCGGGTAGTCGTCCTTGCCCTTCTGATAGCTCCCCGCCTCCCAGGACGCCGGGCCCGGCCGGCCGGTAGCGTCGCGAAATAGCGACATCGCCTCGTCCCAGGCAAGTACCTTGTCGTCCCGCTCGAAGGGCTCCTTCCAGTGATCCCGCCGCTGATACCCGCCGGCATCGACGAACCGCTTGTACTCCCGGTTGGTGACCTCGTGCTTGTCCACGAAGAAGCTGGCGATGTTCTGCTCCTCCGTGAACTCGAAATCCAGAGATTGAAGGCCCGACCACATCTTTTCCGACGGTGTCTCGATCCGGATCATCCCGTCAGGGTGCTCGCCTTTTCGCCGCAGGGCGACGGTTCCCTTGAGGTTGTAGCTGTCCCAGCCGAACTCCGATACGGTCACGGCAAACTCATGCGGTTCGAAGCCGGGGTGTCGGACTCTGAAAACGGAGTACCCAAGAGGGGCCGGCAGAGGCGCCCCTTTCGCCTCGCCCAGCCGGACCCAGTCCTCCTCGCCGCCCTCCGGGCTCCGGGCAAGCACCTCGGCCCCGGACGGCCGAAATGCGTGCCGGAACTCGCCGGCAAACCGGGGCCGGAGTTTTCGAAGCATCTGGTCTTCGGGCACCACCGCCTCGATCTTCTTTGCGAGAAGAAACGCCTTCCAGTACGCCCGGGCATCCGTCAGGCGGACGAGTTCGGGCAGCGCTTCGTTGCGCGCCCAGGCCACCTGTCGCCAGCGGCGGACGGACCAGAAGCCAAGCGCGGCGAGAACCGCGACCGACAAGCCGACCCCGACGACTACCGTGCGCCGCTTGGGCAGATGGAGGATCCGCACGCGTTCGTGTTCGGTGCGCTGCTGGCTCGTGGGTACAGACTCGGCGGAGCGACGCGCCGCGGAGGAGGGCGAGAGGCCCTCCAGTGCGAGGGCGAGGTCGCGGGCCGAAGAGAATCGGTTCTCGGGGCGTTTCTCGAGGCAACGGTAGACGAGAGACTCGAGGCCCGGGGGCAGCGGACCGGGGAGCGGCTCTGGGTCGTCCTTGAGGACCGCCGCAATCACCTCGGAGTGCGTCGTTCCCCGGAAAGGCCCCCGGCCTGACAGGAGCTCGTAGAGGATCACCCCGAACGCGAAAATGTCGGCGCGATGGTCGACGGGCAGCCCGCAGGCCTGCTCCGGCGCCATGTACGCCGCGGTGCCGAGGATGTGGCCCGCGACCGTCGTGTTCGGCGGCGGCGACGTGACCGTCTCGGCTTCGGCGTAAAGCGCCGGATCGACGAGTTTCGCCAGGCCGAAGTCGAGGATCTTGACGATGCCGTCCTTCGTGAGGAACACGTTTTCGGGCTTGAGGTCGCGGTGGATGACGTTCCGGCTGTGGGCTGCCGCGAGTCCTCTCGCGATCTGGGCGCCGATGCCGAGGGCTTCACGCAGCGGGGGAGCGCCGAGAGCGAGCCTTGCCCGGAGGGATTCACCTTCGAGGAGCTGCTCGACGATGTAGGGCGTTCCCTCGTGGGTGCCGACGTCGTAGACGGCGAGGAGGTTGGGGTGGTCGAGGGCGGCCGTGGCGCGTGCCTCGCGCTCGAAGCGCTTCAGCCGCTCCGGATCGGCCGCGAACTCCGGCGGCATCACCTTGATGGCGACTTCACGCCCGAGGCGAGTGTCGCTGGCCCGGTAAACCTCGCCCATCCCGCCCGCCCCGAGAGGGGACAGGATCTCGTAAGGACCCAGCCTGGATCCGCGGGCAAGGGCCAACACGCACCCCCGGTCTCAGGAGTCGTCGTGCTTTGAGGGATAATCCATCGTCATCATCCGCCTCGCCCGTCGGCCCGGCGGGGGTGCAAATGCATCATTCGCCGCGAAAACCCTGATCAGGGACCACAGCGCTTCGCCACCTGGCGGTTGATCTGCTCGCTCGTCGGCGGGTCTTCCCCGAGGCCCAGGGAGTGGAGCATCTCGTGAATGACGATGTTGGCCGCGAGGCCAGGGTCCTCCGCCTGCACGCGGGCGAACGTCTGCTTGCATACCCCGACGAAATTAGTTCCGAAGTTCGCCCCCGCCGCGACTTTTCCGCCTGCGCAGCGGGGCACGCCCCGGCCGTCGACGAAAACGAGCCTTGCCAGAAACTCGCCAGCACTCACGCCGCGTTCGTCGAGGATCTCCGAAAGGCGGCGGCCGGCGCCGTCCCGGAAGTCGGAGAGCACCTCCCGGCATTCCGACCTTCGCAGCTTCGCCGCGGCACGCGCGGCGGCGCCGGCAACGAGGGTGCGCGTCGGCATCCGGTCCGCGGCCTCGCGCCCATCCACCGGGGCGGCGAATGTGGGTGGAGCGCAGAGCATGACGGTGATGGCCGCAGTGGCGAGGCAATCCGCGGCGCGTCGGCTTCGTCCTTCCTGCATGGCGGGAAGGTCGTTTCAAGACGCCCGTCGAGTCCTTCCGGATTCGTGCCGGAAATCTGCCTTTTCGCGCTGATAATCTGGGCGTCAAACCGATGCGTCTTCGATTCGGAGAGGTCACGTTCGACCCCGAAGCCCGACTCCTCCTGCGCGGGCCGGACACGGTTCACCTCACGCCGAAGGCCTTCGACCTCCTTGCGCTGCTCGTCAAGGAACGCCCTCGCGCTTTTTCCCGCCAGGAGCTCATCGATGCCATCTGGCCGGACGTCATCGTCACGGAGGCGAACCTCACGAGCCTCGTGAACGACGTGCGCTCCGCGATCGGAGACGACGCGAAGCATCCCGTCTTCGTCAGGACTCACCACGCCTTCGGCTATTCCTTCGCCGCCGACGTGGTGGTGGAGGCGACTGCGGCGAGAGGGCGGGGAGGCTTCCGCGCGTGGCTCGTCTGGGGCCTGAACGTCCTCGACCTCTCGGAGGGGGAGAACGTCCTCGGCAGGGACCCCGCCGCCGGCATCTGGATCTGTGATCCCTCCGTCTCCAGGCAACACGCGCGCGTCGTCGTCAACGGCGGCGAGGCGCTGATCGAGGATCTCGACAGCAAGAATGGATCGTTTCACCTCGGCGAGAGGATCCACGGCCCTGTCCCGCTCCGCGACGGCGAGACGGTCAGGATCGGCTCGATCGACCTCGTCTTCCGGAGCGCCTCCATCTCCGCCTCGACAGCGACGACACCCTGACGAGGCGCCGCGCCGAACGGCGACTATTCGACGCTGATGAAATAAGTCCTGACTACTCGGAGCCGTCCGCCCGCGTGACGCTCACGGTACGGTCCTCGTCGTCCCCCTCCACGCGCAGGAGCCACGGGTGGCAGCAGACCTCGCAGTCCTGAACGAGGCTGCCCCGGACGTCGCGCTCGAGGTGGATCTCGACGTCCTCTCCGCAGTAGGGGCAGTTGACGACGAAGTCCTCTTCCATCGATGACCGCTACATCGGGGTGACGCGGCCGATCTCGATCACGTCGGGTCGGTCCGTCGTCGCCGTGACGACCCCGGAGGCGTCGCGCGTGACGCGGACGACGGGGGAGATCTCGTCCGTCTTCGACGCCGGAACCGAAACGACGTTGTATTCGACCTGCGCGACGGCCTTGTAGTGCGGCTGCTCGGCGATGGGCACGAAAACGATGAACATGGTGCCCTGGACGCGCGTGTTCCATCGCATCATCTCCACGCTGCCTCCGGGCGCGACCTCGACGGGGTAGAGGGGCTCGCCGGTCGCCCAGCGGGTGAGTCCGAGTGCGCCGGGCGAGGCGTTCAGCCCGACGACGTGGACCACGCCGCTGTTCGACGCGGGAAGGGACGGTCCCGTCGGCGTCTCGGACTTGAAGCACGCCGACGCGGTGAGGGCGAGGACGGCGGCGAGAGTCGGCGCCGCGAGGGTTCGAACGCGCATGTGCAGCCTCCGTTGCGATCTGCCATTCGGGCAGTTGATTGGGAGCCGCCCTGTCTCCTGCAACGGCGATGCCGCCCTAGATCTCGCCTTCGACGCCCGGCTGGTGGTGGCATTCGGCGACGAGGCGCTCGAACGTCGTTTCGTTGATCGGCGTGCCCTCGCTCCACACGCGCGTGACCAAGAACGGCCGGGGCGGGTCATCGTCCCACGCCCACGCCTGGAACATGTCGGCGTCCGTGGAAACCGGAACCCCCACGTCCCAGAGCCTTTCCGTCGCGACCTCGTGCCCGAACCGGTCCTGTACGTGCGACACGGCCCTCTTCCCCCAGAAGGAAAAGTAGGGCCGGCGGGCGGTGATCGCCACCCCCGCCTTCAGGATTGTCAGAGTTCTCCGACCGCGGACGCAAGCCGGTTGAGGCTCGTCTTGGCGTCGCCGAAGAGGAGGCCCGTGACCGGCTTGAAGAACAGCGGGTTCTCGAGGCCCGAGAAGCCCTTCCCGCGTCCGCGCTTGAGGACGATGACGGACTTCGCTTTGTCGACCTCGATGATGGGCATCCCTGCGATCGCGCTCTTCGGATTGTCGCGCGCCTCGGGGTTCACGACGTCGTTCGCCCCGATGACGACCGCGACGTCCGTCGTGGGCATCTCCGGGTTGATCTGCTCGAGCTCGTAGAGCTGCGAGTACGGGACGTTCGCCTCGGCGAGGAGGACGTTCATGTGCCCCGGCATGCGCCCCGCCACCGGGTGGATCGCGTACTTCACCTGCACGCCGCGGTGCTCGAGGAGGTTCGCGAGCTCGCGCACGGCGTTCTGGGCCTGCGCCGTCGCCATGCCGTAGCCCGGGACGAAGACGACCTGCCGCGCGTAGGCGAGCTGCGTCGCGACGTCCTCCAGCGAGACCTCGCGCATCACGCCTTCCTCGCCGGCCTCGGCCGTCGCGGTCGCGCTGCCGAACGCTCCGAACAGGACGTTCGTGATCGAGCGGTTCATCGCCTTGCACATGAGGATCGAGAGGATGAAGCCCGACCCGCCGTCCAGCGTGCCCGCGATGATGAGGACGTTGTTCCCGAGCGCGAAGCCCGTGGCCGCGGACGCGAGGCCCGCGTACGAGTTCAGGAGCGCGATCACGACGGGCATGTCCGCGGCCCCGATCGGCAGCACGAGCAGCACGCCGAAGAGGAGCGCGAGCGCGCACATCGCGTAAAAGAGCGCCGTGTGGCCCGGATTGAGGACGAGCGCGATGAAAATGACGACCGCGCTCCCGAAGAGGAGGAAGTTCAGGACGTTCTGGCCCTTGTACGTGATCGGCTGGCCCTTCACGAGCTCCTGGAGCTTCGCGAACGCGACGAGGCTGCCCGTGAACGTGATGCCGCCGAGCAGGACCTCGAAGCCGAGCGCCGTGACCTTGAACGTGCCGAGGTTCTCGCCGTGCCGGAGGAACTCCGAGACGCCGACGAGGGCGGCCGCGAGGCCGCCGAACGCGTGGGAGAGCGCGGTCCGCTGCGGCATGGCCGTCATCGGGACCCAGAGGCCCATCGCGATGCCGATCGTCGAGCCCGCGAGCAGGCCGACGATGATCCACTCGTAGCTGACGATGTCGCGGTGGAGCAGCGTGCCGATGACCGCGAGCAGCATCCCGAACTCGGCCATGAACATGCCGCGCCGGGCCGTGTCGGGATGGCTCAGACCCTTGAGGCCGAGGACGAAGAGGATCGAGGCGCTGAAGTAGGAGAGCTCGATGAGAAGGGTCTGCGCGCTCACTTCTTCTCCGCCGCGGGCTTCGCTTCACGCTTGAACATCTTCAGCATGCGGTCCGTGATGATGAATCCGCCGACCACGTTGATCGTCGCGGCCGTCACGGCGACGACGCCGAGGATCGTGCTCGTGAGGTTGTACTTCGCGCCCGCCGTCACGATCGACCCGATCAGGGAGATGCCCGAGATCGCGTTCGTCGCCGACATGAGCGGCGTGTGGAGGAGCGGCGGAACGCGGGAGATGACCTGGTAGCCGAGGAAAGCCGCCAGGACGAAGACGTAGAGGCCGGCGATCAGGACTTCGTTCATCGAGGGGCTCCGGTAGGCGCGGCCGGCGCGAGGAGCGCCGCGACGCGGGGATTCACGGGCTTGCCGTCGTGCGCGGCGCATGCGCCGGCCACGACGTCGTCGCTGAGGTTCACGGTCAGGGCGCCGCCCTCGCCGACGAGGAGCCTGAGGAAGGCCGCGACGTTGCGGGCGTAGAGCTGGCTGGCATGGAGCGGCACGGTGGCCGCGAGGTTCAGCGGGGCGAGGATCGTCACGCCGTTCACCACGACCTCTTCGCCAGGCTTCGTCAGGGCGGTGTTGCCGCCAGTCGGCGCCGCGAGGTCGACGATGAACGCGCCGGGCTTCATGCCGCGGACGGCGTCCTCCTCGAGCATGAGAGGCGCCTTGCGGCCGGGGACCTGGGCCGTCGTGATCACGAGGTCG
>Ga0315271_10001483_pt1 | contig 14167 bp, 15 predicted proteins | sample C3_top_MG_FD_204664 | JGI IMG/M metagenome (GOLD analysis project Ga0315271, IMG submission 204664) | Sediment microbial communities from Yellowstone Lake, YNP, Wyoming, USA - C3_top | ecosystem: Environmental > Aquatic > Freshwater > Lake > Sediment | place: USA: Wyoming | collected 2017-08-01 | reverse complement strand
TGTCCGGCAGCTTGAGCACCTGCAGAATCTCCGCGCGCACGCCGACTTCGTAGAGATCCTCGGGTTGCGGGTCGTCGACCGCGGAGCGCCGCTGCGTGGCGAGGAGGATCTGCTTGTCGGCGGCCATCGCGCGCTCGATCGCGGCGATCGATTTTTCGCGGCCTACAAAGAGCGGCACCACCATGTGCGGAAAGACGACGATATCCCGCAGCGGCAGCAGCGGCAGCGCGGCAGGACCCACAACGATTCCTCCCGGTTCACTCACAACGACACCGCCTTTCCCTGTGCAAGAACATACCCGACACGACTTCAGATTCCCGGCGGTGTGAATTGATTCACGGTGCGCTCCGGCTCAGCACCAGGCCGATGTGCTCCTTGAGCTCGGTGAGGTCGGAGGATTTGACGACGTACCCCTCCGCCGCCCATGAGCCGAAGTCGGCCTGGTATTCCCCGTAGGCGGTGACGAGAACGACCGGGAGCGCGGGGTGCGACTCCTTGATCAGGCGCAGGGCCTCGATCCCGTCGGGCCCCTCGCCCATCCGGATGTCGAGGGTCACCAGGTCGAACCGATCGCTCTCGAGAGCCCGCCGCGCCTCCTCCCAGCTGGCGGCACAGACCACGCGGTAGCCGGCATCGGTCAGTTCCTCGCCGTACAGACGCCGGATGTTCGCTTCGTCATCGACCACAAGGATCGTTTTCATGGCGCCCTCCTAGGGCCGCACGATGCGGGCTTCGCGTAAAAACCGCGCCGCCTCTTCCGGTGGCGTCGGGTTGATGAAAAACCCGGAACCCCACTCGAAGCCGGCGACCTTCGTGAGCTTGGGCATGATCTCGATGTGCCAGTGGTAGTACTCGTTGTCCTCCTCGCGAAACGGGCTGGTGTGCAGGATGTAGTTGTATGCCGGGTTCTCGAGGACCACGTCGAGGCGCCGCAGGGTCTCCTGGAGCATGGTCGCGAGCGAGACGAACTGCTTCGGGGAGGCGTCCTCGAAGGATGAGTCGTGCTTCTTCGGCAGGATCCAGGTCTCGAAGGGGAACCGCGGGGCGAAGGGCGCAATGGCGGCGAACTCGGAGTTCTCGCCGACGACGCGGGTGCCGGCGTCGAGTTCCTGGTGCACGATGTCGCAGAAGATGCAGCGCTCCTTGTACTTGTAGTAGGTCAGCGCCCCGTCGACCTCTTCGCGCACCCGCTTGGGGACGATCGGCAGGGCGATGAGCTGGGAGTGCGAGTGCTCAAGCGTCGCGCCGGCGATGATGCCGTGATTCTTGAAGATCAGGGCGTAGCGAAAACGCAGGTCGCGCTTGAGATCCATGATCCGGTCCCGGTAGGCCCAGAGAACGTCCTCGACGGCCTTGGGGGACATGCTCGCGAGCGTCGCGTCGTGGTCGGGGGTCTCGATGATCACCTCGTGCGCGCCGATCCCGTTCATCTTGTCGAACATCCCCTCGCCGACGCGATCGAGGGCGCCCTCGATCTGCAGCGCGGGGAACTTGTTGGGGACGACGCGCAACTTCCACCCGGGCTTGTTGGCTTCCGTGCCGTTGTCGCGGTAGGCGAGAATCTCCGGTGGCGTCGTGTATTCGTTGCCGCTGTCGAAGGGGCAGAACCCCCCCTCCTTGCGCCGGTCCTGAGGGAGGGCGAAATCGGATGGCCGCTTTCCTCTCTCGCTGGAAATGATGACCCACCGCCCGAGAATGGGATCTTTGCGCAACTCTGGCATGATCTTTCTCCTTGCACGATCCCGCGTCGTCGCGGGAGGTTTGCCGTCTAAAGTAAACAGGATATAGTGGTGGCGTGATGAAGACAAGTGCGGGAGCAGACGGTGCGCGAGGCCGGCGCCAGTCCGCTCCCGAAGACCGGGGCCGGCGCGCCTTTCTGACAGCGCTCGCCGTGGCCGCGGGGGCTTCGTTTCTCGCTCTGCCGCAAAGATGTGCTTTCGGGTTCTCCGGCCTGCGGATCGAACCGAAAGACGTGGTGAAACGCTTCACGTTCGCACAGGTGCGTTACGCCGGCGGCGATTGGGATCCACACCCGTCCGGCCCCGCCGAGTTCATCCGGGAGCTCGAGCGGATGACCAGCGTGGAGGCCGAGCCCGCTCGTCGCGACATCGCGATCAACGATCCGGAGTTGTTTTCCTTTCCTTTTCTTTTCGTCTCCGGTCATCGCGAGTTCACCCCGCTCACGCAGCTCGAGGTCGAGCGTTTGCGCACCTGGATCGAAGCCGGAGGAACGCTGGTCGCGGACGATGCCGCCGGCACCCCCGGGTATGGCTTCGATGCGGCCTTTCGGCGGGAGCTGGCGAAGGTGGTGCCTTCGGCAAGACTCGAACGCCTCCCGGCCGAACACACGGTATTCAAATCGTTTTTTCTGGTCCGTACGGTCGCCGGCGCGCGAGTCGTGAGCCCCTTTCTCGAGGGACTCACGATCCAGGGACGCACGGCGGTGATCTTTTCGCCGAACGATCTTCTCGGTGCGTTTGCCCGCGATCCGCTCGGCCGCTGGGTCGATCCGTGCGCTCCCGGCGGGGACCGGCAACGTCGCCTGGCGTTTCACCTCGGGGTGAACATCGTCATGTACGCACTGTGCGGCGATTACAAGCAGGATCGGATTCACACGCCCTTCTTGCGCCAGAGGATCTGACCCGGACACGATGGCTCTCGGGGAGACGTTCAGCGGAAGTGCCGTGCAGGTCTGGGCTGCCGCAGCCACCGCACTGCTCATCGCCTTCGCCGGCTGGCACTTCGCGGCGCTGCGCTCACGGGTCGCGTTGCCGCGTGCACTGCTGCTGACGTTCCTGCGCGGCGCCTCGATTGCCCTGGTTCTGGTGCTGATCGCCGGGCCCCGCCTCATCCAGCGGACATTCAACCCCATTCGTCGACCGCTGGCCATTGCCATCGACACATCGCGGAGCATGGGTCTTCGCGGCGGGCTGCAGGTTTCGCGGCTGGACCGGGTGCGAACCTTTCTTGAGACAGACGATTTCCGCAGGGTCGCCGCGGCCTTTCTCCCCGAGTACTTCTCGGTTGCCGGCTCGGTTGCCCCGGTGGCACGCGAGGGGATCGTAGCGCTCCAGCCCAGCGGGCAGCGCACCGACCTGGCTGGGGCGCTGCGGGCAGCCGTGAGCCCGAGGGAACCGGCAGCGGTGGTGCTCTTCACGGACGGAGGCCACGGTGCCGGCGGGCGAGCCGAGGCCCTCGCGGCGCCGCCGGATGTCCCGCTGGTGATCGTCGGCGTCGGCGGCGACGAACGCACCCTGGATGCCGAGATCGCTGCGGTCGATCCCCCGGCAATCGCGTTCGCCGGACAGGCGCTGCAGATCAGGGTGCTGGTGCGCGCCAGCGGTTTGGCCGGTCGCAGCGTGCCGCTGCTGCTCAAGCGCGGCGAACAGGTGCTCGTTTCACAAACCATCGCTCTGCCACCCGACGGCAAGGACCTGCGCGCCGTTCTCGAGTGGACGCCTCCTGCCCCCGGCAGCTATCCGCTCATCGTCCAGCTGCCCGTTCAGGATGGCGAGCAGATCGTCGACAACAACCGGGCGGAACTGCCGATCGAGGCGGTGCGAGACAAGATCAGGGTGCTTCTCGTCACGGGGTACCCGAGCTGGAGCTACCGCTTTCTCCGCAGCGCCCTCAAGGGAGACCCGAGCCTCGACGTCGTCTCGTTCATCATCCTGCGCACGGCCACCGACGCCATCGACGTGCCGCAGCAGGAACTGAGCCTGATACCGTTTCCGACCCAGAAAATATTCCTTGAGGAACTCCCGAACTTCGACCTGCTCGTTTTCGACAACTTCGCCTCGCAACCCTATCTGCCGTCGGCGTATCTCGAGAAAATTGAGGAATTCGTGCGCAGGGGAGGCGGTTTCTGGATGCTCGGTGGACCGCTCTCGTATCTCGGCGGCCGCTACCAGCAGAGCCCGCTCGCACCGTTGCTCCCGGTGACATTGCCGGACGCGTCGCCGGTCGGGGGGGCGTTCCACGATCTGCCGGTGCGTCCCCGCCTGACGCCAGCGGGGCGTAACCACCCGTTCTTCCAGGGGTCGGCGGACCGCGGCGGGGAGCCGCCGCCGCTCAGGGGCTACAACGTCACTGGCCCCGCCCGGCCCGGAGCGGTCGTCCTCGCCGAGGTGCCGCTCGGCGGCGGACAGTCCCAGCCGCTGGTCGTCCTCGGCCGGTACGGGAGCGGCAGGGTGCTGTCCGTCCTCACGGACTCTCTCTGGGACTGGGCCTTCGCGGAGGCCGGCCGCGGCAGAGGCAACCGTGCCTATCTCACGTTCGTCCGTCAGGCGGTTCGCTGGAGCATCGGCGACCCGCAACTGCAGCCGCTGAGCATAGAACCCGAGCGTCCCAAGCTTGCTCCGGGAGACCCGATCCGAGCCCGCGTCCGGGTTCTCGGCGACGATTATCTTCCGTCCGCGCGCACCGAACTCACCGTGACGCTGCGCGGTCCGGGCGGGGAGTCTCGCGCCCTCGTCCCGATGCCGGAGGCGCCCGGGGTCTACGGGGTCGAGGCGCTCGCTGCGGGGGAGGGCAGTTGGGAGATTTCCTCGGAGGCTTCGGTCCGCGGCGCCGTCTATGCCCGCGCCGCGGCCACCGTCAGCGTCTCCTGGCCTCCTGAAGAGTTCCAATCCCCGGGGCTCAACCGTGCGGCGTTGAAGGAGATGCTCGTGGGGCGGCGCGGGGCGCTGCTGGAATTGGGTGCGTCGGAAGACACCGCGGCCGCGCTGGGGAAAGCGCTCGATGCGTTGACGTCATCGGGGCCGAACGTGCGCGCCGAAGCCCGTCCGCTCGCGGAGATGCTCCCGGTCTTTCTTGCCCTGCTTGCGCTTCTCGCCGCCGAGTGGGTCATCCGCCGCCGCTCGGGCCTCGACTAGCAGGCCGCTGAAAAGGACCCACCTGCGGCGATTTCAGTTTTTCTGGCGCAGCAGAAATTTGCGGTCCGCCTGGTGCGGATCGTGGCAGAAGATGCAGCCCTTCTCCCGCAAGAAGGTGCCGCTGTCGGGTGAGCGGATCACGAGGTGTTTCAGCGCGTCCGCCTCGGTGTGGCAGCGGAAGCAGAGCGCCTCGCCGGAAGCCACGAGGAAGGAAGGGTTGGTCTGACCGTGCGGGTCGTGACAGACGGTGCAACTGCCGATCGCCACCGGTCCGTGCACGAATTTCGCCGCCGGCCGGCGGTCGTGGCACTTGGCGCAGAGATCGGCGTCCGACATCTCGATGGCAAAGGATCGCGCCCGCTCGTCGTGGCAGACGAAGCAGTCCTTGCGGGTGATCATCCCGTGCGAGCGGTAGAGCCGGTAGGTCATCTCCTTGGGCAGCGCCGGGTTGTGGAGGATGTTCAGGACCACCGGGACCACGCCCGAACCGGAGATGCGGATCGTGTTGATGCCCTCGCGCAGGCTGAGCATGGTGGAAAACGTGCGGCTGTGGACGCTCAGGACCAGGCGCGAGTCGTTGATCTCCACGGCGACCTCGGTGAGCCGCGCGTCGGACACCGTGCCGATCAGCGGCACGGGGAGACGGTCGACCACCGCGTTGTTGGCGGGCGCGAGCAGCGCGATCGTGGTCTTCGGCTCCTGGTAATTCTCTTCCGCGTGGCAGGCGATGCACAGTTCGCGCTTCAGCATCTGTCGACGGAGGAACCAGGTGCGGTTGCCGGTCCTGGTGCTGATGTATTCGGCGTGGGGGTCGTGGCAGGTGATGCAGGAGATTTCGCCTCTCTCGTTCAGGTGCAGGTCCTCGGGGACCTGCATCGACGGGCGAATCCCGACGCGGTGGTTGATGTTGTCTTCCAGCGATGCGGCGTGACACTCCTGGCAGAGGTCGTCGATGTCCTTGCGAAAGATGTTGCGCTGCAGCACGCGGCCCTGGCCGGGGACGATCAGGTGGCAGTGGGTACAGCCGAGCTGCGTGAAATCGTGCGGATTGCGCTCGGGCGCACCCGCGGCGGGTGAGGCGACGAGGAGCGCGGCGACGAGGAGTCCGGGCGCAATCCGCATGACGCTGTCCAAGGGGCGCTTCAGGGATTGCCGTCCGGCGTCCGCAGACGGAAGAACTCCATTTCCCGGATCAGCGCCTCTTCACGTGCCAGCAACTCGCCCAGATCCTTGCGGCACTCGTCGCTCGGGCCGTCGGAGTCGGACATGTGGCGCGAGAGCTTCGCCGAGGAGACGCGCATGGCATCCGCGCCGATGCGCATGGCAACGAGCCGGGAATTGAGGGTCTCGACCGCGTGAGCGAGTGACTCGGCCAGCGGGGTGGTCTGATCGTTGAGGCGCAGCTTTGGCTTGAAGTCGAGATCGCCCTGCGAGACATTCTCGAGGTAGCGCCGAATCGCGAAGAGCGGGCCAGCGATGTGGTGGGAGACATAGAGGGTGATGACGACCGCGGCGGCGCCGAGAACCGTGACGAACACCCCGCTCAAGGCCAGGAGCGTCGGCAGCAGGGCCTCCCCGGTGCTCTTGATGATGACGTGTGCGCTGTAGTACGTGTCCTCGAGGCGGCGGTTGAGAATCAGATACGAGGCGAGGACGAAAACGGCGGTCCCGACCAGCACCAACAGCACGAATTTGATGATGAAATCTCTCTGGAACCGCTTGTCGATGAATACGATCTTCCGTGCCTTGCCATCCCCCATGTACGGTCTCCCCACTGGTGCGCATTGAGCCGCGGATCCACGTTCACGGAACTGTTCGATCGAATTGTCTGCTATAATAGTAACTTGAATTGTGCGATGTCAAGGAATAGGGAGCAACTTCTGATTCGCAAGCGGGAGCCCCGGGGCGTGTCGCCCTTTCGGGTGTTGAGCGTCTCCGGGTCCGATTCCGCCGGCTGTTCGGGCATCGCCGCCGACCTCAGGACCGTTGCGGCGCTCGGGGGGCATGGCCTCGTCGCGGTGACGGCGGTGACCGCGCAGGACTCGTGCGGGGTGCAGCTCGTCGCTCCGGTTTCGCCCCGGGTGGTGCGGGCCCAGATCGCCGCGGCGCTTGGAGACTCGGGTGTCGATGCCGTCAAGATCGGCATGCTGGCCAACGCACAGATCGTGCGCGCCGTGGCCGCCGCACTGGCTGCGCGCGGCCCGGCAGTCGTCGTTCTGGATCCCGTGCTTCGCTCGACCACCGGACGCGCGCTGCTCGACGCTGCCGGAGAGCGCGCACTGGCTGCGGTCCTGCTGCCGCTCGCCGACCTCGTCACCCCGAACATCCCCGAGGCCGAAGCGTTGCTTGGGCACCGGATTCGCGGCATCGCCGGCATGAAGGCGGCGGCACGAGGGTTGCTCGCCGCCGGTGCGCGCGCGGTGCTCGTCAAGGGCGGTCACCGCCGCGGTGCTGCCGTCGATGTCTACGCCGATGCCGACGGGATCCTCGTGCTGACCACGCCGCGGGTTGCGAGCATCGACACCCGGGGGACGGGGTGCGTACTCGCCACGGCCTGTGCCTGCTTTCTCGCCCGCGATCCCGACGTGCCGGAGGCGGTGCGCCGCGCCAAAGCTTTCGTGACCAGCGCCATCCGGCATTCGTATCGCATCGGTCGCGGGCGGGGCCCGGTGAATCCGACGGCTGCGGCGCAAGCGGGATACGAAGAGGGCGCGCCATGAGCGTCGCCCCGTTGGTCGCGGGGCTGTTTGCCGCGACGCTCGCCGGCTTCGTGCCGGCGGTGGTCGGCGCCGCGTCAGCGCCGCCCGCACTGCCGGAGAGCGTGCGTCCGGGCGATGTCTTTGTCCTGCGTCCGCCGCCGGGACGGGGCGCCCCCGAGTCCGCGCATTTTCTCGGCCAGACCTATCCGCCGCTCACGATCTCCGGAGAACGAGGGCCGGTCTTTCTCCTGGGTGTCGATCTCGCTGCGGCACCAGGAAAGGGACTGATCACCGTGCGACGCGCGGGCGGTGGCGAAGAGCGATTTTCGCTCGGCATCGTGAAGCGCACCTTCCGCGAGGAACGGCTGACGCTGCCGCCGGCGATGGTCACGCCGCCGAAGGAACTCGAGGAGCGGATCTCCCGCGAGCAGGCGCTGGCAAACGGCGTCTATCGCTCATCGTCGGCGGCCGGGCTCTGGGATCGGGGGTTCGCGCCGGCGCTCGCGCAGAAGGCTTCCGACAATTTCGGGCGGCGAAGGATTCTGAACGGCATCCCTAAAAGCCCGCACACCGGGCGGGACTACACCGCGCCTGCCGGGACGCCGGTCAAGGCCGTTGCCGATGGAGTCGTGCGCCTGGCCGGGGACTTTTACTACTCCGGACTGACGCTGTTCATCGATCACGGTGCCGGCCTGGTCAGCGTCTCCATGCATCTTGAGAAATTTCTCGCCTCCGAGGGTGAAACGGTCAGGGCTGGACAGGTCGTCGGCCGGGTCGGGAGCACCGGCCGCGCCACGGGTCCGCACCTGCATCTCGGAGTGCGCCTCTTCGAGCAGCGAGTGGACCCGGAGACGCTCTGGGGGCTGTTTCCGAAACCAGGACTTTGAAAGCAGAAACGATCCTGATTCCCGGCGTGAAGGTGCATGCCTGAGACCTGGGGCCGGGAGGGGCTTGCGATTTTCGCGGTTCTCACTTGAATACCGGGCAGGAGGCTGGTATAAGCTCTGCTGATTACGAAGGGCCGGCGTAGCTCAGTGGTAGAGCAATCGATTCGTAATCGATAGGTCGTCGGTTCAAATCCGACCGTCGGCTCCAGGGCTCGTCGCGTGCGGCGGGCCATTTTCGACCGTGGAAGGCGAGGTGCGCCCGCCCGGCGGCTGCGCAGCCATGCCCCCCCGGAGCCGGTGCTCCCCTTCGTGTCCGCTCAACCTGCGTTGACGCACCTGCGAACCCCGGGTAGAGTGGGCGCCATGCCGAAGCGCACGATCTTGCTGGTCGACGACGATGTCACCCTGCGCGAGCTTCTCGCCGACGCGCTCGAACATGAAGGTTTCACGATTCTCCAGGCCGGCAACGGCGAGACGGGGGTTGCCGCCGCGCTCGCGGGCAAACCCGACCTGGTCATCTCCGACATCGTGATGCCCGAGATGGATGGCTGGGATCTCTGCCAGACGCTCCGCACGCTTCCCTCCACCAAGGCCGTGCCGTTTCTTTTTCTCAGCTCGCTCGACCAGGCCCCCGAAAAGCTGTTGGCCATGCGTCTGGGCGCGGACGACTACCTCGGCAAACCCTTCCATCTCGCTGACATCCTGGCGAAGGTCCAGCAGCTCATCGGGCGTGTTGACCAGAGGGAGAAACTGCTCGCCGGGGCACCGGAGAAGGCGGTCGGCGGGGAACTCGAGAGCATGCTCATCGATACCGTTGAATTCCTGCGCACGACGCGGCGGACGGGGGTGATCACGGTCAACGCCGGCCCGTTCAAGGGTCTGGTCTACATGGAGAACGGCATCCTCAAGCACGCGGTGCTCGGCAAAAAGCGCGGCGAGACGGCGCTGCTGGCAATGTTGAGACTGCCCGAGAGCCAGGTTGTCTTCAAGGAAGGGAGCTATCCGAACCTTCCCGCCAACGTCAAAATTCCGTGGGGGGAGTTCATGTCCTCGCTTCTCCAGCGGGGGGGTGACGACGGCACTTCGTCATGAAACCAGTCGGCTTCCTCTTCGACCCGGTCTTCCTCGAGCACCGGACCCCGCCGGGACACCCCGAGTCCCCGCGGCGGCTGAAGAGCATCCTCGATCACGTTGACGCCAGCGGGCTGCGGGGTCGCTTGACGAGCATCCCGGTGACTGTCGCGACGAGGGAGGCTCTCCTCGCGGTTCACGACCGTGGCTATCTGGATGAACTCGCGCTCCCCGGCGAGAGATATCTCGACCAGGACACGTTCATCTCGTCGCGCTCCTGGGAAGCCGCCCTCGCCGCAGCCGGGGCCGCCTGCAGCGCCCTGGATGCCTGCCGCTCGGGTGGGATCTCCCGCGCGTTCTGCGCGGTACGCCCGCCGGGGCATCACGCGGAACCCTTCCGGGGGATGGGGTTCTGCCTGATCAACAACGCCGCGGTCGCGGCTCGCCACGCCCAGCGGCTCGGCTACGGTCGCGTCATGATCGTCGACTTCGACGTGCACCACGGCAATGGCACGCAGGCCGCCTTCTATGGGGACGACACCGTTTTCTACTTCAGCACCCACGAATATCCGCACTATCCCGGCACCGGGGCGGCCGGAGAACGCGGTTCCGGGAAAGGTGTCGGGTTCACCCGGAACGTGCCGCTCCGACCTGGTTCGGGCGATGCCGAAATGCTTCACGCCTACCGCGAGGTTTTTCGCGCCGACACGGCGGCATTCCGGCCGGACTGCTGCATCGTTTCGGCCGGGTACGACCTGCACGAGGCGGACCCGCTCGCCGATCTGGCCGTGACCGACGGGGGCGTGCGCGAGATCGTGCGCACCATCGTCGATGCCTGTGCCGGCATTCCCGTGGTCTGCACGCTCGAGGGCGGGTACCAACTGGCAACGCTCGCCCGCTGCGTCGGGATCACCTTGGAAGAGCTCCTGCGCTGACACGGGAAACGAACACTTCCCCGACAGCGAGTTGCCGGGCCTGGATGGTGGCCTGGATTGCATCGCCCCACCTCGGATGCTATAATCGCAGCAGAGGAGTGGTGGAACCGTGAATGCTCAGGATGATCACCCCATGACCGTGCGCGGGCTCGCCCTCGACCCGGTGACAAACGCTCCCATCGTCATTCTCAAGGCGGAGGGGGGGACCCGGCTTCTTCCGATCTGGATCGGCCTGTTCGAGGCGAATGCGATCGCCATCGAGATGGAGAAGATCGTCGCGCCGCGGCCAATGACGCACGACTTGCTGAAGAACCTGATCGAGTTGCTTGACGCCAGGATGGAGCGCATGGTCGTGGACAACCTCCAGGAGAACACGTTTTTCGCCTCTATCTATCTGCGCTCAGCCAGCCGCGAGCACCGGCTGGATGCGCGCCCGAGCGACGCCATTGCGCTCGCGTTGCGCACGGGTGCACCCATCTTCGTCACCGACGACGTCCTCAACCGATCGCGCGGCATGGAACTGGACGATGATCTCGGCGAGGCCGAACAATGGCGGCAGTGGATCGATCACATCACGCCGGGCGATTTCGCCAGGAACACCCCGGGAGGGACCGCCCCCGGAACCGACGACGTAGAAAGGACCGACCTTGCAGATGGATGATGACCTCAAAGGGCTTTTCGATCAGATGAGCGATGTTCTGAAAGACGCGATCAGAGGATCCGAGAAGCTTCAGGAATTGCTCCACGAGATCGAAAACCGCGGGTACACGCCAAGCCTGACCGTCGGGGTCGTGCTGGGGCGGACCGACACCGGCGAACGAGCCGAGGAGATCCAGGAAACGCTCATCGGTCCCGTTGTTTCCGAGCGCCCCGTCTCGATCAGGCGCCTTTCGGCCTTTGATCGGAAGTTCCTCCGAGCGCTGCGCATCCAGATGCCCTCATAGCCGGCGCAGGTGCGGTCAAAAATAAGTTTGACCCCCGCACGGCGCAACTCTATAATCTTGCAAGAGAAACCGCCCGCAAATGGCAGGGGAGGGATCGGGCATGACAAAATCGGAACTGATCGAGCAGGTGTCGGAGAAGATCGAGGGTTTGACCAAGAAACAGACGGAAGTGATCGTCAACGAGATATTCGACAGCATCAAACTGGCGCTGGCCTCGGAAGATGACCCTCGCGTCGAGATTCGCGGTTTCGGCTCGTTCAAAGTCAAGGACCGCCGTTCGCGGGACGGGCGAAATCCGAAAACCGGGAGTCAGGTGAACATCGACGCAAAAAAGGTTCCGGTTTTCAAGGCCGGCAAAGAACTGCGCGAACGGGTCAATCGCGTCACCCCGTGAGCGGGCGCCGCCGATACATGTCGCGGGCGCTCGAGCTCGCGGCTCGAGCCCGCGGGCGCACCAGCCCCAACCCGATGGTTGGAGCGGTGATCGTTCGGGAGGAGGCGGTCGTCGGCGAAGGGTTTCACGCCCGAGCAGGGGAACCCCACGCCGAAGTCGTCGCGCTGGCGGCGGCCGGGGCTGCCGCCAACGGCGCCGACCTCTACGTCAACCTGGAGCCGTGCTCGCACCACGGACGCACGCCGCCGTGCACCGATGCCATCATCCAGGCGGGGATCGCCAGGGTTTTTGCCGCCATGCGCGACCCGAACCCCAAGGTCGACGGTCGGGGGATCGCGCAGCTGCGGGCGGCGGGGGTGAAGGTCCAGGTCGGCCTTCTCGGCAGCGAGTCGGTGCGGCTCAACGAAGTCTACTGTACGAACATGACGACCGGCTTGCCGCAGGTCACCCTCAAGATCGGCATGAGCCTCGACGGGAAGACCGCGACCAGAACCGGTGACGCGCGCTGGATCACCGGCGAGGCCTCGCGCAAGCGCGTCCACGAGATGCGCGACGGCGTCGACGCCATTCTCGTCGGCATCGGCACCATCCTCGCGGACGACCCCGACCTGACCACGCGCCTTGCGGGCGTCGACTGCCACCACCCCGACCGTATCGTCATCGACAGCCACCTGCGCATCCCGAGTCGCGCCCGGGTGCTCGCCCACCGCAATCGCGGGCGCACCATCCTGGTCGCCGGGCCACACGCCTCCGAATCGCGCGTGCGCGAGCTGCGCGGCCTGGGGGCGGAGGTGATCCTCGTCGACGGAGGCGAACGCCGCGTCGACCTGCGGCTGGTCATCGAGCGCCTCTTCGCGATGGGCATCACGAGCGTGCTGATCGAGGGGGGGTCCGAGATCGCCGCCTCCAGCCTGGAAGCGGGCATCGTCGACAAACTCGTCGTTTTCATCGCGCCGTTGCTGATCGGCGGCCGCGAGGCGCCGCCGGTTATCGGCGGCCGCGGTGTGGGGCCGCTTGCGGAGGCCTCGCGCCTGCGCGCCGTCCGCTGGGACGCGGTCGGGGAGGACATCATGGTCGAAGGGTACGTGCGGGAGCCCGCGTGTTCACCGGCTTGATCCAGGAGATCGGCGCGGTGCGCGGCGCCGAACGGCGCGGGGGGTTTCTGCGCCTGCGCGTCGGCTACGACCCGGGGCGCGGCGTGCTGCGGCCCGGGGACTCCATGGCCGTCAACGGCGTGTGCCTCACCGCGACCGAACTCGCGGAGCGCTCATTCACCGCGGATCTCTCGGGCGAAACGCAGCAGGCCACGACCCTCGGCGGGTTGCGCGCCGGAGCGCAGGTCAACCTCGAACGGCCAGTCACCGCCAGCGACCCGCTCGGCGGGCACGTGGTCCTCGGGCACGTCGACGGCGTCGGCAGGATCAGGCGCGTACGACCAACCCCCGCCGGGCTTGAGCTGCTCGTCGCGGCTCCGGCGGAAATCATGAACCTGCTGGTTCCCAAGGGTTCGGTCGCCGTCGACGGGGTGAGCCTCACCGCCGGCGCCCTCGAGCGCGAGGGGTTCTGGCTGTACCTGATTCCCGAAACCGTCGGCCGCACGACGCTCGGCGCGCGCAGGGTCGGCGACGAGGTCAACCTCGAGGCCGACTATCTCGCCAAACTGGTGCAACGTTTTCTGGAGCGGCGACCGACCGGCGCGGGGCGCGCCGCATCGGCGCAGCGATACGAGGAGTAGGGGGGAAGCATGGTTGTGGCGCGAACGCGCAGTGACAAGGCGCCGCTGTCGAGTGTCGAGGAGTTGGTCGCCGACATTCGCCGCGGGAAAATGGTGATCCTGATCGACGACGAGGACCGCGAGAACGAGGGTGATCTCACGATGGCGGCCGAGAAGGTGACGCCGGAGGCGATCAACTTCATGGCCAAGCACGGTCGCGGCCTGATCTGCCTGACGCTCGAGGAGCAGAAGGTGCGCGACCTCGGCCTGCCGCCGATGGCCTCCGACAACACGGCACACTACGGGACTGCCTTCACGGTCTCCATCGAGGCGCGCCGCGGCGTAACGACCGGCATTTCGGCTGCGGACCGCGCGACCACGATTCTCGCGGCCATCGCGCCCGACGCCCGTCCCGACGACCTGGTGCGTCCCGGGCACATCTTCCCGCTCAAGGCGGTCTCCGGCGGCGTGCTCAGGCGCGCCGGACAGACGGAGGGCTCCGTCGATCTTGCCCGGATGGCCGGGTTGACGCCTGCCGGCGTGATCTGCGAGATCATGAACGACGACGGCACGATGGCGCGCCTCCCCGACCTGAGGAAGTTCGGACGGAAGCACGGGTTGAAGATCGGCACCATCGCCGACATGATCC